>BNJV01001265.1_pt1 | contig 321788 bp, 511 predicted proteins | sample 8540591 | NCBI WGS metagenome assembly BNJV01 (sample SAMD00202457, study PRJDB9452) | human saliva metagenome | host: Homo sapiens | reverse complement strand
AAACATAATGGCTTGAGCGAAGATAATCATATTACGTTGGCTGCAACAGCTTCAACGGATATACCGACGTGCTCCACCAACCGGACGGTTACCGATACGCTTGCATATTGGAACCTTGCGAGTAGCCTTGCGCGGTGATAGACAGCTAACGAAGAGCAGAGCGATGTCGAAAGGAACACATCAAGCCACCACCTTCGCTCCATAGAGATGAAGATGTGAGCTGCTCAAAAATAGCACCAGGGCGTGCAATAATACCGATCATAATGATGAGAGAAACACCGTTTTCACACCTTGTCGGCTATACGCTCACCCAACCATAGGATGAACATGCCGCCCGCAGCAAGGATAACCCAGACGAGAATAAACCAGAACGTATCACCAACCATGAAAGCACCACCTGGCCCACTTGTGAACGAAGGTTTATCATATAGGTAGAGCTGAACAAAAGAATATATCGTCAACCAACGAGTGTATTGATTGATCTTTCGTCCGTTCACCGTCACGTTGCATCTTCTGAAATACGGTACGGCTACAGCCAAAATCTGAATAATAATGGATGAGATGGGCGCATAATACCAAGGCCAAATACCGGACGCATGAGAGAATGCACCACCTGAGAACACATTCAACAGGGACATCAAACCGTTTTCCGTTTGATTCTGCAGAGCTGGCAAGACGAGTTGGATCAATGCCTGGCAGTACTACAAAAGAGCCAAAACGATAGATGGCAATGAACAGGAGAGTAATGAGAGTCGCACGCAAATCCTCACCCTCCAGATGTTTAGAGTCTCGATTATTTACACTAGATCTTAGTTGCACCACCAACTGCCTGAATAGCAGCTTCTGCAGTCTTGAGAAGGCGTTACCTCTACAGCCAACTTAGCCTTGAGGTCGCCATTACCAAGAATCTTACTAACCGCTTAGGAGGAGAGATGAAACCCGCAATCAGTTCTTCGCGACCAATCTTCTAAATTCTTCTGCTCAGCGAGAGCCCGCAGAACACTGGTACGGCCTTGTATTCAACGCGGTTGATATTCTTTGCCGAACTGGCAGCGACGCTGCAACGGCATTCGACCACCTTCGAAGCCAATCTTCTTGTGGTAACCAGAACGCGACTTAGCACTTTGTACCACGAGTAGAAGTGCTCGCATGAGCCCACCACGACTCACTCTGTTTATCATGATGCGTAGAGCCATTCGCGGGTTTTAAAGTATGTAATTTCATGACTTTCGTTTGTTTTACTGTTCAACAATCTCAACCAGGTGGCTTACCTTATGAATCATACCGCGCATTACGGGGTTATCTCAACCTCATAGTGCGATATAATTTTCAGCCCAGGCATCATGTACTTTTCTGGTCTTTAGAGCATGAATTCGCCTTAATCTGTCACTTTTATTAAGGCTACAGTCGAATTCGTCTCGAATACTTTATCAATGAACACCGCGCTGCTTGCAACCGTACGCGCATCGCGCATATTGCCCGCCGCAGCGATTGCCGCCTTCACAAGGTTGCGGAGGGTTTGAAGAGCCTTCGATTCTGCCAGGAACGTCTTGATACTCATGCTGTCGAGACAGCACGCATAGCGCCACCTGCCACAACAGGCACCTTCAGATGCCGAAGATGATAACTTCGCACCAATTATGCGAGTCGTCGATCCGTGAGGAACTGTACCTTGAGCACAGGAACTCGAACGAGGTTCTTCGCAGCTTCAAGACCTCAGCGATGGCTGCAGAAACTTCACCAGCCTTGCCGAGGCTCAGACCGTTTTTATCACCAACTACTACGATAGCAGCAACGTGAACGTACGACCACCTTTAGTACCTTTTGTTGTACGATTGATAGCAACTATTCATCCTTTAATTCTTCGCTATTAACATTTACTCAGCTTCATAATCTTTGTGAATTTAAGTCCAATTCCTGCGGGCACCATCTCGCCACCTGTTTACGACCGTGATAGAGATAACCATTACGGTCAAAACAAATGTAGTGATACTCGCTGCGATGGCTTTGTTGCCACAGTTTCACCAACTTTCTGCCTGCCCTTGTTTGGGCATGGCTTCAAAACCGAGAAGAAGCGCTATCAAGGCGTCTTTCTGAGCTTCATCATCGATAATTCGTGCATAGATTCGCTTGTTGCCGCGGAACACGCTCAGACGGGGACGAGCCGCGAACCAGAGATCTTATTGCGTACCCGATATTTGATTTTAATGCGACGTTGTTCTTTCAGAAGTCATAATCTATTCTATTAAAATTACGAAGCACCGGCTGCCTTTACCACTCTGCGGCGGATTCGCCTCACCGATACAGAATACCCTTCTTTATATGTTCAGCATACGGAAAGAACGACTTTGGCGAAACCATGCCGAGCACCGTTTATCGCAGACTTCTGTATTAATATACGGGTTCTTGTTTCTTTCTGCTCTTGTCTCAACCTTGATTTCGGTAGAACTTGAAGAAGATGTTGTGAGTAAACCGAGAGAGAATTCAATCGGTTGCCTGATTAGACACGGTACCGCCTACGAGCTCCATTCTTTCTTATAGCCTTCGTCAATCAACAACCATGTTATTAACCACCCACGATAGAGGCTATGGAGTCGCTTCTGCTTTTGTCTACACGTTGGTGCCCGTTGATATGAAAGTAATTCGACCTCTTCAAGGGAAACTGAGATAGCGGATTAACTGTCGAGACAGCTCACCCTTTCCTTAACGTCACTACATTATCCTTGACGTCAACTGTAACGCCAGTGAAATGTTAATCGGCAATTTACCCATTCTAGACATGTTAACCTCCCCAATTACACATAGCAAAGAACCGCCAATTAATCTTCAGCGACGTTTCCTTGTTTGTCATTACACCTTGAAGTGGATACGATTGCAACACCAATCCGTTGATAACTCGGCATTTCGCGGTAGCCCGTATACTTACATACCAGACGAGAAACTCGCAAGCCTGAATAGCACTTGCCTTGTTTCAGTTCATACTTGAGAGCGATTTGATTGTTCCCGAGGAATCATCTTCTACAAACTTGTAAAGTTGAGGATGTAACCTTCTCGGCGAATCTTCGGATGTCCTTTCTTCAGGTTTGATTGGCATTAACCACACGATGCGCCAGCCCGATGGCGCTGCGCAACCGCGTCAGAAAATCTGCTATTGGATACCTGTCTGTTGTTTAATTACGACTATCCCGACATTAAATAATAATAAAAGGAATTTATCAGCTTGCTTTACGCCAGGGATGACCGTTGAAATATCCGCGGAATTGACAGGACAAGCCGAAGAGCCGGATATAGCCTTGGCGCCCCAACAATCCTGCAACGGTTGCAGGCGATAGATTAGCATTGGTGATAGCCTGCAGCTTACGAGCCGCTCCCGTAAGCTTCTACAGATCCTGCGACGGTTAACAACTCTTCAACGCTGCACGCTTCTTTGCGTATTTGCTACCAGTTTAGCAGCACGCTTACTTCGCGTGCTTTATTGATTCTTTTGCCATATTTTAATTAGTTGTTTTTAGTGTTATTAATGGAAGTCTGAGTTTTGAGCAGAGCGTAACCTTCATTGGTAGCTGAGTGGTAACGAAGGTGATGTTCATACTGTATGCGTTCAATTGTATGGATGTTGATTTCTGGGAAGATAATCTGTTGATACCGAGTGCATAGTTAACACGGCTATCGAGCTTCTTCGATACCCTTGAAGTCACGGATAGCGGGCATTATCGCGAACGAGTCGTCAGAATTCGTGCCGCTCACGACGGAGAGTTACCATAACGCCGATATGATCTTCACGAAGCTTGAAGTTTGTACGTCCTTTTAGAATATGTTGCAACAGCCTTCTGACCTGTGATTGGTGAGTTCGTTTAAAGTTGTCATCGACTTTTTAATGGATGTTGCGTCCAAGTCCTTGTTGATGACGTTTTATTCAGATCGAATTTGCATGCTGAATTGTAGTTAAACTTATTTCAGAGCAGGCAATTCGGTCATATTGTTTTTTGACTGCTGGTATTGTTTATTACTTGATTTCCTCTTGGGATTTTTTGCGAGCGTACTCTTAATAGCCCTTCCAGGCGGGGTCAATGCGTGTAGTTTTTCCGTCTTTAGGATGAACTAAGTTGAGGTTTGAATTGGGCTTCCTTATTAACGATGTCAACCTGAGGGTTTTTGGCAGTAGGGTTTTGGTCAGGAGACCATTTTGGACATCTAACATAGCGCGTTGCTTGTCAACGATCTTGAGGCACCTTTCCAGTTTTGTTCCTTTGTTTTTACCTGCGTTTAGCATATGGCACGTCTTTTTATATGTAATTTGTCATTATTGTTTCGTTTAATTTGAATTAAAGAACTTCGTGTTTACAAAGAAACGACTTTCATTGTTAACGGAGTTCAGGTGCAACAGGACTGAAGATGGTCATCATGGATTTCGCCAGCATTGTTCAGAATACACGATGCGTTGTCATCGAAGCGGATGTTGAACTATCGACGATCAATTTTCTTTGTGCGTATGATCAAAGCTCTTGATACTGCAACTTTTCAGTTCACTTGATGGATGATGTTGTGAATAGAACACGATATCACCTACAGTTGCGTAGCGACGGCGAGTACCACCCAGCACACGGATGCAGACTGTTTAATACACCGCTGGGTTGTCAGCTACGTTCACCACGCAACTTGATCATAATACTAGCTCTTCTTAAGATTTTAATAACTTCCAAACGCTTTGATCATGGAAGAGGGCGGTTTTATGATCAGGACAGTATCGCTTCATTGCAATCGTTCTCCCTCGTTATACATAGAACTTTTCGTTTTAGAGATGTCCACTATAAATCGGTGCTTCCTTAAACTTTGCTGCAACAACAATTGTTCGGTCCATCTTTGCTGCTGGACAACAACACCCCGTCTTGTCTTTCTTAAATTTCAGCTTCCACTTGGACCATTATTTTATTGTTGAGTTCGTTTCGCGCAATGCCGGATCTTGGCAATCGTACGACGAGCCTTTAATCGCGCGATTTTCCAGAGGAGAAACGCTGTGATTGAGCAGCATCTGGCCAGATGCTCAACCTCTGCGTCAAGGCTCCTGGAGCTCATTACGTAATTTTATTTGATTTCGCTATTTCACAATCGCTGCTTTTATCGTAATCGTGTCTTACAACAAATCTGTAGTAACGGGAAGCTTCAGCGCAAGGCGAAGAGCTTTAGCTACTTCGAAGGAACGCCTCGATTTCGAAGATAATGCGACTTGGAGTGATAGGGAAACGTATCCAACGGGATCACCTTTACCCTTACCCATACGTCGTCGCGGCTTCTTAGTGATAGGTCGTCAGGAAGATACGAACTGTGCTCTGACCTTCGATGCTGCATATAACGCAGTCATTGCGATACGAGCAGCTTCCGATTTGGCGAGACCGGTGAGCCAGCGTGTATCACGCTCTTGATGCCGAAAACTACCAAATGCCAGCGGGTTACCACGCTGTGCATTACCTTTGCAACGGCCTTTTGCGCCCCGTATTTTGTTCTTTCGGTTGCACATAATACTTAAATAACGGTTGTTGCTCTGTTACACGGAACGACGACGATCGCGGCGATCGCCACCAAGACGGCTGGTTCCTCTCAGGAGAAAGTCGGCTGGAGGCTGCTGCTTGCCATAAACGATGCCACGGCAAATCCAAACCTTGATACCAATCAGACCTACCTTCGTAAGCTGTCTGGCAGTAGTCGACGTCTGCGCGAGGGTGTGCAGCGGAGTGACCTTCCAAACATTTCCTTTATGCCATTTCTGCGCCATTCAGACGGCCAGAAATCCTTGCACTATCACCTTCGCACCCGCGCATAGCATTGGCACAGCCATTTTGATGGCGCGACGATATGCTACTTTACCTTCAACTCCGGCGAGCGATGGCCAACGATGTTTGCATCGAGATCCGGCTTGCGCACTTCGAAGATGTTAATCTGTACGTCCTTATCTGTGATTTTAAGTTCTTCTCGAGTCAACTTCCCCACCTTACCAAATGATGATGCCCGGACGAGCGGTATACAGTAATCGTAATTGAGTTTTGGGCACGCTCGATCACGATGTGTGAAACGCTGGCTTTAGCAAGACGTGCATCGATACCGGAGTTTGCCATCTCGAATTGTCGACGCCGAAGGAACCGCCGAACCAGTTAGAATCCCAACCACGAATAATTCCAAGTCGGTTACTATCGGATTTACTTTTTGCTCACTTCTTTTCGATTAATCATTGCCTTAGTTCACGTGAAGAGTCACGTGGTTTGAACGTTTGCGAATTCTGTAACCGCCAGACCCGAGGTGTTGACGCACACGTTTGCCGTTACGCCTTCGTCAACAAAACCTTGGTGATAAACAATTCGCCATCCTTCCGCCTTCGGTCGTTCTTCGCCCAGTTGAAGCGATTGCACTATGAAGAAGTTTTCAACATCCGTTACGTTTTAGAGAAGGATACACGCGCGGTTTACTCATGCCGCGAACCATGTCAATGACGTAGCGCATTTTTGCGGGAGAGGAGGAATATTTCGCAGTGATGAAATATTCAGGGCTTTTCAGCGTTAGCCGCTAATTTTTTTCGTTCCATTTATTCATTTACTTTTATTACCGATTGAAAACACCGTTTGTTACCATGACCACCAAACTTACGGTCGGTGCAACCACCGAGCTTGTGGCTCACTCATGTTCGGTAACATAGACGGGGGATGAATTTATTGCTGTTATGAATCATTACAGTGACCGACGAAGTCGGGAGAACCACCGATGCGCGAGCCCATGTTTTAACAACGCTCTTTGCCACTTTCGTTCACATGGCGAGAATCTTCTTCTCGAGAGAAACCGCGATGTACGGACCTTTTATGAACGACTACTTAATCTTTAGGTTACTTTACGTCTTTCGATAATGCATTGTTCGACTGCTTCGGGAGTTTTGTTCAAGCCCTTAGTGACAAACCGGTACGTGAACGTGGGTGTCCACCACCTGGCGGCTCACCACCACCCATTAAGATCAACAGGTTCATAACACCACGGTTGTGAGGACGACGACCCAACCAGCGAACGACCCGCCTTACCGGAGGATTCAAGAGCATGAATCGAATTGCCGACGCTACCAATCGTAGCCTTGCAAGCACCTAAGATTCTATTGTTTCACCGTTGGGCAACTTGATACCACAACAGTCACTCTTCGCGTGATGTCAGCGTGAAGTTACCGGCACCTCACGGAACGAGCAATGCGCCCGTCTCTTTTGACGGAGCTCAATGTTGTGAACAACGGTACTACGGGATGTTCTTCAAAGGAAGAGCATTACCAACTTCGGGTTTTAAGACATGAGCGGTCGCCTACTTTCAATCCGCATTAGGAGCGATAATGTAACGCTTTTCACCGTCTGCGTAGAACAAAGAGCGGATACGAGCTGAATGTCTGGATCGAACGATTACGCTTAATGACCGCGGGTGGTTGGTTCATCTTTCTCACGTCGGAAGTCGATGAAGCGATATTTCTCTTGTACACTGCCGAAATGCACGGTTTCCCCTGACGTTGTTGCGACCACGCCACATCGCTTACCGTAACGAGATTTTTCTGGTACGATGGTAATTTCTTCGAACGGGTACCAACTTTGTGTCTCTGGCCCGGTGTAGTGGGCTTAATCACGTACTGCCATCAGTTATTTAGATATTGCTATAAAATCGATAGTTTCGCCCCTTCAGGTTGATGATTGCCCCCTCAAAGGCGTTGCTACGACCACGCATGAGACCTGCACGAGTATAACGACTTGTTCTTACCAGCATAAACCATAGTGTTAACTGCCGTGACGTGAACATTGTAGCGAGTCAATTCTGATCTATCTGACTTTATTGCTTCGGGCTTTACGATGAAGCCGAACTTATTTTCCTTCTGTCAGAGCCGTCATCTTCCTCAGTGACGAGGGTTTGATAATGAATGCCATATCTACTGTAGCTTACTTGGTTAAGACAGTCAATACCTTTCAGAGCGTTCTCGGTTGAACCATTACGCCGCCAGCATCCAAAACACGATATGTGCTGGTTCTGCCGCGTTGGCAACGTGAACATTCTGCAAGTTGCGAGCTGACAACATACATTTTGTTTGATTCTGCAAAACCACGTTAACTTTCTTATCGGCAACGTTGAGATTCTTTGTAAACTCAACACAGCTCTTCGTCTGGGAGCTTCCAGATTGGAAGTCTTCAACAACAATAGCGTTCTCCTGTGCCTTGTAACTAAGAGCGGCCATGAGCAAGAGCCTTCACCTTCTTGTTGAGCTTGAAGCTATAGTTGCGGGGGTTTTGGACCGAACACGCGAGCACCACCAACGAGCACCGGTGAATTGATTATCACCACGGCGCGCACCGCCACCGCCTTCTTCTGACGCCGAGCTTTAGAACCACCAGTTCGCTTTTCTTTAGACTTTGCCGTACCCCTGGCGCTGGAGCTGCCATGTAGTGTTTCACGTCGAGGTAGATGGCGGGTCATTCGGCCTCTATGCCAGAAAACAGAATCGTTCAGGAGTAACTTTTCTGCCGGTATCTTCACCTTTGATATTAAATACGCTAACTTCCATTACTTTTCAACACCATGATTGAACTCATATCCTGCATTGAACCCTGATCAAGAGGTTATGCTCAGGGATAACTTTAAACTTTCAGGTTTTTGAGTGGTGACGCTTTCCGCCCATCTGGCCACCCATGCGCATACCCTGAAAACTTTTGCAGGGTAAGAGAAATTGATAGAAACCCGGAGCTTACGCTGACGGTCATCCTGACCGAGTCATCTGACCAACACTGTTGAAACCGTGGCGTTTAACAACGCCCTGGAAACCATGACCCAGAAGTTCCTACATCAACAAATCTTCGTCCGTAAAACATCAGAAACACTGAGGGTGTCGCCCAAATCAGTTCCTGTCAAACTCAGAATCAGCTATGGGCGCTGGGAGTGGTACCAGCTTTCTTGAAGTGATCGAGAAGGGAGCAGTATATTTTCTTTTGCTTCCCGGAACCTACCTGAACGGCAGCATATCCATCTTTCTCAACGTTTCACCTGAGTTACCACGCAAGGACTACCACGTGCATTTGCACGTTCTTGCTGTCGGCACTGAAAACGATGTCATCTCCTGATTTTCTTTCCCATTAACTTGGCATTTTCAGCTTGATTAATTTATGTAAATAAAATATTAAAATCATTTCAGTAGCCCAACCCATCGACTGAGAAGTAAGTATGTTGTCTTCACAACCAGGGCTAACGCCCTTATAATAAAGCAGGTACTAACGTTTCCTACTTTCGTGGTGCAAAATTACAAAACTTATTTTATCCCACAAAGAATTTCTCCAATTATTTTTATTTCAGCTATTTAGGAGGTACATCCGAATCTCTGCATTGCAAAAACCAATACCAAAACGAACTTCTAATAAGAGTTGAACTATACAAGAAGGACATGAGGACCACTTCAACCATACTCACCTGTAAATCTTCACCAAAAGAGTGACAGATTGAATCTCTTCAAGGCAAAAGAAAAAGAACTTTTGTTTACGTTGTCACACATGAGCAAAGTAACTTAAAAAGCAAGCATTTACAATGCGCTGCAAGTAGTCTTTTCCTTTCATTTTATCGTCACACTGTTGTCACAATTTAAGCATGAACGTTTTCAAGGCCTTAAATATCAACGGTGTCGATGTGATGAGGTGACAAAAATAACTCCAGGCAGCCTCCCACTGCGTCAGCTGCCAATATAAGCGCGCCAGCCGACACAATAAGCCTTTCAGTCACAGCCTTATTGTATCAGCAAATCCAATATGATATTTTATACACCCACCCCTCTCTCGCTGCCAAAGAATCTGAGAAAAAGCTATAGCAAGTTCCTCCCATAGAAACTATAAAAGACACCACGCATGGCCTCCCACTCACTCTATTTAACCATTAGCTTAGCATAGGACAACAGTTTGATTGAGACAAAACAAAAATCCCCCTATTCCAGAAATAGAAGGGGATTTTGTCGCAACATAAATTCTTCGTCAACGAGATCTTAGTCAGACCAAAGATTACGCCTGCTTGAATGTTTGCGAGTTTCTCCCAACCAAATTTGTATCGTCATCATCCTCATCAGGAGGAATCATTACATCAAATCCTACGTTTTAGCCCAGATCCTGCTAATGCTCGCTCTCAAAAAGACATCACAGTGTGTGGCACATATCTTTTTAAGTTCTGGTAGATTTCTTTGAGACTGTACGCCAGATGAAGGACCTCCTCGGTGCAAACCCTGTCCCTGTCTCAGATTTCATCGGTGCAGAAGAAAACTTCAGGGCAGTTGTAGATCCCATCAAGATGAAGGCTATCCTTTGGGCACGATGAGGCCACGCGCAGACTATGATATAGAAGACGTTCCTGCAGAACTTGTTGACGAAGCCCCAAGAGGACAGCGACAAGATGCTTCACTGAGCCGCGCGCGCGCGACCCTCGACGAAGACCCCATGACGAAGTATCATTTCTTGACGATCCTTTCTAACTACGTCACTGCACAGAAAATCATCATCGCAGCTCTCGCAAGGGTACCGTATCTGTGAGATTACTCCTATGCTTCCTTTGCGGCTCTTACATAAGAATATGCGGGTGTTCAGCCTTTGCTCGACCATACGTTTGTGCTTTCCTTCCTGCAGCCCTCCTGCGGATGCAATCAACATTGCCGGTACGAATCCCGGACACAGGCGCGAAGAAGCGTTAGCAAGATCGGGCGCCAAGCGCAGCTTTAAGACGAACTCTATCAGCTCGTTTCGTATCACGAGATTGCTACTGACCCAGCATGCGCCGCCCCGTCTCTCTCCGCAAGTGTTTATTCCGGTAAGATTGCAGCAGCTCTTATATCTCACAGCTCGTTCTGGCAAGAAGAGCGTAGCAGCCGCCTCTTCCAGATGAACTCCAACAAGGATCAATGCAGAGCATCGACGCAGGTCATCGTGGTGCAGGTGTGTAGCTGCGATATCCACACTGGTGCTACTCTTTGCGACGAAGCACATCATCGTCCCATCGCCGAACTATGGACTGTTCCTTTAGATCCCGTTTATTTCCATCGCTAGCTGAGTCAAAGATCAAAAAGTGATATGGGTGGACAACTTTCTCTCGGTGCAAAAAGCTGGCAGAAGAAGATCCAATCCTTTACCGTTCGTACCGACGAGCAGAGTGGTCAGACCATTATCTCTGAGGCGCGGGTGAGCATCACTCGATATTATTATCGACCGTCTGGGAAGCGTGAGCCTGTCAGCAGAATGTAAATCACAAGGTAAACAGGTTAACTATAAGGAAGTTATCACGAAGACCGTTAACCTCCGCGAAGCGAGAGAAGTACAGAGTGGTGGTCGCGGTAAGTTTGCAGATGATCATCGTTAACGTTAATCCAGTGGATGAAGACTTCAAAGAAGTGTGCGTGGACCCAGTCGCACAAGGTTACTGGGTGGGTAACATTCCTAAGGAGTCTCATTCCTAGCGTACAGAAGGGCTTTTGAGCGCAATGAATGCCGGTGTGCGTCGGTGGCTTCCTCTTGACAGCCCTGCAAAGTAGAGTTGTATTTGACATGGCTCCGTCTCCACCCCGTTGACTCAGCACCAGCTGTCGTTCGAAGCTGGCAGTTCCTCCAGGCTTACAAGAACTCTGCGCGCAAGCAGGTCCTGCTGATGGAACCACTATATTCTCGAAGTTGCGGTAACTCCAGAAGAGAACATGGGGATGCGTTATCGCGACTTGAACAAGCGCGTCGTGGTCAGGTTGGAAGGCATGGAGAGCAGCCGTCGCGTGCCGCCTGTATCGCGACGGCTAAGGTGCCTCTCGCAGAAATGTTCGGCGACGTAACAGCTCTGTACTCATCACCGCTACGTGCACCGCCTCTGCGACATACCACCACCACGCTCCTCTTTCTGCCGCCATCGCACGCGGTACTTTGCAGAACCAAATCACGGCCGCGTGCAGACCCTCATTAAGTAAAAACTTTCACTACTCGTCCAGACGGCAGGCGAATGAAGGACTGAGCCCGTGCGTCTCCGATTCAGATTATTCAAACAAATAGAAAGACAATGAGTCAGAAAAATTCGTATTAAGCTGGAAAAGCTACATGACCAAGCACCTCGCTGGAGAAACCGCAGAGAAGATCGTCCAAGAATGTGTGAAGGCAAACTGGCGCGACGTTAGTGGTCCGATTCCTCTCCCCACGCGCAAACGCATCATCACTGTAAACCGCAGCACGTCTCGTAAACAAGAAATCTCGTGGAGCAGTTCCAGCTCTACACGAGCGTCTCATTGATATTTACAGCGCAACCCTAAGACGGTAGATGCTCGGATGAAGTCGAACTTCCGTGCGGTGTTGGAATAGTTGAAATCAAGGTGTAGTCGTTAGGCTCATCGTATGACAGTATAGCCCTCTTGTTTTGGAGAAAAGGAGCTCTATATACTCTTTAGAAAGCGATAGTAGTAATAAGAGAGAGTAATAAATTCAACTACCTCATATGCTTATGCGCTATTCTGTAAGTAAGAGTCAGTTTATAGCTGTGTTACAGCAAACATATGATCTTTTGGATTTACTACTTTAAGCAGAGAGAGATGAAAACAAATGATGGATGCAAGATGTGATACCATCTTTGATATTGCTTTCTATGGATTTTGGCTGGAACTCCTTCCTGGAATATTATATAGCATTAATTTTATCTAGTAAATAATTAAAACTTTATGACACAGAACTTTAAAAGATATGTGTGCCCACATCGATGTAGTATATGAGATGCTGAGCAGCATTTAGCAGGATCTGGGCCTAGAAAACGGTAGGATCGACGTGTAAGCGTGATTCCTCCTGATGAGGACATGACACGATACACCCTCCTGCTGGAGAAACTCGCAAACATATCTGCAAGCGGGCGTAATCTTTTGGTCTGACTACAATCTCGTTGCCACGAAGAATTTATATTTGCAAACAAAACTCTTCTATTTCTGGAATAGGTGATTTTGTTTTGCATAATTCAAACTGTTGTCCTCTGCTGTGTTGCTAATGGTTGGGCTAGAGGTAGTGGGGGAGGCCAAGGTGGTGTGCGTTCCTATGGTTTTCTGTTGTAGGAGGAACCTTTGGGTTATGCTTTTCTCAAAGATTCTCTTTGGCAGCGAGAGGGTGGAGTGTGTGTGCAACATCCTTATTGGATTTCGCTACGACAACAAGGCTGTGAGCTGAAAGGCTGATCGTGTCGGCTGGCGCGCTGATAGTAGCAGCCGACGCAGTAGGAGAAGCAGGATGTAGAAGAGATGTCTACCTCTCTTCTGGAGTTATCTTGTCACCCCATCAACATCGACTGACCGCCGTTGAGATTTAAGGCCTCTGAAAACGTTCGAGTTAGAGAGGATACAACAGTGTGGTGACGATAAAATGAAAAGGAAAGACTGCATGCAGCGCATTGCAAAATGCTTGCTGCCGTTTTGCCTAAGCGTTGCTCGTGTGTGACAACGTGAAACACAAAAGTTCTCTTTGTAGCAGAAGAAGGATCTCATCTGTCACTCTTTTAGTGTGTGCAAGATTTCCACCGCTGAGTATGGTTGAAGCGGTCTCATGTCCTCTCTCTTTGTGTATAGTTCGCTCCGGACTCTATTAGGAGATAGTACGTCTTTGCACTGGTTTTTGCAATGCAGAGATCTCGGATGCACTTCCTAAATACGCAGACTCAAATAAAAATAATTGGAGAAATTCTTTTGTGGGATAAAATAAGTTTTGCACTCAAGCACCATGAAAAGCAGACGTTAGACACCTGGCTTTTATTATCAGGCGGCGTTGCCCAAATAGCTGTGAGAGAGAGACAACATGCGCCCCACTTTCAGTCAGTCATGATGGGATTTGGGCACGCACAAAATAGATTTTAATATTTTATTTACATAAAATTAACCGCTTGAAATGCTAGGATTATTAGGAAAAGAAAATCGGAATGACATCCGCTTTCAGTGCCGACGGCAAGAATGTGCTGTGCACTGTTATCGAAGTGTGGTCCTTGCGTGGTAACCCAGGTGAAGAACGTTGAGAAAGATGGATGCTGCCGTTCCAGGTAGGTTTCCAGGAAGCAAAAGAGAGAAATACTCCTGCCCTTCTTCGGTCACTTGCGAAAGCTGGTACCACAAGCGCCACTATGGCTGCAGTTCAGAGTCTGGATAAGGAACTGAATTTGGGCGACACCCTGCAAGTTTCTGATGTTTTACGGACGAAGATTTCGTAGATGTAGCAGGAACTTCTAAGGGTCGTGGTTTGTAGGGCGTTGTTAAACGCCTGGTTTCGGCGGTGTTGGTCAGATGAACCACGGTCAGGATGAGCGTCAGCGTAAACTGGGTTTTCGGGTGTTTTGGTTTTGGGTTGGTGGGTGGGGGGGGTTTGGTTTTGTGGTTTTTTGTGGTTGTGGGTGGGTTTGTTTGTTGGTTGGGTTGGTTTGGTGGTGGGGGTTCCTGAAAGATTTGTTTTGATGGCGAATGACCGCCATCTATCTCGTGAACACCACAGCAGCTCAGCGCCAGGGTAGGCAAAGTCTAAAGAAAGAAGCGAACTGAGTGATCCAATAAGAAGCTCGGCCGTCAGAAAGGCGGTGGCGGTGCACGCACGAGTGATATCAATCTCACCGGTGCTCGTTGCGGTGCCGTCAGTCCGAAGCCCCGCAACTATATAGCCTCAAGCCTGCAACAAGAAGGTGAAGGCTCTTGCCGCCGCAGCGCCTTAGTCATCAAGTGCTTACCAGGAGAATCGCTATTGTTGTTGTTGAAGACCTAATCGAAGCCCCAAGACGGAAGAGCTTGTGTTGAGTTTCACAAAGAATCTCAAACGCTGGCTGATAAGAAGGCTCGTCGGTCACGCCAGAATCAAACAAAATGTATATTTGGCTCAGCCCGCACCCTTGCAGAAATGCTTAGCGCTGCTCAACGCAGCAGAACTCACACACATAATCGTGTTTTGGATGCTAGCGTAATGAAGTCGTATTCCGAGAAATCGCCGCCTGGAGAGCGTATCGCAGTCATTCGTCTTATCCAAGTAAGCTACGTGCAAGTAGATGGCATCTCAATAATCAAACCTATCGTCACTGGAGAAGATGACGGCACACAGAGAAGGATATGTCTCGGGCTTCACCGCAAAGCTCCGCAGCAAATCAGTCCAGATTAAGTCAGAGATTGAAGCCTCGCCAAGGCAATGTCTGCCGCGTCACAGCAGTGCTAACACACTTCATGGCTTTCTAGCTGGTAAGAACAAGAAGTCACTGTACGTTACCCGTGCAGTGTCTCTGCACGTATCGGTCGTAGCAACGCCTTTGGGTAGGCAGCGTAAACCTGGAAAGAGGGCGAGAACTACTCGATTTTCATAGCAATATCTAAACAACTGATGGCAGTATTGCAAATTTAAGCCCACCATACACCTCGGGCCAGAGACACAGTTATTGGAACAAGTTCGAAGAAAATTTTACCGTGATCCGTACCAGAAAAACTCCTGTTTATCGGTAAGCGTGTAAGCGGTGTAGATCGCAACAACGTCGGTAGGTAAGGAAACCAGCAAGCACTCTACGTACAAGCCAGAGAAAATATCGCCTCACCGACTTCCGACGTGAGGCATAGAGACCCGCAGTCGTTGTAAACAATCCGAATACGATCCGAACCGCTCAGGCCTGTATCGCTCTTTTGTTCTACGCCGCATCGCGAAAGCGTTACATTATCGCTCCTAGCCGGATTGAGCGAGGCGACCAGCTCATGCCTGCGCTGGAAGCAGCTCCGAAGTTGCGGTACGCTCTTCCTAGAGCGTTAGAACATCCCCTAGGTACCGTTGTTGTTCAGCCACAGACATTGAGCGCTGTCCGCGGCAGGGCGTGCATCGCTCGTTCGTAGTGCAGGTAACTTCGCACAGCCGAGCTAATCACGCGAAGGTGACTATTGTGTTATCAAGTTGCCCAGCGGTGGAAACTCTTCTGTAGAATCTTAGGGCGTGTGCACATGTTGACGGCAGCGTCGGCACTGATCATGCTCTTGAATCCTCCGCAAGGCAGGCAGGTCGTTCACGCTGGTTGGGTCGTCAGTCCTCACAAACGTGTGTGTGTTGTTATGAACCCTGCTGATCACACCGGGTGGTGGTGGCCGCCAGGAGTGCGTGACACACACCCACCCGCACGTACCCGGGTTTGTATGCTAAGGGCTTAGAGACAAGAGCTCCGAAAGAAGCAGTCGAACAAGCGTTACTATCGAAAGACGTAAAAGTAACTCTAAAGATTGAGCATGAGTCGCCCACTTAAAAGGTCCGTACATCGCAGTTTCTCTCGAAGAAGCACTCGCCAAGGAACGCGAAAGCGCGGCAAGAAGAGCGCGTTGTTAAACATGGGCTCGCGCATCGACTTTTCCTGACCTCGTCGTCACACGCAGCAGTTCATACCCGGCACATACCCATCGTCTGCGCTACCGAGAACATGCAGGCCGCCAAGTTCGGTGAATTTTGCACCGACACGTAAGTTTGGTGGTCACGCTGGTAACAAACGACAGGCTTTCTCAAACTCCAGCACGGCCAGTACAGATAAATGGAGCAAGAGAAAGTGCCAGCGCTAACGCTGTGCGCGTTAGAAGCCCTGAAGACCTACATTTCGCTTCACCGCGAAACGTTCCCCTCCTCGCCGTCAAAATGCGCTACGTCGCTGACATGGTTCGCGGCATGGAAGCGCGTAAACCGCGCATTGGCAACTTCCCGCTTCTCTAAGAAAGCAGCAAGCTTGATGTTGGAAAAACTTCTTCGCAGTGCAATCGCTAAACTGGGAGCAGAAGAACGACCGAAAGGCGAGGATGGCGAAACTTGTTTATCACCTGTTTTGCTGACGAAGGCGTAACGCTGAAGCGTATGCGTCCAGCACCCTCAAGGTCGCGTTACAGAATTCGCAAACGTTCAAACCGCACGTGACTTCACGTAGGAACTAAAACTGCTAAGATTAATCGAAAAGAAGTAGGGGACAAAAAGTAAATCCGATAAGTAACCGACTGGAAATTATTCGTGGTTGATTCTAACTGGTCTGGCGGTTCTAACTTCGGCGATCGTATTCTCGAAGATAGCAAACCGCAAGCATCTCGATGCACGTCTGTAAAGCCAGCGTTTCACGATCGTGATGAGCGCGCCCAAAACCGCCATCGATTACTGTGCGCACCGCCGTCCGCACGTCATTGGTAAGGGTGGCTGTGAAGTTGACAAGCCTCAAGGAAGAACTTAAGAAAAATCACAGATATGACGTACAGATTAACATCTTCGCGTAAGCCGGATCTCGATGCAAACATCGTTGGCCAAAAGCATCGCCTCGCCAGATTGAAAGGTAAAGTAGTATATCGTCGCGCCATCAAAAAATGGCAATGCCATGCGCATGGGTGCCGAAGGTATTACGTACAAGTTTCTGGCCGTCTGAATGGCGCGAAACGGCATGTAAGGAAATGTTTAGCGAAGGTCGCACTCCGCTGCACACCCTCCGCGCAGACATCGACCACCGCTGACAGCAGCCTTACGCGAAGGTAGGTCTGATTGCATCAAGGTTTGATTTGCGCGGCATCGTTTATGGCAAAACGTACCTCCAGCCAAAACTTTCACCCTGAGAAGGAGACCGGCTGTCGCGAAGGTGGCGATCGTAGTGATCGTCGTACGTTTCCGTGGCAACAGAAACAACAACCGTTAATTTCTTTTCAGAGTATTATGTTACAAACCGAAAAGAACAAAATACAGAAGACCGCAAAAAGGCCGTTGCAGGTAATGCACAGCGTGGTAACCAGCTGGTATTTGGTAGTTTCGGCATCAAGAGCCTTGACAATACACTGGTCACCGGTCGCCAAATCGAAGCTGCCGTATCGCAATGACGCGTTATATGCAGCGTGAAGGTCAGAGCTGATTCTGTATCTTCCCGACAAAACCTATCACTAAGAAGCCTGCTGACGTAAGTGTATGGGTAAGGGTAAAGGTGATCCTGTTGGATACGTTTTCCTCATCACCCAGGTCGCATTATCTTCGAAATCGAAGGCGTTCCCCTCGAAGTAGCTAAAGAAGCTCTTCGCCCTGCAGCACGTAGAAGCCTCCCGTTACTACCAAATTTGTTAGACACGATTACGATAAAAACGCTTGATTATGAAAATATAGAAATCCGTAAAATTGCAGCCAATGAGCTCCAGGAGCGCTCTTTGACGCAGAGGTTGATACAACCAGATGCTGCTCAATCACAGCGTTTGCTCCTCGGAAAATCCTGCGCAGATTAAAGAGGCCTCGTCGTACTGATTGCCAAGATCAAAACGGTGTTGCGCGAAAACGAACTCAACAATAAATAATAGTCCAGAATGGAAGCTAGAAATTTAAGAAAGACAAGACAGGTGAGTTTAGCCAGCAACAAGATGGACAAGACAATTGTTGTTGCAGCAAAGTTTAAGGAGAAACACTGACGATGGTAAGTTTATCTCTAAAACGAAAAAGTTCTATGCTCATAACGAGGAGAACGATTGCAAATGAAGGCGATACTGTCCTGATCATGGAAACCCGCCTCTAGCAAATCAAAAGCGTTGGAGAGTTGTTAAAAATCGTAGAAAGAGCTAAGTAACTAGGATCCAAGTTGAAAGTAAATTGAACGTAGCTGACAATAGCGGTGCCGTGAAGCAGTCTGCATCCGTGTGCTGGGTGGTACTCGCCGTCGCTACGCTTCTGTAGGTGATGTTATTGTTGTGGCTGTTCACAACATCATCCCTTCGGGCGACCTGGAAAAAGGTGCTGTTTCCAAGGCTTTGATTGTACGCACCAAGAAGGAAATTGTCGTCCCGATGGTTCATACATCCGTTTCTGATGACAACGCTTGCGTTCTTCTGAATAATGCTGGCTGAAAATCCGGAGTCGTATCTTCGGTCCTGTTGCCCGTGAACCCGTGCAAACGAACATGAAAAGTCGTTTCTTTGGCACCTGAAGTTCTTTAATCTCAAAGTAAAACAGAAACAGTACGACTAAGTATGAGCTATTAAAAAGGCGATACCGGCGTCGTAAAACGCAGGTAAAGCAAAGGGCAAGACGGGCAGGTTGTCCGCGTACTGCTGACAAGCAAACGCGCTATCGTAGAAGGTCTCAATATGGTTTCTGGTAGCTAGTAGCCGAGTGCCAAAAATCCGCAGGGGTGGGCATCAGCCATGATGGAGGCTCCCAATTCATATTTCTGGAACCTTAACGGTTGATCCCTAAAGATGGAAAAACTCCACATGCACGGCCGCCGCCTGAATGAGGCTGGTAAGTTGGTTCGTCTGCCAAAAATCAGGAGAGGAGATCATAATGAGCAATACAGCAAGTCTTAAAAGAATATGCAGAGCGCATTGCAACGGCTCTGATGAATAAGTTTAACTACAAGTCAATCGATGCAGATTCCCCGTCTGACTAAAAATCGTCATCAACGAGGGATTGTTTGGCATAGCGACAGTCATTGACGTAGCTTTTGAACGAATTCGTCAACAATCACTGGTCAGAAGGTTGCTGCAACAGTTTCTAAGAAGGACGTTGCAAACTTCAAGCTCTAGCAGAAGATGTCTATCGGTGTTATGGTTACCTCCGTGGTGAGCGTATGTACGAATTCCTTGAGCGTCTGGTCTCTGTGGCTCTGCCCCGTATCCGTGACTTTAGGGGTATCGCAAGTAAAGCTCGATGGCCGTGGGTAAACTATACACTCGGTATCTCAAGAGCAGATTATCTTCCCAGAAATGAACACGATACAATTGAACGCATGACAGGTATGAACATCACGTTCGTTACCACTGCAGCTACGATGAAGAAGGTTTCGCTGCCTGCTCAAAGAATTCGGTCTTCCTTTAATAACGCTAAAAACAACCAAATTAAAATATGGCAAAAGACCACGAAAGCACGCGAAGTAAAGTGCAAACTGGTCAGCCAAACACGCAAAGAAGCGCGCGTTGAAGGAGATTGTTAACAAATCGCGTAGGATCCTGTAGAAGCTACGAGAGCAGCTCGTGCTGCAGGCTATCCCCCGCAACGCTAATCCCATCCGCCTGCACAACCGCGTAAGTTGACGGGCCCCAGCACAGGCATCATCCGTCTCTTCGGCTTTGTCTCTCATCCAATTCCGCGAGATGGCTTTAAAGCGGTCTCTATCTCTCATGTAAAGAAAGCAAGCTGGTAAATTCTTTTATTATTATTTAATATTGTCGGATAGTCCCTGATAATTACAAACAACCAAACAAACGACGAGATCCAATAGCAGATTTTCTGACGCGGTTGCGCAACGCCATCCAGGCTAAGCATCGTGTGCTGAAGTACCTGCATCAAAACCCTGAAGAAGGACATCACGAAGATTCTCTCTCGAGAAAGGTTATCCCTCAACTACAAGTTTGTAGAAGATGGTCCCCAGGAACAATCAAAATCGCCTCTCAAGTATGAGCCTGAAACAAAGGCAAGTGCTATTCAGAGCTGCAGCGAGTTTCGTCCCAGGTGCGTAAGTATACAGGCTACCGCGAAAATGCCGAGAGTTAATCAACGGATTGGGTATTGCAATCGTATCCACTTCCAAAGGTGTAATGACAAACAAGCAGCGCATCCGCCGAGAAGATTGGTGGCGAAGTTCTTTGCTATGTATATTAATTAGAGGTTAACATGTCAGAACAGGTAAATTGCCGATTAACATTCCTGCTGCGTTGCAGTTGACGTCAAGCGATAATGTAGTGACCGTTAAGGGTCCGAAGGGTGAGCCGTCTCGTGACTGGTTAATCCTGCTATCTCAGTTTCCTCTGAAGAAGGTCAGATTACTTTCGCTATCAACGAGAATAGCGTAGACCAAAAGCAGAAGCAGGCTTTCCATGGCCTCATCGTGCATTGGTTAATAACATGTTGTTGGTGTTAGCGGCTATAAGAAAAGAGATGGAGCCTGTAGGTGTTGGTTACTATTCGTAAACGAACTGGCAAACCTTTGATTGAATTCCTCTCTCGGTTTTACCTAAGCAGCATCTTCCTTCAAGTCTCCTGCACAAACCAAGGCTGGTTGAGACTAAGAGCGAAAGAAACAAGAACCCGTATATATTAGCCTCAGAGTCCCGCGATAAGCAGCGTTGCCCGGCATGGTTATTTGCGCCAAAATCTCGTTCTTCTTCCGTGGCGCGCCTGAACCTTATAAAGGAAAAGTATTCGTATATCGGCGAGCAGATCCGCCGCAAGAGTGCGGTAAGCAGCCGTGCTAAGGCACTCACTAGAATAAGATTATGACCACAAGAAAAAGAACAACGTCGCATTAAAAATCAAATAATACTGGGTACGCGGGCCAGATCTCTGGTCTGCGTCCCGTCGCGCGTGTCATCCGCAGCAACGCGGCAGACCCATGCACAGATTATCGATGATGCAGCCCAGAAGACGCTTGTCAGCGCCTTCTTCTCGGTTTTGCGCTTGCACAAAACAAGAGCAGGCAGTAGGTGTTGGGTGGCTGGGTAGCAGCAAAAGCCAATCGCGCAGGTGCAATACTACGGTTGTTTTTGACCGTAATGGTTATCTCTCATCACGGCTCGTAAACACAGGTGCAGGATGGCAGCTCCGCAAAGGTGGACTTCTAATCTCGTAAAGATTATGGCAAACAGAGTAACGTTATTAGAATAGCGAAGAACTAGTTGGGATAGACTCGCTGCTATCAATCGACAACAAATTGGTGGTTACCAGCGGTCGTCGTACGTTCACGTTTGCTGCCAGCGCGGTAGTTGGTGAGGGATGGTGGTAAAGGCGTTATCGGTCGCCTCGGCAAGGCTGGTGAAAGTTTCTGCAGCCATCGCTAAGGGTGTTAGAAGTCAGAAGAAGAACCCGTTCGTACTCGCAGGTACAGTTCCTCACGCGCCAGATGACAGCCCACTGCGGTGTGCAGCCATCCTCCCGGCATCTGAAGGTACTGCGTTGTGGCAGGTGGCGCCATGCGCCGTAATTCTCGACAGCGTGTAGGTATCAAAGAGACGTTCTCGCAGTCGAAAGGTGCAGCTCTTCAAACCCTCTACAAACCTTGCGACAGTCATCGCTGCCTCGAGCAATATGCGATGATGCACGTACAAGTTAAGCTAAGCAGCGCGGTGTTTCATTGACAAAGTGGCCCAGAGGATAATCAATCGACTATGGCACAATAAAAGTGGAAGTTAGATCAAGAGCAGAATTCATGCTCCTAAAGACCAGAAAAGCAATACACTTTGATGGCACTGGGCCTGGAAGAAATTATATCGCACTGTAGAGGTTGAGTGATAACCCCGTAATGCGCGGCATGATTCGCAAGGTGTAGCTTTCACCCGCTGGAGATTGTTGAACAGTAAAACAAAACAGAAAGTCATGAACATTACATACTTTCAAAACCTGCGAATGGGCTCTACGTCATTCGCGATACAAACGAGCAGGTCGTGGTCCAGGCTCTGGCATGGGAGGCACTTCTACTCGTGGTCGCTGCGCGCTGCAGTCGCGTGTCTAAGGTTACCACAAGAAGATTGGCTTGCAGGTGGTTGATGCTGTTGAAAGCAAGTCGCTTGCCGAAGTTCGGCTTCCAAAGAATATCAAACCGCGCTGAATACAAGGCCATTAACCTCAGTGTTCTGCAGGTCTCGCTGACAGCAGAAGAATTTAGAGAAGATATCAATACGCGAAGAACTGATTGCTGCAGGCTCTCATCTCAAGCAAAGCATAGTAAGTAAAGATTCTTGGTGCAATGGCGACCTGCATAGCATGAGTTGGCTGTGGAGGCTGGAACGCCTTCTCCAAGACCGCAGAAGCTGCTATTCAGGCAGCTGGTGGAACCGCAACCAAGATCTGTACTCATGATAATCGAGACCCAAAAGAACATCTGGAGAATGAGGATCGCGTACGCGACCACTACGCCTCCCGATTCATCAAGCCATCTCATCGTTTTGGCTCTTTGTAGTACCGCCAGGCATCGATCCAACTCGCCTTGTAGCTCTGCAGAAGTCAAACGGAAAACGGCTTTGATGATGCCCTGCTGAATATGTTCTCAGGTGGGTGCTATCTCCTCTCATGCGTCAGTATTTGGTCTATCTTTGCACACATGCCTTCCACATCTCTGCATCCATTATTATTCAGATTTTGGCTGTAGCCGTACCGCTGCACGAGAAGATGCAACGTGACGGTGAGCGTGAGCAGAGAAAGATCAATCAATAATACCCGTTGAGTTGACGATATAGCAAAACTTCTTGTCCGAGCTCCTCATCTAGGTATGATAAACCTCTCGTTCCGCGGCGGGCCAGAGTAGCCATACAGATACGTTCGCAGGTGTGTGATACCTGCTCCACGAGGCGTTCTCGCTCATGATCCTTTTGCCGCAGTGCAGCATGTTCATATCCTAAGGGTTGGGTGAGCGTATAACCGACAAAGGTGGTGTGTGGGAAACGGCGTTTTCCATCATTAAGATCGGTATTATTGCACGCTTCCCTGGTGCTATTTTGAGCAGCCGCCCAGCATCTTCATCCTCGACAGAAGGTGCAGTGCTTGATAATGTCTCTCGAAACCGACATCGCCTGCTCTTCGCGGCACCGTCTATCCTGCTTGTAGCTGCCACTCGCAAGGTTCCGGTCTGCAATGCAAAAGCGTAATCGAGGGTAAATCAAGCAGTGTGCAGGAGCAATGTCAGCATTCCGCTTGAAGCTACATTTGCAGCCAACGTACTGCCGATTATCTCTCGCCGCCATTATGTATATATCCCCCGCCACCATGATTTTATGTGCGTACGTTCAGGATGGTTCAAACCCAGTAGACATCTTCTCTGATCAATTTAGCCTCCTTGCTGCAAACTATCATCTATGTTATCTTGATTGTCTCCTTCACTTATTTCACACGGCTACTCAACGATGAACTCGTGCAGATGGGCTGCAGTATAAGGAAACGTAACAGCGGTTTTATCCTCGGCGTAAGCCCGTCGCGGTAAAGCTACTGCAGGATTACATCGACACAGTTAGCGACAAGTGATTACCTCCCTGGTCTCTCTTCATTGCGTTGATTGCAGTTCTTCCTGCATTTGCTGTACTTGCGTCGGTGTTTGCCAAGGCTCAGTTCAGCTTTTGCAGGTGCACTCTGTTGATTCCTTGGTCGGTGTAGCATATCGATACCTTCAGCAAATCGAGAGTCAGCATGCGCTTGTCCGCCATCGACGCCGGCTTGCCTGCCACGCTGCGCGCGCTACACGCACTCGCTCCGGGCGCGTAGCGGTACACAAGAAAAATTTGCTTAAACCGATCCGGGCTGACATATCTGGAAACGGAAGATGAGATAGAGGCGCTGCGAAAAGCAAATCAGCTTGCAGCAGCAACTCTTGCGGAATCGCGATACCATCAGCCGGGTGTACACTACCGAGAGATGGACATTGTCCACCTTGGCTGGCCATTTCCATTCGCGACAATGGCGCGGTCGTAAGTTTTTAAGTGGGATGTCCTGTAATCCTTTGGCCCCGCTTTCCTGCATCCAAGCATTTGTACTCCTCAGTTAACGACAATCGTTCATCGTATTCCAGATGAGCAAAACCATTGAAGACGGTGATAGAGTCTCGAGGGATCGCGGAGTCTCCCTAGAAGGCTTCTGTGGAGATTCATGCGTTACACATTTGTGTGAGTAGGTAGAAGTGAAAGCAGAAAAACACGTTTTCAGTAACGAAAGAAAGCCTTTTATAAAGAGCAATCGAACAAGCCATGTAGCAAACTGCTCGGAGATGCGATGCAGTACCAACAAGCGTCCAGCACAGATGGATGGTGTCAGTCCGACAGTATGCCGGCCGCGGTAGAGGAAAGAAAATGCACGAAGACCCCATAGCGTTCCGACTTTCACGGGACAGCAGGCACAGGCCTCGCAATCTCCAATGACTTTGCATCGCCATAGAGCCGCAATGATAACAGAAGGAAAAGCTTCCTCATCTCTATTGCCCGACCGTTGAGCGCGTGCAAAGCGCACGCAAGGACGATGGCAAAAAGTGCTACCATTATGAGCAGCACTCATAGCTATCTCGCCATGGCAAAGCCACAGATATTCTCTCATCATTCAAAGAAGTAGAACAAGAGAGAACACATTATTATGTCTCAAGCAGTTAGACGATATAGAACAAGATGGAACAATTGTTGAAGCATTGAGCAAATGCAATGGTTCCAGCGTAGAGCTGGAGAATGGGCATGCGGTAGCCAGCCGTTCCTCCATCCCAGGAGATGCGTAGGCGCGTATTACATCAAGATCTCCTCATGGAGGACAAGGTAAAAAGTGGAAATGAGTCCCTACGACCTTCTCAAAAGGTAGAATCAGTGCTTTCCGACATAAATAAAAAGCAAAACACAATGAAAGACAAGAGCATCCTTGAAGAAACGATCCGCCGATTGCAAGATTGTACGTCGTAAGTGGGTCGTCTGTATGTGTGTGATTTTCACAAGAAGAACCTTCCTAAGATGAAATTACGCTAGGTTAATCGGTTTTGCAAAGTAATAAAACAAGTATATGGCAATAAGAATTGTTGGTATCGTCGATCCGCCTCAGAACAAGCGAAGGCGAAAATCGCTGACCTATATCTACGGATTAGTCGTAGTAGCGCGGCAAAATCTGATAAAGCCGGTATTGACAGGACATTAAAGTCGGTTGGACCGATGACCCAAGCAGCAAAAGATTCGGGACGATTATTGGTGCTGAATACAAAGTAGAGGTGACCTCCGCAGCGAAATTCAGATGCATTACAGCGTCCTCATGGACATCGGTTGCTACCGTGGTATCCGTCACCGTGCAGGTCTTCTGTACGCGGCCAGAGCACGAAAAACAACGCTCGTACCTCGTAAGGGTCGTAAAAAGACCGCTGCAAACAGAGGCCACTAAATAATAATTGATTATGGCACAAACAGTTGCAGCTAAGAAGCGTAACGTAAAGGTTGACGCACGGGTCAGCTCACGTTCACAGCTCTTTCAATAATATTATCGTTTCCTTATCGAACAGTGAAGGTCAGGATCAGCTGGTCGAAGTTCTGGTAAGATGGGCTTCCGTGGTTCCAAGAAGAACACTCCGTACGCTGCCCAGATGGCAGTACAGGATTGCGCCAAGGTAGCTTTTCGACCTCGGTCTTCGTAGGCAGCGACGTTATGGGTCCCGGCAATGGTCGTGAATCAGCTATCCGTGCCATCCATGGTGCAGGTATTGAAGTTACCGAGATTATCGACGTTACTCCGCTGCCCCACATAGCGCTACGTCCTCCGGAAGAGAAGAAAGATATAATCTCCAGTAGCAAGTTGAATTGTTATATTAAAAGCTAAAATTATGGCAAAATATACAGGTCCTAAGTCTCGCATCGCACGTCGTTTCGGCGAGGCTATCTTCGGTGCTGATAAAGTTCTCGCAAAGCGTAATTTCCTCCCGGCCAGCTACGGGCAATGGTCGCCGTCGTAAGAGCTCTGAGTACGGTGCGTCATGCTTAAGCGAGAAGCAGAAGGCTAAAGTACACTTATGGTGTTCTTTGAACGTCAGTTCCGTGATATGCTGATAAGGCAGCAGCAACCAGCGGCATTACCGGTGAAATTCTCCTTCAGAATCTCGAACGCCCGTCTTGCCACAATGCTTGTATATCGCCTGGGTATCGCCCTACTCGTGCAGCAGCCTCGTCAGCTTGTAAACCACAAGCACATCACTAGTTGATGGTCAAGTAGTGAAGACACTGCTACAGTGTAAAACCTGGGCTGATCGTCGCTGTAATGTGAGAAGTCTAAGAGTCTCAAGTAGTTGCAGACTCTTTGGCAGGCTTCAACCACAGCAAGTATCCTTGGATTGAATGGGACGAAAACGTTAAGGGTGGTAAACTTGCACATGCCCGAACGTGCTGCATCCCTGAGAAATCATCAAGGAGCAGCTGATTGTCGAGTTGTACTCTAAGAACTAAAAGCCTTTCCTTCCCCCTGGAGGGGAGGAGGAGGAAACTTGGCAAATCTTTTATCGATTTGTCTCATAGCCTGGCAAAAGGCTTTACCCAAAATCCTAAATAAAGAATTAATGGCGATATTAGCATTTCAAAAACCTGACAAAGTGATCATGTTGGAAACGCGACAAGTACGGAAAATTGAACTTCGTCCTTCGAAACGGGCTTCGGGTACCACTGTCGGAATGCCCTCCGTCGCATCCTGCTCTCCTCTCTCTCGAAGGCTACGCCATCACATACCATCAAGATCGAAGGTGTTGAGCATAGAGTTTGCTACCGTGCCTTGGAGTCACAGCGAGGATGTAACCAACATCATCCTCAATTCTGAAGCAAGTACGTTTCAGAAACTGGTGAAGAGTACGACACTGAGAAGACCCAGCTAACCATCTCCCACGAGAGTTCAAGGCTGCGATATCCATCTCAACGATTTGAAGTGTTAAACTCGATTTAGTGATTTGTCATTTAGATTCGAAAGCCTCGGGACCACCATCGAACCGACTGTTAACAAAAGGCCGTGGTTATGTCCCCGCTGATGAAAACCCGCGACTATTGCTCTGACATCCATCAGATAGCCATCGACCCCATCTACCCCATCCGCAATGTTAAGTACAGCGTTGAACCGTACGTGTTGAGCAAAAAGACCGACTACGATAAGCTCGTGCTTGAAATCGCTCGATGGTTCCATCCAGCCAAAAGATGCGCTGAAGGAAGCAGATGTATCTGATCATATACCTGCTCTGTTCTCCGATGAGACTATCACCGCGAGTAACCTGCAACAGTGTAGACAATCCACCGATTGATGAGAACACCCTCAAGATGCGTCAGCTCTCAAGCAGAAGCTCGCCGATCTGAATCTTTCAGTTCGTGCGCTCAACTGTCTCAAGCAGTCGATGTTGAAACTTTAGGGCGATCTCAATCAGTTCAATAAGTCTGACCTCCTCAAGTTCCCAACTTCGGTAAGAAATCACCACTGAGCTTGCGATTTGCTCGAGAGCAAGAATCTGTCGTTCGGGATGGACACAACCCTTTACAAATTGGACAACGATTAATTGAACGACAAAAAGTTGTCGTAAACTCCACCGTTGTTTGCAATCTGCTGAGGCCTGCTAAGGCCAAAGTTCTCAACTCGACGCAACAACCAACATTCACATGAGACATAATTGCAAATTCAACCATCTGAGTCGTACCGCATCCCACAGAAGCGCAATGCTTGCCAATATGGCAGTTTCTCCGATCCAGCACACAAAGAATCACCATGACTCTCGCCAAGGTTAAGGCTCGAAGAAGTACGTTGGAGCCGCTCACATCACTTCAAGAGTAAGAACGACACAACGAACTCGTCGCCGCGTTGTCTTCAGCTGATGAGGACGACAAATTCGCTGAATTGTTCAAGAATATCTCTGAGAAAGTGGCTAACCGTCCTGGTGGCTACACTCGTATCATCAAGCTTGGCTTCCGCCAGAGTGATGGTGCCGACATGGCTTTCATCGAACTCGTCGGACTACGATGAAAATATGGGCTATAGGAAGAGAAGAAGCTGCGCACGCGTCAGCTGTAAGGCTGCAGCCGCTGAAGCTCCTGCCGCTGAGCTACTTTCTGCAACTGAAGCCCTGCTGAAGAAGCAGCAGCTGAATAATCGACACACTTTCTATTGTGATATTTCAGCCCTGCACAGTGATGTGCGGGGCTTTTTATTTCTATAAACTTTTTGAGAGTAACTCTCAAATCCTCCATTTTGCTTTTTGTCACTTATGCCATATTCCTTTTGTGTAGGTTTTAGCATATGTTTTTGCTATTATTTCATAAAAATCTTATAGAAAAGCTGTATAGTAAAATCTTTCTGTAATTTTGTGTTCGATAGTCATAGCACTTTTGTTTTATGTATATCATCTGCGCTTAAAATGATACTAATTTTTACTAATAATTCTAAAATTTGACAACTATGTATAATGCATCAAACTTAAAATAACCCTATATTCAAGCTAAATTAAAACAAGTGAAAAGTACTTTTTCCATCAAAGCTATGCTCTATTCTTTGCCCTTCCTTTTCTTTCAATTAAGAGCGAAGCAAAGCTTAAAATACCCTTTGGTAGCCGAGATGTAGTGGACGTTATATACACTACTTCTACAAGACAGCCTCTATGAAGGGAGAAGATAAGCTAGATATTGCGCGATATCATAAGGAGTTTAATATTGCTTATATTCTTCCTCTCTATAGAAGAGGAGCCCAAAATAGTTCTTTATGATAAGGAAAACCAGTTAATCTACGATTTTAAGTCTCCTCAAGAGGAGCAAAAAGTGAAAAGAAGTTCTAAGAAAGGTGTTGATGTGGGAAATAGCTGAGTCTTAGCTGGTACACACGCTGGGGAGCTAAGCTTTTACTTATTATACTCATAGGAATTCCTATTGCTGGGTCTTTTTGTGGCAAAGATGATGACATAAAAGAGCCAACGAAATTATAAATTACAAAAATTATTATTATGCCTACTACACAAATTATCTTTATCGCAGTTTTTCATCGTTGTAGCGTTTGCTTTTTAGTTTCTTTTACAGTAAGTTCTTCGGTGCAAAAGGTTATCCTCAGCAGACTTAGATAACCGTGTTAAGAAATTACCGAGCAAGAGATTACAGACTTTTTATTCCTCAGAACTTAAAGACTGTCTAAAGCAATTAGATGGAAAACAAGTTCTTGCAGCAAGCTGTTTGTTTTCATGCACCAGGTACAAAGGAGCATATGAAGAATGGTTTTAAGGACTTTCTATATGGATTGTGTACCTTAGGAATGGTGAAGTTTAGAACAGTTTATGTCGCAACTCCTTTGATATTAGCAGAAGACGGATTGCACATTATAGAGCTAGATAAGAGTGAAGAGGTTAAAAACCACTATATTTTTGAGAACGATCGTTTAGCAGAAGCTAAGATTACCCTTGTGATGATCCTGTAGCAAGAAAGCAATTAAGTGCTACTGCAGCATTCTCTTTTACGCTTTCATTCCCAGACAATGGAGGAGTTAAAGAGCTATCGTTGTGGCACAGAGTTTTATCCCTACACAAGAGAAGTATATGCTTTATTCTTTCAATAAGAAGCTCATTGCAGCTGCTACAGGACGTCATTTCTTAAAGAAGTTAGGCGAAAAAGTTTACTCATCTTCAGGTAGATTTTTAATAAAAAGATACACTCACTTTTTATTAAACCTATGAGATGGCTACGGATAACCTCATCGTGGGGTTATCCGTAGTTATGTTGCAGACATTCTTTGGCAACGTGAGAAACAAAGATGAGGAAGAAATGGATGAGCATACTTCTTTAAAAGCACTAACGCTTCTTTAGGCAGTTAGGATGAGCTACACAAAAAGCTGGAGAAAGAAGCATACTACCAAACTTTAAAAAGGTAATGTCCGAAATAAGTAGTTCATAGGATGTATGGGGTTTGATTGATTATGCTCTACAGCCTCTTGAAGATATTTGCCAACATTATAGCTGGGGAGAACAATTGATACCAAAGGAGACATGAGTTTATAAGCCATCGTTATATTGCTTGTTATTTGGACTTTTGTTAAATCTATAAATCAGATGCATGACGCAGCGGTGTAGCGTGTATTCGACCAAGTTTCTATACGCCCTTGCGCGTTAATGCTTTGCTGTATGTTGCTCAGGCTATTAAAGAGGTCGAAAGCCGTAAGTTGTAACGTTAAGTTTTTATTGCGCAAAATGGACTTGAGATAGGGTTGCATTTAATACGAGATTGTTGGTATTCATGGATTGTGCTTCGTAGCCGTATTTGGTATAAAGCGATAAATCTGTTCCCAACTGAATATCGAAAGAATAGGTAACGATGCAACGAAAACGCATAGCGAAACTTGCGTATGCGTGATGTCTGTTGATGCTTGCTTCGGATGAAACACCATGCAACCACTCGCTCCGTATTAGGAATTTGAGGGAGATATCCCCGCTTGGTATTTGATGCCAAGCTGATTATTAAATGTAAAACTCTTCATCGCAATACGCGAAGACACATTGTTGTTTCCCAGTACTCCACCATAGCCTACGCCCTTGCGATGTCGATCCGAGTTGTAATTTCAGGTAAAGTCTTGTGTTTATCAATGGCTTGTGTGAAATTGCCATGCAACTGCAAGTCGTAATTACCATTGACATTGAGCGGAGTATAAAGTGGAAACACCTGTCTGCCTGTCGTAAAGGCGTTGTAGCGTCGTCTCATTGTGTGAGACAGAAAAAGTACCCGACAATCCAAAATTTCTCACCTTTTTCAGCGTTACTCTTTGAGTAATTGATGCTTGCAGTATGGAGACCCTTGTTGTGCAATGAAGGATTGCCTATCATTACACTTAGTGGGTCGCTCGTGTCGCTCAAGCCCGTAAAATACACCATATTGGGTTCTTCTTCGCGATAGGCGTAAGAGAAAGCCCAACTGTTGCCATTGATAGTCAGTGAGGGTTCGAATACGGTATAACTTAGGCGAGGGTGAAGCTTCGGTTGATAGTCTACTCTCGTGTAAGCGTACATTGACCATTCTTAGAGGAACGTGTAGGGATACGAGCCATCGGGGAGAAGCATAGCGCAATTGCATTTCAGGGGTATGGGTGATGCGCCGCAAGTTCCGATTAAAACTATTGTGGAGGTCGGCTGCAACAATTGGGCAACACCTACATCAGGCAATATGTAAAAGGGTATCGAGGCGGCGGTCGCTATTTGTACGCTGAGCTGCAAATTCATATTTAGCAAGCAGCTTCAGATAGGCAGGCAAAGAGTATTCGTAATTAGAGAGGCTTTGCCACGAGTATCCTCATAATAAGATTTTTCTGCTTGTTTTTGAGATAGCGTATTGGACGCTGGGATGCTGTTCAGCGTGTACGCCGCCGTATTACTGTAATGTTGCTTCTCGTATGCAAATTCAGCGTACAGCGAGAGAGGATTTTCCTGTAAAGGGACTTTCCCACTTCGAAAGCCCTGATGCGATGAATGAGCCCCGATGTGTCGTTTCAAAAGTTTGGCGTTCGTAGCTATTCACTAACGCTCGGAGCACGTCAGCTTGGGCTGTGTGGTTGAACACGCTGTCGAGTGATGCAAGGCGGTAACTTTCGTAAGGTAGTTTATCTAGTTCTATGCTTCGGCTCGTGGCATCACTTCTGAATCGGCCGTATTCACCACCCAAAGTAAATTCTGTATAAACTTTGGGTAATGGTAAGCACAACAAATTGCGCCAAGTTAGTTCTGTACGAGGAGGATTGGGCTGAGGAGAGAGAACGCAAAACGCATGATAGTCAGCCAATATACTGGCTGCGGTTTCAGTAATGACATTTTTATTGCTATGTGTTGCAGTGAACACAGAGCTATAAGAGCTCTGCTTTCTCAAATTCCGTGTAAAAGTCCATACCTACCGACTTGTCGGTAAAGGTTGCATTGGTAAGATTTCGGCAGAATGTTCAATATTTTTCACCTGGCTGCTGTGATACCAATATTATTCAGATTTGCAAATGCGGCTATTCTTCTTTTGCTCGAAAAGCGCATTCCAAAAAGTCGGGCTACATAGCGGTCGTCTGTGCCATAGCCAACATTCGCATTGGCAAGCCAACTTTCGATATACTCTTTCTTTAAGGCAACATCCAGCACCAAATCATCTTGCAAACCGTTCGATAGAATCTCGTTTGAACAAATAATCTGCTTTTTGTCTCCTCGCCTATATGTCTTAATCTTGTTCACCGTATAGGCTGGGAGGTTTTTAAGTGCTAAACAGAGGGATTCCTTGAAAGAAATCCTTACCATTGACAAGTAAGCAACTGACATATTGCTCGTTGACAAATATTTGTCCGTCTTCAGTGAGTCGCACTCGGGTAACTGGGCAATGAGCGCATCCAGCATAGATCCCTCTGCCAATTGAAAAGCAGAAGCATTGTAAACAATCGTATCTCCTTTTATTCACCATCATCACTTTTCGAAGCATGCACTACAGCTTCTCCCAGTAAATGCACCTTTGTTCATCCTAATGTCGGCAACATCAAAGGATTCGAGGGCCGTTTTCCATGTAGCTTGTCAGGTATCTCTATATCTCTATACTCGTCTTCATATTTGGGCGATGTAATATGAATGATATACTTGCCCGTATTGGGTACTGGATGTTATAAGTAATCAAGACGGTACCATCCGTAATCCCATATTTCTTGCACCAATCGATTGGTCGCCCTGACTTACCACAAGACTATCGGTACGCATGAAGGTAAGATTAGCATCTTCTATCGGTTCGTTTGTAATTGCATCTACCAATTTTCCCTGCCACATATACACTATCATTTGTACTAGCCGAAAGACGAAGACAACTCGAAACTATAAATAATAGTGTAAGGATGGTATTTCTGCAATCTTCATAGAATTAATATTTAACGTGAGTTCGACGAATTATAAGTGTCTACAATTTTGGTGATTAGCGAAATTTGTTGCACCTTTAAGGTGCTAACATATAAATAGTTACAAACAAAAATCGCTATGAGTTACCGAAGACAAAACTACAGAAATCTTTTTGTATGGCAGACGACTTCTGCAAGTTTTTGATGGTATGACGGAAAAATATACGCTAAAAATCTACTGGAAAAAGAAAATATCATCGAAGTTCTACGATGTCAAAGGCAGAAGTCATGCTGATAATGATTCTTTTTCCACGACTCCGGTTATCGCTGCTTTAAATATTTCTATCTTGAAAAGTATGTAAACATCTTCGCCATCTGTTTCCCAATGTTGTTTCTTATAACCGAATTGGGATTAATGGCAAATCTCAGAAAGTCCTTTGTTAGTAATCTTCTTTTTGATCTGCAACTCCCATTCGTGGAGCTTATATAACAATCTCTTCACCTGTAATGCTCTTTTGGGCATTACAGTTTGTATTGTCCTCCCTTCCTCAGGGGGCGACATCGAAGAAGTAGGGTAGCTTATGCGCCTTTAACGGAAGCGCACAATTTTCCTCCAAAGCAGTAGATCCGTCATCCAAAATAAGTAGTTCATAGGATGTATAGGGTTTGATTGATTACGCCTCTACAGCCTCTTGAAGATATTTGCCAACATTATAGCTGGGGATAACTAATTGATACCAAAGGAGACATGAGTTTATAAGCCATCGTTATATTGCTTGTTATTTGGACTTTTTGTTTGAAAATCTATAAATCAGATGCAGCATGACGTAGCGGTGTAGCGTATCTCGACCAAGTTTCTATACGCCCTTGCGCGTTAATGCTTTGCTGTATGTTGCTCAGGCTATTAAAGAGGTCGAAAGCCGTAAGTTGTAGACGTTAAGTTTTTATTGCAGCAAAATGGACTTAGATAGGGGTTGCATTTAATACGAGATTGTTGGTATTCATGGATTGTGCTTCGTAGCCGTATTTGGTATAAAGCGATAAATCTGTTCCCAACTGAATATCCCAAAGAATAGGTAACGATGCAACGAAAGCATAGCGAAACTTGCGTATGCTGATGTCTGTTGATGTTGCTCGGATGAAACACCATGCAACCACTCGCTCCGTATTAGGAATTTGAGGGAGATATCCCCCGCTTGGTATTTGATGCCAAGCTGATTATTAAATGTAAAACTCTTCATCGCAATACGCGAAGACACATTGTTGTTTCTCAGTACTCCACCATAGCCTACGCTCCTTGCGATGTCGATCTGAGTTGTAATTTCAGGAAAAAAGTGCTTGTGTTTATCAATGGCTTGTGTGAAATTGCCATGCAACTGCAAGTCGTAATTACCATTGACATTGAGCGGAGTATAAGTGGAAACACCTGTCTGCCTGTCGTAAAGGCGTTGTAGCGTCGTCTCATTGTGTGAGACAGAAAAAGTACCCGACAATCCAAAATTTCTCACCTTTTTCAGCGTTACTCTTTGAGTAATTGATGCTTGCGGTATGGAGACCCCTTGTTGTGCAATGAAGGATTGCCTATCATTACACTTAGTGGGTCGCTCGTGCCGCTCAAGCCCGTAAAATACACCATATTGGGTTCTTCTTCGCGATAGGCGTAAGAGAAAGCCCAACTGTTGCCATTGATAGTCAGTGAGGGTTCGAATACGGTATAACTTAGGCGAGGGTGTGAAGCTTCGGTTGATAGTCTACTCGTGTAAGCGTACATTGACCATTCTTAGAGGAACGTGTAGGGATACGAGCCATCGAGGGAGAAGCATAGCGCAATTGCATTTCGGGTGTATGGGTGATGCGCCGCAAGTTCCGATTAAAACTATTGTGGAGGTCGGCTGCGAACAATTGGGCAACACCCTACATCAGGCAATATGTAAAAGGGGTATCGAGGCGGCGGTCGCTATTTGTACGCTGAGCTGCAAATCTCATATTTAGCAAGCAGCTTCAGATTGGCAGGCAAAGAGTATTCGTAATTAAGAGAGGCTTTGCCACGAGTATCCCTCATAATAAGATTTTTCTGCTTGTTTTTGAGATAGCGTATTGGACGCTGGGATGCTCTTCAGCGTGTATGCCGCCGCATTGCTGTAATGTTGCTTCTCGTATGCAATTTCAGCGTATAGCGAGAGGATTTCCTGTAAAGGGACTTTCCCACTTCGAAAGCCCTGATGCGATGAATGAGCCCCTGATGTGTCGTTTCAAAAAGTTTGGCGTTCGTAGCTATTCACTAACGCTCGGAGCACGTCAGCTTTGGGCTGTGTGGTTGAACACGCTGTCGAGTGATGCAAGGCGGTAACTTTCGTAAGGTAGTTTATCTAGTTCTATGCTTCGGCTCGTGGCATCACTTCTGAATCGGCCGTATTCACCACCCAAAAGTAAATTCTGTATAAACTTTGGGTAATGGTAAGCACAACAAATTGCGCCAAGTTAGTTCTGTGCGAGAGGATTGGGCTGAGGAGAGAGAGCGAAAACGCATGATAGTCAGCCAATATACTATTGGCTGCGGTTCTCAGTAATGACATTTTTATTGCTATGTGTTGCAGTGAACACAGAGCTATAAGAGCTCTTGCTTTCTCCAAATTCCGTGTAAAAGTCCATACCTACCGACTTGTCGGTAAAAGGTTGTATTGGTAAGATTTCGGCAGAATGTTCAATATTTTCACCTGGCTGCTGCGTGATACCAATATTATTCAGATTTGCAAATGCGGCTATTCTTCTTTTGCTCGAAAAGCGCATTCCAAAAAGTCGGGCTACATAGCGGTCGTCTGTGCCATAGCCAACATTCGCATTGGCAAGCCAACTTTCGATATACTCTTTCTTTAAGGCAACATCCAGCACCAAATCATCTTGCAACCGTTCGATAGAATCTCGTTTGAACAAATAATCTGCTTTGTCTCCTCGCCTATATGTCTTAATCTTGTTCACCGTATAGGCTGGGAGGTTTTTAAGTGCAACAGAGGGATTCCCTTGAAAGAAATCCTTACCATTGACAAGTAAGCAACTGACATATTGCTCGTTGACAAATATTTGTCCGTCTTCAGTGAGTCGCACTCCGGGTAACTTGGCAATGAGCGCATCCAGCATAGATCCCTCTGCCAATTGAAAAGCAGACATTGTAAACAATCGTATCTCCTTTATTCACCATCATCACTTTCGAAGCATGCACTACAGCTTCTCCCAATAAATGCACCTTGTTCATCCTAATGTCGGCAACATCAAAGGATTCGGGCCGTTTTCCATGTAGCTTGTCAGGTATCTCTATATCTATATACTCGTCTTCATATTTGGGCGATGTAATATGAATGATATACTTGCCCGTATTGGGTACTGGGATGTTATAAGTAATCAAGACGGTACCATCCGTAATCCCATATTTCTTGCACCAATCGATTGGTCGCCCCTGACTTACCACAAGACTATCGGTACGCATGAAGGTAAGATTAGCATCTTCTATCGGTTCGTTTGTAATTGCATCTACCAATTTTCCTGCCACATATACACTATCATTTTGTACTAGCCGAAAGACGAAGACAACTCGAAACTATAAATAATAGTGTAAGGATGGTATTTCTGTAAATCTTCATAGAATTAATATTTAACGTGAGTTCGACGAATTATAAGTGTCTATAAATTTGGTGATTAGCGAAATTTGTTGCACCTTTAAGGTGCTAACATATAAATAATTACAAACAAAAAAATCGCTATGGTTACCGAAGACAAAACTACAGAAATCTTTTGTATGGCAGACGACTTCTGCAAGTTTTTGATGCTATGACGGCAAAATATACGCTAAAAATCTACTGGAAAAAGAAAAAATATCATCGAAGTTCTACACTGTCAAAGGCAGAAGTCATGCTGATAATGATTCTTTTCCACACTTCCGGTTATCGCTGCTTTAAAACATTTCTATCTTGAAAAAGTATGTAGCATCTTCGCCATCTGTTTCCCAATGTTGTTTCTTATAACCGAATTGGGATTAATGGCAATTCTCAGAAAGTCCTTCGTTAGTAATCTTCTTTTGATCTGCAACTCCCACTCGTGGAGGCTTATATAACAACTCTTCATCTGTAATGCTCTTTTGGGCATTGCAGTTTTTAATGTCCTCCCTTCCTCAAAGGGGGCGACATCGAAGAAGTAGGGTAGCTTATGCGCCTTTAACGGAAGCGCACAACTTTCCTCCAAAAGCAAGCCTTTTTCTCCTTCTCCTCTTCTTCAAAAAAACTTGCTGCTTGGCGCACATTCTGAGGCTTAAAATCATAAATAACATTTCACTGCTGCAACTTTTTTTGAGGGCTTTTCACTTTTTCGGATGAAAGTTCCGTAACTTTGTCGCTTTCTATACGATTTTATAATGACTACAAAATCATTTTCTACGGGACTTACCGAAGAGCAAGTGCTAGAAAGCCGGCGCATGCATGGTGATAATGTTTTGACGCCAGCAGCCAGGGAATCACTTTTCCGTAAGTTTCTTCATAAGTTTCAGGACCAACTCATCATTATCTTACTCGTCGCAGCCGTTTTGTCTATACTGATTGCCTGCTATGAATTTTTATGTGCTCGGCCTCGGCGTTTCTGTTTTTCGAACCTTTGGGCATCATCATCGCCGTTCTTTTAGCCACAGGGTTGGCTTTTTATTTTTGAGATGCGCGCCGAACGTGAATTTGCTGTGCTCACTCAGGTCAACGACGACATCCCTGTGCGTGTGGTGCGCAACGGACATAACCATTCCGTCCCCGTCGCGATATTGTTGTGGGCGACTTTGTTCTGCTCGACACAGGCGATGAAGTTCCGGCCGATGGAACACTGCTTTCAGCCAATAGTCTGAAAGTTGATGAGAGTACGCTGACTGGCGAACCCATCTGTTCCAAAACCACCCACACCGAACTTTTCGATGCCGAGGCAACGTTTCCCTCCAATCGTGTGCTGCGCGGCACGAAGGTAATGGCAACGGCAGCTTTCTCGTGGAAGCCGTTGGCGACCATACTGAGAACGGCCGCGTTTTCCGTGCTGCCCAAATCGACAATGGGGGCAAACACCTCTTAGTAGGCAGCTCGACAAACTCAGCATCCTCGTTTCACGCGCCAGTTATGTCTTGGCCGCCCTCATCCTGGTGGGGCGCATGGTGGAGTACTTCCTGTCCGCCTCCCACGTTCAATTGATTTTCTTTGCAGGGGTATCTCCTTTCCAGCATTATGATAGCCGTCACCATCATAGTGATGGCAGTTCCAGAAGGCCTACCCATGGCTGTCACACTGAGTCTGGCCTATAGTATGCGCCGCCTGCTCAAGGCCAACAACCTCGTGCGCCATCTCCACGCTTGCGAAACGATGGGAGCCACCACTGTGATTTGTACCGACAAAACCGGAACGCTCACTGAGAACCGTATGCGCGTGGCTCATGCCGAGGTGCTGGCAGAAGCTTACTTTGCTGAAGCCCTCGCCGTCAATTCCACCGCCATGCTCGATGATACCGATGCCGACCACATCGAAGTGCTCGGAAATCCCACCGAAGGCGCGCTTCTGCTCTGGCTCTCTGAGCAGCATCACAACTATGAAGCCCTGCGCTCTGCGGCAGCTGTCGTCGATCAGATTCCCTTTTCCACTGAGCGCAAATATATGGCCACCTCGTCCAGTCCTCCGTTGACAGACAATGGCATATCTATCTGAAAGGAGCTTCGAAATCCTCTTCCATTTTCTGTCCCCAGCTCGATGAATCTCGCCAACAAGAAATTCTTAAAACTCTCTTCTCTTATCAGCAGCGCGCTTTCCGCACACTCGGCTTTGTAGATCTCGCTTTCTCCTCCCAAGAGGCTGCTGAAACCGAACTCTCTGCTCTTCGCCACAGCGGTACACTCCACCACGGCCGATACAGCCGTGCTTACCAGTACCTTTCAAGGCTATGTGGCCATCTCCGATCCCGTACGCGCTGAAGTGCCCGCCGCCATTCGTTGCTGCCTTACTGCTGGCATTGGCGTGAAGATAGTGACGGGCGATACCCTCGGCACAGCGCGCGAGATAGGCCGACAAGTGGGAATCTGCTCCGATGCCGATTCCGCGCAGGCTTTCATCACAGGTCCAGAGTTTGCCGCTCTCAGCGATGAGGAGTTGATAGAGCGAGTAGGGGAATTGAAAGTCATTGCCCGCGCCCGCCCGATGGATAAGAAGCGATTGGTTGAAGCTCTGCAAAAGCGCGGTGAGGTAGTGGCCGTTACTGGCGATGGCACCAATGATGCTCCTGCTCTGAAAGCTGCTCATGTGGGTCTCCATGGGCGACGGCACGAGTGTGGCTAAGGAGGCGAGCGACATCACGATTATCGACAATTCGTTTAGCTCCATCGTCAATGCCGTCATGTGGGGACGTTCGCTCTATAAGAATATCCAACGTTTCATCCTCTTCCAGCTCACCGTCAATGTGGCCGCCTGCCTCATTGTTCTCATAAAGCTCGTTTGTGGGTACACAAAGCCCGCTCACCGTCACGCAGATGCTGTGGGTCAATCTCATTATGGATTCCTTTGCCGCAGTGGCTCTGGCCTCTCTTCCGCCTTCTTCCGACGTTATGGAAGAGCAGCCACGCGCTCGCGAAGCCTTTATTATCACGCCCGCCATGCGGTGGAACATTCTGCTCACGGGCTTTGCCTTCACAGCTCTTCTGTTGGTAGCCCTCTATGTGCTGAAACATTTTTATGTCTACAGTTTGTGCTCCTTGCCCGAATCTTTCTCTTTAGTGAGAGCTACGGGCGGCAATCTGCTATCTGACTATGAGTTGAGCATCTTTTTCACCTTCTTCGTTCTGCTCCAATTCTGAATTTGTTCAACGCCCGCAGCTTCGCCACGTCCCAAGTGTGGCCGCGCCTCCATGGTTGTCGTGGTTTTCTTCTTGATAGTCGGTCTCATTCTGCTGGGGCAGGCGCTCATCGTCAACCTTGGTGGACCGGTGTTCAATGTAGTGCCGCTCTCGCTTTCGGATTGGTTGTTGCTCCTCGCCACCACTTCTGTCGTCCTCTGGGCTGGGTATCGCTCTGCGCGTAGTCCGTCATCGTAAATAATTCCGTAAATCTAACGGTGTGAGAATCGCGCGAAAGTCATCGCTTCTCCCGCCGCTCGTTTTTGTGGCACTCTGGAAAAGTGCCTTTCTAAGGGTGTCCGTCTATACAATAAGGCTATCGACGGACACCCTTATTGTATCCGCCAACGCAATAAGGATGCTGGCTGACAGCATAAGGATATTGACGAACAAAGCAGGGCAGGGAAGTTGAGAAAAAAATGCACGAAATATCTAAAAAAACGCCCTTTTCTCCTCGTTTTCTTCCGTCCACCCATCGTCTTTTTCTGCTTCTTTATCCTCTACTTTCTAAGAGCGCACATCGTTTTCTCTTTTCTTTCGCTCTATTTCTCCAATCTGTGTTGTCAAGGAAAAACCGCTTTTTGTCTCTTTCACTTCATAACATACCACAAAAATGACTCTGATTCCAGTGAAGAATACACGGCAGCTTTGCTTCCTCTGCTAATTGGCTCAAAAGTAAGTCTGACACCATTCGTACGAAAAACCAATGCTTTCTGCCGCATCACAAATTCCCAAGAGTGATACTCCTTCTCGAGTTATAAAAACATTTGTTGCGCAGTGTTTGTAACGTATAATGATGTCCGTAGTACTGCAATCATACGCAAACAAGATGGGCCACAGTCCATTGCATCATTTTGTATATAGTGTGGTAATCTCATTATTCTTTACTTCTGCTACTCCAATTTGTCATATATACCAAAGATAACAAGGCGTAGCGAGGCATCACATTCGTGTAGTTTTCTATGCGAGAGAACTGATCGATGGATGTTTGCAGAGAATTTGCTTTGGTGTAAGATGTCGTATACCTTAAATCCGACCGATAATGTACCATGCGAAAGTTGGAAGTATTTGTGCAAGGAGGCATTCCATCGAATGGCTGTTTGATTGATAGAACGTTCGGAATAACCTTTATATATCAATGTATTTATATCCGACTGAAGCTCGACATCCCAAGGCAGTTGCCAAGTGAAATCGGAACGCAGTCTTGTTGTCCGATAATTGTTTGTTGCTTTGCGGCTGTTGCACGGACTGCAAAGCCGTAGACCATAATACTGAAGTCTCTAAACTTACTGCTTATATTAGCAGTAAGATATAGTTGTGGAGTGATGGTGAGCGATTGTAGCAATTGGTTTTGGGACAAAAGCTGTGCCATCTATATATGATAAGATTTCACCTTGATAATAGTCTCCAGATAGTTTTGCTGTCAGCCATAGTTTTTGAGCTTTTCCCAAAGGAATTGCATAACTTGTTGCTCCTTCGAGCCAATGTGTGCGGTTGGTGTTTTGTGGTGTATATATACGACGTCCTGTGCGACTATTGTAAGCCGAAAGAAACGTAAAAATCATTAAAGACATGTCGCCATTGTGCTTCTAAGAGCCAGAGATGTTGCATTGTGCGATGTCGGCTTTGATAGAGCAACTGCAGGTTCTGCTCCCACGCATTTTTCAAATGTTGATTGCCTTGTGAGATATTATTGGGGTCGCTATCATCACGGACAGGCAGAAGATGCAGCATATTAACGAGACGAGGTGTGCCTTTATATAGTATTTGAGCAGACGAAAGCCAGCGTTGATCTTCTGTGTTGCCTTCTTCCCACTTGAGTGTCAGGTTAGGAGTAAAAGCCATGATTTACACTGAATATGATGAGATAGTCCTCCACGTAGATATGCCAGCGAGCGATGAGCAAGAGATGTCTCTGCTGTAGCTCTGATGTCAAAGACGTTTCCTGTCTCTGTTTTGTGCTGAAAATTAAATTGTGTGCCAATGGCAGAATGATGTTCAGTGAGTGTGGAATTATATGAATTGTTGTAATCCATACAACTTGCTTGGAAATCGCTAATAGATGATATATCTACCAATTTCGAGAACCAGTCATAAGTTGCAAAATGGCTATCCCAGTCTAAGCGATAAAGCGAATGCGTAGCATCTCCGTGGTTATACTTATACTCAATGTAAGGAGTTAGTTCCCCATTATTGCGTTCTTTTTCAGCTACTTTCCATATATATTCTGCTCGCATTTCTGCTTTTTGTGCTTGCGAGCGATCCTTTATATAATTCCTTCGCCAATCGGGTGATACAGGAGTGTAGCGAGTGAGGATATAATTCTCATTGTGCGTATCATTTTCCGTCATTGCTTGATAACGGAGATAGGTTTTCAGAACGTTCTTTCGCAAAGTGTAAATCGAAGCGAGGGAAAGCGTATGCACGTTTTCAACTTGCTTGCTTAGAGTTGGATGAAAGAGAGAAAATAGCAGTGGTGTTTGTGACTTGTCTTTCTCTTGTGCATAGAGAGAGTTCAAGGAAATTGTAGCCCAATTTTTGAGTAGTTATGCTATCGTACCACGAAAGTGCGATTTTTTTCAGATTGTTTCCGACGATGTCCAAAACGGAAAGTATATTGTAGCTCATGTTGCTGTTTCTTGAAGCGATAGCGCACTGCAGCAAAGGCATTAGTGGTATACTGACGCTCTTTATTTTGTTGTCTCGAGCGGTTGAATAAATCTTTTGAAGGGAAAAAAGGTTTGCTGATAGCTTTGCTCGTTCAAAAAGACTTTGCAATCGTTCGACTTGTGCTTCTGTTCGGAAACGCCAGTAGCGGTTAGGTTCATAGAAATAATTTACTTTTAGCATTCCAGCGTTTGAAACGCCCAGCAAGAAAGAGGTCTGCACCATCTCCCATTTCCGACATTTCACGCTTTTCATTCAAATTATTGGCATCAAAATTGGCTGTGAACATCTGTCGATCATCCATACGCATCAACATCCCTTGACTTCCCCAAAAGCCGACTCTGTCCCACCATCGGCTTGCAACTTTGCTATCCAAGTACCGATATATTCTCGTTTGAGCTTTACATCCATTACATAGCTCTTGTCATGCATATTTCGTCCAGTCAATTCGCTCATATCGCCAGCCTTTTCGTACACCTTTATCTTACTTACAACATAAGCTGGTAAATTGTCTAAAAGCTGCCTGAATATTCCCATTGAAGAAATCCTTTCCACTGAGCATCAAGTTTTTCGATGGGGCGCCCATTCACTTTGAGCACACCATCTTTCAGCTCTGTTCCAGGGAGTTGTGCTACTAAGGATTTTAGTTTATCCATCTGCGACACATTGAACGCACCTGCATTGTACACCAGTGTGTCACCTTTATAGTACATCTTGATTTTTGTGGCTTTTACAACCGCTTCTCCCAGTATCTTATCCTTGCGCTTGGGGAAGAGATAAAAATCTCCCAAAATCCAAACGCTCTTTCTGCAAACTCTGGCTGAGATTATCTTTTCAATGCTCTCATAGCCTTCCTTTTCTATGACAAGGTGATATGCTTGAGCAGAAATCGGTGCATTAAATTGTAGCATAAACAGTGCTCCAATTTGTGTGTTTTGATAGACAAACACATTGCCATTCTCCTCTGTTCGTTCTGTTTGCAAAACAGTCGTTACTTGTGCAAGCAACGTATCCATAGTGGAAGTTTTTATACTCACTCGACAGTTTGCCAATCCTTTCTGTGTCAAACCATCGCAAGTATAGCCACTGATAGTTACTCCTTGCGCATAAAGGAATAATGGTATCCAAAAGAGATACAAGAGATAAGAGTTTCTTTAGCATAACAAATAAGATTACGAGTAATAAGATGTATTGAACACAGTGGAGATTAATCTCTACTGTGTTCAATGTGTTTAGATACTTAAGCGTGCTTCATAAGTGACGACGTACCATTACAATATTTAGTAAGTACTTGTGTTGGTCCACTGCATACAACAGAACCATTTTGTGCAGTATAAGTTCCTATGCAGTTAGATATTGAACGACTGGGCTGACTTCCACAATCAATAGTGCAAGAGGTCATACCAGAACCTCCGCTACCACCAAAAAACAAGTTTCATCTCTTCTTGAGAGAGCTGTGTAGCCTCTTTTGAGAGTTACTTTTTATTGTTTTTCATTTGAATAAAGTTCTAATTAAACAAAATAAGCTTTCGAGCTCAAAAAGCTTTTTATTACAGAATATCAAGAATCTGGGTTGAAATACAAAATGACCTCTCATGAAGGTCTACTGTCTTAAGTAGAGGAAAAGTAAGGGCATTTCATCTTTCAACTTATTTTTTTCTTAGGTTTACTATTAAATTGATAAGACAAGCGGGAGCAAGAAATAGTTGGGCAAGGAGTTTTACCCAAGTCTCGGTGAAGCCTTGAGCATTCATCGTTGTGCTTTACGTTGGAGAGCTGATGGAGGAGATCGAAGCCCTCGGCCTCAGCGTCCAGCGTTGCACCTTGTCCAACGCACGAGAGAGGGAGACGTTCCAAACGAGGTCGTTCGTATTCATCGCAGAGAGGGCGTAGCCACAGCGCATAGAGCGTGAAGTTCGTTCGCAGAACGACGGCCAAAGGCAAGCGATACTGCAAGTTACCGCTCAGACTCACGTTGCGTGCATCGACCGTCTCGAAGCCGCTGCGCGGACTCGTAAGATATTGCCAAGAGACGCGTGTGCGTAGCGTCACCTCTAGGAAATCTTTGCGATACGTACCTTTTCACGGACAACTCGGGTGAGAAGTTGCGCACACTGCTACGATAGGGCTGTGCATTCTGCCCATCGTTTATCATCTCCACGGAATTGCGCCATTCACCTATCGCAATGGCATTAAGTGTCCAGCGGTTGCGCTTGTCCAAGACCTGCGTGTAATTTAACGACGTGGCAAAGTTCCAGTTGCCATTCACGTCTGTAGCGGGCGTATCGTGGTGATACCCGCTGCTCTATCATAGCTCATGCCTTGCGATACCATATTTCGATAAATGTCATAACATATCTGATAATATAGCCCAGTACGCGCCTTACCCGTAGGGATGCGGTAGGCGAGGCGAAATGTATGGTGCATCGTGCGTTGTAGCTGCGGATTTCTTGCACGACGAGCAGGGGCTGACTGGCGTCCGTAATGTTAAGCATATTCGCCATGCTGGGCTTGGCGCTCGTGAGCTTGTACTGCAAATCCAGTCCCTTCGCCAGCGTCATATAGAGTGATGGTTCAAAGGAGAAGTAGTGGCGCGAAAGGGCTTGCGAGATGCCGTTCCGAACGTCTACGATGCGGTCGTTGCGCCACACAAAGGGGAAGTTCAACTGCACCATAAAGTTGTTGTTCAAACGGTAAAAAGGCTTTCCGCTTTAGCAATATGCTCTTTTGTTCCAAAGCTGGGTGCGGTAAGAACCATTTTGCAGGCTGTTGTCCCAAACGATGGCATTGCCCCAAACATTCGTGGACACCGTGCTGTCGGGGAAGAAGATGGCGCGCTTTGTCCGACGTGTATTGATAATTGTAGTCGTAGGAGGCTCGGAAGATGGTTTTTGCCCAGTCTGAACAAATCGTGTCGCAGATTTGTGTGCCAGCCGAAGTCGGCTGGGCTGATCTTGACGTTGCATTTCTTCGGCAGTCTGCAAGCTAGTCAGTTTCGATAATTGAAAAAGGCGATTAGTTTTTGGTATTGCCATAATTAACATTCATGTTCAATGTGAAAGCCTCGCCATTCAAAGGCGACTTAAAATTGATAGCAAAACCATATCCCAGCGTCCATTTTTCTCGTGTCGCCTTGTCGCAAGGTCTCCAAAACCGCTGTTGAGCCTCTGCCGTAGGCGCAAGCTCGGCGTAGTGGCGTAGATGCTATCCAGCGCCGCACCCCGCCGTTTCGTCAGGCCGAGTGAGGAAGTCAGCTTGGCGCAGATGGGCAGTGGCATCGCTCTTATGATATGATACTACGGCTTCATTGTCGAGATAAGAGTTCTCTTTCCGAACCATAGCGGACCTTTCCCTTTGCTATGAGGGCATCATTGCGTTGAGTCTGCGCCATGCGACTGAATATATTACCATTGGTGTAATAAAAGCGTCTTGTTGGAAAAACTCTCTTGTTGGTCAATCACTTTGCTCACCGAAGCATCCGCCTCAAAGATAGTTCTCTTTGACAGGGTCGTCTATCATCACGGACGTGCCGACAACGTGACTTTTCGTGTCGCCTGCTGCTGCACGCCCATTCCATGAGCCGCGCGTGTTCGCCTCAGCTATGTTATTGAGATTGTTGGAACCGCCATAAACCACCCAGCGAACATTGTCGGAGAAATAGATGCCACAAGCACGGGCTTGGTAGCGGTCTTTGTGCCGACAGCTACAGCAAAATTGCCCAGCCAGCCTTGATTGTACTCTTTCTTGAGGTGCACATCAAGCACCCAGGGGTCGTCCGGCGTGCACTTGCGTGCCGCACTCAGATAAGTGTCCATGCGCTCACGCTGATAAAACTTGATGTTCTTGACCACATAGGAAGGCAGATTTTTTTCAAAGCCAAATGCGTATCCCCACGGAAGAAATCCTTGCCGTTGAGCAAGAGTGTATTGACATGTTGCCCATTGACCGTGATGTTGCCATTGTCGTCCAAAGTCACGCCAGGCAGTTGGGCAATGAGGGCATCGAGCATCGACCCACTCGCCAGTTTGAATGCCGAGGCATTATATATTATGGTGTCGCCACGGTTCACAATCATCACGCGCGAAGCTCTCACCACCGCTTCGCCCAGCTCTTGTGTCCGACAGGGGTAGAGCAGAAAGTCCTTTAGCCGTCCACTCTTTCACACGGTGACCATATTTCCGCTCAGGAATGTGCACCACCATACTGTCTTGCTCGAAGCCTTCGCCCACAAATTGGACGACGTAGGGCACCAGCCTTGGGGCACCTTCGCTTGAAACGATAAGTGTGAAAGAGGTCTGGACGCGAGGAATGGTCCGTAACACGCACTTCTTGGCGAAACTTCCCATCTTGACTGCGCACCATTAGGCATACATCTGTAACATCAACTCCTGTCAAGCCATGGCGAACAGCACCTTTGACAATAATAGAATCCTGCGCTTGCAGAGTAGTAGAGAGGGTACAAAGAACGAGGCAATAAGCAATACTTAAAAATTTTTTTCTCATAGTTTATGTAATGAATAACAATCCTCTTGCTGTAGTGACATTTACCTTTTGTTTCGTAAAGCAATTCTACTTTTAACAAATACAAACAACTATTTTGTCGTAAAAACATACGCTCTAGCCCATAAAAAAGTATATTTATATGGATGTTCAAAATATAACTTATCCGAATATTTTGTATGCTTGACTTTTGGCAGTAAAAAGAAGTTTGCTTAATAACGTGTTGTTCATAAGATACTTTTCTAAAAACGAAAAATACTAGCATATTTGTCATCGTTACATTGCAAACATGAAAAAAACTTTTTAACTTCACCAAGGCTTTCCGCAAAAATCTTCATCTTTCTTTTTGTTTTCCCTCATAAACTCCTAACAACCCCAAATCGGTTTAAGGTTACCTCTTTTTACTCAGCTTATAGTCCACAACGATTCTTTCTGACCTTGCTGTAGGTCGAAGGTTCATTGTTTCATGCAGGTAGGTTTAGAAAAAGAGTGAGCTGCTTCACTTCTGCTTTCCCTCCCTCTCAAACTCCATATTGATAGAGGGTTGTGTTGAAACTATTTTAAGGCAAAAACAAGCCTTGCTTATCCCGAATTGGGGTTAATAGAATGTCTTTCGGAGGCTACTCGCCCCCTGCCGACAGCACCCTCTCGGTGTTTTTATTCCTCAATCAGCCACCACCAAATAACGTAGAAAGCCAAATAAATAAAAAAATCCGTATCTTTGCTACCATAAGGCAAGTGTCAACCTAAAACAGATTTAGAAACAGAGATGACAACCTCCCATAAACTTAAGTTCAGGAGCTGTCAACCAAAAGATATTTTAACAATCAGAACTGTCAACCTTTTTCAGTACAGTGCAATATTCTGCCTCTGCTTTGCATGGAAGAACAATGTTTTGGAAAAGCAAATTTGAATGTAACTCGAACAGTCATAAGAAATGGACAGAAAAAGTTGAAACGTATAAGTATTCTTTTTAAAAATATGAAATATTATATTTGTACATTAGCGACGATTATAGCAATTTTTTTATTGCTAGCAGTTGCAAGGCTCAAAGCAAGTTGCCAGATTCTGTTTATCCTGATAGCAACAGCTCTGTTTCATACTGCAAATTAAATGATAGTACATTAAATGTGATGATTACAATAAATCATTATAAATTTATAGATGAGTATTCTATAATAAGAAATATATCATACCATAAATATCTGCCAAGTTACCTGGGTAAATATAGGAATAGTCTCATATTTATTAATGGCGAATCCGTAAATTACAGACTTATAACAGTGTATACATTAATTGATAAGAAAAATTGTCAAAGATATGTATGAGATGGAATTGTGTTCTAATAGAAAAGATCATGAGGAGAAGTATATATTTTTTTATCGTGGATGTCCAATAAGAATTTCCTCCAATATTAATAGAGTGTTATTTAGGAAAATAGCTTCAAAGAAGATGAGAATAAATTCCAAAGATATTTCGTTTATATCGTCGTGCAACAATAGATTTAGACTCTATTTTTTTGGATGGAAGAAATATTATTTTGGAATAACGGGTTGTTTAGGCAGCCATACTGGTACAGCTTTCTACAGCAAGTTGATGCAGAACAAGTACCGTTATGATGCGGTAGACAACAGCCTCGGCATCACCAACGCCACCAGCCCGCAAGGACTGACGAAGCTCAACAAGGCGAAGTTGGGAGGGACAAGTACGCATTACCTACCAACCCCAATGCGGTTTAAAAAAACTCATGAAAGAGCGTTTCTTAGACCGAATTGGGGTTATTAGATTTTTAATTTAGTATGCTTTCTTATGAAAGTACGATCTAGAAAGCAAGTGGCTGTGTTAATAAAAAGAGGACTTCCTTTTGAGAAGTCCTCTAAGTGATCCGCTTGGGGTTTCGAACCCAAGACCCCAACATTAAAAGTGTTGTGCTCTACCAGCTGAGCTTAGCGGATCGACCTAGTGCCGTTAAGCGAGTGCAAAAGTAAGGCATGTTTTTGATACAACCAAACTTTTCTGCATTTTTTGTGTTTTGAACTGAAAAACTCTTATTTGCTTCTCTGCGTCTGTGGAAAGCGAGTTTTCAGCTATTATTTCTTCAGTCTCATCGGAGGGCTTTTCTATATCTCCTATAATGTAGCGGTGATAGTAGGAGATGGCCAGTGTTGTGAGGGGCAAAGCGATGATAAGACCTATGATGCCGAGCATGTATCCCCACACGGTGAGCGAGAGAAGAATGATGGCGGGGGAGAGTCCCATTATCTTTCCCATGACATGGGGGGTAACGATAGTGTCTTGCAGCACTTGAACTACGATGTAAAACCAAAGCTACTCCACCGATAAGCAACCAGAAATTCTGCCCTGTGTCGGCACTGCGTAGGAGTGCCAAAATCAAGGCAGGCACAATCCCCACCACTTGCAGGTAGGGCACAAAGCTAATCAGCCCGATGAAGCAACCCAAGGCGATAGGCATGGGGAAGCCTATAATTACGAAGCCTATCGAAAACATAACGCAATTTGACAATGCCACAAGAGCTTGACCGCGGAAGTATCCATTCATGCCGTGTTCGATATCGCCCACGATTTGCGCTGCAATGATACGCTTACCTTTGGGTATGAAATTGATCCATCCATTGGCATATTTCTCGTAGTCGAGCAAGAGGAAGAAGAAATAGAGAATGCCGATAAGTGAGGACAATATGCTAATCACTACACTTGCTGTAGACCAAAGAAAAATCCCACGCCTTGGGTAGCACATTTTTATGGCCGATTGATGTCTTTCTGCTTGAGGAGATTTTCTAATTGATTTCTCTGCGTGTTGCCGCACAAAATGCTGTATCGTGTTGGGTAACGAATCAGCATGGCGACTCCGTTGGTGATATATTGTATTGCAATCTCTTTGAAGTTGCTCACCTCGTCCACAAAAAGGCGGCACGATGATGAGGCCGATGGTTGTGACAATGCCTCCCACAAGAAGAAGTGTGAGGAAGATGCAGAGAATGCGACTCTTGAGGTGACATTTCTTTTCGAAAAAGGACAATGGGATAGAGCATAGAGGCAAACACCCACGCCACAAAGAAAGGAATGAGCACCGCACTCAGATAACTGAGAATAAAATAGACAGCAACGATGCCTACCACAACAAGCAATCCGCGCACGAAACGATCGAAATTTATCTCTTTATACATAGTCTGAAATGAAATATGTTTGTCAACAATCTTGTCAACAATTCCAAAAATATCTCTGTTGTTTGTGCCAAAAAATTAGAGAAATTATCTCAAAAAGCGCAAAAGTCCATTTATTTTGTTTGTCAAATTAAGTCATTTTCTATACATTTTGCGTGGTAAAAATGTTCTGAGGGTTCTAATAAACAGAATACTACAGAAGTTAAGCACAATAAGAATGTTGTATCTCATCCCGACCCGGGTTGGAAATTTAGAAGACATCACGCTGCGCGCTCTGCGGCTCCTCAAGGAGGTGGACCTCGTGTTGGCAGAAGACACTCGCACCAGCGGAATGCTCCTGAAACATTTTGACATACACACCCGACTCTGTAGCCCATCACAAGTTCAACGAACACCAAACCGCTGAGGCTTTTTGCTGCCCGCATCGCTGCAGGCGAAAATATGGCATTGGTGACGGATGCAGGTACACCAGGGATTTCAGATCCTGGATTCATGCTCGTTAGGGGCCTGTGTGGAGAAAGGGGCAACCGTGCAATGCTTGCCTGGTCCAACGGCCTTTGTTCCAGCTCTCGTAGCTTCCGGACTTCCGTGTGAGCGATTCACCTTTGAGGGATTTTTTGCCGCAGAAGAAAGGGCGACAAACGCGCTTGAAGGAATTGGCAGAAGAGCCGCGCACCATGATATTCTATGAATCGCCCTACCGCGTGGTAAAGACATTGGGGCAGTTTGTTGAAACTTTCGGTGCCGAACGTCGTTGTTCCGCTTGCAGAGAGATTTCAAAAATCCACGAAGAAAGCGTGCGAGGCACTCTGGCGGAGGTCCTGGCACATTTCGAGGAAACAGAACCGCGCGGAGAGTTTGTCATCATCGTTGAAGGCTACAACGCTCCAAAGCGTTCAAAGAGAAAAGAGAAGGAAGATGAAGCGTAACAAAAACGCTCGGGCTTCGTCTCATAATTATTAACGCGGGAGTTTTGCTCCCATAAAGAAAAACGGAAAATATGAAAAAGATTGCTATATGCCTTTTGGCTGCTCTCACCGTTATGTTGTGGAGCTGTGACACGAAGAAGCAGAAAGAAGACGCTCGATGGACACTTCGGCGCAACGTATCGACTCGCTCGAGAATGCTTTAGCGCAAGCTCAGAATGAAACCAATGATTTGATGGGTACTGTTGAGCAAATTCGCGATGGATTCACGGCTATCAATGAAGCCGAGGATATCATTACCACGCAGAGTGCTAAGGGCGAGAGTTCCGACCGTCAAGCCATTCTCAGCAATATGGCTCTGATTCAGAAGAAAATGAATCTCAACCGCGAGCTCATCAAGAACTTGCAAGAACAATTGCGCACCAGCAAATCCAGCAATGCAAAAATGAAGAGCACCTTGAGCAAATGGTGGCCGACTCAGAAACAACTCCAAGAGAAGCAGACACAGCTCGACGAACTTCGTGCAGAACTCAATGCTAAGAATATCAAGATTCAAGAGCAGGATAAGCAAACTCAGCACACTGAACCAAAACGTCAGCAGCCTCTCGCAAGACAACGAGGCACAGGCTAATCAGATTGCTGAACAAGACAAGGTGGCGCATACTGTCTACTACGTATTTGGTACGAAAAAGGAGCTCAAAGCTCAGAAGATTTTGCAGGACGGCGATGTGCTGAAATCTAATGATTTCAACCGCGACTACTTTTGCCAAAAGTTGACTACCGCGTGAAGAAAGTGATTCCGCTCTACTCCAAGAGTGCTAAAAATCCCTGACCAATCACCCCTGCCGGAACTTATCGCCTGGATCGCGATGCTAATAAGCAGTATACGCTGCGTATCACCGACCCCGACCGCTTTTGGAGCGTAACTAAATACTTGGTTATCATTGTAAAGTAACATCAGTATGAAGAAGTTTCTTGTTGTTACCTTAGCATCTGTTTTTGATGCTGAGTAGCTGCGCTTCGAGCCAGTTTGGAGGTGCAATGAACGGCGCCAGTCTGGGCGGTATGCTGGGTTCTGCTATCGGTGGTATCCTGGGAGGTCCTCGCGGTGCCGATATAGGCACGGTGGTAGGTATCATTGGTGGCGGTGCTGCTGGGGCAGCAGCCACTGCACCTAAAGATTCTCGCCGTAGCGACGATGGCTCTTATTCCAAGCGCGATGACAACCATTATGATGCAGATGTATATCCTTCCGAAAAATCGCTCCAAGATGAATAATGGCGTGGAGGTGAGAAATATTCAGTTCTATGATGCCAACAACAACCAAACTTTGAATGCTGGCGAAACGGGCACTTTGGTGATGGAAATCTATAATCAGACGGATAAGATGCTCTACAACATCACGCCACAAATCACTTGCAACAATAAGCGAGTGCGCATCTCGGCTCCTGCCACTATTATGAACATAGAACCAGGGGGTGGTGTACGGTATCGCGCTATTATCACCGCTCCGCGCAAACTAAAATCACAAGAAGCCATCTTTAGCATCGGTTTCAACGGAAGCACTGTGCGCAACTTCAGTGTTGCAACCTCTCGATAATTATCGAATCTTATTTATATAGAAAGCCCAAGGCGAGAGTCTTGGGCTTCTTGCGGCAATAACGGAAATAATGTCTCTGCTGCTTGAAACGATTGTAAAAACTTATCTGAAGCACTAATTTAATTTTTATTCTTTTGAAATCTCATTACATTCAAACTCTCAAACTCGGCATTCCTATAGCCGTTGGCCAAATTGGCGTTATCATTCTTAGTTTTGCAGACACTATGATGGTGGGACACTACAACACTCCGTCATTGGCTGCAGCTTCATTCGTTAATAGCTTTTTCAATCTCATCACATTCCTCATCATGGGCTATTCTTATGGCCTCACACCGCTCATCAGTTCACTCTACGGACAGCAGAAACTGCAAGAAGCGGGTGCTACGCTGAAGAACGCCCTTGTGGCAAACTGCATCTATGGCGGTTTGTTGGTGGGCATCATGGGAGTTCTTTATTTCTTCCTCGATCGCATGGGGCAAACCAACTGAGTTGCTGCCACTCATTCGCCCTTACTACCTTATCATTCTCTTTTCGATGCTCTTCGTGATTATTTTCAACACGTTGCGCCAATTCACCGACGGTACGACGGACACGAAAGCAGGAATGTGGATTCTGGTGAGTGGTAACCTTCTGAACATTCTCGGCAACTGGTTGCTCATCTTTGGCGTGGGCCCATTCCCAGAATGGGGACTTCTTGGTGCGGGTGCATCAACGCTGATTTCTCGTATATACATGGCCGTGGCTCTGGCGGGAGTAATTATGTACACCAAGCGCTATGCCATTTATCGGAAAGGCTACCGCACGCAGCGCATACTCTTGAAGGAACTCAAGAGTATCAACTCCATTTCGCTCCCTGTATCGTTGCAGATGGGAATGGAGACTTTGCATTCACAGGTAGTGCATTCATGGCCGGTTGGCTCGGCGAAATCCCTCTTGCAGCTTATCAGGTTATCATCACCATCAGCACGCTCGGCTTCCTTTTCTACTACAGTTTTGCAGCAGGCATGTCCATCCGCATTGCCACGTTCCATGGCACTGGCGACTGGCCCCAGTTGCGCATGGCAGCTCGAGCAGGGCGCAACATTTTTGTTGGGACTTGTTGTGGTAGCAAACTTTGTGTTTTTCTTCTTCACCGAGCCGCTCGTCCATTTCTTTACACCCGATGCCAAGGTGAGCGTGGCGGCTAGGAGCCTCCTCGTCCCACTCATGGTTTATCAGTTGGGCGACGCTATGCAGATTTGCTACGCCAACGCCCTTCGCGGTACAGGAAACGTAATGGCCATGATGGGAGTGGCAGGTGTGAGCTACCTGCTCATTGGCCTTCCAGCAGGCTATGTTATGGGCTTCTGGTTTGATTGGGGCATACAAGGCGTATTCCTTGGCCTCCCCGTCGGTCTCTTCATCGCCTCTATCTTCTTCGTCTATCTGTTTGCAAAGATTCTGAAGAAGCAAGCATAAAACCTTTGTTAGAAGATCCTACTACAAGCAAGGAGTAAAGAGAAAGAGGTAAGCACATCGCTTTCTGCGCTTTTGGCGGAATCTCATGAGAGGCTTCAAAGTTTCAGCATCCTTTGCCACTTTTGATAACCTAATATAGCTACGATGGTGTAGAAGCCATAGAGTATGCCATGAAAGGGAACCCTTTGTAGATATACAGACCACAGAGAATAGCATCTACCACGAACCACACGAGCCACTGTTCCAAGTATTTGCGTGCCAGCATCCACATGGCAACGATGGAGAGCGCGTTGGCCATACTGTCGAGAATGGGGACGGTAGAGTTGGTCTTTGTGAGAACGAAATAAAGCAGTGCCCAAATCGCCGCAAAGGCGATTGTGAGGAGCGGTATTTGCCATGTGGGAGTCTTGACGATGGGGCGGTATACCTTTTTCTGGTTCACGGCTGGTTGCTGCTTTGTTTGTCCAAAGTTCCAAACGATCCATCCGTAGATGGCTATCAGCAAATAATAGATCGCCATTCCGAAATCCGCATACAAGCCTTTTTTTCGTAGTACAGAAAAATGTCGATGGCGGGCATGATCATGCTCACAATCCATAATGACCGCTTGGCGTTGTATTCGAGCCACAAATAGATCAGACCGATACACGTGCCGACAATGTCGAGAAGTAAGAATATATCCATATAGTAGTTTACGGCTCTCTCCTGCGCAAGGAGAGAGCCGTAAAAAGTTTTATTGCTTAAAAATCTGATACTCAAATGCACGAGGAAGTTGGTTGGAGCTTGCGCGCTCATACGCGCGAGAGCTGTTCCATTTTTGCATCCTGATAGGCCATAGCTCCGCCTTGGCCGTTGCTCTTCACTGTGTGCTGGCCGAACCATTGCTCTCATATTTCTCGTTGAAAAATGTTGTACACCGTTAGGCCGAGGGCGAGCGATTTGGCAAAAGCGAATCTTTTGAGAAAGTATAGTTAAATCAAAGTTCGAAACGAAGTATTTGTCGATGGTTAGGTCGCCATCTTTGTTGCCCGCATCAAAGGTTCTGAAGCCAGTATTTGTCATGTACTGCTCTCCCACAAACTGGCTCTGCAAGCTGGCGCGGAATCCCTGCCCAGTTAGCCGAGAACGTGTTGTTGAAGATGAGATTCGGTGAGAAACTAATGGGCGTGTTCCCCAAATTGAATGTTTCGCCCGTGTCGTCAAGCACCACCTTGTAGTCCTTGATGCGGTTGTGGCTCCACGTTGTTGGCATCCCAGCGCAGGAAGCTCGTCGGTGTCCAAGCAGCTTGCAGTTCCAATCCGCGGCGGTAGCTGTTGCCCACATTGCGAGCCACTTTCTCGCCGTTCTGGTCTTGTTCGCCCGTCAGGACGAACTGGTCCTTGTAGAGCATATAGTAGAGATTGGCTGCTGCACTGAAGTTACGGCTCTGGAAGCGGTAACCCAGTTCGAAATCATTGAGTCGTTCGCTCTTTGGTGTGTATTTGCTCCAAATGGCCTGTTCGTAGTCGTTGCGTGTAGGTTCTTTGTGTGCCATAGCATAGGAAGCGTAGACAGCATGGTGAGGATTGACCTGCCAGAGCATGCCAGCTTTTGGATTGAAGAAGCTGAAGTTTGCACGCGCATTGTAGGGCACAAAAGCTGAACCATTGTGCTGATCGCTGGGTCCATACATTTTGTAGTCAACATAACGATACTGCAAATCGGCATACGCGGAGAGGCCACGCCAGAAGTTGTAGTTCACACGCCCATAAATGTTCATATCCTGCTTGTGGGCGTAATTTTTATAGTAAGGCTGTTCCGGATTGAGCGCACCGAGATAGTTGCGCACCCAGAGCACATGCCCATAGTGCAAACCATCATATTTGTTCCAGCCTCCGCCTAAAGTGGCTTCCAATCCGTTCTTGTTCTCGTAGTTGAGGGAGAAAACCGTTCCGTAGAAGTCGGCCGAGGAGTATTTGTGGCGAATGAGGTCTTGCTTCTTCATGAGCGTAGGTGTTACCACCCTGTTCTTGTCCACCAAGTCCTGCATAAAAGGTTGCAGCCCATATTCCACCAGTTTGCGGTTCGTTTTGTATTGTTCATAGTAGCTACTACCGTGCGTATAGTGTAGGGCAAGGTTGAGATTGAGCATTTCCGTCCGATCCTGGTTCCAGATGAGCTGATAGTGCTGTTGGTGATAGTTGTCCACCTGATTTTTGTAGAAAGCCGTCTTGCCATCCGCATCTTTGTATTTCCGCAGGGGTTGTATCTCCTCCCCAAACTTTCCATCTGGCTCTTTGTGGCGTAGTCCCAGGCGTGGCCCGTGCGCTCCGTGCCGTTGAAGGTGATGAATTTCACCACGGTTCTATCGGCAAAATAGCCTCCCTTGGAAGAAGTAAGAATTAAGGCGAGAGGACGCGCGGCGAATGTAACCGTCAGAGCCGATATTGGAAAGTCGACCGTTAAAAGCCCAATGCTCACGCAGCATTCCTGTGCCGAAGAGCACGCTCTCTTTGTGCGTACCGAAAGAACCAGCAGAGCCGTCCACCTGTAAGAAAGGATTATCATTAACAGCTTCTGTTTGCATATTTACCGAAGCACCGAAAGCTCCCGAACTGTTAGTGGATGTACCCACACCGCGCTGCACCTGGATAGAGCTGAGCGTTGAGGCGAAATCGCCCATATTAACCCAATAGAGATTATTAGATTCAGCATCGTTCAAAGGGAATGCCGTTGGCTGTCACATTGATGCGCGTGGGGTCAGTACCACGAATGCGCAAGTAAGTATAGCCAATGCCCGTTCCGGCATCGCTGCTCATTGTTACGCTGGGAGTTAAGCTCAGTAAGAACGGAATGTCCTGTCCGAAATTGATACCACTGAGCGCTTTCTTGAGAGGTTGGTGAACGCCATAGGCGTTCTGCTCGATGCGCGAGTGCCCACGACTTGTGCAGCTTCGAGATAATAGCGCGTAGAGTCGGAAGCGGTTTGCGCTTCGAGAGAGGGGACGGCCATCAGCATGACACCGCCCAATAGGTAAGTCTTAATCATAGAGGTTTTTGATTTTTTTGACTACGCCGGAATTGTCCGGTTCAGTTCGTAAGGGTATATTCTCAGCCGACCAAACGGTCTGGGCACCCCTAAAATGCATTTTGCAGCAGCAAAGTTAATAAGTTTTTCACTAATGAATGATAACCTGTCTGAATTTCTGGAGTAATTCATCCATCCTTTTCATTAGGTCTTCGAAAGACTTTGCTTCTCCGTAAATATAGCCGTCCACCATATTTGTTTCATAATCCAATCGATAGGCTTTCAGTACTTCGTTTTTGGGAATAAAAATCAATACTTGTGGGATAATCTTTGTCATAGTCGACATATCCCAAAATGATAGAAACGGCGACGATGTTCTACTATGGCCTTGTAAAGCTCTCCATCGTTCAATGACTTCTGAGTAAATTCTGTATCCATCAACCTATCTAAATCTATAGAGATGTCGGGACATACGTAAGGATCTTGGTTTTTCCTTTTGAAGTTCCTCACTGAGAAGTAGTGCTTTTTCCAAGAATGTTCTTGATGGTGTTACGGTTTTGATTGATGAGATTATTTCGTCATCCTCTTCTGGAAATTTATCGAAGATGAGAGATTTTATTTTACATTGTTCATGAGGCTCAGACAAAGAGAGACAACTAAGTTCTATTTTTAACTCTTGCATCAATGAGTCTCATACTGGATGGTAGAATGCTTTTTGTAATTAACAAAGATTACTGTAGGGTCACTATCATGATCAATGGGTTTTGGAGGATTTCCTATTGTTGTTTCATTTTCATAGAAAATCTCTTAATTCCCATTTTGTGAAGCTCAGTATCAAGCTCTGCAGATAGTGTTCCATGAATATAATCCCGTGAAGCTTTTCTTAATTTCTTTACTTGATTGTTGTTCTTGCACGTTGCAAATGGTAGATTAAGAACATCCTCAAAAGAAAGTTCTATCAATAGAAATGTCAATGTCTTCACTGAACCGGTTAATAAGATTCCACCCTTTACTCAAAGAGGTTCCACCTTTTGAAAAAGAAGCCATCTCCCACACGAAGTATTGAACAAGGCTTTGAGAATGACCGTCACCCACCAGTCTTTCTCCACTGCATTATCCTCAATATTCTGTTCCTAAGGACAGATTGTATCATTGCTATTTGCTCATCAATGCTATGGTTTTTGCCAGTGGCTCATGAGTGTTCTTGCTTAGGGTTTTTATTATATTCTTTTTATCCATGTAGGCATGACTTTTAGATCATCAAGCATGGTGGCTTTTCTCAGGGTATTTATTCAATATCACATTGATTGCTCTTTCCCACTCTTCATTATAGTTTCGTTCGCCAATGGCTTTCATCGCTTGTACTAAGAGACGTGTCATCTTTCCTTTTAGTGCAAAGTTTTTGGGAACTCCTCTTTGAAAGTTATAGTTCTATTGCCACATTTGATTTTTCTTGCAGATCCACTGGTGAGAAAAACAGGAGTCATTGTAACTTGCTCCGACAATCCCAACATATTTAAAAGCTGTGCTGCCAGTAGGGAGAATTTCTGCATTATCTCTTTCTGCAATTGCTATAGCAATATCCTCAGTGGTAGGATAAATAATGCCAAATTTAGTTTTCTTTTCGCTTTTTAGATATATGCCACGAGATAATCTGTGTAGTATTCCCTGGCGGACAAAAATCCGACAAGACTTTTGCCCACATATTCATCGTTATATTCAGGGAAGCTATTATTAAAGAAAAAGCGTGCCAGGTTTGGCCTTTTCAATATCGTTTCCAAGAATATGGACTATCTTCTTTTCTTCGCCTTCTATTAACATATATTAGGTCGGTTATTTTTGCAAAAATACTGAGTGTTTTCCCTAAAGAAGCAAATTATATGGAGTATATATTTTTATAATCGCTTAGATCTGCTGATGGTTTGAAATATGCACCGCGCGCTTGTGTGTATTCCAGCAGTTCTTTGAAAGTGGGAACGGCGGAGAGCAAGTCGAGGGTTGCCGAAAAGCAGGAGGTGTTCTCGAGCGCGTCATGGCTACGTTCAGTTTTTCGATCAATCAGTGCGCCATCCTCCTCAAACACGGTGTCGGTAAGGAAGTTGTTGGTAGTATTGCTGGATGGTGAAACCGTAGAGGATAGAGTCGCGCTGACTTCCTTGGTAGCGTTCCACGGTGTCGATAGTGATGTCGTGCAGCGCAGGAATACCGTAACGGTCGAGGGTATTGCGGATGGTGGCAATCTGGTTGCGGTAGGGCACTATGATGCCTACGGTGTGTGCCACATCAAAGTTGCTACCCGTCAGCTCATAGATTTTGACCACCGCTTCCGCAATCAAATCGGCTTCTGTTTGATTTACTTTTATCGGAAGGCGACTCTGCCGGTTGAGGCGCGGCGATAAATGCGATACGCTGTGTAGTAAGAATTTTTTGAAGAAGTCGGCGTGTGGCGCAGCTTCAGGTAGCGGTTGTTGCTGATGCTCTAAAGGCACCTCAGTTAATTGTCCAGCGTAGAAAGCACGGTTGGGGAAATCGGCAATATCGTGGTGCATTCGGCCTTGACGTTTCAGCATAAAGACCACCTCGGGGCGTTCACGATAGCGCTTGAGGAGTCGTTCGAAAAAGCGAGAGGCGGCAGTCGGTCAGTAGGATGTCGTTGAGAGCAGCTTCGTGTACGCGCGATTCTTCCGAATGCTGTTGCACCACAGCCGGCAACTGCTTATCGATCGCCCTATGAATACAAATTTCCTGCATGGCGGGAGCGTTGTCTTTCACAGCAGAGAGAAGCCCCATCAGATGAGGCTCGAGAATCTGTGAAGCCTCGTCGACGATGGCCAAAATCAAAACTCTTTAGGGCGGAAGAGGGACATACTCGTGTTGAGCGCCGGTAGTGCCCACAAAGATACGCCTACTCATGATGCGCTCCTTCACCTGCGCCAGTCGGGGAGCATTCGCTCACGGCGGAAGAAAGGAGATAAGGGCGATAAATCTCTGGACAGGACAGTTCGTTACCGATACGGATGAAGTCGAGCTTTTTCCTCCACGAGTTTGCTGCAAATCTCATCCACCGCGCGGTTCGTGTATGACAAGAGCAATATGGAAGCATCAGGCGTGAGCAATGCTTCGTGGAGCGTCGTCATGAGTCCGAAAGAAGTCTTGCCCGTTCCCGGCGGACCAATAATGAGGAAAAATCCTGTGCCTGCTTCACGCGTAAAGCCAATTCATTGAAATTTCCATAGTCGCCGCAGAGTTGCAGCGAGGAGTCGACGGCGGGGTCGCGCTGCAAGAGGAGTAAATCGCGCCGCTCTTGTGGCGCAGAAAGGAAGGCGTGCATTCCGCGATAGAGGGAACTATAGGACGATTCTATGAAGTCGTGCTCAATGGCCCAATGCTTATCGGCATCGCGGAGAAAGACGTTAGCATCCGTTTGTGGGGCGCGCAAAACGAGCGTAATGCGGTTGGCTGTTACTTGCTCAATGGAACAGCGGAATACCATAGTGCGGCGCAGGTCGGGTTCCTGTCCCGGCGTGTAAGGATAGAGCACCACAACATCATTTAAGCGGAAGTTCGACATATCATTATCGGCCTGTTCGCTAAAACCCAGTACAAGGCGTGTGACGGGACGTGGGGAATCGTTGACGGAAGGTGAGAGCAGTTGAAGACGATCGTAGATGTTGCCCGCTTGTCGCTTCTCGTTGAGCGAGGCATGCCACGCCGAGGCAAATCCGGAGTTCTCTTTTTGTGCGGTTGCCAAACTTCGAGAGCACGTGCTCGTTTGCTAATGAAGGTGAGGAAGCGGAAATAGTACATCCGTTCCAGCGGCGAGGCGTTGTGGATAGGGCGAAGTAGGGCTTCAAATCTGCGGCTGCTGGTAGCGTTCCCAGAGCGTGCCGTGTGTCTTGCGTTCGTTGAGCCGTTCGGGCGTTAGCGTGTCGAGCAATTCAAATCCGCCTTCAGCAAAGTGCAGTTCGTTGCACGCTATACCGTTTCTGATTTTCAGAGCCTCAAAGAGAAGCTGAGGCGCAAAGCTCATTCCCAACAAACTGTTAGGGTAGCGCGAATAGAGGAGAAAGGCACTGAGATGGTGGTCGTTGCGGTCGTATTGCTCACGGTAGTTGTAACGCAGTAGAGCCATGTAGAGCAACATTTGCACATAGTGTTTCTCCTGGTGAACAGGGGTGTTGGGATCGGGTTGCGGCCAACCGCCTTTGCCCGACTTCTGTCTCGATGAGTACCTTTTGATCGAGTTGCAGGAAGTCCATACGTCCTTGTAAACCGAGCATTTCGAGAAGAAAGACGGCTCAAGCCATCACATTGCGCTGCTGATACTCCTTCAGCTGTTGCGGGCATATCGTTTTTGATAGCCTTATCGAATATTGCGCTTCTGCTTGATAGCGTTCTCGCGGAATTCAGGCGATACATTGGCAGCAAGGAGGTTGAGGGCGTTGCCTTGAAAATTGCTGCACGCTTTCGGCGTATGGTTGTCCTTCTCCCTCGCTGTGGACTTCTTCATCGAGCAACTGCCCCGCCAAGTTACCGAGCAAGATAGCTTCTGTAGGTTCCGTTGCGCGAATCTTATTGAGCAGATAGATGAGTGGCGAGTGGGCATAATTTTTCAAAGCAAGCCGCGATGGCAGAAATATCCACCAGATAATCAGGTTCTACAATGATGAGTTCGGGATACAAGATACCATAGGGTACAGGCGAGGGCGAATGATGTTGATTTGCGATCCGCCGTGGAGTTGCTGCCGCAGATAAGTCCAATCGAAGTTGTAAACGGTGTTGCCGTGGGAATAGCAGATGACGACCTCCAGGGCTCTGCTTCTATCTGCCCGTAGATGTTGTCGTTGTCCACCTTGCTGACCAGTACGCGCAGGTATTCAGCTTCGGGCACTTTCAGCGTGCGTTGTGGGCGGTTGGTAGGAAAGAGTCTTTCCACTTCGGGCGGTACAGGTGTCCCTTCCACCTGCTCAATAAATAAGCAAATGGCTTTGAAATCGTAAGGTGCGTTTTCGCGAAGTATTTCCACGCTGAGTTCCCCGCTGCCTGCTTTCCGGAAACGTATGCGTGCTTCGTTGACAGCTTTGCACAGCGATGGTTGCACCTCGTGTTCGCGCAGAAGAAAATCGGTTTGTGCGAACGCTCCTACCAATTTCACCGTGCTCCGCGCCGTGTGTTGGTGCAGAAATGGCCAAAAAAATCTTGCCAAATTCGAGATACATTTGTTGAGCATCTTCCAATCATAAGTTGCCACCATTTGCTGCCAAAAATCTGCTGCCGATTCTGGCTCAAATACATTCCTTACAACCATTCACCTAAATCTTTTGTTTTCTGCAAAGATAATGTCTTTCCCCCTCACAGTACGTAAATCTGCCAATAACCAAAGCTTTTAATTTCTAGATATTAGATAGGGATAAATCTGTTTGTGCAATTTTTCTTATGCTATGGAAGCAGCTTTTTGTAGGAAGAATAGTGTGTTGGAAGACTTAATGTTATCTTTGCCTCAAGAGAGAGATAAAAGCGTTAGAAATATTAAGGATTATGAAGAAGATGTTTTTGTGTGTTGGCTTGGTTAGCTTTCAGTAGCAATTTGGTTTTCTCTGCTAATCTTAGTGGGGGCGTGCGTTCGGGGGTAGAACTGAGTTGTTGTGATGATGTTCCCGAAGATAGTGTTGCAGAGGAAACAATGACGATTGATAAACAATTTCTTGAGAAGTTAGGACCTGTCTCATAAAGATACGGTAGAGTGTCCGAAAGCTCGACGGCTGGTATGGCTAATTGGCTTTATGATAGGGCGAAAGAACAAGATCGCAAGTCGACCTACTTATCTCGGAAATTGCTTGCTCCCCAAAAAGGATTGAAAGTTTTGGCAGATAGTTCTGGTAAGAACTCCGTACAACTTCAGCAGGCATTGTTGAGAGAAGATCAAATCTGGAAAACACTTCTGGCTTCGCTACGCACGTTTGATAAAATCGCGATGGATATTAATATTATAGAAAATGGTTACGGAACGATTTCTATAGTCCTTAGTGCAGACCTATTTCAGAACCTTAGTTACATTCGTATGGCTTGTTTGACGGAAGACCTTCTTACGTTTACGACCTCAGACAAAGAGGTTGTGAAAGCGGACGAAGGAATGTCTGTAGACTCTCTTTATTATTATATGTCACTAAGTCGTCCGTATGTTACGGCGAAAATGCTAAAGGATTCTGACCTCTCCTCTTATAGCGTGTCTGACCTGAAAAGGCTCAATAATTCCCATACAATATCCACGATGAAGAGACGTGTGGAAACGTGGATGAGTGCGCGCCGTAATGTTTCTGATTTACTCCAATCCTTCAGCCAAGAGTCAGTACGACCTTCATACTAACAAAGTTCTGCATTCTTTGATTTACCATTATTGGGGCTTTTGGATATTAGGCTCTTTGCTCCTTGTGTAAGTTTAATTTCTTCAACTGATTCGGGAGAAAAAGCTTTCTTGTTTAGTTGCTTCCTCTCATTCTTTAAGCATTAAAGTTCCTCTATTCGTTTCTCAAATTCGTTCTTCTCGCACAGAGCTTTGTTACGGTATTTGCTGCGATAGTTATAGATCGTGACGAGCGAATAGTTAAGAAAATGAGCAATGCGCGTGCTTTCTGTCACCCCCAAACGGATGAGAGCAAAGATGCGTAGTTCGGTATTTAATTGTTCATTTTTCTTTGGGACGATGCGTGCTTCAGGTTCGAGGAGGTTGTTGAAATTCTCGATGAAATGGGGGAAAAAGAGTGAGAAATGCATTGTCGAAATCAGCATAGAAGTTTTTCTGTTCTTCAGCAACATGGTCTCTGATTTCAAGAGTTTGAGCAAATCTTCCTTTTGTCCGTTCTTGGCAACTCTGGAGTAAGTCGCGACGATATAAATCAAGTTTGTCGATATAATCATGACAACGACTCAGATAGCGTGCTATATACTCCTCTTTCACTTTATCAGTTAAGAGTAAGTGCTTGTTTGTTTCCTCGCACGGCTTCATTGGCCTTTTTGAGTTGTTGGTTTGTTTCGGCCAATTGACGGCGAGTTTCCGCATTTTTCGCATTTGTTTTCGTAAGGAAATAGATAAAGCATAGGCCAGCAAGAGAGTCAGCAAGGACAGACCGATGAAAAGGGCATATTCCGTCAGTCGTCGGCGATGATTCATTTCTTTGTAAGCTTTTTCGATAATGGGGAATATATTTGTTGCTTCAATGGCGCGCAAGCGTGCTTTGCAGTAGTTGGCGTCCTCAATGGAGCAAAAGTAGATGGTTGTAAGCCCGTTCGATATTCCATTTTTGAAGAGCAATTCCGCCAGTTTGGGTAAGGCGATATATTCTGTTACGCCAGACTCTAAATCAATAATGGCCGTTTTTGCCAAATAGTAAGCCTCTTTTATCTTTGTTGCCAATCAAGCGATAGTATTCGGCCAAGTTGTAGTAAGAGAGGCTTTATCTTTGCTTTTTCCATTTAGATTTGGAGTGCAATATTCTAAAGCTAATCGAGCGTTGCCTTCATCAATAGCCTTATCGGCCATGACGATATTGCGACCAAGCCTTGGGTCTCGAGCTCCAGAATAGAGTTCGCGATAGCTAACTTTTATCAAGCGAAGTTTTTTTGTGCGATAAAAGTATTGGAAGTATAGTCCTCCATCCACCCGTAGATTGTTCGTGGCAAATGATAATATGCCAATAGGTCGCTACGGTTGAAAGCTTGATGATTACAGTGAGAAAGAGTTTCCAGAGCTTCGTGATACATGCCTGTTGTAGCAAAGATGTTGGCGCGTTGCATGCAAACGTAATTTTTGCAGCTTGGTATCGGTTTTTGCCTCGATGGAATGGGGCAATTTGATCAACGTACTTGTTGGCAGAGTTTCGCTGTGTATGCAGGTAGAAATCTTCCACCAATCGTTTGCATATATTGATACGTTTGTAGCCACTGGCATGTTGGAGTTGTCGTTTCCATGCTGTAGCCTTTTTCGAGCGACTGCTGGTAGAGTTCTTTTTGTGCTATGACCTTATCTAATTGTTTGAAAAATTTCTTTGGTTTCATTACTATAATCGGTATTGCTCCATCCCGGAGCAATACAAAAGTATTATAGAGGCAGAAAAGAGAGGAATAGAGATTTCATCTTTTAAGAGTATCTTTAAGGGTTTCAAAAGTATGAAATTTTCAGAGAAAAGAAACCAAAATAGAGTATCTTTCTTTCCTAAATGACTTCCTAAAAAGGAATAGATATAAATTGTATTCATCTGATTTATAATTGAATAATATAATTTATGACTTATATTTAATTTTTATTACCTTGTTTGAGGCTCATGAAAAGATATATCTTTGCAAAATACGAAAACACACGTTGAAGAAAATGATGAAAACATACGCACTACATATTAAGTGCTATTTGCAGTGCTGTTTTTCCGATAGCAGGAATTTGTGCAACAGTATTGGATAAAGTGTGCAGCCCAGTTTTTGGTGGGCAGGCATGAAGAATCCTGAACTGCAGATACTGCTGCATGGAAATCAGATAGGAAGTAGTGACGTTTCGCTGACTTCAAAGGACATAACGATAAATCGTGTTGTTCGTCCGAGAACTAACTACCTTATATTATATGTCAATACGGCAACGGCTGCACCTCAGAAATTTACTATAGAGACTCAAGCAAAACGGCAAGACCACTAAAGTGCCTTACGAACTCAAGCAACGTACAGCGCAATCCCGCCAAACGTGGGATGCCCATGATGTTGTTTTATTTGTTGATGCCAGATCGTTTTCTGCGATGGTAATCCGCGCAACAATGTAGTCAAGGGCTACTGGAGCAAGATTGTAATCCTCAAAATCCTGATGCTCGCCACGGTGGCAGCATTGCGGGTATTCGGCAGCATCTTGATTATTTTTCCGATTTGAGGCGTAACGATGCTTTGGATAACCCCACTGCTCATAAATGATACTGCCGGATTTCTCTTACCACGGTTATGCCATCACCGACTATTACCAGATAGATCCGCGCTATGGTTCAGAATGAGGAATATCGTGATTTAGTGGCAGCTGCCCACAATAGGGGGTTGAAAGTGATGCAGGATATGGTTTCCAACCACTGTGGCTCTAAGAACTTCCCTTTTTACAGATCGCCCTCGACGATAGCTGGTTTAATAACAATTCTCGCTATGTTCAAACCACTTATCGCTGGCTTCCGTGAATGATCCCCACGTTTCGCAGTCTGATATGGCTTTGGCGCAAGATGGCTGGTTTTGTGGAATCTATGCCGACTTAAATCAGCGGAATCCCGATGTTGATGAAATATCTCATCCAGAATAGCATCTTTTGGATAGAATATGCTGGTGTGATGGAATTCGTCGGGACACGTACCCTTATGCTGACCGCCAAGCCATGGCGCGCTGGTGTAAGGAAATCGATGCTCAGTATCCGGGGTTTAACATCGTTGGTGAAACGTGGATCAACAATAATGTAGGCGTCTCTTACTGGCGAAAGATAGTAAATTGGCGGGGGCGACAATTCCGAATTGCCCACTGTGATGGATTTTCCTTTGATGGCGCTGCTCAACCAAGTGTGCGACCAAGAGACCAACGTATGGGATAGTGGCATGGCTCGTATCTACGACTATCTCACAGGATATTGTGTTTGCAGATCCTATGCACCTAATGATATTCCTCGAAAATCACGATACAGATCGTTTCAATTCTACGAAAAAGCACAGAACTTCAAAGCGTTACCGTCAAGCGCTCACTTTTGCTCACATTGCGCGGTATTCCCCAAGTCTACTATGGTACGGAGGTAGCCATGTCGGGCAACAGAGTCGAAAGGCGATGGCACACTGCGCCAAAGATTTCCCCATAAGAGTTTTCGATGCTGCCAAGCGCACTCCGCTCGAACAGAAATATTATGATTTCACACGCCGCTTGCTGCAATGGCGGAAAACGAGCGAGGCAATAGGGCAGGGTAAACATTCATTTCCCCTCGCGATGGGTGTACGTTTATAGTCGTATCCACAATGGGCGGGTAGTAACGGTGCTCATCAATGGTATGGACGAAATCCACGCGAGGTGGACCTTACGCCTTTCAGTCAGGTACTTCCAGCAAAGTCGGCTTATGATTTGGTGCATGAAAAGAAGTAAAGCTCGATGGAACAGTCCATCTGGACGGCCGCGACGAAAATGATATTAGATTTTTCACCTATACAAAATAGGTGAGATCTCTTTAGATAGCAGTTTTTGTGTATTTGATGTAATCAGTAATAGGTAATTTTTACGCTCAGTGGGTCGTGTCTCTGTGAAGAGGCGCGACCTCGTTTGATTTTTCTACTTCTTTGTGAGCTGTAGTTCTCATTATTGTATTTTTCGCTACAATAAGGCTGCCAGCTGACACAATAAGGCTATCGGCTGACAGTCTATTGTAATCACAAGCCGTTCGATACTTATTGTAGATTCCCTTTCTTTCTCTGATGCTATACTTTCTTTTTCTTATGCTATGAAAACGAGAAAGCTTTATATCTTGATAATGCTATTTGAGCATATCAATGCTGCATGAGGGAGTTTGATAATAGAATTCGTTTTTCCTTTATGATATTCACGGAAAAGTTGCAAAAACTTGTGATATTATCTTTGTTTTTATTGTTTTTAAGGCTTAATTGCAAACTCTGCTTGATAAATTGACTTATAAAATAAGCCCCGACAAAGATAGCTAACTGTCAGAAAAATGAATAAAAATAATGTTTTTATAGACTTCACAAAAGTTTCGAATAAATATTTCTCCATGTTAATGAATGTTTTTCATTATATCTTTGCACCAATTAAAGTAGTGGAAAGTTTAGAACGCCTGTTTCTTTAACTGCTTATAGAATTACGCAAAAAATTTTTATGAAACGTAGATTCCTGATTCTGGCACTCTATCGCTCTGGCTCTTTTTGCCATTGCAAGCCCAACAACTCATTTCGCCGAATGGTAAGTTTGTGATGAACTTCTCGCTCGACGCTTCAGGGCGTCCCACTTATGATTTGACCTTTTAAAGGGAAAAACTGTGTGAAACCCTCAAGCTTGGTTTTAGAACTAAAGCAGGAAGATCCAAACAACTCTACGGATTTCGGCGTTATGGTGAACAAGCCTTCCGAGGGTTATCCGCAAGGCCGACCTTACTGACGGGTTTCAGTATCGTTAGTACGCGCACTTCCACCTTTGATGAAACATGGAAACCCGTATGGGAGAATCTTCCATACGCAATCATTACAATGAGGTTGGAGGTGACGCTCAATCAGCCCAAGAATGATCGTTTCATTGTTTTGCGCTTTCGCTTGTTTGCGACGATGGTCTTGGTTTCCGTTATGAGTTTCGAGCAGAAGAATCTGACCTATTTCGTGGTGAAAGAAGAACATTCGCAGTTTGCCATGACCGGAGACCATACCGCCTTTTGGATTCCTGGCGACTACGATACGCAAGAATACGAAACCGTTGTTTCAAAGTTGAGCGAGATTCGCGCGAAGATGCGCGAGGCTATTACGCCCTAACTCCTCTCAGACACCTATGGTCCTACAGCACGGTTCAGACAGCTCTCCAGCTCAAAAACAGCCGACGGACTTTATATCAACCTTCATGAGGCAGCCTGCATCAACTATTCCACGATGCACCTCAACCTCGACGATGAGACGTGACTTTTTGAGAGTTGGCTCACTCCTGATGCCCGCGGAGACAAGGGCTACTTGCAAGCGCCCTTGCACATCGCCTTAGCGCACAATCATGTGGGCGAAAAAGGCTACTGATATATTGGCTTCTCGCATGACGCTGAACCTACATGAGCCTTGCAAGCTGGAAGACACTAGTTGGATACACCCCTATTAAAATATATGGGTGTTTGGTGGGAGATGATTACTGGCAAAAGCTCGCGGGCTTATACCGATGATTTTCCTTCAGTGAAAAATTGGTGAGACCGACTATGCAAAAGCACGCCCCAATGGTCGTCATGCGCAGCCAATACGGCCAATGTGAAGCGCTACATCGACTTTTGCAGCGGCAATGGTTTCCAAGGACTCCTCGTTGAGGGTTTGGAATGAAGGTTGGGGAGGACTGGTACGGTCACGAAAAAGATCACGTCTTCGACTTCGTTACGCCGTATCCCGATTTCGACGTGGCTATCCACGAATACGCCAAAGCTCGTGGGGTGGAAATGATTATGCACCACGAGACCAGTGCTTCTGCGCGCAACTATAGGGCGCTATATCGACACTGCTTATCAATTTATGGTGGACAATGTGTTATCACTCCGTCAAGAGTGGTTATGTGGGCAACTATCCTCCCGCGGGGGTGAAATCACCACTACGGGCAATGGATGAACAACCACTACCTCTACACCTTCAAGAAAGCAGCAAACTATCGCATTATGGTAAATGCCCACGAGGCTACGCGCCCCACAGGACTTTGCCGTACTTATCCCAATCTTATCGGCAACGAGAGTGCCCGTGGCACGGAGTATGAAGCAATGGGGGTAATTCTGTAAATCATACCACTATCCTGCCTTTCACCCGCTTGATTGGTGGCCCGATGGACTATACACCAGGTATCTTCGAAATGGATTGTTCCAAATTGAATCCAGCCAATCATAGCTATTGCCGCTCCACGTTGGCTCGACAGTTGGCACTGTATGTGACGATGTACAGTCCGCTCCAAATGGCTGCTGATGTACCTGAGCACTATCAGGCCCACATGGATGCTTTCCAATTTATCAAGGATGTGGCTGTGGATTGGGATGAAAGCCGCTATCTTGAGGCAGAACCAGGCGACTATATCACAATTGCCCGCAAGGCAAAGGCTCTGAAAAATTGGTTTGTGGGTTGCACAGCTGGCGACAACGGCCATACGTCCAACCTCGACTTCTCTTTCCTCGTGCCTGGTAAGAAATATGAAGCTACTATTTTATTGTGATGCCAAAAATGCCAGTTGGGACAAAAATCCTGCGGCTTATACTATCACAAAGACTATTACTAACAAAACGAAAACTGACACTTCGCGCAGCCAGTGGTGGCGGCTTTGCCATTAACATTATTGCAAAATAAAGCAACTCAAAATGTGTTCGGCAGTAGAACTTTCAAAGCAGTCAGTATCTTATGGCGAACTACAAAACAGAATAATTCATCTAATTTATATAACCTAACAATACTAACATGAGTAAGAAGTTGAACTTCAGATTTCTGTTGCTGTTGGTGGCAGGAATCTTTCTCTCTCTCAACGTAGTGGCACAGACCATTACGGTGAAGGGACATGTACAGGACACTGATGGTCATCCGGTGGTATTTGCCAGTGTGACCTCTGTGAATCCTAAAGCGCTTACAAATACAGACGCCGCGGGTAACTTTTCCATTAAGGCTCAGCAGGGCAGCAAGCTTCGCGTGTCTTATATTGGCTATAAGTCGGCCGATGTTGTAGCAGCTCCAACGGTGACTGTCGTACTTGAAGACAACAGTACACTGAACGAAGCTGTTGTCATCGGTTACGGTGTGGCTAAGAAATCAGATGTGACGGGTTCTGCAATGTCTATCAAGCCGAGACAGCAAGAACAAAGGTTTGGTTGTTAACCCGCAGGACCTCATCCAAGGTAAGGTGGCCGGCGTTTTCCGTTACTTCGCTGGTGGCACTCCTGGTGGTGGTGCAACCATCCGTATTCGTGGCAGTTCGTCGCTGATGCCAGCAACGATCCGCTGATTGTCATCGACGGTGTGGCTATGGATAACCAAGGTGTGAAAGGTCTTGCCAATCCGCTCTCATGGTGAATCCGCAGGACATCGAAAGCTTCAACATCCTGAAGGATGCTTCTGCAACGGCAGCTATCTATGGCAGCCGTGGTTCTAACGATGTTATCAGTATCACCCTAGAAAGGTGCTCGCGGTCAGGCTCCGAAAGGTCTCTATGCTGGTAGCGTGACGGTGAGATGACGAAAAAGACCCTGAAAGTGATGAACGGTGATGAGTTCCGCGCTTTTGTGATACTACGGTGAAAACAGTGAGCCGGCACAAGCTTTGGGCACGGCCAATACTGACTGGCGAAGAGATTTATCGCACGGCTGAGGTCACGACCACAATGTGACGCTCTCTGGTTCACTCAAGTGGATGCCTTACCGCGTTTCTCTGCGGATATACACGATCAGCAAAGGTATTCTCAAGACTTCAGATTTCCGCCGCTTACTGCAGCTTTGGAATCTGGGCCCTGCTCCTTGACGATCATCCTCACGATGAATTTGAGCGCAAAGGCATGATGCAGAAAGCCAATATGCCAATGGTGGTGCAGTAGGTGCTGCGCTCTGGATGGATCCTACGCGGTCTGATTTACGATACAACTTCTCCTGATGCGGCTAATTTCCACAACTACTTTCCAATGGCGCACTACGGGTGCCTCTCTGAACGACCCGACTTGGCCTAACGCTGGAACAAATCTGGGTGCAGCCAACCCTGTTGCTTTGTTGAAGCTCATGGACGATAAGGCGCGCAGCCGTTCTTTTTATTGGCAACGCAGAGTTCAACTATAAGGTACATGGCTTTGAAGACCTTCGTCTTCACATGAACTTAGGTGCTGATGTTTCTCAAGGAAAGCAGACCACTATTAAGCCTGCTGGTTATCCTTCAGAGGATGGTCGTCAGACTTATTACTATTGCGCTCTAACGGCTGGGATAAGATTTTGAAGCGCAACTCTCTCTTTCAATGCTTACGCTCAGTACTGTAAGGATCTCAACGATAGTCACCACTTCGACGTGCGATGGCTGGTTACGAATGGCAACACTTCTGGAGAAGTCAGCATTCATGACGTGGGGCAAATATCCTCTACCAATCTAACTACGCTACTCTGCGAGGCTAAACAGGTGGCAGAGGGACTCATTGCTGCAGGCGAAGCTCGATCTACAATCTTTCTCCCTACGACTACAAGACAGAGACTATCTCGTGAGCTTCTTCGGTCGTGCGAACTATTCTTATAAAGATCGTTATCTCTTCACGGCAACGTTGGCGATGATGGTTCTTCTCGTTTCAAAGACCATTGGGCACTCTTCCCCTTTCGCTTTCGCATGGAAGGCAAGAACGAACCGTTCTTGACGAATGTTGAAAAGATTTCCGATTTGAAGCTCCGCCTTGGTTATGGTCAGACGGGTCAGCAGGGAAGGTATCGGCGACTATAATTACTTCGCTGTTTACGGTATCAATAAAGGTACGTCCAGCTTCTATCCCATCACGCGCCGCGATGGTAAACCTTACGGCGTACTCAACCGTCCAGATGCTTGCGATCCTAATCTGAAGTGGGAAACTACCACTACTTATAATGCAGGTGTAGACTTAGGTTTCCTCAACAACCGCTTGACGGCATCTATCGACTACTATTACCGCAAGACAACAGACTTGCTCAATCGCGCATACGTTGCAGCGGGTACTAACTTTAAGAACACTGTGATGACGAACATCGGTTCACTCAAGAACACAGGTTTCGAGACTGCTCTCGACTACATAAAGCCATCGAGACCGATGATCTGGTTCTGGGACATCAACCTCAACGCCACTTCATAACCAAAACAAAATCACAGAACTTATCGGTGGCGACAAGAACTACTATGTTGCAGTAGGTGGTATCTCTGCTGGAACTGGTTTTTAACGCCCAAGCACACTGTTGGCAAGCCTGCCTTCTCCTACTACGTTTATCAGCAGGGTTTACAGCAAGGACTTTGCAAGCCATTTCGGGCGTTGTAGTCGACTCGCAATGGTGACGACAAATCACTGCAGCTGACAAGTATTTCTACAAGAGCCCGATGGCTCCTTGGACGTTTGGTCTCTCTTCCCGCCTTTCTTTATAAGCAGTGGGATCCGAGCTCACGCGCTCCGTGCTAATGTTGGCAACTACGTTTTGCTTAACTACGATGCTGCTTCCTCTGACCTTTCTGCTGTTTGGTCTTCTTCGAAGTTCTTGAGCAACCGTCCGCTGGAATCTATCAACCGCGGTTGGGCGTCTACCGAAGAACACGCTGTTTTGTCCGACCACTTTGTTCAGAACGGTTCTTTCTTGAGTGCGACAACATCACATTGGGCTATAACTTCACGAACCTTTTTCCGTATGGGCAACTACTCTGGTCTGGGCGGCCGTCTCTGCTGGCAGCTTCCAACGTCTTTACCATTACGAAGTATAAAGGTATTGACCCCGAAGTTTTCAAAACTGGTTTGGGGCAACACCTGGTATCGACAGCGACATCTATCCACGTCCTTTCAGCCTCACGCTGGGTCTGAATCTCAACTTCTAATTTAATAAAGGAATTCGATTATGAAAAGAAATATCAAAAACTATGCTGTCTCTGTCAGCGCTTTGCGTTGACATTGAGCATGAGCTCTTGTGTCGGAGATTTGGACGTGAAGCCCATCGATCCGAACCTGAATACAAAGGTGGATGTTGAGGCACTCTTTAATAAGTGCTTTGCCAACTTGGGTATCTCTGGTAACGGCAGTTCCGACGACGATTGCGACGTTGACGGTATCGATGGCGGTACGTCAGGAGTTTGTTCGCCAGCTCTTCAATTCTAATGAGGTTGCCCACTGATGAAGCCATTTGCTGCTGGGGCGACCCCGGTATCGCTGGTTTTACCAATAATGCTTATGATGGTGCTAACCCGATGCTCGAAGGTTTCTATTATCGCCTCTATTTTGGTGTGTCGATGTGCAACCAGTATCTTGCTGAAGCCGGCAACTACAATGCGCGAATGACGGCCGAAGTACGTTGGCTCCGCGCCCTCTACTATTACTATTTGATGGACAACTTCGGTAATATTCCGTTCTCTACCGCGGTCACTTCTGTAAAACCACCGCGCTATACGCGTGCTCAGGTGTATGATTTCATTGAGAAAGAACTTCTCGAAATAGAGCCGCAGTTGTCTGACGCTCGTGCTAGAAATCTTCTGATGAAGGTTATGCTCGTCCTGACAAGGCCGTCCGATTGGTTGTTGCTCTCTCGTCTTTATCTGAATGCAGAAGTCTACACCGGAACGGCACAATGGGCCAAGGCAAAAGAATATGCTAAGAAAGTCATGGATTCTCCTTATCATCTGAACACGACAGGCCAGAATGGCTGGACTGCCTACCAGATGCTCTTCATGGGCGATAATGGCGAGAGCAGTGCAGCTCAGGAAGCTGTGTTGCCAGTACTCCAAGATGGTGTGCTGACTACCAGCTGGGCATGTTCTCTCTTCTTGATGGCATCTACCTACGACAATTCCATGCACCCCTATGCGGCCAATGTTGACGGCGCGGCTGCTAATGGTACTACGCTGGCTTGGGCTGGTAATCGTGCACGTCCCAATTTGGTGGCACAGTTCTTTAACGGCAATGCCAGTGCTTGTCCGCTTTCAACAACAAAGAACATCATCGCAGCTGCCAAGGACGACCGGGCACTCTTCTGGGGTGATGGCCGCACGGTGGACGTGACATCGAACACTACGAAGGACTTCAAGAAGGGTCTCTCTGTGACGAAGTTCACCAACTTCTATTCATCCTCCACTACAGGTGCTGGCGCGACCAACGTTCAGTTCCCCGATGCCGACTTCTTCCTGATGCGTGTTGCTGAGGCTTATCTGACTTATGGTGAAGCCGATGCTCGCTTGAATGGAGGTAAGACTTCCACCGAAGGAACGAATGCCATCAACGCTCTCCGCAAGCGTGCCAATGCTAAGACGCAGTCGTTCTACAATCTGAATGACATCATCAGCGAATGGTCTCGTGAATTCTTCTTTGAAGGCCGTCGCCGTATGGATTTGATTCGTTTCGGTCTCTATGGAGGTAACTCCTCTTACGTTTGGTCTTGGAAGGGTGGTACGCAAGCTGGTCGCAATTTCGCTGCCACGCGCAATCTCTTCGACATTCCTACGAAGGATTTGAATGCAAATCCCAACCTCAAACACAACGAAGGGTTATAATTGATAGATAAAGTCTGTGTGCTATGAGCCGAAAAGGCTCGTCCCCGCGGCTTGTAGCACGCCACTTTTCATTTTAATAAAGAAATCATTATGATATTTTAAGTCAGCATTGCTGCTTCTTTGCAGCGTTTGCCTCTTCGCTGCTTGTGCGGACGATAATGATTCAAATCCTACGCTGAAAATTCCGGAGACATTTGTGCTTAACACGCCAAACTCATGCCGGCTGATACCGTGGATTTGAAATCAACGACAAACTCGCTTTCTTTATCTTGGTCACAGCCCGACTTTGGTGGCTTCCCCGTTGCGGCACATTATATGGTGCAAGTATCTAAGGGCGATAGTTTCAAAGTATCACAAGAACAGGCCGATGCCGACCAAACCGGTGCTAAAAAGGCCGACTATGCCAACCTCTCAAGTGTGCTCACCGATTGCAAGTATAAATACTCTGCTGAAGAACTCGACAAGCTCATCGAACAACTCAACGGCTGGGATGAGACAAATATTCCCAGCAAAGCAAATGTCTTTGTGCGCGTGATGTCCTATATCCCCACATCCACTGGTACAACCGATACGGTCTACTCCAATGTGGTGAAGCTCAATGTAGCTCCTTACTACGTGATGCTCAAGGCTGCCGATCCCGAACTTTGGTATCTCATCGGCGCTTGTATTGGTGATGGTCAATGGACCAATAGTGCCGACGCTGTCGGAAAGAGTATGATTCCAATGTATGTAGCTCCCGATCAAACTTACAACGCGAAAACCGGTAAGGGCATTATCGAATACGTAGGCTATCTCACCACGGCAGGCTTCAAAGTAGTGAAAACTCCAGGTAGTTGGGATGACCAATTGGGTTCTTCTGATGGAGCTCTGACCATTGTTCATAACGACGGCGGTTCCTCCAATATCTGTGTTCCTTCAGATGGCTACTACAAGATTACGCTCAATACGGAAAAACTACAGCATGACTGCAGATTTCCTTATACTCCGGCTGTTTCCACTTATCCGCAGATGCTCATTGCTGGCGACTTCAACGGTTGGGAGCACTTCAACGGCGATGACTGCTTGCGCATCCAGCAATAACCACGACTGGTTCTACGATCTTGATACCTCTGCCGATAAGACTACGGCGAAGTTCCTCACCGATAGCAGTTGGTCAACCAACTGGGGTGGCAACGACTTCCCGCGCGGAGCAGGAGCTCAAGGTGGCGCAAACATCCCTGTAGATGCTGGCAAGTACCGCGTCTTCTTCAACGACATCACAGGTGTCTATATGTTCATGGCTAAGTAATTATTGTTTTGTATGCTGCAAGGGCTGGTAAGCGGAATGCTCCGCTGCCAGCACCGAGCAGTTCAAAAAAACTAAAAACGCATAAGTATGAAAAAAGTACTGTTTACAATGGGGCTGGCTTTGCTCTTTGCTGGTTGCTCCGATGATTATACGGATTGGGCACAACCGAAGCAGAACGCCCAAGAGGCAGCTCTTTCTGCCGCGCTCAATATGGAGCCCGCTGCGGCTATCGACTATGCCAACGTAACGACCGATTCTGTCTCTATCTATAAGGCAACTTTCACGGCCGAGAAAGCCACTGAACCTACTTATAAGGTTTGTTTGAAGAACGCTGCGGCTACGATTCTGTCTATCTCAATTCTGATAAGAATGGTAAACTGGCTGCTGCCGACCTCAAGGCTGCTATTGAAAAGCTCTATGGCAAGCGTCCCAACAAACGCGATTCCGACAACGGTCTATGCCTACACCACAATGGGTGGAGCGTCTTTCCGTCTCGATAAGGCTATCACCGTAACGGCTACCCTCGTGGCTCCTGTCATTGAAGACGTTTACTACTTGGTGGGCACAAACTCTCACTGGACTACACCCGTTAAGTTCAACCACAGCACCGAGGACGTCTACGATGATCCTATCTTCACAATGACCGTCCCTGCACCTGTCAAGGCTGATGGTACTCGTGCTGATGCACAGTTTAAGATTGTCCCTGCATCCTGCATGAAGGCCGACGGCTCTGCTGTTGAAAACTGGAACGGTGCTTTTTAGGCTCCGACACAGAAAACGGTGATACTCGTCTCGAGGCTGGTATGGTGGCTCAAGGCGGTAGCTTCCTTCAGAGAGACTTCTGATGGTGCAAAATACTACACCATTAAGCTGAACATGATGGACTATACCATGACCATCGCTCCGCTCAACTATTCTGAGTATATCTATGCTCCAGGTACCGGCAATAGCTGGACTCCGGCTTCTGCACCTGCTTTGCATCTCTGCCAACTTCGATGGCATCTATGACGGTTTCAGCTTACCTCAATTCAGAGTTTAAGTTCACCAAAGCAGCGCAATTGGGACAATGGTGAATACAACTGGAGCAGTTTCACAACCTATCCTGCGGGCTTCACGGGTGAAGGCACTGGCAACATCAAGGGTAGCTACTTCTGGCTACTACAAGATTACGGCCAATGTTCCTTCCAGCTAAGTTCGAAGCTATTCCAACCACTTGGGGCATCATTGGTGACGCTACAGCAAACGGTTGGGACGGCGACGAAGCCGCTATGACATTTAATGAAGCCGATGAGAGCTGGACGATAACGACGACGCTCAAAGCCGGAACGTTCAAGTTCCGCGCTAACGGTAGTTGGGACATCAACTTTGGTGGTAGTGCCAATAATCTCATCCAGAATGGCGATAATCTTTCTGTCGCTGCCGGTACTTACACCATTAGTTGTACCTCTCTCGCAAAACAGCTAACAACTACTATTGCACGATTACTAAAAAGTAAACTCCGGCATGTATTGTCGTAACTGATTCTTTCCCCATCCGGGATTCTCGGTGGGGGATTTTTCGATACAGCAAGTTTTTCTATTTTGCTGCTCGTTAGAGAAAGAAATCAAACATTAACTAAAAACTACGATACAATGGAAGAAACGTACACTTCTCCTTTCCTTCTTCGCACTGCTTCTCGAGTTCGCGCGCGCGCACAAGCACCGGCCGACTGTCAGGACGATGCTGTTGCAAGGATTCTTTTTGGATTCACAGCAACAAACAGGATGGGCACAACTGCTGCCTGCTGTTGATGAAATCGGGCAAAACTTCACGGGCATTTGGTTGCCGCCTTCAGCCAATCCCGAGGGAGGCTATACCGTTGGTGGGTCAAATGTAGGCTATCATCCGCGCGTGTGGAACGACCAAAACTCTTGTTGGGGAACGGCCGACAATCTGAAAAACGCTGATCACAGCCTTCCATAACAAAGGCGTAAGAGTCATTGCCGACATCGTCATCAACCACCGCGCCGGCTATACCGATTGGGCCAACTTCTCCCGACAACTTTGGTGCGTATGGCTCTTACCAACTCACGTTGGCCGACATCTGTCGCAACGATGAGGTCAATACCGAGGCTGGAGCAGCCACCTTCCGTGCCACCTATGGCATGGCTACCGGTGCAAAATGATACGGGAGAAAAATTGAGTGGGGCGCGAGATCTCGACCACACTTCGGCCAATGTGCAGAACGACATCAAAGGCTTATCTCAACTGGATGAAGGGGAGATGGGCTACGACGGTTGGCGCTACGATTTTGTGAAAGGTTTCGAAGGGAAATATGTGGGAATCTACAACGACGCATCGCAGCCTTGGCCTCAGCGTGGGCGAGTATTGGGATGGCAGCTATGATGCCGTCAAAGCCTGGCTGGCTGCTACGAGCTATAAGTCCATGGCGTTCGATTTTCCCCAGAAATATGCAGCACTCAACAACGGTTTGGCCAAGAACAACTACGCCAATATGGCGTGGAAAGAGAATGGCACAACGCCGCGCCCTGCTGGTCTCATCCATAACAGCTCAACCAATCGTTATGCGGTTACCTTTGTTGACAACCATGATACTTACCGCGACGGCAGCAAATACACGAAGCAATGTGGCGCAGGCTTATGCCTTTTGTTGAGTGCTCCTGGCGTGCCCTGCGTCTTCTGGCCACGCATTGGGTGGGTAATAAGACGGTCATCAAGAATCAGATTGCTGCTCGCCGTGTGGCAGGGCGTGACCTCCGCAGAGCAATTGTGAGGTAGTGCGCAGCAACACCTACTACGAGAGCCGCACCGAAGGCAAAACGGCACATTGATTTGTCGTATCGGCAACGTAGCCACGATGCCAGGACTGTACCCGACGGCTACTTCCGCGCCTGCGGCGCGCAACAACTGGGCTTTCTATCTGCCCACAGCCTTGCAGTCCGTTTACACCGGTGTGCAAACACCTGCCGTTACACCTCGCAGCGAAACTTCCGTCTACGACCTACAAAGGTCGCCGCGTTAGCACAACACATTCCGGTCTCTATCTCATCAATGGCCAAGGTCTTGGTAAAGTGATAGGAGAGGCTCTGTCTAATCTGACTCCTCTGATCAGTCGTGACCAGTCGGACTCGTCAGACCCGTCCGACAAGTCTGAGCTCACTGCTTCTCCAACAATTCTCCAATCGCCACAAGCTGTGTTCTCTCACAGCTTTGTGGCATTACTTTTCGTCTGTCCCTTTCTTTGTAAATAAAGTTCTTATTCTACGGCCGCGAGAATGGCGCGAAAATCAGCTTGCTTTGATTGCGGGCAGGAATAACGCTGTTTTGGTGCATTATGAAATGGGATATTTCCCACTTTTCGCGAGATGTTCCAGAATACAATAAGGAAGTTTTCAAACGCAATAGGGTTGCCAGGCTGACAGCCTTATTGTGTCAGCTGACAGAATAAGGATGAAAGTGCGCTTCTTGGTGAAATCCGATGGCTTTTTGCTTTTTGAAGGGAATAATAAAGAAATGAATGAGCAAAAAGCTTTTTGTGCTCTACGCCCTAAAGTTTCGTGGAGAAACGAAAGACTTTTTCACATCTATATCTGAAAAACCGAATGTCAAGAATAGGGGTGGTATGTTTTGCTGCGATGTGGGAGAACAACTGATGCTGAATCCTTTTTCCTTCGCAAAAGCAGTCATTTCTGTTGCAAAAGTTTGTATTTCTAATTTGCGCCCGTTACCTATAAAGCAAATTTTTACATTTCATGAAACTTTTAATCCTTCCTTATTCTTAGGGGTTCAGTGTCTTGCTACCCGTTGGAATGAAGGCGCAGGTAAGTGTGACGCGGACGGCAACGGACGTCAGTATCAGTATGCTTATCTCGAACGTCATTTCAATATTTCAGGACAACACCTTCGGCCTGGAAAAATGGTCAATAAGCGCACCGCGCTACTGCTACTTTTCACTCCTCTGCTGGGGTGAAGAGTTTTCGCTCAATCCTGTCACGCAGAAAAAGCAGGTGGGCGGTTTTGCTCAACCGAGCTTCCTGGACGGTGACTGCCGATGGCTTTACGCCCGAAAAATGGCTGCGGAACGCCCGCATCTATTATTGACGGCAATGATGCCACCTATTGGCATTCCAACTATATGGACGCTTCGCTCGCAGAGATGCCCCACTGGCTTTCTCGTGGATCTCGGTAGAGCCAAACGTTCCGCAGTTTCGGCTATACCACGCGCCAAGCGGCCAAATCGGTCAACGGACACGCAAAAGAAATAGAGATACAAGCAGGCGATACTCCCACGGCTCTTACCACGGTCTATTCGGGAACAATGCCTCACAGTCTCAAGGAAATTTGGACAAATTTCGGCCACAACTATAACGGCGCGCTACGTTAAAGTAATCGTCAAGAGCAGTTGGAACGGTGCGAAGTTTGCCGCTTGCGGAGAATTCCGCCTGTCTTCAGCACAGGCAGCCGCCACTGAGATGACAAAGCTTCCCCCGTGCAGGCTGGACGGCTACGGCCGATTCCTGGTGTCGCGAAATGCCACGGTGGGCGATCCCTCTTTTGGCCATTGATGGCGATGCCGCAACGCTGTGGCATACCTTCTATTCCGGTCAGCAAGGGCAGCTCTGCTGCTCTGCCTCATTCTCTAACCATCGACCTCGGAGCAGCTGCCGTTCCGCAGTTTTTGGCTATCTGCCACGTTCTGGCTCGGAGGGAGTACGCTCCAATGGAAATATTGCAGGCTATGAATTCGCCGTGTCCGATAATGGTTCCGACTGGCAGACCGTCAAGACAGGTACACTCGCCTATGCGGAGGTGGCCACGGTTTGGACAGACCTCGGTCGCGACATCACAGCGCGCTATGTGCGTCTGACAGAGACCAGCGCCGTCAACGGTCGCGAATTTGGCTGTTGTGCAGAGTTTAATCTTTCTGCGGACACCGTAGCCGTTCCGCCCCTACGGCATTCTCCGCTTCTCAAATGACCCTCAACAATGTTAGAGAAGAAAAGTATCGACGGAGGTAAGCGTCTCGTCTTTGAGATGAAACCTTATCCAGCACGTGAACCCTGCAGATGGTGTCAGTGCTACGTGGAAAGGTCAGCATGGTGGTAGAAATGAAAGAGAAAAGACCATTTTCTCGCATAAATATCTCCTCATCAGTGCTGCAGACGAGGCAGCCCGCACCACGCCTATCGACTATATCGAAAATGGAGAATATGGGCGTTGAGGGCGTGGCAGCTAATCAGCGATGGTCTCACCCAGAAGGTTCTGGCGGTGTGGGAGGTATGAGTGCCCACGATGAGTCTCGGTCAGCCCTTTTTATATCGATGGTCTTTTCTTTTGGGTCAGAATTTTCCGCAAGCTGAGAACGAAATCTCCAACGGATTTGGCCATTCGCGCTACTACAGCGGAAATCGCTCAGTAGCATTGCCAAAGACGGCGTTTTCCGTACTTGGCCTAACGTGGAAGGGGCTGCGCGCTCCGTTTCGAAGTGGGAGTGATCCGTCAGGACTCTCTTCTCTACATTGAAACCATTGCGCGCCCCACTAAAGTACGTGACGCAGTACAACAGTTGGTACGACTGGATGATGACCATTACGGAAGAGCGCATCAATACCAGTTTTCAAACGAATGGAACGCGGCTTTGGCAGCGATGGTCTCCGACCGATGGACTCCCTATGTTGTGGATGATGGTTTGGAAACAACTATAGCATGAGCGATACGGAACGTTCCGGCACTACTTCCAACGTGTCTGGTTTCTGGGAATTCAATTCTAAATTCCCACGGGGCTTCGAGGGTGCAGCACAGATAGCTCACCGCTATGGTTCCGACTTTGGTATTTGGCTCGGCCCGCGTGGTGGCTACAATTTCAATGCAAGTTGGGGGCGTTTCCTCGAAGCCCATGGCAACGGCACGTATAATACGCGTTCGGGCGATGCTGTGACGGGCGACTCTGTCTACTGTCTCCAAGCTGCGCGACACTTCCTCACCTGCCAGAAGGATTAGGGTTAATTATTGGAAACTTGATGGTTTCTCCACGGTAGAACCGCAACCCAGCAACATGGCGTTATATCACGGGCGGGAAAATGGCAACTACTATTTTACGGAACATTGGGAGCGTTGGCACGATGTGTTCCGCGACCTTACGCTGAGGCCTCCGGTCGTGGTAGCGACCTTTGGCTCAATCTCACTTGCTACGTCAATCCGAGTCCGTGGATTTTGCAGTTCTGCAACAGTGTGTGGATGCAGAATTCCAACGATATGGGACGGGCTGTAGTGGGCGGTCGCAATAGTGAACTCGACAAAGCGAATTAAGCTACCGCGATGATCGCTACTACGATTTCTACAATGCCAACGGTCTGCAATTTCCCCAGAGCCACATATTCAACCACGACCCTATCTACGGCAAGACTGGACTGTATGAGTCCCAACGCTAGTCTGGATAATGAGTTCCGCGCCTACCTTTACATGATGGCTGCACGTGGTACGGCGTTCTGGGGAAATGCTGTATTCTTATAACATGATGGACGAAGGCAACAAATAGCTTATCAATGCCGAAAGCCCTCACGTTCATAGACAAGAATTACGAGACACTGCGCAATGCTGTCTACTTTGGTCGCTCGCCGAAGTCGGGCGAAATCTACGGCTACTCTTGTTGGCGACCCGTGACAACAGGACAACAAGCGGAGGTATTGTTTCGTTCCGCAATCCGTCGAAACACTTCTAAGACTTTCACGTTTACGTTCGACAAAGCGGTAGGAGTTCCCGAAACGGCAACAATCTGCATGCCGGTCTGATTATGCAATATAGCGGCACACCGGTGCAGCGACAGCACTGACTTGGACACCTGCTGCCACGACTTACGCATACGGTCAGACTATGCAACGACGCTCCGTCCGGTGAGTTACTCATGCTCGCTTTGGTGCGGTAGATACCACCCTGCAACATTTTGCCACGGTGCGCTCTACGGAAGCTCACAAAGTGGTGGCGCAGTTCTCGAGCCAGTCCGCCCCACAACCTGCCTTTTGCTCTATGATGGAGCAACACTCGTTGGCCAGCCCAGCGGTTTCCTTTAGCGGCCGATTATCGCACCGTGATACTCACCTTTGCCAATGCTCCACAAGATAATAAGGCTTACACGCTGAAGGCTACAGAATCTTTCGGATTGGAACAATGTTCTCTCAGGATGTATCTCCTGTCTTCTACTATAATGCAGGAGGTCTCGTTCTCCTATCAGGATTCCACCGCACAATTGCAGCAGGCAGAGACTAGACCACGCGTTCGGACCCGCGCCGGCGTTCAGTTCCTTGCTACGGATAAACCCTATACCGCGGTGAGTGAGAAGACGATAGGTGGGCGCGATGCTTTCACTTTCTCACACTCGTCCGTACTACTGCTGCCACACAGTCATAGCACTAGCAGGCAGGAGCGTGGAAGTTGGAACTCGTGAATGGAAAACCCGTCTTCAAGGTGGGACATACTACCTTTGCTGCTGACTCTGTGGTGAACGATGGCCGTAACCATCAGATTACTGCTGTGCGCGAGGCAAATGGCATGGTGAAAGTCTATATCGATGGCAATTTGCAGGGCACTGCCTATAATGCTGCTTATGCTGAGGACGTACTCACGCCAGCTCCTCTTCAATTGGGCGGTACTGCCGGTTTGGAACTGGCAGCAGCTGGTCTCTATGTAGGAGCTGCCGATTACGAGAAAGCAGCAGCCGATGCTTCTGCAGCACTCACTGAGAAATACCTCATCAGTGTTACTGTTCCCACAGGACTTGACGTGACGTTCACCCCTAAGGCTGGAGTGACAGCTGCTGGCGAGCAGTTGGTAGCTGCCGTCGCGCCGGGAAAAACTGTTTCGGTCAAGGCCGTGGCCTCAAGCACGCTTCCGCCTTGCTGGCTACACGAAGGACGGCGTTCAGACAACGCTCAATGCCGGTAGGGATTCAGTTGCAACGGTGCACTTTGCTGCAGTTCGTGCCGACCATAATTTGGTGTTTGTGGTAAAGAAAACCACCGGTATTGCTGAGGCTTCTGCCAACGGTCCGAAGGTGACGACAACGCCAGCAAACGCCGAAGTGACTGGAGCAAGCCCACTCCAGCGATTCGTGCCTACATGTCGGATGGCCGACTGTTGGGAACGGCGAAAGGAACGAACCGAGTTGTAGCCTCCACTACTGCTTGGCCTGCTGGAACCTATATCCTCGACATCATGACGGCCGGAAATTCTAAAACGGTAAAAATCCTGAAATAATCGCTTCAGCGCATCCGGCATTTCCTTTTTGCCCCACAGCGCTTCCACCTTATTCGTCCTGCCGAAGCCCCTCCTTTGTGTGCTTTGGCGGGATTTTTCTAAAGCCTAGAAGTTTTTCGCTTTTTCTGAAAGACTTTAGGGTATCTATCTGAGACGCCGAAGGACAGGAACAAGGGTAATAACGCTTTGCTGAGATGTGAGCATACTGGGCATAAAGCTCCAAGAATCTTTTAATTCAAAATTTTTACATGTTTGAAATGATCAAAAAGAATCTTTATGTTATGGTTGAGAAATAGTAAATAATTATGATTCAGTTTGTTTTACTTTCTCTTACTTTTGCATCGATTTTTATAGAAAAGACAAAAATTTTCCCTATTCTTATTAGCTATTTTATGTGTAGATATGTGGCACCAGCGAGGTGAGAGCCGTAGGTGTATACACTTTGCAACGGTTGTTGCCGGTTCAGTAGTCCCCTACGGGTACTATAGCAGGTCCTGGTAATAAAGATGCCTCTGAAACCCTTGAAAGAAAAATAATCCCACTACTGGCGGTGTTGGTGTCAGTGGAGGAGAATTTTTCTGGCGATGATTGGTAAATACTTTATTTTCCATTTGTGAATTAAAGAACAAAAGACATATCAGAAAAAGATGAGAGGAAATAAAAATAATCAATTCCTTATTTTGGAGCTTGTTGCTCAGTTGTGTATTGTTGCTGGCTTCATGTTCTGACATGAACGATGATGGTAGTGGAAAATCAAGAAGGAACAGGAGTAGCCTTTACGCTGACAGCGTCCGACTGGAATGTGAAGACATTGGGCGAGGATTCTCTCCGTGCAACAAAAGCTCCTGCTGCGCCTGACGTGCAGAGGCAGTGGTAGATCTCAGTCCTGAAGTGTCGGCCAATGTTAGCATTGTGCGCGACGATAGAGAGGTGGGGGAACACTGTGCCCTGCTCAAACTTCTTAGGAGCAGGCGATTTCACCATCATTGCTTATCAGGCAGTGCTACAATCCAGAAAAAGAAACAGAACTGAAAGTGCATTGGGACGGCTCTAAGTTTACCGATGATGGCAATATAGCTAAGATGCACCTTCCGGCAGGGCACATACACCTTTGTTTTGTTTCAACGACAAACTGAAGGAAAAAGATAGCAAACTTGTCGCGGCAAACTATGATAAGACGGCAAATCTCACAACGGATCAGGACTATCAGACCTATTATGACAATCTTGCAGACGACTACGATAAAGCATTGGTGGAAAAAGTAACTACAGCGGTTCCTAACAATAGAATTGAAGTTCCCTTTGTGCTGAGTCATCCATGGTCACGTGTGAAGTTTCAAATAGTGGGTGGGATTAGCGTTCAATAATAAGGATATAGATTATAGCACTACAGGAACACCGACCCCTATCTCCTATGATGCTGACGTCAGCGCAGCTACAGTGATGACTCCATCGGCCGAAAGTGTCACTACGGGTATGGCTCAGACAAAGAGCGTGTATGAATTGAATGCTATGACGCTCGCGCCCGTGGACTACTCCCAGAGCGATGTGGATGTCAATACAGGCGTGAGAAAAATTAATACAGCGCGTGTTTTCATTTTGGAGCGTTCGAAAATGTTCCTCACGCATCACAATTTATTAGCTGGCTTTCCTATTATGGTAATTACCAGCGCGCACAAACTTCTTTGCAGTATTTCCCAGCAGGAGCAAACTTGAAGGCCTACAAATGGAATGCTGCGGCAGTGAGCTTTTATCGGAAACCACTTTCTTTTGAGAAACTCTATCAAACCATTGAGGATATTCTCCTACATCGCTCGAAGCCAATGGTAGCTATACAGTGCGCATTTATATGTCGTACAATTTTTAAGTATCTCTTTAGTGACGGCACAGTGGGAACGCTTGCAGAGAACAATAACTGGAAAACAAAGACGCTCGATAGCCCTTGTGACGAGTATGAAGACTAAAACGGCTGTAGGGACTGAGAACAGATGGGCGTGTGAATAACTATAAACGATCGGACGGGGATAGAACATATCAATAGAGACTATTACGCTACGAACTCTCCGAAGTTGCCTACACTGCTGAATGGGTATAGAACAACGTACGATCCTGCTTATGCGTATGATCATACTAAGGCTCATGCTGAGGATCAAAATCTCCCAGCTTTCTACTGCCGCTCACTATAATCCAGGTGTAGCTGTAACTGCCGACTGGTTGAAGAATCCTTCGACAAATCTAAATGATAGCATCGGAAAATGGTATCTCCTCGCTTATGGAGAAAATGGTGAATATGTACCGCACCGTAGGGCTATGGAACGTATTATAATATCTCGAACAAACGTAAGGATACTTTCCAGTTTAACACGGAATACGAATGGAGATCAGTCTTTATAGATATTGCTTTCAGACAAGCTGGTCGTTCATTCCCTCCTACTTGGAATCAATATTGGACCAGTACGGAGTTGGAAACGTCCTGCTGCTAATTACGATTTCTGTGCAGAAATGACCTATCGTACCGAAGGTAAATTCTGGATGAGATTGGATTTTTATAATACTGGTGTCGTGCTACCGTTTATCCACTTTAAGTAAAAATAGCTTTTGCCGCATCTACGGAAAGATGCACGGCACAACAGAAATCCTGCAGCAAGCAGCTTGCAGGGGATTTTTATAATAGAGAATCTCCGTTTTAGAGATCGGCTAATCTCAAGCACTTTTTTCAACAGCAGCTTCGAGACCGTTAACGTCCTTACCGCCTGCTGTGGCAAAGTGAGGAGCACCGCCACCGCCACCTTGGATAAGTTTGCTGCTTCGCGCACCATCTGTCCCGCATTAAGGGCGTTGTTCTTCACGAGGTCTCTGCTGATCATCACTGTTAAGAGCGGTTTGCCTTCATAGCTTGAACCCAATACGCAGAGCATCTTCTCGGGCAACTGTCCTGACACTTGGAAAGCCAAGTCTTTGACAGCATCAGGAGAAATACCTGTGGGAGTACGCTCTTGATTACCTTGATGCCGTTGATGTCTTCAGCACGTTTGAGGAGGCTCGCCTTGATTTGCTGCACCTTCTGTTTCACGAAGTCCTCTACCTGAGCTTTCAGTCCACTGTTTTCTTCGATGGTTTTCTGAATAGCCGCCGTGAGATCCTTAGCGTTGTTGAAGAGTTCTTTCAAACTCGTCAGCAAGTCTTGTTGCATATAAACACTCTCCTCTGCTGCCTTACCGGTGAGAGCTTCGATGCGGCGAACGCCAGCAGCTACACTGCTCTCACTCACAATGCGGAACAAACCGAGACGACCGGTACTTTGGCATGGCAACCGCCGCAGAACTCTACACTGTTGCCGAATTGTACGACACGAACTTCGTCGCCATATTTCTCACCAAAGAGAGCGATTGCGCCCATACGCTTGGCTTCTTCCATAGGTACGTTGCGATGATCCTGCAAGGGGATGTCCTCGCGGATACGACGGTTGACGATTTGTTCAACCTTACGTAATTCTTCGGGCGTCACCTTCTGGAAGTGAGAGAAGTCGAGCGCAGATGGTCGGGAGTAACAAGCGAACCCTTTTGTTCTACATGGCTACCAAGAACCTCGCGGAGGGCTTGGTCGATGAGGTGAGTGGCCGTGTGGTTGGCTTCGCTACCACGGCGCGCTTCGAGGTCGATTATTGCGCGGAAATCAGCTGCCGGATTTTCGGGCAGTTGTTTTTCGATTAGATGAATGGGGAGGTTGTTCTCGCGCTTCGTATCGAAAATCTGAACTGTTTCGTTGGCGCTGCGGAGAATACCTTTGTCGCCCACCTGGCCGCCCATCTCTGCATAGAACGGAGTAGTGTCGAGCACGAGTTCGTAGTAGGTTTGCTTCTTCTGCTGCACCTGCGGTAGCGCAGGATATGGCAGTCGGCTTCCGTCTCATCCCAACCCACAAACTTGTCTTCTCCTTCGCGGAGCACTACCCAGTCGCCAGTTTCTACTGCTGCAGCATTGCGAGCGTTCTTTTGCTTTTGCATCTCAACGTTGAAGCCTTCTTCGTCCGTCTTGAGTCCCTGCTCAGCACAGATGAGTTCCGTGAGATCGAAGGGAAACCGTAAGTGTCGAAAAGCGTGAAAGCCTTAGCACTCATCGAGTGTGTCGCTACCAGCTGCCTTGGTTTCCTGAATCAGTCCGTCGAGCAGGTTGATACCCTGTTGCCAAAGTGCGGAGGAAGCTATCTTCCTCTTCTTGATAACGCGGGTGATGAGCTCCTGCTGCGCAACAAGTTCGGGATAGGCTCCACCCATTTCTTTCACGAAGGTAGGGATGAGTTGATAGATGAAAGCTCGTTTCTGATTCAGGAAAGGTAGGCGTAGCGCACTGCACGGCGCAAAAATACGGCGAATCACATAACCCGCTTTCGCATTACTGGGCAACTGACCGTCAGCAATGGAGAAAAGCGATGGCGCGGAGGTGGTCAGCAACCACACGCATGCCACATCAACATTTTCTTCCTTACCATAAGTAAAGCCGGAGAGTTGTTCCTCTTTCTTGATGATGGGTTGGAAAATATCGGTGTCGTAGTTGGAGTTCTTACCCTGCAGCATACGTACCAAGCGTTCGAAGCCCATACCCGTATCGATGACGTGCATAGGAAGTGGTTCGAGGTGCCATCCGCTTTGCGGTTGTACTGCATGAATACGATGTTCCAGATTTCGATAACTTGAGGGTCATCCTTATTAACGAGTTCACGTCCTGGAACTTTGCTTTCTCTTCTGCTGAGCGAGAATCGACATGGATTTCGGAGCAAGGGCCGCAGGGACCTGTGTCGCCCATCTCCCAGAAGTTGTCGTGCTTGTTGCCGTTGATGATATGGTCGGCTGGAACATGCTTAGCCCAGAAGCTGGCTGCTTCGTCGTCGCGCTCAAGGCCACTCTTCCTTAGATCCCTCAAACACGGTAACGTAAAGATCCTTCGGGTCGAGGTGAAGAACATCAACAAGATACTCCCAAGCATAGTCGATCGCTTTCTCTTTGAAGTAATCGCCAAAACTCCAGTTACCGAGCATCTCAAACATAGTATGGTGGTAAGTGTCGTGACCTACTTCTTCAAGGTCATTATGTTTGCCGCTCACGCGCAGACACTTCTGTGAGTCTGTACGACGGCGCGGTTCTGGCTCACGCGTGCCGAGGATGATATCTTTCCATTGATTCATGCCGGCATTTGTAAACATCAGCGTGGGGTCGTCCTTGACAACCATCGGAGCAGAAGGTACAATCGTGTGTCCCTTGCTTTCGAAGAATTTCTTGTACGACTCGCGAATTTCGTTTGCTGTCATTATTCTGTATTTTTATTAGTTTTCTTTTTCTAAAGGTGCAAAAATACTGCAAAGTGGCTGAAACGCAAAAGTTCCACACCTTGTTTTTCCTTATTCTGTGCCCTTACTGGCGCCCGAAGAAACAAGGAAGCCCACTCACGCGAAGAATGTGTTCGCGGAGTGGGCTTGTGAAATTTTACACCGTTAAAGCGCGTCGCGTTAGAGTTTACCGATAGTCTTTGTGAGTTGCTGCCCCATGCCGATGGTGTAGCCCTGGCTGAAGAATACAACGCGGTTGAACGTGTCGCCGATAATCACAACGGGGCGTTCGGGGCTTTGCGTCAGGCCGCTACCAAAGAGATCGTTGGCCACTTGCTGTTTGCTGTCGATGCCAAAGCGAAGGTTCTTCGGCAGGTTAGGAAATTCGCTGCGACGTTTCATGAACGAATCGTATTCTGCTGCCGTGGGGAAAGAGCATCAAAATGGTGCGTCCCAGCTTTCAAGCTCGGCACGACTGGCTTCAATATCGTGGAGAATATGGGTGCTCGGCTCATTGTTGGCTTTTTGAGTAATCCGACGATGAAATAGCCGCGCCCAGTGGTGGAGAGAACGCCTTCTCTTTAGCTTCCTCAAGGTCGTGGTAGATGTTCTCGGCGTTGAACGAACCGATAACACTCACCTGGCTGGAATCCTCCCGCATAACGAGTTGCACAGTGGTGTCAGCCGCTACGGGGAACACACTGATGTGGCAGAGCACACTACCATCGGCTAAACGTGTGCCGGAAGTGAGCAGATAATCGCCGTGCTCCACTTCACGCCCTTTTTGAATGTTTCCGCCCAAGTAGCGTTCTCGTCGCTAACCTTGCAGCTTTGGCAGTCCGTCTTCGAGGCGTGAGAGAGAAGTGGGAATAGTAGGAAGGATTCTCCATGAAGCGACGCGGAGGTAGGAGAGAGCAAGGTGGGACAACTGAGAGTTAGCAGCAGCTTGCGTTGGACCGAAATCTACTGTTTTCCATTCTCCATCCCAATACTGGAAATTGCTCGTCACTTCATCGCGGCGAGCGGGAATGCCCAATGTGCGGCACATTGCCACGAAGCAGATACCTTTTGGAAGTGGCTGAGGCTTCTGAGAGGAGAGCACCGTGGCGGGAGCTTGAGGGATGAAGCGTGAAGCGGTGTGGTGTCTGTCTTCACGCCATTTAGCTTCTGTATGATTGCCGCCACTTGTTCGTCGGTATGAGTGAATGTCCGGATCGTTTCCACGGTTTGAGCCAGCTCTTCGCGCCACGGTGTGAGATCTTCCGTTGAGATGCGAGGGCAGAGCACGTGAGTGTGAGTTGCGTTGGAAGTTCCTTCGCCCACTTTCGTTGCACTTGATGTGGACAACTGCTTTTCGATTTGCTCGATGTGGTTGATGATAACTTTTTCGTGCAAAATCGCGCAAGTCTTTGTCTGTTAAACTTTCGAGTACGTACAGAACAAGATGCGTCAAATTCTTCGATAATATGCATACATTCTTTTCTTGGTTGAAATGTTCAAGCACATCGTAGAGCGCCATGAAGTTTCCCTCCGATTTTTTGAAGAGCGGCTGTAAGCGGGCAGCATCGTAGTTTAATACCGGGCCACTTCCTCCACCTTCTCCTCGTTTGGCCAGACTGAAGGCCATTTCATGCGCTGAGCATCTTCTTGCGCCAATCGCTTATTGTTGAGGGCTTCGGCTTCGGGCGACACTTTCGGATAGTTGTTGCTAACGGGAGGAGGAGTGAGCGTTAAGTCAGTTTCAAAGCGATCGCCCGCTTTATGAGTAAGGCGTATCTCCGTGGGGTGTTTACCCTGATTTGGCGAAACTTTGGCAAAACCAGTAGCATGTCCTTTGCTGCCCAAACAAGGAGATCGCCCTTTCCGCAGATGAGTGAGGCTTCACCGCGAGCATCCGACTGAGTGAGTAGAGCGTATAAATTCAGCATAATTATAAAGACCGAAGCGCACCCTTTTGCGTCGCGCACTTTTTACGCCTTCAGTATCGACAATGCGCACGCTGCGTCGCTCAACAGGAGCGTAATTGTTGGTCACGTTGATAGTGGTTTGCAACGGATATTGCTGGAGGATTTTGTTCGTCGCCCTGGTATCGTCCCATGACGGTAGTATTCATCAGCATACCACGCGCTGCGGGCTGATTGAACCACGCAATGTTCAATTCAGCAGCTGGTTCGCAAGCACCGAGAAACCGCCATTTTCCATCGACGGCAAGCCTCCACCCACGCGTGGTTATCGTCGGTATACGCCCAGCGCACAGTGTACACTATGCGCCGGTATGCCCACGGCTCTAAGAGCACTCACCGCCAGCGCGTATTCTCCTCGCCGCAACGGTCCTGCTGGCGTGCGCGCGCCAAAGCAGAGGGCTGGAGGTGCGGAAGCATCTGAAGGGGCGATGGGTCATCACCGAGTGGGCACCAATGGTTTACTTACGAAGAGCTGCATCGTGCCAATTCATGTATGCGCACGCTTTCGGAGTACTTCGTAGGTTTTAGCACGGAATGACGAGATCGTTCATTGTTGACGCGGAACGGGCAAAACAAAATGCAGCCATTCACGGTCAGGAATCTGTTTCCCCAAGGAAAATCAGTGCGAGTTTGGAGCGCTAAACGCGCGATTATCCAGCATGAACTGTGGGTCATAATCCGTCACATCGGGCCAGTCCATGTAGGCATACAGAAATTGGAGCGCATCGCGTTCTTGCGGTGTCTTTCGCCGGTTTCAGCGCTTCTTGCGGATGATGCAAAGCGAGATTTTTGAAGCGCTGTTGGAAATCGGCCTGCACTTCTTTTCTGCCACGTTTTGGTGCTGGTAGCTTGCAGGCAGAGAGCAGCAAACGCAGCATCAGAATTTTTACCATGAAGAGAATCAGTCTTTTCTTTGCAGCAAAAGATATGAAAATTACGAATTTCTAAAAGAAAGCGGAAAGTGCGTGTTGGATAAGTAAAGGTGTTACGAGCGTAGGCAAATTCTGTTTTTATGTGGAAAAACTACATGATGGGGCGAATTCACTGATTAAAAGCATTTTCCGCGCCAAAAGATTTTGTGCTATAATAAGTACTACTTTTGCACCCGCATTGAGTCCGAAGGGGCCGAGTGAAGAAAATCGAAGAGAAATAAAGGGACGTGTTGCCACACAGCACCGAACAGCGTGGATATTTGATAGATTCTTCCGCCTCCCGGAAAATCCGTTTAAACAATAATCTGTACATGCGCAATCGTGAGATTAACGGTCAGCAGTTCAAGGCAGAGAGGGCAAAGAAGCTCTTCGTCAATCACTTGCAGAATGCAGAAGACGGCCAAACTGTTGAATTTTGACAAGGTGCTGCTGGTAGACGCAGACGGCACGGTAACTATGAAGCGCTCCCACTGTTGACGGCGCAAAGGTAGTTGCAAGTAGCTTCCAAAGCTCGTTAAGGGTGACAAAGTTCTTATTTTTCCATAGAAGCGTCGTAAGGGCTATCGCAAAGCTCAACGGCTATCGTCATCAGTTCACTGAGTTGGTAATCAAACAAGTTATTGCTTAACCCCTAAAATTATTTTAAGAAATGGCACATAAAAAAGGTGTTGGTAGTTCTAAGAACGGCCGCGAATCAGCTTCAAAGCGTTTAGGTGTTAAGATTTGGGGTGGCCAAACTTGCGTAGCAGGCAACATTCTTGTTCGCCAGCGCGGTACGGTTCACTATCCTGGTAAGAACGTAGCTAAGGGTAAGGACGACACTCTGTATGCTTTGGCAGACGGTGTTGTTGTTTTCCGTCGTGGTAATCGCGACCGCAGCGTTGTTTCCGTAGAGCCCCAAGCTGAAGCTTAAAGCTAAGGTAACTAACAATTTAAGAAAGAGGACATCGAACAATCTCGATGCCCTCTTTTTAGTACTTACTTCGGAATGATATAAGTCCTTATTGTATTTGGAAATGCAATAAGGATGTCGACTGATAACCTTATTGCGTCAGCTGATACGCTTATTGTGGTGAAGGCTGCAATAAGGATTGCGGGCATTATAGGTAGGAAGGCTCTTCTCTGTCTGTTGTTTTTGTTGTCACACCCTATAAGAAGCTGTTTTTCAGCTTATTTTCTCGTTCTGTGACAACGTGACAAGAAAATTCCAAGTTTTTCTGGTAGGAGAATGTTAGCACTAATAAACGAAAAAGAGCATATCCACGCAATGGGGGATATGCTCTCTAATTCTATTATGTATGACGTCCTTTTTAGAACATCTTTTTCGGGATAAATGCCTTCTTCATGCAATTTAGCGAGTTTAGCTAACCACTTCAGGGCGGTCTTCTTTGTAAGTCACGCCGAACCATTGGCTGGTGGTGTCGAGAACTTCGCAAGTGGCTCCGTCCTTGTGGATGAGTTTGTCAACCATTAAGAGAATGAAGAATTCGCTCTTCAAGTTTTCCTGATTCTTCGGGTCGGAGAGAAATTCCTTAAACATCTCGTCGGAGTACTGGAAGTATTCGGGGTGAAAGCCCCAAAGTTCATAGATACCGGGGTGTTGTCCTCAATAGCTACCCACTCGCCGTTGTCGTCGAGATACTTCACCACGCCGTCGAGGCGTTGAATCTTTGTGCGCTCTACAACACTGGTGAGGTGGTTATGGTCATCGTTCTCACAAACGCCGCGAGATACAGTACCTAAATCGGAAAGCGTATTGCCAACGCGGAAGCCCACCATGGCGTGCTTCTTCTCAGAATTTTCGGGTAGTTCGGAGAGGAATTTGCCCATCACGCGGAAAGCATCAGCACCATAGAAGTCGTCGCAATTGATAACAGCAAACGGTTCTTTAATCACTGACTTACCCATCATGACAGCGTGATTTGTACCCCAGGGTTTTGTGCGGCCTTCGGGAACAGTGAAACCCTCGGGCAACTTATCGAGGCTTTGGAATACAACCTCGCAGGGGATGTGGCCTTCATGCTTAGAAAGCACCACCTTGCGATCCTCTTCGAAATCCTTGCGGATAACGAACACGAGCTTGCCGAAGCCAGCTCTGATAGCGTCGTAGATGCTATAGTCCATGATCGTCTCGCCGTGAGGGCCAAGACCATCTAATTGTTTCCAGACCACCATAACGACTGCCCATACCAGCAGCCAAAAAGGAATAATGTTGGTTTCATGTGGTTTTATAGTAGATAGTAGTAATTATTCTATTTTCGTGACGCAAAGGTAGTACTTTCCGTTATAAATAGTTTGTCTTTAATGTGATTTATTACAACTTTCAGCGAGTTTTAGAGCTCACTCTTTACTTCCTTCTGTTGCAATCTGGCTTATTTCCCCAAATAGGCTGCTGCAGCTTCAGCGCATCGTTCGCCATCGACACCGGCTGATACGATACCTCCGGCATAGCCTGCTCCCTCGCCACAGGGAAGAGACCTCCAATGCGGATGTGTTGCAGGTTTTTCGGGATTGCGCAAGATGCGAACGGGGCTCGACGTGCGGGTTTCGCGCGGCAATGACGAGCGCTTCGTTGGTGAGGAAGCCGCGACTGCGCTGAGCCGAAATAGCGGAAGCCCTCCCTGCAAGCGGGAGCTGATAAACTTCGGCATCCAGAAGTGGAGCGGTGAAGAAACTACGCCGGGGGCGTAGCTCGACTTGGGTAGATCGTAGCTAAGGCGGTTGTTCACAAAATCGGCCATGCGCTGAGCTGTGGAGCCGTTTGACGTCGTTGCCCTTTGTAGCCAACACGCCTTTTCAGTGCTTCTTGGAAGTCACATAAGGCGTAGCGTTTTCTGGATTAGAGAGTCGGCGTGTGCCGCAGCGAAATGTTCGTCTTGCATAGCTTCAGCCATGAAGGGAGCTAGTTCGCCGTCGATGTCCTCAGGCGAGTTTCTACTACCATTCCCGAGGTGGACCACGCTCCATTGCGGTTGCTCGGACTCATACCATTCACTACGATTTGTTTCTGGCCCACTCGCTGCTGGCACTACAAAGCCGCCGGGGCACTATGCAGAAACTGTAAACGCCGCGCCCATTGAGCGAGGTGACAAAACTATATTCGGCAGCGGGGAGAAAACGCCCACGCCCGTTGCGATTATGATACTGAATGCTATCAATGAGCTGCGAAGGATGCACCAAACGAACGCCCACGGCAGACTCTGGCTTCCACTTCCACTCCCGCTTGGTGGAGATGGCGATAAACATCGCGCGCACTATGCCCCGTGGCTAAGATAACCGGACCGCGGGGACGTGCTCACCCGTTGCAGTCTGCACTCCCACCGCTTTATTGCCCTCGAAGAGAAAGCGTCCACGCGCGTTTGGAAGTGGACTTCGCCGCCACTTTCGATAATCTGATTGCGCATGTTCTCTATCACGCGCGGCAGCTTGTCCGATACCAGTAGTGCGGATGTGCATCGACAAGAATATCGGTAGAGGCTCCAAACTGGCAGAAAAACGCGGAGAATCTTATCAGAGTTACCTCTTTTCTTGCTGCGCGTATAGAGTTTTCCATCGGAATATGCCCTCGCGCCACCTTCTCAAAGGGTGGTTGCTCTCGGCATCCGCTTTGTGCTCGCGCGAGATGAGTGCAATATCTTTTGCGTCGCTCGCGAAGCATCTTTTCCGCGTTCGAGCACCACGGGGCGTAATCCGAGTTCGATGAGGCGCAAGGCGGCAAAAAGAGTCCACCAGTACTGCCCCACCACAATGACGCGCTTGGCGTGGGAAACGTCCTATGCGCCACCTGCTCATAATCGAGGCGCGGCTCTTCATTGATGTATATATTGAGGGAAAGATTCACGAAAACGGAACGTTGGCGCGCATCAATGCTCCGCTTGCGAATGTGGACGGCCTTGATAGTGCGCCCATCGCAAGCGAGTTCGCGAGCCACATATTCGCGCAACACGCTGGGCTGAAAAAGCTACATCGGGCGTTACGCGTAATTGTATTGTTTTTGCATACTTAGTTTCTATTTTACAAGAGAAAAAGCACAGTGAACAATGGTTTTCTCAGTTGCTTCAACTCACGAGAGGTCTGTGCTCAAATCCTTATCCAAACAGTGCGCGGAGGGCTTCCGTGACAGTGCGAACAGGCACAAGTTCGATGCCAGGTGCTTTATGATCGAGGCCTTTCATGCTCTGTTCGGGCAATAAAAACTGCTGGAATCCGAGTTTAGAAGCTTCGGCAATGCGCTGCTGAATACGTGTGAGCGGGCGGATCTCACCGCTCGAGTCAGCTACTCCTGCCATAGCAACGCTACGTTCGATGGCGGTGTCCACAGTGCTACTGAGCACACTGGCAATGACGCTCAAATCAATGGCGGGATCAGTCACGCGGATACCACCAGCAATGTTGAGAAAACACATCCTTTGTCCGAGTTTGAACCCTACGCGTTTTTCCAAAACTGCCAGCAACATATTAGGTCGACGGAGGTCAGGAAACCTGTCGCGCTTCGCTGTGGGTGCCGTATGCAGCCGTGCTGACGAGTGCTTGCACCTCGATGAGGAAGGGGCGAACGCCTTCGATAGCAACACAAATGGCCACCCGCTCAGTCCCTCATTGGCTTGAGTGAGCAGCAGTTCGGAGGATTTCCCACAGGGCGTAACCCTTCGGTGCGCATCTCGCTAGATGCCGAGTTCGGAAGTACTCCCAAAGCGGTTTTTGATACTGCGAAGAATGCGGTAGAGGTAGTGGCGATCACCTTCAAACTGAAGAACGGTGTCCACAATATGTTCGAGCACCTTTGGCCCGGCAATGGCGCCATCTTTCGTGATGTGGCCCACCAGCACCACGAGGACGCTGCTTTCTTTAGCATATTTGAGGAGAGCTGCGGCGCATTCGCTGGATTTGCGTCACGCTCCCGCTGCTGATTCCTGCGACTCGGTGGTCATCGTCTGTATCGAGGTCAACCACGATGAGCTGCGGCTCCACGTTTTTGATGTGCGTGAAAAATCTGCTCCATATTCGTTTCGCAGAGCAGTAAAATGTTGGTGGGAGAGACGCCCAAGCGGTCGGCGCGCAACTTGATTTGCTGCTCGCTTTCCTCTCCGCTGATGTACGAGCACGCTCTTGGGGTGTAAAGATAGTTTGTAAGAGAAGAGTGGATTTTACCGATACCCGGTTCGCCACCCAAAAGCACTCAAGGAGAACCCGGCACAAGGCCGCCACCCAACACGCGATTCAATTCAGCATCGTGCATATCCAAGCGTGGAAGTTCCTTTCCCGAAACCTCACCAGAGGGATGGGCTTGTTGCGCTTCAAGCCTCGCCCCAGCGCGGTATCAGCAATTGATTCGGCCGAGGATGGGCTCGTCGGTCGAATGGTCATTTCCTTTATAGGTGTTCCATTCTCCACGCGGGACATCTACCTATCCATTTAGGAGAATCTGCCCCACAATGGGAGCAGACATAGACTGTTTTCGATTTCGAAAACTCTCTTACAGTTGATTCAGTTTGTCTTTGATGGTGAGCAACTCCTCGCGGATGTCCTGCAAAGGCGTAACCACCTCTGTTTTTCTCCTCTCCTCCACGGTTTTTCTTGATCAGCTTAGCAGCAGCATCGAGTTTCAACCGCGCACCTTCACTCAGGCTATAGCACCACCCGAGATCTTATTGATTTCATCTTGCGTATATTGGCGGACATTGCGAGTTCAGCCGTTTTGGAACAATTTGCGGAAAATGTTTCTCCCAATAGCGCAACAGTGTGGGTTGCACATCAAAACATCTCCGCAACTTCGGAGATGGAATAAAAGCATGTTTCAAGTCCTTTCCTGTATTATCGGGCATAAATAGAGGCATTTTACGTTTATTAGGCGAGTACTAAATTCCTACTAACTTCCCCAATTTCCGTATGCTTTTTGAGGAGAAAAGAGGTCTAATCCTCAGCAATACAAAAATAGTATCTGAACAAATAGAGGTACTTTCTCATATCTTGCTGTCTGATTGCAACCCTTGATGGAATATGGACAAGTGCACTTTTATAAGGAAATGTTTGATCAAAACGACTACTTATTTTTGTAAACTGCTATACTTTTTAGTCTTGTAAACTGTCTGTCAATATGGTGAGGCTGTAAATGATTTTTAAAGAAGCAATACCAAAGAGTTTGCGAGCAAAAGCAGACAAAATAGAATATTAACAATTATTACAAATGAAAAAAGTTTACTCTTTTCTTTCTGTTCTCTTTTGATAGCCTCGACCTTGGCATCGAGCGCAGAACATCAAGATGGCGTGCTGATAAGTTGGCCAATGGCATCAGGGAGACATTAAGATTCCTGATGGTGTGGTTGAAGTGCTCCGAATTGCTTCCATGAGACCAGTGGTGAGTGGGGTGGCGGAGAAGATGAATGGGAGGAGCTCCCGCTTTTGGCATATCGCGTCGCTCTTCCAACGAAGAAATCACCTCTGTCGACTTCAACCAAGTGAAGAAAATCGGCAAAGAAAGCCTTTAAAGAATGCAAAGGCATTAAGTCGAGTAAAGATGCCGAATGTTGAAGAAATAGGTGAAGACGCCTTTGCCTCTTGCGACAACAACGGCTTCAACAACGCTCGAAATGCCAGCCATTAAGCGCATTGGCAAGAACGCATTCTTCAGTTGCTCCTCACTCCAAAAAGATTGTTTTAGGCGGCGTTTTGGAAAAAGATTGAAAAAGAGATCCTTTCAACAACGACCCGAACATAACTGAATTTAAGATCACAAATGCGCAAAGCAACTTTTATGTGGTGGCGGATGGTACTGTGCTTTCAAAAGACAAGGCGGAAGCTGTAATCATTCTCCCACAATTTGCGAAGATCACGCTACCCGATGGAGACAACGACAATTGCTGACGGTGCTGCTCAGAACGTGAAGACGCTGCAAACAATCATCAGGTAAATCTGTGACAACGATTGGTGAATCTAGCTTCCTCTCTGCTGATGCTTTGAAAGCATCTATCTGCCCAAATCGAAAAATGTAGAGGCTTCTTGTCATTTTAGCCAAATCGGCGGTATAAAGCTCGTTGATATTCACGAAAGTACACAGTTTACGGCTTTTAGCAACTACAACAATGGCGGCCCAGCTGATAAAACTTCGCTGACGATCTATGTAGCCAGCGAAACGGTGAAAAGCAGCATTGGAACAATATTATAAAGAAAGCGAAGATTATCGTTGGTGCGCCAGCAAAGCGAACTGAAGAAATATCGCGTAAACTTCAAGAGTGGAACCGGAAGGTTCAGAGCTTTATCGAGGCTTGGACAACGGGACCTGTCACTGTTGAAAAATAGTGGGGAAGTGGCTGAAGGTAGCACGCTTAAAATGGAATGCCGCTATAAATTCACGACTTATGAATTCTCTCACTGGACAGTGAATGGAAATAGAGTTGACGGTGACCCTCAAAACGCGAAAGTTCTTGAGATTAAGTCGGTAGATCAAGACCTTAATATTGTGGCATATTGCAACAAACTCCCAGAAAGGTAATCGCATATTCTTTAAGTCGGCAACGCCTGCTGGCGAGTACGGTTACAGCCGTAATGGATGGTAAAAGAAATTAAGAGTAGCGAGATTGTTCCGACAGGCAAGAGCGTTACGTTTACTGCAACGCCAGTTAAAGGCTACAACGTGACCGATTGGCTCTTTGAAGATCGCGACGGTAAGTACGTTGAGAAGAACGAACTGAAAGGTAAGACTACGTGGACGATTACGCCGACTGGGACTCTCGATTTCCTCGTTCGCTTTGAGCGCAACGAAGGTTCTGTTGTTATTAACTATGAAGAGCTTAGCGGCAATGGTTCCATCTCAGCTCGTACAGCAGAGGGAGCGCCTGTTGCCAGTGGCGAAGCTATAGCCAGTGGCAAAGATATTATCTTCATGGCTCTTCCGAGCCGGATACAAAGTAGGTACTTGGATTGTTAATGATGAAGAGAGAGAACGGAAAAAGATCAAGAGTTGCGCATCAATAATGTGACGAGCGATCTCTCTGTTCGCTTGGTTTGCGAGGTATCAGGACACCAAGAAGATGACCACGCTCCGTCATGGCTGGCGATACACTGGTGAAATGGAATGCTGTAGGGTGATGTTGTTGTGCCTAACAGCGTGAAAGCATATTGCCGACTTTTGCCTTCAAGGGCTCAAGTCTGACCGGTTTGACGATTTCTGCGCAGGTAGAAAGTATCGGCGAACTTCCCTTTATGTTCTGCGGTCAGTTGAAGAAGTTGGTTGTTGTACCTGAAAACCAACACTTCACTTCTGTAGACAATGCAGTCTATACAAAAGACGGCAAAGAGTTGATACAAGTAGCCACGGCTTATCAAAAGAGACCTTCTCGCTCCCCGCTTCGGTAGAAAAGGTGCGTACGGGTGCATTCACTTTTTGCTATTCCTATCAAGAAGATTCTGGGCGGCAACGATTACTTCGAGACTGTCGACGGAATGCTCATCCGCAAAGGCCGATCGTGCTCTGATGCACTATCCCTCATTCGTACAACCGGGACAAGAACCAAAGCCTATCGAACTCCCGAATGATATTAAGAAAATCGAAATATGCTTTTTGCTTTCAACTTCCTGCCACAAAAGCTCGTGCTTCCTGCTGATGTTGAAGTGTTGGAAGACTATGCTTTCATCGGTGCAGCCAATTTGGTAGATCTGAAGATTGAGCATTGTCAGGGTACTGAAGCGAATCGGTGACTTCTGCTTCAAAGCTTGCTTCCGATTGGCAAGTTTCAACCTGCCGCAAGAGGGCGTTACTTATATTGGCGAGCAAGCATTGCAAGGCTCGGCTATTGTTACGCTCAATGTGCCCAAAGATGCAACTATCGGCGCTAATGCGTTCCGCGGCTGTCAGTCTATCGCAAAGGTATACTCTTATAGCACAACGCCTCCCGCACTCGATGAATCAGCTTTCGCTGATATTGTTGACATCGAAACAGCTACGTTGTATGTCCCGCAAGGTGCAAAAGAAGCTTACAGTCAAGCACCAGGTTGGAAGACCTTCACGAACATCGAAGAGTTCGAAGTACTTTCTGTAACGAGATGCTGCACTCGATAACGTACATTTCTCTACGCAAGGGTGAAATGCTGAATATTTCCGGTCTTAATAACGCGCGCATCTTGGTTTTATACACAGAAGGCAAGAAATTAGACGAAAAGAAGGGCACACAATTCTATCTCTTTTCTCTTGCTCACAGCTCCTATATCGTAGTTGTAAGTCAAGGGCGTAAGCAAATTGTGAAGAAAATAGTGCTTTAATCAATGCTACATTCTTCGCGTCCCGTCGAAGAAGAGCAAAATCCCTTTTAATCAGTCGGTGTATTTCTCCTCTATTTGGAGAAATACACCGACTTTTCCTTTGCGTTTGCGAATACAATAAAGAAGCCAGCTGACAGAATAAGGATGTCAGCTGGCGCAATAAGATATTTTTATGCGTTCAAAAACTTCGAGGATGTAACCGGTAAGATAAAGGGTTTTTGTTGCTTCACAATCTTGTCCAGCACTTTTCTGCAAGCGGCGAGCCAGGCGCGGATAGCGAGGAGGAAGTTCTTGCCCTTCGTAGGGACTGCGGCGCAGGTCGTAGAGTTGCAGCTTGAGTTGGTAGCCCGTCTCAATGTGAGTTTGCAAGCTTCGGCGTAGCCACGGCTGGCAGGGATATACTTCCAATGGCTCACGCGGAGGTCAACGCTGCGATTGTTGGGCATCGTAACAACGAAGTTGCGATTGTGGTGAGTTGCCGGTAGCTGCCTCAGGTGTTGTCGGCTGTCGGGAAAAAGCCTCTTGAGGAACTTTTGCACCAATCAGCTGCGCAAGCGACGCTCCCAAATCGATATGTGATGAGAGTGCGTTGCTCGTTGTGCCCGCTTTGACATGGTTGGGCCAGTAAACAATGAACGGAACAGCAGTGCCACCTTCGTAGCTACTGTATTTTCCGCCGCGGAAAGGGCCCGATGGATTGTGACTACCCGCCAGTTTCCAAGCCTCATCGCGATAACCATCATCGAGCACAGGGCCGTTGTCGCTCGTGATGATGATGAGCGTGTTTTTGTCAATCCCTTCTCGCGTAAAGCCGTCACCACCTGTCGGACGGTTTCATCGAACTGCAAGATGAAGCTTCGCCGCGTAGCCCCATCGGACTCTTGCCGCGGAAACGCTCATGAGGGTAGCGTGGAACGTGTACATCATTGGTACAGAGGTACATGAAGAAAGGTTTGTCCGTTTCTTGAGATATGAAATTGATGGCGTGAGCGGCGATGGAATCGGCAATATCTTCATCGCGCCACAGGGCTTTGCCGCCACCTTTCATATAGCCTATTCGGCTGATGCCATTGACGATGGACATATCGTGACCATGGCTGGGCAGGGGTTTGAGCATCTCGGGATGAGTGCGCCCCGTTGGTTCACCAGGGAAGTTCTTCCGATAGCTCACTTGTATGGGTGCTGAAGCATCATAGTTGGCCACGCGCCCTTGTTCTATAAACACACACGGCACGCGGTCGGCCGTTGCCGCCGATTAGGTAATGATAGTCGAAGCCTATATCGGCAGGGTCACATCGAGCTTACCGTTCCAATCCTGTTTCCCTGTTTCAGCTCCCAATCCCAAGTGCCATTTTCCGATGGCAGCCGTGCGATACCCTGCTTCCTTGAAGAGATCTGCTAAGGTGTATTCCAGCGGATCGATAATAAGCCCCATCGCCAGGCGCCACATCAGTGCCTTCGCGGCGGAAAGGGTACTTACCCGTCAGAGGGAATAGCGCGAAGGGTGGACGTACTGGCGCAAGCGTGCATATCCGTGAAGCGTGCGCCGCGACTTGCCAAACTATCAACAACAGGGTTGAAACGCGCTTTGCACCATGGCACGACAAGTCGCCATAGCCCCAAATCGTCCGCCACCAGAGCAACACATTGGGGCGATCTGCGCTGTGCCGCAGCAGCCATCGCCAGCAAACTGAGAGAGGAGAAGAAATTTTGATTTCATAAGTGTGAAGATTTGTGGCGAAGATACAAAAATGGTTTTCAAAACCACATAGCTAAACGTTTAATTCTTTTGTCCCTCTTTCTTGCAAAAAGGATATGTGTCGGAAGAGAGAGACAAAAACGCTGAAAGGGAGAGAACATAGTTAGAAAATGCACATCTTTTCCTTATTCCTCCGATGAGGTCTTGCACACCTTAGCATCCACTCGGCCTACTTTTTGGTTTCTACAATTACGGTTGGTCTCGCCTCTGGCCTAATGGTGCATAATTCTTGGGCACCAATATTTGTATAGAAAATAACCTTTTTGGGGTTTTACTCCTTTGGGCAGGGAGCTGCTTCTAAAGCACGTGAGGCGATGGTTTGTAATCAATTATTGTTAGTAGTTTCTTGGGTTTTGCGACCTTCCCGTTTACGACCCATTGTAGTTGAGCAAAAAGTATTGGTTCGTATCATGATAATATCTGATGGCGGCTTGCAGAAGGCCTGTTGCTTTTTCTTTAGGAAGTATTTGTATGGTATCAATGGCAAAGGGAGAAAAGACAACCTAAGCGCGGCAGCAATCTGCTTGGCCGAGGTCGGGCACATCTCGTCAACGCTTACACGTAAGAAGAGTCGGGGAACGAGTTGTCCATCTATGACACATATCTGAGCAGGGCACTCAGCGAAGTTAGTGCAAGGATGCTTATGAGCAGCAGTCTTTTCATTTCTACACACAAGAAGAAGAGAATATAAAGGAGTTAGTTTTCATCAATATGAGGGAATGAAAGCCCCCTTTGAGGCAATCGGTAGGGGCGTTAAAACGAGCAACTCTTCGCTCCTACCTGCCTCATTAAATAAAAGGCGGTGGAGCGAAGAGTTTGAAGGGAGTTTCGGCTTAAAGGCCGCGTGCTTTCAGCAACCCCTTAGCGTCGGGCGCCGAAAGGCCGGTAAAAGTCGGAGAAGATAAACATCAAGTCGCGCGTATTACCACGACTCAGCACCTTAGTGCGGAAGGCATCGCCAACAGCTCGCGTCAGTGCACCATGCTTCTCAAAATAGTCGGCCACGTTCACCGCCAACACCTCGCTCCACAAATAACTATAATAGCCAGCTGCATAACCGCCGCCCCAAACGTGGTTGAAATAGGATGTGGAATAACGGGGTGGAATCTGTGTGTTGAGTAAAACCGATCTCTTTCAGTGCCTTCGTCTCAAACTGTTGCGCATCCTCAGCTGTTGGGACTTCGGCTGAAGAGAGGCAATGCCAAAGCCATGTCAAGGCAGGTAGCAGCTAAGTTCTCTCCGAGCATAGGGCCGGCTGGAAATTGAGCGAACCGAGCATCTTCTCTCGCAAGGCATCGGGCATCGCCTCACCCGTCTTATAATGGCGTGCGTAGTGGTTGAACACTTCGGGAATGCTGGCAAACGACTCGTTGAATTGTGAAGGCATCTCAACGAAGTCGCGTGAGACGGATGTGCCGCTAAGCGTATTGTATTTGCAATTGGAAAGCATACCATGCAGAGCGTGTCCAAACTCATGGAACATCGTCTGCGTCTCGTCCCAAGTGAGGAGCGTAGGGTTGCCCCTCGGGCGCCTTGGCATAATTGCAGACGTTATAGATAAGAGGCAACTGCTTGCGGTCGCTGCTCTGTTTTAAGAACGCACTCATCCAAGCACCGCCGCGCTTCGTCGGTCGGCGGAAGTAGTCGCAATAGAACAGCGCCAACTGCTTACCGTTCTCATCAAGCACATCGAAGACCTTCATATCTTTATGATACGTCGGTAGATCCGTGCGCTCGCGGAAGTTTAAGCCGTATACACGATGGGCAGCATAGAAGACACCATTGACGAGAACGGAGTCCAAATTGAAATAAGGTTTCACGTCATCGTCACTAAAAACTATATTGCGCTTTCTTCATCTTAGCGGAATAGAAAAAGCGATCGTAGGGGCTGCAATTGGAAGTCGGCACCCTCGGTCTGCCTTGCATAATCTTCGATGGCTTTTGTTTCAGCTTCAGCCTTTGGTTGGTAAGCCGCGATGAGTTGGCGCAAGAAGGCATACGCATTGGTCGTATTCTTAGCCATCGTATTTTCAAGCGAATAAGAGGCATAATCTTTGAAGCCCATCAGTTCAGCTTTCTCTGCTCGCAGGCGCTCAATCTCCACGATAAAGGGAAAGGTATTGTATGTTCCCGTACCGTCTGTGCGGTGAATAGATGCATTGTAGACGCGCTCGCGCAAGGGCCCTATTTTCAAGACTGGCAAGAATGGGTTGCTGCGTGGTGTTGGTAATGACGATGCAGTAGAGGTGCTTTGCCGCCGCGTCCTTCGGCATCTTTTCTTACATTGTGCTATGTCCGTTTCGCTCAACCCGCTGGGTTCTTTCACATCGTTAACGCAAACAGTAGCCTCATTAGCGGCTTTCAGGGAGCATATTCCCAAAGTCTTGTTGGAGTTTTTGCCAAGCGGTTGTTAATCTCCTGCATACGCGCCATCTTCTCTTTGGGGAGCAGTGCGCCGGCATGGGTAAAAACTCTTATACACTTCTTCCAGAAGTTTTTATCCTCACCTTTGAGTTTGTTCAACTCGTGGTCGTAGACGTATTTAATGCGCTGGAAAAAACTTTTTGGTTAAACTTGATTTCGTTTTTCAAAGTTGGTCATCATCGGAATGACGGCAGCTTCGGCCTTTTTCTAAGTCGGGCGTTTTATCGGCCTCTGTCACGCAGTTGAAAATACCGGTCACACGATTCAGCATCTGCCCGCTCCTTTCGTAACAGAGTATGGTGATAGCAAAGGTGGGTTTTTGCTTATTGTCAGTAATCTTTTAATCTCCTGCCTTTGCGCAGCTATGGCTGCTGGATAGCCAGCAGGTAGTAGTCATGCCTTTGATCTTGCTAAAATCGGGCGCATTGTAGGGTAATGTACTTGGTTGCATAAGAGGATTTACCATCTGGATGGTCTTCTTTGCTTGCAACGTTCTCGGCTGTGCCTGCGCTGTCAGCGTAAAGCAAACAAGCCCTGCCGCAAAGAGTAGGTGTTTTGAGCTGTGTGTGCATATTTTTATTCAAGTTTGTATTTGCTGTATATCTTCCGTTCTTTGGCTTTTTATGCAAATTTGATGTTGCGAACTTACATAAAATTCCTTAGAATATAAAATCTTGCAAATGGATTATAGTGCAAGTAATGTACAAAAATATGACAAAATTGGACTGTTCGAACAAACGAAAATAGTTGGATATTATTTGTATGTATCGCTACAAACATTTAGATTTGCAATGCCTTGCTATACAAAAAGCATGCACTCCTGTGCCATCTCTTTATGTTTAACCTTTTTAAACAACATCAACACATGAAAAGAGTTTATTTATCGTTTGCCTGATGGCAATGGTTTTTACTGCTAGGCTACGGCAGAAAGAGCCCAACATCGTGATAACTTTCAAAAGAGTCTGACAAGACCGTGGAGCTGGCTGTCGGTGGTCAGAAGGGGATGAATTTCAGATTGACTGGGGTGACGGAAAACTCCAAACCTACAACAAAGCTGCCTACTATTCTGAAACGCTGAAATCAAAGACAGTCAAGATTTATGGCGAAAAGGTTATGATTCTGCGGGCACGTAGTATGAATATCGAGGCACTCCAGTTCCATCATGCTTCCTCGCTTTCACAAGTGCAGGTGGGCGACAACAACATCCACCAACTCGATTTGAGTGGGGCACCTTATCTGACTGGACTCTATGCCGAAAACAACAAAAATAGAGCAGCGCAACGATTAGAACTAATAGTTTTATGCGCGTCATTGATGTCACAACAACAAGATTACAGGAGAGCTGGATTGCTCCCTCACTGCACGCGACTCTCGAAAGTTGACATCTCCGACAACCAATATGACCGCCTAATCTTGCCCACCCACAGCATACTGCAATGCGTGGACTGCTCCAACAACCGACTGGATGAAATAAACGTGAAAGAAGTGTGGCGGTTTGGAAGAACTGCACTGTGCAGGTAACCGACTTACTTCACTCGATCTTACAGGGGTAACCAAACTCAGCGAACTATATGCAAACTCGAACTCCCTCACCACGCTCGATGTGTCAGCCAACACGCAACTAAAAAACGCTGAAGGCCGATCACAAGCTGCCTCACGCAGGTGCTTACGGGCAATAATACCATGCTCGAAGGCGTCTATCTCTTCAACAACGAGACTGACGATGCTAGACCTGTCACAGAAGTCAAATGTGAGATATCTCAACGTGGAGCACAACCGACTGACAACGCTCCCCAACGCTCCAACACCCGCTGCTGACTATCCTCATCGCCGGCTATAATGACCTCGCTTTTGGTGGATCTGACCCAAAACGATCGTCTGCTGAAAGTGAAACTCGAGCACAACCGCCTCGCTGCTATCTCTGTGGCAAACATACGTAACCTGGGCTGGCTAAGGTGAGCAACAACCAACTAAGCTCTCTCGACCTCAGTCGCAACTCTATCCTCACCTGGCTGGAGTGCGACAGCAACCGCATCAACCGCCTCGATGTGAGCAAGAATCCCAACCTGCAATGGATGAGCTGCCGAGAACAATCATCTGACCGAGCTTGATCTATCTGTCAACCAGAAAGTGGAAGGTTTGTCGCTACAGGGCAACGAGGTTCTCTGTCGAAGCCATCAATAATCTCATCACGCAATTGAAAGATGTGTCGAGCGTAACAATCAATGAGCAATAACCGCGCATGGGCACGCATTCTCCAACATCGCGATGCCCAATGCCGAAAAACAGCAATATCGCAGCAGCACGCGATAAAGGATGGACGGTGATCACCGTCACGACGGGAATCACTCGCCCTCTGTCATGCCCGATGAGGCGCAACCGCTCTACTATGTGACTCCTGCCGGCATCGTCAGCGAAGTATCCGACGAAGGGTTTGAATATAATCAGATATAATAACGGCACTACACGCAAAGTAATCTTCTAATTGTCCTTCCCTTCGTTTGTCGCCGATGGTATAGGTAAAAATCAAGTAGGGAGTGAACGCTCATTGCAGACGTTTATCTCCTACTTTTTATGTTTGCAGGTCTTAGCAGGAAGCAGGATGATACCGTGACTACAATCCTAAAAAGAATGTGAACAAATAAGAATGCAATGTCTGGGTTTGTGGATAGAATTGAGCCTCATCTAATGAATCAATTTAACGCACTGCCATCGCAAATATCCTTATCGCGTTTAGAAATACAATAAGGGTGTCAGCTGATATCCTTATTGCGTCAGCCGACTACCCTTATTGTAGTGAAGAAAAAAAGAAAAAGGAAAGCGGAGAATACTTGGGTCGCTCTCTTCCCTAAGAGTTGTTTTTTTGCTGTGACAATGTGACGACAAAAACTCTTTCTCTGATGGGAGAAAGAGTAGATTCAAAAAGCAACCTCCTTTTAGTTTCAGCTAAAAGTTGGCGCAGCGCATGATGTCGGCAAAGACACCTGCGGCAGTTACTTCGCCCCAGCTCCATAGCCCTTGATGAGCATGGGATAGTCGTGGTAGCGACTTGTGGTGAGCGAGATGATATTGTTGGAGCCTTCCAAATGATAGAAAGGATGCGTTTGGTCAATTTCGCGCAAACCCACCTCGCCTTTACCGTCGGCCCAAGTGGCAACGAAGCGCAGACATTTGCCTTCGGCTTCCAGGCGCTGACGACGCGCTTCAAAATCGGCATCGAGCCCTGGGGGCTTTTCCCAAAACTCCTCGAGCGAACCTTCGAAGAGCGAATTGGGGATGAAGAGATGCGCTTCGATGTCCTCCATATTTACGCGGTAGCCACTTTCGCGCAAGGATTGTCAGTTTGCGAATAACATCTTTTCCCGAGAGATCGACGCGTGGATCGGGTTCACTGTAGCCCTGCTCCTGCGCCATGCGTACCGCTTTAGAAAGAGGAATATCGGCACTCAGTGCGTTGAACACAAAATTGAGTGTGCCGCTCACCACAGCCTCGATGCGCAACACTTTGTCGCCCGAACCTGTGAGGTCGTTGATGGTGTTGATGATAGGAAGCCCCGCCCCAACGTTGGTTTCAAAGAGATATTTTACACCGCGCTCTCGAGCGGTGTCCTTCAGGAGTTTGTAGCGATCGAAATCGGATGAGGGCTGCAGCTTTGTTGGCTGCCACGATGCTCACGTTGTGGCTGAGCAAGGGTTTCATGCTGCCGAGCCACATTTTCAGAAGCCGTACAATCCACAAAGACAGAGTTGAAACTGTTCATCTCAACGATGCGTTCCACCATGTGGTTGATACCACCCGGTTCACCATTCTGCATGGCTTCTTTGTAGTGGGCAGCATCGATTCCCTCAGGATGATACACCGACTGGCTCCTTCCGCTGAGCCCCCACGAGGTTGATGCGCAGGCGGCGTTCTTTCATGAGACGCTCGCGCTGGGCTGCAATCTGCTGGAGGAGGCTTCCGCCCACATTTCCCGTGCCACAAACAAAGACGTTGACGTCTTGATATTCGGAAAGGAAGAAGCTGTTGTGGAGCACATTGAGAGCTTTGCTCAGCATCTCCTGCTGAATGACAAACGAGATGTTCATCTCAAACGAGCCTTGCCCGATGGCACTGACAGAGATACCATTGCGTCCCAACACACTGAAAGAGTTTTCCAGCGATGCCCGGTGTGCGCTTCATATTCTCGCCCACAGCGGCCACAGTGGCCAGTCCTTCTTCGAGTTGCGCCTTGTTCATCGCTCCGTCCTCAATCTCAACGGCGAATTCGGCATCGAGAACCTTGCACGCCTTCTGTCCGTCTTCCGGTGTGATACAGAGCGATGTGCTTGTTTCCAGAAGAAGTCTGTACCACCATGAAGACACTGATACCATTCTGCGCCAGACGGGCGAAGATGCGACGAGTTTACACCGATGACACCCACCATGGTCCGGGGCCGCTCACGGTGACAACGCTCGTGCGATTAACGGAGCTGATACCACAGATGGGGGCTGTGAAGTGGATTCGCCATTGGCGGTGAGCGACATATCGCTGCTGATGACACTTCCAGCGTGGGAGGGTGGAAGGTGTTTTTACGTAGATGGGGATGTTTTTCGTGCAAACAGGGGTGGGATCGTGGGAGGGTAGACCACCTTTGCACCAGAAATTGCACAACTCCATTGCTTCGTTGTAGGAGAGTTGCGGAATGGTGTAGGCGGTAGGGATAACGCGCGGATCGGCTGTCGTCAAATCCGTCAACATCCGTCCAAATCTCCAAGGCTTCAGCATTGAGAGCTGCCGCGATGATGGCCGCCGTGTAGTCGGAACCACCGCGGCCGAGATTGATGATGCGTCCCGTTTCGGCATCTTTCGCAGTGAAACCGCCACAAACAAAGAGGTCCGAGATGCTTCCCGAAGTGCTCCACTATCCGGCGATTGGTCAGGTCGAAATCTACGAGCGTTTTGCCGTTTTGCACACGGGTGTAAACCACATCCAGACTGTCAACGTGACAAAGCATTATCCAACAAAGCTGCCGTGATGAGCGATGATAGGGCGTTCTCCGCACGCCACGATGGCATCGGCCGTTTTTCGGTGTGAGATCCTGAATGAGGAAGACACCATGCAGGGATGCTGCGGAGATCCGTTAGCAGATGGTCGAGATTCTCTAACAACTGCGGACGGTGGCGCGGTTCAACAACGGCATTCACCATCTTGTGGTGGCGCTCCATCAGCGAATCGACACTTTCGGAATAAGCCCGAATCGCCAGCTGCTGCCATGCGCGATGCTGCAATGAGTTGGTCCGTAACGCCACCCAGGGCACTGACAACGACCACCGCAGGGCGTGCCGTTGCTCCTACTATATTTTTACGTTGAGGATGCTCTCGGGAGTACCCACAGAGGATCCACCAAATTTTTAGAACTTTCATAATGAAAACGCCTCTTCTTCATTTTCTCAGAAGAACATGATGAAGAAGTTTTTAGTTTTTGCGGTTTAGTATTTATCTCACTCGTAAAAGCCACCGTTCCCTCCTTCCCATGAGGGGAAAGGAGGGGAGGTATCGTAACCTTTTGTTTCTGAGTCTTAATATTTCTTCTTTTTCCCCTTACTCTCGTTCTGCAAGCGGTTGAGAGCCGTTACTACATCCACGTGTAGCGGTTTTTCCATCAGCAACAGGGAGCTTCAGAATGTTTTGCGGCGTGATGGTCAAGATGTGAAGCATCTTCTGTGTTCACTTTCTCGCCGCGCGCAAAGCGATATACCACATAGTTGCGCGCCTTGCTCATCTCGTGTTTCTCCTTGGGCGCTTCCCAGAAGAGATAATTTCCATCGGGGAGCTTTGCGAATACTCAGATGGCGCACTTTCCTTGGCGTTTTTGTCGATCCACGGCATCAACGGTTTGCAAAGCGGGGTAGCGGTGATAATATTGCTCCAAAGCTCCAGCATAGTTGCCCTCGTTGCGAACAACAGCTGCACTATACCACAGACAAGAACCGCTCACTCCTGGTAGGGTGCGTTGCAACTGAAACTTGGCAGGCATCTGATTTTGCGCAGGATTCTGAAGATCGGCAGCGCGCACGGTGCGCTCCACATCCTGTCCGATGACGAGCGGACGCGCCGAAACATATGTTGCTCCACCAACGGATGAGCGTGTCATAATCAGCCGCCTTGTGTCCAATCTCCCAATAGATCTGTGGAACGTTATAATCCACCCAACCGCGGTTAATCCAATAGAGCACATCAGCATAGAGGTCGTCGTAGTTTTGCAAACCATTGGTGTCCGAACCTGGCACACCGCCGTTCTTTGCATTGTGGTAGATACCAAAAGGCGAAACGCCAAATTTCACCCACGGCTTAGTGTTGTGAATCGTCTTATAAAGCTGTTCGATAAGCAGGTTCACGTTGAAGCGACGCCAATCGCCTAAATCCGTAAAACCATTGCCGTGATTGGCGGAAAGTAGCCTCGTCGTCGAAGCGCGTACCGTTTGAGTGAGGGGTAAAAATAGTCGTCGATATGAAGTCCGTCAATGTCGTAGCGATTCACGATGTCTTTCACCACCGTACAGATATAGTCGCGATTCTCTTTCAGCCCTGGATTGAAAATCAACTGATTGTCGTAGCTGATAAACCGCTCTGGATGAATGCGAGCAGGATGGTTCGCCGCAAAGTTCCTTCGTGGTTTTCGTCTTCGCCCGATAAGGATTGATCCACGCATGGGTTCCATACCACGACGGTGACACTCATTTCACCATCCACGCCAAAGGATCCCACAGCGGTTGCGGTGCTACGCCTTGTTGCCCCGAGGAAAACGCGTCCAAGGTTCGAGAGCTGCTCTGATACATCGCATCGGCTTCACCTCGCGCCCGGAAAATAATGGTATTGACATGGCAGCGTTGAAGCACGTCCAACTGATGCGTAAGATTAGCTTTGCATCTGGTCGCGACTCATACCCTGAAAACTGCCCATTTATCATCTGTATCCACGCTCCGCGAAACTCGCGTTTCGGCATCGGCACGCCCGCCAGCATCACAGCTGAGATGCACAGCGTCAGCAGCAAAATAAAGATTCTCTTCATATCGTTTCAAATTTTGTCAGCTAAATTAGTGAAAAATATAGCAGATAGAAAAGTTTAGAGCTCTCTCCCGCGCTCTGCAACTCTTGTCTGTCTCTGCTCTTTTGTAAGGCTAAAGAGCAGAGATGTAAAAATATTCGTTTTCGTAAACAATAATAGATATGAAGTTGAAACTTGTAGTTATCGGCGTGAATCGTTATTTTTGCATCACATGAAACAGCAACGAGCTCTTAGGTTTTTATTGAGAAGAGCGTTGTTGTATAAAACGATAATCATATATGGGATTGAGAGATTTATTCAAGCGACAACTGCGAACAGTTGTGGAATGGAAGGAACAAAACGGGCAGCTGCTCTTCCATCTGATGGAGACGACAACGGACGAAATTAAGAATGCAAGTAAGTTGATTGTGGCTCCAGGTCAGGGCTGTGTGGTAGTGTACGACGGTAAAGTATCGGGCGTACTGACAGAGCCTGATGTCTACTCGATGGAAACCGCCAATCATCCTTTCATCACGTCTTTGCTCAATTTTGCGCAACGCTCTGAGAGCGAACACAAAATGCGTTTCTATTTCTTCCGTACGGCAGAGGTGGTAAATGTATTGTGGGGTACGGCTTCTCCCGTAAAATATATTGAGCCAGATTATAAATTGCCCAGTTACGCTGGGGCATGTGGTAATTTCTCTATAAAGATTGCCGATGCCGGGCGTATGTTTACAACGTTGTTGGGCACGATGAGCAATTATAGTGTTGCGGATGTGCAAGAGTTAGTGTCGTCGCGCATTGTTGCCCCTCTCTCTTCTTTCTTAGCGGAAAAAGGCTTATCCCTATCGCGAAGTAGACAGTCATTTGATGGACTTATCGAACGAATTGAAAGAACGAACAGCTGCAGAGTTGGAACAATTAGGGATTGGAACTAACTTGATTTTTCGCGTCAATTCTGTCACCTTCGATGAGGATACGATGGAGCGCATCGGTCGTATTGCCAATATGACGGCCGAACAGAGAGCAGCTGCGGAAGTCGACCTCGACTGATGAGTATGCAGAAGTTGGAAGCTCTTCGCGATGCTGCGCGCAACGAAGGCGGATTGGCTGGTGCTGGTTTGCAACTCGGTGCTGGCGTTCAATTGGCGAAAGATGTGTTTAAAACACAAGTAGCGGACGATTCAACAGAGCGATTGCGCAAACTCAAAAAGTTGCTCGATGAACAGCTCATCACGGAAGAAGAATACGAGAAAAAGAAAAAGCGAAATCCTCTCTCAATTATGAAGAGTAATTGTTGCAGCGGTAGCTCCGCTGATTGTTAATATAGTTGCAGGGGCTCCTCTTGTCCGCCTACCCACTTGCCAATATGCTCATGACGAGCTTAGCCATTCTTGTGAACGCTCTGCTAGTAGGCATCTTGTTCCAAAATGGGAGCTGAGATACTCACCGTTTGAGTCTTGGCATGATTTTTAGTAGTGGGCATAATGGAGTTTTTAGTGGCTTCTTTGCTCCCACTCGTCTGACGGACAACTGGTGGGTCATTCTCTTTTGTAGCCCTAACGGCTGCACAGTGTGTGCTGACTTATCTCACTAGCCATTACTCAAAGAAAGCATAATCATAACGATATAATGGCTACAAAGATACGAGCAGTGAAATGTCCCAACTGTGGAAGTGAAAAGCACGATCAGTTGGACAGTAAGCGCTTTCGATGTAAGAATTGTGGAACGGAATTTTTTATTGATGACGATGATATAAATATCAACGTAAATCATCGCTACGATTATAGTCCGCCTCCTATTCCCAATATCAGCGGCCCCTCAAAACTGATCAACCTATTTGCCATTGCAGCAGTGAGTATCGTGACCATCATTGTTGTCTTTGGCTCAATGCTTTTTAGACATTCCTCATCTTCACCGTCCTCTCTTTTGAATGAAGATACTACGGTGGAAGTTGATGAGGATTATAAGTATATCTTTCCCATGTCGCGAGGAGAAAATGTCTGTTTTTTCTATCTCACACGCCGTTGCTACGACAGTGATGTAGCAAATAAAGGGAAATATATTGACGGCTATTATTATGGTTTTCGTGATGCCCAGTCTGGAAAGATTCTCTCCGATCACTTGCTGATTTCTAGTGAAGATGCAAATAAGCTCAACGGTTTTTCATTTAATTCTGATAACATACGCTATTTCCATCAAGTAGGCCGTTGGTATATCATCGTCTCGCCGCGCTATATTTATGAAATAGACCCTGTTTCACTAACGCTCAAGGAGGTGACGAAATCGCTCTTTGCTAAAAAGACTGCGATGAATACGGGACTATCATCAAGTGGAATTTATCAGAGAGGATGCAGGAGAGGGATTCTTGGTCACTAACAATATGGCTGACACATATACTATTTCCCCGGCACTGACCGGACTCTACACCAAAAGAAGCTTTCGAGTATGCTAGAGACGCTGCCTCCTTCAGCGCTGCAAGGCGAAGTGCGCGATAGTGTCTACTATTGGTTGCAGCGTACAGAGAATAAAAAGAAAAACCGACTGTGGAAATTACATGTTAAGTTCCACCTTGGTGATCCGCAGGACTCTTATTATTTCTCCGAAAATATGATAAATACGATGGGACGGCGACCATCGCCTTATCAACTATGCGCCTATATCCGATACCTTTGTGGCTTTCCACACGGCTATTATCTATCAAGATGCCAACTACATTCTCCTGACCTACACGCCACGATGGCTGAGGATGCCAACACCGTGTTTTCAGTTGCGCCACCCGATGATTCAGATCCTTTGGACGAAGCCTCTTGAGGAACGTCTCAGAGTAGGCCCTGCTGCCCGTAATAATAAGAAAATATGGGTGAGAGTAGAGACCACTTATCGGGACAAAGTCGAACGACGCCTATTGCTATAGCTTTGATTTAGCGGACGGCAAATGTCAGAATCTGTACGTTTTCCCAACCGAATATAAACTCTCTACAAAAGTGAAACAAAGTATTTCTGTTCCTATTGCTTTTTCTCTCACTTTCAGCTGAAGCCCAAATCAAGAAATTTGAAGATCGATATCCTGATGGGAAAATCTGTGCCACAGGTTCAAAAGACACAGGAAAAATTTGAAGGGCATTGGAAAGTTTATTCCAAGCAGGAGATTTGATTGAAGAGTGCGACTATAAGGACGGACTGGAGGATGGAAAACTCATTCATTATAATTTCTACAACATTGTGAGCAGTATCACCGAATATCGCAATGGTAAGAAAAAGAAGGCAAATACGTGAAATACTACGAACCGGAAGATTCCCATGATAAACCACCGGTTTATATCATCGCCACTTATCAGAATGATGAGTTCAAGGGATGCATTATACCTTTGAGAGAGTGGAAAAATATCCAAGCGTACTCGTTACGAAGACGGATGGGTTGTGGCTGATACAACAATAACTGATGATGGTATCTATTATGAGCGAATTGTGACGGATCCAAAGTATCCTCAATACTCCCGAATGGAAAAACTTTCGTTCCTTCAACAAGGCGAAAGCAGAAAAATAGCGAAGAAACACCCAAAACTCAGTCACGCCCACAAGCTTCTCACGTCGTAAAGGCGTTCTGCTTCTGCTTCTGCTCGTCACAAGGCCTCAAATCGCAAAAGCCGCAAAGCAACATCCCGTGGTTCAGAAGAGCAAGCCTCGTTTGCAAACCACGGAAAAGCGACCCTATAGTGGTTAAAGCACTACTCTAATCTCAATAACCTAACTAGTTCCCTTGAAAAAGCAAGCATTATGATAAAACAAAAAACAATAAACATTTGTGCTGTGCTCCTCGCTGGAGTTATGGCTTTATTCGCGTTTCCTCTGTCAGCTCAAGCTCAGAGCAGAAGCTTATGTGGTGAAAAGCAGTGATGAAACAACTCTCAGTTCACTACGATACTCGAGAGGCTTCTCGCGCAGGCACTGTGTGGGGATAGAGCAGGAGAAAGAGGATGAAAATTACAACACGTATCACGCTTGGACTGGAACGTGGGATGAACCTGAAGCAAAAGTGCTCAAGGCGGTCTTCGATGCTTCGTTCAGGACTTTCGCCCAACAGCAACGGATCGCTGGTTCCTATACTTCCCTAATCTGAAAGAAATCAAAAGGACTGGAGAATCTCAACACCTCTGAGGTGACGGAAATGAATGCCATGTTCTCCTATTGTGGAAGCCTCTCCAGTCTCGACCTTTCAAGCTTCAATACATCGACCGTGACCACAATGTCTTCTATGTTCGCCAGTTGCGGAAAGCTCACCACGCTCAATATCTCCAACTTCGATACAAAGAATGTGAAAAGAGATGTCCGATATGTTTAATTCTTGTTCGGCTCTTACTGACCTCAATCTTTCGAGTTTTAATACATCTGCGGTAACGGATATGAGTGCTATGTTCTATGGTTGTGAGAAACTTTCTAAGCTCGACCTTTCCCACTTCGATACAAAAGAAGGTAAAGGCAATGATGTATATGTTTACGAGGTGTGCAGCACTACAAACTCTTTATTGCAATGATGATTGGACGTGTGAAATTTCTGATGAAATGTTCTTAGGATGTACAAATCTCAAGGTGCAGTAGCCTATGATGAAGACAAGGTCGATGTCTCAATGGCGAATCCCACGACAGGATATTTCTCTAAAAAGAAATTTCGGGCATCCTCACCACCCACCACGATGCTGAAAATATCAAGGCAATCTATTCTCCTGAGAGGGAAGAGGCTCACACGAGTTGCAGCGTGGACTGAGTATTGTCCGCATGAACAATGGCGCCACTCAGAAGATTCTCCGCAAATAGCCATTACCTGATTTCCGCAATTCTCCGCAAATAGCGGCTTATATAATAACCCTCTATCTGCAACACCCCTTTGGGTGTTGCAGATTTTGTCATATATCCACCGCGACCACAGTAATACAGACTATCTTACGCCTCCAGCCACGGACTGTAGGGGCACTCACAAAAAGTCATCCTCTCCCACCACAGCCGCAGCAAAACAAGTATCTCACGCCTCCGGTGGAGCGCACCATACGTAACCGCGGGTGATGCCCGAACTAGGTGAGGAAGAACCCGTGGACAGTGGTGGCACCTAACTTCCGACGCAGGAGGCGTCGCACTGAAAGCGTAGAGGGAGTATTATCTATCTCTCCTCCTATAGAAAAACTCGATTTTTGTTGTCACGTTGTCACGGAAGAGGCGAAGATGCTGATAGAGAGGAGCTTATGTGTGTGACAACAATTTTTCTTTGTTGTCACACCGTTGTCACCCTCATAAAGTGTACATCCTCAGGCGGTTATGCTCAAAGCGTGACAACGTGACGACGTGACAACGAAAAATAAAAAATCCTGGGAGGAGGAGAGTGGGTGCTGTGCGACGCTTTCCCTGCGTCGGAGGTTTGTGCATCCCTTTCCCACAGGGTTCGCCCTTTGGGCATCACCCGCAGTTAAGCATGGTGTGTCCCGCCGAGAGACAGTGGGTGAACACGTTACATCGCAGTAGGTGTGAGATACAATAAGGGCGTGTGCGGATAGGTTTATTCTATGTCCTGACGCAATAAGCGTGTCGGCTGACGCAATAAGGCTATCAACTGACATCCTTATTGCATCTCCAAACGCAATAAGGATATCTGTGGAGACCACGGGGCAGAAGTTGGTGCTGTGGGTGGCTTCTGGCGTAAAAGGTGAGGGATGATTTGTGGCTGAAATCTTCGTTGGAGATCGTGCTATTGTGCTTCCGCATTGAGTCGGAAGCGGCCGTTATAGTAAGTGATGCGTTCTTCCTCAACAAGTTTGTTCGAGAGGTCGCCGCAAGGTCTTCAGCGCGGAAGCGCGCATCTGCAGTTCGGCAAGGCGATGCGGGCGGCGGTCGGCAAGGATGTTGAGGATGTGCGCATCCAGATGAGACGTATTTTTGAGGGTGCTGCACGCTCAAGCATACGTCACACTGTGCACAGTCGGTCGTTTGTTCTTCTCCAAAATAGTGGAGCAGATAGCGGCTGCGGCAGGTGTCAGAATGTGCTGCATAGTTGAGCATACTATTGATGCGCGCTTCATAGACGGCTTTGCGTTTGTCGTAGACTTCAGGCGAGAGGACAATATCCTTTCCCTCCACACGGCGTTGGAGGAAAGTGATATAGGGCGTTTTCTTGCGCGGGATATAATGGAGGATACGGCGGCGCGTAAGCCCTTTCAGAATCTCATACACCTCATGTTCCGACCACCCCGAATCCATCGCCAAGCGTTTTTCCTCGATATTGACATAATCGGAAAAAGGCCGCTATAATCGCGCAGGAGCGCCTTGAGCACATCGTTACCTTCGGGATAGTCGCGAACATGGTACAGCTCCTCCCGACTCACGAGCATCTGCACACGCGAAGTGCTTTCGCTTTCTTCTTCATAGTGGAGATAGCCAGCCCGCATGAGGAGATTGAGGGCACTGACAACGGGAACGAAACAATGGAAGCGCAAGCAAAACTTGTCGAGATTGATTCATACCTCACATTGAAGCCATCGCCCACCGCCAGTTGATAAGCCAGTTTGTTGTAAACCTCCGCACATAGTCTTTTCTCAGGGGAATGTCTCCGGGCACGCGCCGCAGAGTTTTCCATGGTCGAGTATGTTGTATAGGGGTACGGCATACGCCTTTTTCCCATCGCGTCCTGCTCGTCCTGCCTCACAGAAACTCAGGCTTCGATGGAATCTGGTAAATCCATGTGAACCACTATGCGCACATCCGGCTTGTCGATACCCATACCGAAGGCGTTGGTAGCTACCATGACGCGCGTGTCATCGTCCTGCCATGCCTTCTGCCGCACGTCCTTGTCCACATTGGTTAGCCCAGCATGGTGGTAGAGCGCGCGGATGCCCGCCTCATTGAGGGCCTTGGCCGTTTCGGCTGTACCCTTTCGGCTGCGCTCGTAAACGATGGCGCTGCCAGGGACGCTGTTGAGAATGTGGAGGAGTTCTTGGAATTTATCAGAGGTGCGGCGCACGACGTATGCCAAATTGTCCCGTGCAAAGCTCATGCGATGCACTTCGCTGTCGGGGCGGAATGCCAACTGAGCGCAGATGTCGTCGACAACCTCGGGAGTGGCCGTTGCCGTAAGGGCCAGCACGGGAGCATCGGGCAGCAATTTGCGCACCTCGGCAATCTGGAGATAGAGGGGCGGAAATCGTATCCCCACTGGGAGATGCAGTGGGCTTCGTCAACGGTGATAAAGGAAATGTGCATGTGGGAAAGTTTCTGCTGAAAGAGTTTCGTGCCAAGGCGTTCGGGCGAAACATACAGAAACTTATAGGCGTTGAAAATAGCGTTGTCCAACACCTGGAGTACTTCATCGTGGGAAAGACCCGTATAGATGGCGGCGGCAGTTATGCCTCGCCGGCGCAAGTTTTGCACCTGGTCTTTCATCAGTGCAATAAGGGGAGAAACCACTAAGCAAGTGCCCTCCATTGCCAGCCCTGGTGCTGCAGGTGATGCTCTTTCCACCGCCCGTGGGCATAGTCCCAGTGTGTCGTGACCAGATAGAATGCTTTCTATGATAGGCAACTGGATGCCGCGGAAAGCGGGAATAGTGCCAGTAGTGGGAGAGGATAGCAGAGGAGACGAGAGACTCTCCGTTAGCTTCTGCTGAGAGAGGGAAGAGGAGCTGAGAGTGGGTGTTTCGCCGATGTGTTCGGGTAGAGGAATGTTGGACGAGGGGAGTATGCCTCCCTCCTCATCTTCCTTTGAGGGAAGAGGTGCTGCTGCGGCATTCGCCCATTCGGGGAGTTGTGAGTTATCGTCCTCAGAATGGGAGGGAGAAGGAGGCACTTGTTTTTTCATTCGCAAGGTTTGATATCGACAATCTGCAATTGCACCTCGCCACGCTTGTGCGTATTCTCTTCGATGGAATAGCAGATGTCGAAAGCGCGCTTCGTCTTGATATAGCGCGCCTGACTACTCTGTCCGAAAGCAATACCATTCATCACCGTATTGCTCTTATTGTCGACGAGTTCCAGCTTGATGTGTTCTTGCCCACGTCCCACTACCTTACTTGTGCCATAATCGTAGACACGATGGGTGCAAAAGGTGGGGCGAGCATTATCAGGCCCGAATGGAGCAAACTTGCGCAACTGTCGGTAGAAGTCGAACGTAGTGTCGCTGAAGTCGAGCGCGGCGTCGACCTCGAGCGTAGCTTCCATTTGTTCATCGAGATATGGTTTTCAGCATATTCCTCAAAGCAGCGAGCAAATTCGGGCACGTTCTCCACGCATAGAAAGCCCCGCAGCGTAAGTATGACCACCGAAATTATCCAGTAAGTCGGCACAGCTACGCACAGCTCCATACACATCGAAACCTGATACCGAGCGCGCGCCGAGCCGGTGGCTACGCCCTCACTCCGTGAGCACCACGACGGGACGATAGTACTGTTCGGTGAGGCGTGAAAGCCACAATACCGATAACGCCTTTGTGCCATTCTTTATTAAAGACCACGATACTCTTGCGTTCTTCGAGATCGGGCATTTTCTTTTGACGTGGTTGACGGCTTGCTCTGTCATTTGTTTGTCGATGTCCTTGCGCATCTCATTGAAGAGGTTGATGCGCTCTGCCATCTCTACTGCTGCCGACTAGTCCTGTTCCACCAAGAGCTTGACAGCTTCTTTGCCGTTTTGGATACGTCCGCTCGCATTGATGCGCGGCCCTCATCTTGAAGATAATATCATTCAGTGTTAGTTCGCGCTCGCTCAGACCACACACCTCAATGATGGCTTGCAAACCAACGGAGGGATTGGAATTGAGACGGCGCAGACCATGCCATGCCAAAATTCGGTTCTCTCCCATGATGGGCACAATATCGGAAGCGATGGATACGGCGCAGAGGTCGAACAACTCCATGAGTTTGTTGAACTCGATACCGTTGCTAACGGCGAAAGCCTGCATCAGCTTGAAGCCTCCGCCGCAGCCGCTCAAGTGGTCGTAAGGGTAGTGGTTGTCGGTGCGCTTTGGGTTCAGAATGGCAACGGCGGGAGGCAGCACTGCATCGGGCACATGGTGATCGCAGATAATGAAGTCGATACCTAAATCCTGGCGTAAGCATTTCCTCAACAGCCTTGATGCCACAGTCCAACACGATGATGAGTTTTCACGCCTGTTTTCGTAGGCAAAGTCCACACTTTCTTCGAAAATGCCATATCCCTCTTCGTAGCGATCGGGGATATAGTAGTCGAGATTGGCATAATACTGGAGGAGGAATTATAGACGAGTGCTACAGCCAGTACAGCCATCAACGTCATAATCGCCGTAGATCATGACGCGTTCCTTGCGAGCTATAGCATCGTTGAGTCGGCCAACAGCCCGCGCATATCGTTCATCAAAAACGGGTCGTAAAAGATCCGTTAGTTGGGGGAACTTGAAGAAACGCTTTACTTCTTGCGGCTCCGAATGCCACGATCGAGGAGAAGTTTCCCAAAGACGGGTGAATTTCCGCACGTTGGGCTACTTCTTCAGCTTCGACCGTTGCTTCCGGCGATGGCTTCAGTAGTTCCACTTATATTGCGCCGAGTTTTAAGAACAAAACGTCCGTGACGAGGGACGACGAGAAATGGACGAATCAGTGTCCCAAAAGTTTATCGACGTTTCTTTGTGGTCTGCTTCTTTTTCGCTGCACCAGGTGTAGTTTGGTTGCGTTGAGGAGGGACACAGAAAAGGCAGGAAAGCTGAAGTATGTTGTTGTGGCTTGTAGTATTTCAACGCCTCTGGCAAATCCTTCTGAATGGCCAGATGTCATCTGTAGAGGGGTGATCGGAGAAGAACTCGCGGGTTTACTGCCTCCGCTTGCAGCCATGCGCTGCCAAAAGGCCACCGCCACCGTGGGGTCGTAGCCAGCCATGGCAGCAAGATAAGTCCCATGCAGTCGGCTTCGCTCTCGTGGTTACGGGAGAATTGCGCAGCACGCTATTGGCGCCGAATCCGAAAGACTTCGTTGCCCAGCGCTTGCCAAGAGCTGATTGGTGGTTGCGCCCAAGATAGCACTAAACGCTGTTGCACCATATTGTGCTTTTCATGCGCTTCGACATCTGCTCGGCACTATGCCGCGCCACAGCGTGGAGCTATCTCGTGTCCCAAAACGATGGCTAATGATATGTCTTGTGTATGGCGAAGACCTTCATCACCACAATTTTTCCGCCAGGCATACAGAACGCATTGACGTTCTTGTCCTGGACGAGTTGAACTCCCAAGCGTAGTTTTTATCTCCCTCCGCACGGCCATTCTGTATGAGGTAATTCTAACAGCAGTGGCCAGTCTGTTTTCCCTACGCGTTTCACCATTTCTGTGTTCTGCTTATTGGTGGAAGGTATGGCTTTGTGCTCATATATTCTTTGTACTGCTGATTACTCAACGCCAACACTTGTGCGTCCGTAACAAAGTAGTTCTGTTTACGCCCAGTGAGGGTACTGTTGATGTTGTTCCGCAGCCTACTAACAAGGAGGTTACCAATATCAACAAAAAGAGAATGTATCTTCTTCATATTTCTTTTTCTTTATTGTGTTTCTATTCCTATTATCTGCAAAAAATAAAACATTTCACAAGAAATACAAGCTAAACAATCATACTTATAGCTTTTTCTCTGCTTTAGGTATGGATCGTTGTCTCCTTTTCTTATAACAGTTCGCCCAAACGATGGATGATAAATTCAGGGTAAGCCGTTTTGAAGCATTGCTATGTCGTGATTGCCGTAGCTCACGGCACAGGTGTGGCGGCACGCGCGGTTTCCCATCTCGATATCAGCAAGGTGGTGTCGCCCACGAGGGTGGAATCCGCCGCGAGTGTATCTTGTCGAGGAGTTCTAAAACCATATCTGGCGCGGGCTTGGGTGTGATACCGTCGTCGAAAGTCACGTTGGTTTCAAAATACCTTTTTGGATGTCGTCCGCTCAAGGATGAGTTCCGAGACTGTGCCGATTGCGCGAAGTTACAATCGCCATTCTGATGCCTTGCTCATGGAGCTGCTCCAGCGTGGTCTTTTACCTTGGGAAACAACTCTATGGTGGGAATCTCGTGAGTCGTGAAAGAGCTCGGCGTAGGTACTCACCGCCGTAGCAGCCTCTTCTTTGCTAAATTCTCCCAACCGGCAAAATGCTTGATTGAGCGGCAAACCGATACTTTTCACCATGGCGTCCTCCGCGGGGACAGGGCGACCCATCGCCTCGAAAGAGGCGCGCAACGTAGCAACGATACCTGGTGTCGTGTTGGCCAATGTTCCGTCGAAATCGAAGAGGATGCCGCCTTCGTGGGTGCGGCACTGCGCGAGGACGATGCGAGTAGTAGCTGCGGAAGAGGAAATCGTGGAGTTTTGCATAAATATGTCTGAGTTTTTGTGTGTGTTGTAGATAAATAAGCGGCCTCTGTTCTTTACTATAACAGAGGCCTTTCAATGTCTTTTTATTTCTTAAACGGTTTTTCTAAATGTACACCCTTCTTTCCAGCGCGAGCAGCCGTAAGCGTTTTGCCTTTGATAACCTTGCCTTGTCCGCATTCGGGACACTGGCTGCCCACTCTGATGCGCGGCGTTTTTGGTTTTGGCGACCGCTGCGTCAGCTGCCGGTGAGGTCTTCTCTTTTGGTTGTTTCGGCTGGTAGTTCCATCGTCACATGGCGATTACTATTGCTCAAAGTACGTCGTGTACAATTCGTTCTATCTGTTCTTTCAGTCCGTTGATAAACTCTGCCGGTTCATATTCGTGGCGTTCTATTTCGCGCAAGAGTTTCTCCATCGTCCGGTGAGTTCTGCACTTTTGAGCAAATCCTCTTTTATCAGTCCGATGAGTTCTGTTCCCGTAGGTGTAGGGAAGAGCGATTTGCGCGTCTTGCGGATGTAGTTGCGGCGGAAGAGTGTTTCGATAATGGCAGCTCGCGTTGATGGGCGACCGATACCATTTCTTTTGAGCGCATCGCGCAGTTCGTCATCATCCACTTTCTGTCCGGCCGTTTCCATAGCGCGCAGCAGCGTAGCTTCGGTGTAGGGCTTCGGCGGTTGCGTCATCTTTTGCGTTAGTCCTGGCTGGTGTGGCCCTTGTTCGCCCTTTTTGAAATCGGGCAGCGTGCGTTCGTCATCGCCCTGCTTGGCGTCATCATCGTCCTCTTTCTTGTCGCGTGCAAAACACATCGCGCCAACCAGCCACCAGTATTTGCTTGCCGCTCACCTTAAACGGCACATCCGCCGCCTGGCCTTCAACGGTGGCTTTCGTAGCAAACTTGCAATCAGGATAGAATGCAGCGATGAAACGGCGGGCGATGAGGTCGAGAAAACGGAACGCCTCAATGTCCGTCAAGTTGTTAGGGCTTCTGTCCGGTGGGGATAATGGCGTGGTGGTCCGTCACCTTTGAAGAGTCAGAACACCTTCTTACTCTTTTTGAGTTGCGCCCACGGAGAGGTTGCAGAGAGTTCGCCGTAGGCTTCAGAAATGCCATTGAGAATGTTTTTTACACTGCCCATAGATATCGTCGGGCAGATAGGGTGGTATCTACACGCGGATAGGTAGACACTTTCTTTCATAAAGGCTCTGTACGAGTTTCAGCGTCTCGTCGGCCGAATAGCCAAACTCTTGTTGCATTCCACCTGCAACGAGGTCAAATCGAAGAGGCGTGGCGGAGCTTCAGTGCCGTTCTTTCGTTCCACTTTTCGTCACCCTCGAACGGTGCATCCTTGATTTTTCCAGGGCGTTGCGTGCCTCTTCTTCGCTCGTAAAGCCGCGGCGCGCCGCTCCCGGCTTCTTGCTGCCCTTGCTGTCCTCCGGCTGTTCGTCCTCATTGGGATCGGTCGGATGGCAGTAAAGGTGGTTTAAGGATAGTCCGTAGTCAGTACCCAATAGGGTTCGGGTGTGAAATTGTCGATCTCGTGTTGGCGATTGGACGATAAGTGCCAATGTTGGCGTTTTGTACGCGACCGATGGAGAGCGAGTTGCTCCCGCGCTCGCGTCGTCCGTATTTCAGCGTGTAGAGGCGGCTGGCGTTCATTCCCAGAATCCAGTCGCCGATGGCGTGGCATAGTCCCGCTTCGTAAAGGCTTTGGTAGTTGGTTTGCGGCTTGAGCGTGTTGAAGCCTTTCGCGTATGGCCTCGTCCGTCATACTTGATATCCAGAGCCGTTGCACGTCTTTTTACGCCCGTGAGCTGGAGCACCCATCGCTGGATGAGCTCACCCTCTTGGCCGGCATCACCGCAGTTGACAATGGTGTCGGCTTTCTCGAACAATTCTTTAATGACAGCCAAACTGGTGCTCATGCTTTTTCTCGTGTTTTAGGCGGATGCCGAAACGCTGCGGTATCATGGGCAGTTGCCCGGAGGCTCCAAGGCTTCCACGTGGGGGTGTAATCCTCAGGGTACTCAATCTGCAGAGATGTCCGAAAGTCCACGTCACTTGGTAACCGTTTCCTTCCATGTAGCCATCCTTGCGAATGGTAGCTCCCAATATGCGAGCAATGTCTTGCGCCACGCTCGGCTTTTCGGCAATACAAACTATCATCGCTATAACCTTGCCATTTCTCGCCTGCGGGAGAGGAGGAAGGCAAGAACCTTTATATCTTGTTGTTGAATGTTCTTATTAAATGACTGCTGCACCTTATTGGTCAGCACTCGCTGCACCCACAACGCGCGGAGCATACTTTAGCTCTCCAATACTCCGCTCTCCAGCATCTCGCGTGTAGCCCTTGCTGAATCCTCTCGCCCTGAGCAACCAAAGGCGGTCGGCCGTTTGGAAAGGTGAGTTCGAGGTCGTGGGTAGAGATGAGAATCGTTTTGTGCTCTTCGTGCGCTAATCGTGTGAGGAGTTCCAACATTTTCAATCTTACCCGGATAATCCAGAAAAGCCGTCGGTTCATCGAGGAGTATGACCGGAGCTTTGCTAGTGCGAGGGCTTTCGCAATCATCACGCGCTGCCTCCCATCGGAAAGGCCCGTGAGTCGGCGCCGCCGCGCAGTTGGTCGTGTCCGTCAGGCAGAGCGCCTTGTCGGCCACCTTCTGTCCCTCCGCCAGTGAGGCGTCCCGTCAGATTGGCTGGGCGCATACGCCCCGTTTCCACAATCTCGCGCACCGTGAGAAACCCCGTGTCGGGGCGGTCGGTAAGGACGATGCTCAGCAGGCGTGATAGCTCGCGCGGCCGTATGTTCTGTTGGCTCTCGACCGAGCCAGCGCACCGATCCGCTGATGGGAGGGAGGAAACCCGCCAAGGTGCGGAGCAACGTGCTTTTCCGCAGCCGTTGCGCACAAGTGCCGTCATTTCGCCCGCGGTGATTTCGCCCCGTGAGTCTTTTGACCTACAGGGGTGAAGGTCTTTCCGACCGATAGCCGGTGGTAAGTTTTTCGAGGGCGAGTGCGGGGGTGTTCATCATTGCAAAAGTATAGAAAAATGACGGAACAGCAAAAATGGACAAAGCCAAAGCAGCGGTGCAAGAGTCGTGAGGAGTAGGAAACGGATGGGAGTACACCCGCGCTCCATCTTTCCCGCTCTGTTCTTTAACGCCCTTAATGCGCTTTCTCTTTTACTTTGATATTATCAAAAATATTTCGCAGTCTATGGCTCTGAGAATCGTTTGAAATCCAACTTGCAGTAAGTTGCTCGTTGGGCGAGTCCTCCTGCTCTGCTCTGTCCAATAAGGCAGTTCGTAAATACAATAAGGAAAGTTTTCAAACGCAATAAGGGAAGTCAGCTGACAGCCTTATTGTATCGACCGACACAATAAGGAAAAACGGATCTGCGGTACTTGCCGATCGATGATTTTAGGCGAAAAAGCTGCTTCTCCTCCCATTTTGGTACTAAAAAGGAGAGGTTGTTCGTTTCAACCTCTTTTTCGCTCTTTTGCCTGTTTTCGTTCACCTCCTGTAAAGATTTCCTTCTAGAATGAGAAAACGTGTTGTTAAATAAAACGAACAAAAACGGGAATGATTTCTCTGAAAAATGAGTCCGTAAGAGGTCGTCAATAGGCTACTGCTGACGAGGTTTTAAACGAACGTGGGTAGCTGTCATATTGGTAGGGTGGATTGCTAAAGCCGATGGAAAAGTCACTCTTCTTGGTTTTCCCTTTTCGGCGTGGTTTGTAAATCCCAAGTTTTATATTTTATTTTGTGCAAAATTCTACAATCCCTATGAATCGAAAATGTAACGTTGAAAGCTCTACCGTGCTGGCGTTTTTGCTGTTTGCCCATGTGCCTGCAGCCCAAGTGCGCTACGAGAAAGGGGCACTCTATGGAATCTTTGTGGGTGCGAACGGCACCGATGTAGTTTCTGTCGACAACCACGGTAATGTGGTTGTCTCGAAAAAGCTCGATGCCGCCAATCCTCGCAGTATTGGCAGTGGAAGAATTGAGTGGTAGTGTCCGATTGGTCAATCCTTTCCGGCATTTGGCCATTCAGCTCAGATGAAGACGGCCTGCTGAAAGCTGCCGGAAATCAATGGTTCCGATGAGGCTCAACTCTGGAAACTCTGTCGATGCTAAGCAAGGCGTTTCACTGTTGCCGCACCAACAAGCAGGGCAAAAAGGCGATGGTGGGACGTAAGGGACAACTCTGCCTGACGGATGCAGAAAGCAAGGCATCGGAGGCGTTGCTCTGTTCTCGTTCCGTAAAATCGAAAGTGGCGGGTTTCGAAGAGTCGCAAACTTTCCGTATCTCGCAGCGTAGCAGGGTGCAAACGTGGTGCTCGGCAATGGTAACAGCGGCGAAAACAATGCCCGCATCGTTGGCGAACAGCTCGACCCGAACAACCGCGGTCGGTATTGGAACATCGCGATGGCGAGACTTGGCGAATACGCCGTGCAGAATGCTTACTACGACGAGAGCTTCGACGATGGCGGCGATAATGCTGCTATCGACTATCTGCTACAGTGGCGCCGCTGAGCGCGGCACATGGCGCAACGCTCGCTTCTTCTTCGAACCTGTCGGTGGGCAAACGGATGTTTACCGCCTTATTTCAGCCGGCACAAAAGGTAAGGGCACAATGTACGCTCTATTGACGGTCGTCTCAAATTGGTGAAATACGATGCCAAAGACCAACGGCGTGGTTTAGCTTTGAGCTGACCGATAAGCCGAGTTCAAACAAAACGAATGGGAGGACGAAACCGTCTTCGCCATCAATAAAGAACAGGGCGTGGCCACTTATTTCCCCTACGCAACAGAGATGGAAATGCTGGCAGACAAGGCTTTCTACAACAGTCCTTGGCTCTATCCGCAAAGAAACAGCCACTTCCGCTTGCTGAATGGTGTGTGGAAGTTCAACTTTGTTTCCGAGCCCAGCCAACGCCCCATGGATTTCTGGAAAAATGGTTTCGACGAAGCTGCGTGGACACCATCTCTGTTCCCTCCAACTGGGAGATGAAAGGCTGCGACAAACCGATTTATTGTAACGTTGAATACCCCTCATTCCAATACGCCGCCGTTCATCACATGCCCGTCCAGGCTACAACGACGGTGGTAAAAACTACGGGATAGATCCCGTGGGTTCTTACGTAACCTACTTCGACTCTCCAGCTGACTATAAGAATCGCAGAACATTCCTCCACTTCGATGGTATCTACTCAGCTGCTGTCGTGGGTGAACGGCCAATATGTTGGCTACACCCAGGGAAGTAACAATGTGGCTGAGTTCGATGTCAGCAAGTACCTCACCGATAGCCTGCAACCGTCTCGCCGTGCAGGTTTTCCGCTGGAGCGATGGTAGCTACCTCGAATGTCAGGATATGTTCCGTATGAGCGGTATCTTCCGCGACGTATATGTTTACGACGTCCCCAAAGCCGCCATTCGCGATCACGTTCTGACGGCGAAATTCTTTGAGAACTTCTCCGACGCCGCGCTGAATGTCAATCTGACTTTCGATAACCGCGACAATGTTTCTGGCTCACGCCGCGTAGTGGTGAGCTCTACGATCCAGCAGGCAAACAGGGTGGGCGAGAAAAGTGTTGAAGTGGCTCTCACGCCGGGCAATGTGACGGATGCTAACCTCAATATCCACGTGCCCCACTTTATGGCGTGGACGGCTGAAACCCCAACCTCTACACTGTGCGTATTCAGCAGTTCGATGGCGACCGCGAAGAGTGGCTTTCAGTACGAAAATACGGTTTCCGCGATATTCGCGTTGCCAACCTCAAGTTTATATCAACGGAAAGAAAGTGTTCTTCAAAGGCGTAAACCGCCGACACATCGCCAGCTCATGGACGAGCTGTCACCCTGTCGGAGATGGAGCGCGACATCTCTATTGATGAAACAAAACAATGTCAATACGCTCCGCACGAGCCATTATCCCAACTCTCGCGCCCTATCTTCCTTGTGCGACTACTACGGAATGTATGTTATGGAAGAAGCTGATCTAGAAGATCACGCAAACCAGAGCATCTCCGACCGTCCTAGTTGGATTCCCGCCTTTGTGGACCGTGACGAACGAGATGGTTCGTCGTGATCGCAACCATCCTTCTGTGATTTTCTGGGTCTTGGTAATGAGGCCGGAAACGGGGCAAACTTCAAAGAATGCTACGAGAAAGTTCGCGAGCTTGACAGTCGTCCCATCCATTATGAAGGAACGCGCGCGGGCAAGCCTTATGGTGGCTCTCGTTTCTCCGATTTCTATTCTAAAATGTACCCAGGTATGGCTTGGATGAATGAGAATACGAGCAACCTTGATAAAGCCGATGTTCATCTGCGAGTATGCCCACGCCATGGGTAATGCTATTGGTAACCTGACGGAGTATTGGAATGTTATCGAAAGCAGTAACTCCACCATCGGCGGCTGCATTTGGGATTGGGTGGATCAAGCTATCTACAATCCGCAACTAATGAAGAAAGGCATTTACCGCCTCACAACAGGCTACGACTATCCAGGTCCTCATCAGGGCAACTTCTGTTGCAATGGAATTCTGCTCGCTACGCGTCAAGAGAGTGCGAAACTCAAAAGAAGTGAAAGCTGCCTTCCAGTATGTAAAGTTTGCAGAGCAGCGCACGGATATGGATAAGAACACGGTGGCAGTACGCCTCTATAATAACTACGACTTCACAAGTCTCAATAACTTTGTTCTGCGCTACGACGTGATGAAGAACGGCCATGTTGTGGTACGAAAACGATGAAGCTGCCCAATGTGCTCCCCTGGTGATAGCCTCACTTTGGTGCTTCCTATTAAGAAGGTGAAACTTCGTGCTGCAGCTGCTGCTGGTGATGAGGTTCTTCTTCAGCTTCATCTCCTTGAAGCAGTTGCCACGCGTTGCCCTGCTAAAGAACACGAGGTAGCTCATCAGCAGTTTGCCTTGACTGCGCGCGGCTCTCTGCCTGCGCTCCACTCATCAGCAGCACCCACGGCCACGGAACTCCCAGGTAATGTTGTGCGCTACCGAGCGGTCAGTCGGCCATCGAAATCAATCGCACGACAGGTGCTGTTTGCTCGCTCACGCTCGGCAGCACGCAAGTGGTAGGTGCTGATGGAAGTTTCCTTTTCAATCAACCACCGATGGATTGAGAACGACCGCTTCGGCAATACATCCGACGGATTGGCCGATAAGGCAGAGGTGCGCCTCGAAACATCTGCTCAAGGCATGCCTCAAATTATCGTGTCGCGCGACGGCTCTCTCTGCGGTCAGACGCTGAAGTACACGCTCTATCCCGAAGGCGTTGTGGATGTCGATGTAACCCTCCAGCCGAAGACGCCAAACCTTCGCCGCGCGGGCATCGTGGTGTACATCGACAGCACCTTCCAGCGCATGAACTATTACGCCCTTTGGACCTTGGGGAGAACTATAACGACCGCCGGGATGGAAGCCTTATGGGGCACTATACAACCATGGTGGAGAACAGTGGAGAGCGCCATATGAAGCCACAGTCTATGGGTGGTCGAGATGCTCCGCGAACTCACGCTGACTGATAAGCAAGGGCGTGGCGTTCGGTAGAAACAGAAGGCGATGTGAGTTTCTCCGCACTCAACTATACTGACGCGCAGCTAATGGAGCACTTCATAAAGAAGACCTCCAGCGTTATCCAGCGCAGTGCTGCACCTCGATGCTTGCACACGCGGTGTGGGCAATGCTTCCTGTGGTGCAGATGTGGATACTTTACCGAAATATCGTGTAGCACAAAAGATGCGGCACTATAAGTTGCGCTTGAGTGCCGCCAAATAAGGCACGTTGCTTGAGATTATAGAAAGAAGACTTATTGCAGTATCACATCTGTGGCTGCAATAAGTCTTCTTCGTTCTCTCCCTACTGTCCGATAAGGGAAAGCCATGTGTCGGTGACTGCCTTCTGCCGATAATTTTTGTAATTTTGCACCTCGAAAAATCAATAACTTATAAATGGAAGCAAACACTCACTGTTCTTCAGAACATGACTTGCGTAGGAAACTCGATCTTCTACTTCGTACAGGACAACTACTCGTTGAAAGTTCAGCAAATACAGACCGCATCAAGCGCAATATGAAAGCGAACTGCGGCTTTCTTTTGGATTGCCCGAAGAGAATCTTCACATCTCATCGACTACAAAATGCTGATGGTGAATTTCAGCGATGCCGAACATTCTTTCTCAAAGTTTCAGCGTTGCGAGAAGCACGGTATCAACTTTTACAGCTATTTCCGCTATCAGCAAACTCACGTTCCGCGCAGTTCGCGAGGATTATTCCATCGACCAGTTTGAAGAGGAGTTGAACACAGTAAAGAACGCCCTCGCAACTATAGTCCACGCGTCACCGCTATTGGTGCGGCTTTCGCCTGCGGTGGCTTCTGCATACAGTTTGGTTGCGACTGGATTGCATTTCTTTTAGCATCTATTTGTGCTTATCTCGGTTTTCGCGCACGATTCTATCTGCTCAAAGCTGGAGTGAATCTATATGTCCATTGCCATTGCCGCATTCGTTTCCACGTTCGCGGCTTGGCTCACTACCTTCTTGCCTGGTTGGACAACCACGCCCCTACATCCGCTCTTGGCGTGTGCACTCTTCATTGTGCCGGGAGTACCGCTGATCAACTTTGTAGACGATATGATGGAAGGCAACCACCAGGTGGGGCTCATTAGAGCAACTAATACGGCCATGATGATGGTTGGAATGGCCTTCGGAATAGCTTTCGCCCTCATGTTCTGCGGGATAACCTTTGGTTTCAAGCCCGACATTATGGGTATCCCTATGGTACCACACCACCAATATTGGGAATATGCTCTTGCAGCGGCCATATCGGGCATGGGCTTTAGTATGATTTTCAATATCCCCAAGCGACTGCTCTGGGTGGCGGCTTTAGGAGCTATCATAGCAGTTTGTACACGTAACTTCGTAAGTCTGCGTCCCGATGAATGCTGTTCTTTCTCGTTGGGCTTAGGGTGGCGTCATCGGTAGCTAGCCGGCTCTGCACTGGTGAGCCTGATTGCGCTGAAAGCAGTACACTGGCTTCACACCCCCAACCATGTTATCACGATTTCGAGTGTCATCCCAATGGTTCCAGGTGTGCTGATGTACTGCGCCCTTTATTCGTTTATCCAAGTGCCTGTTGACCACGAAAACTCTCAACCAGACAATGAGCGCAGCAGTAGTCAACGGTGTGTCGGCCTCAATGATGATTTTCTGTATAGCCCTCGGTGTGGCGATTCCAAACGTATTTTGCCGTCGCTTTATCAATCGTAATAAACGGATGAAGTTTAACAAACTCATCGAGGCACGTAAGGATCGTGGCGATTTCATTTATCTCGAAGATTTATAATATTCTCTGCACCAGCCGCTCCCATTGGGGAGTGGCTGGAAACTTTTAATTTATAAGAAAGATTATGCAACAAATTGATATTACTGAGTTAGGCAAAGAGAACGTTTTTGAACTCATCGGCAAAGAGTGGGGGACTCGTCACTGCGGGTACTCTGGATAACTTTAACATGATGACAGTGAGCTCGGGGGAGCTCTGGGCGAACTCTGGGGAAAGCACGTGGCGATTGTTTTTTTATCCGTCCCGAACGTTATACGCATGATTTTGTGGAGCAACAGAATCGCCTGACGCTTACTTTCTTGGGAGAGGCTGGGCGTGCCGCGCATAAAGTTTGTGGGAGTAAGTCGGGCGTGATCTCGACAAAGTGGCAGCCACAGGGTTGAAGCCACTTGCGCTGGCCGACGATGCCGTGACTTTCGAGCAAGCCCGTCTCACTCTTGTTTGTCGTAAGATGTACAAAAGGACATTTTTGAGCCTGAGAAATTCTCGATAAAGAACAACTCGAGCGTTGGTATAACGATCGGCCCGGTGGCGGTCTCCACGATGTTTATTTCTTTAGAAATCAGAAGCCGCCTATAAAGGGCGATACTGCTTTATAGGCCTTTGCTGTTCTGAGAGATAAGCAAGGCAATCTTTATCTTCTTTTTACCCATCAATATCCTTATTGCGTCAGCTGACAGAATAAGGCGTCAACTGACAACCTTATTCTGTCAACTGACGTCCCTTATTGTATCATTGCTTTTCTTACACCATAGTGTTTGAGCAGCTCGTTTTGTCGCTCCTCAGGTGTTTGGCATCGGTATTTCATGTGCCAATCGTCCAGCTTGCTCTTGTATAAATCGCTTAGTTTCAAGACAACATCGAGCGTACTGTCTGTAAGTTCTTTCACTTTCAGTAAGGTTTCTGATTCTTCTATTCCATAGGTTCCTCTACCTGTGGGATAAAAAGTAATGGAATTTCACGAAAATGGTACCAAAAAATTATCTATCCGATAATTATCCAGGGATACCGATGCACTTCCACATAATCCTCCACCAGGAGAAAATACTAATGTATTCCCATCTGTAAGCGAAATCCAACGCTGCTGTAGCTGCGTGAGGTTTACATAAGAATAAACCACACCAGGCAGATCATCTGCCTGGACAATGAGGGCATAACGATCGCCAGGACGCAATGTGCCTATCCGGCTCATCATCTTCCACGGCTTTTTCAGAATGGTGAGCGAAATCGTGTCCCGCTGGTCGGTGACAAAAAACAAGGGAGGTGTCCTGTTGGCTGATTAGCGTGGCATAACTGGAGTAGTCAGGGGCTATCCTGATAACAGCCTCTCTTTGCGAGAAGGCGGATGTTGCCAAACAGAAAAAGAGCTGCTAAAAGAGCCGTGCGTAAAGAGTGTAACATAAATCTATCGGTTTTGAAATTTCGGCAAAAGTAATGAGCAGTCCAACAAGCATTGCTTACATCGGACTGCAACATTTATGGAATAAGGATAATATTACTTCTTCGTACCTTCGTATTTACCGTTCAAAAGAGCTTTCATCATTTCGTACATACGGCCGAAAGAGAAATCGAGGTTGAGTTTCAGCCTTATTGGCGAACGTACCAGAGATTTTGCTATGATTGATGGCAGCACTCTTGCCGTTCATCATGCCAGCACCTTCATCAGGATCTGCCGCGAAAGAAAGCAGTAGAACCAGTGAGCGTCAACTGACAGCCTTATTCTGTCAACTGACGCCCCTTATTGTATCACTGCTTTCTTACACCATAGCGTTTGAGCAGCTCGTTTTTGTCGCTCCTCAGGTGTTTGGCATCGGATTTCATGTGCCAATCGTCCAGCTTTATATAGGATAAATCGCTCAGTTTCAAAACAACATCGAGCGTGGTGTCTGTAAGTTCTTTCACTTCCAGTAAGGCCTCTCCATCTGTGCGCCTATACGTTCCATCACCCGCTGGATAAAAGTGATCGAAGTTCACGAAAATTGTACCCCAATAGTCATCTATACGATAATTTTTTAGAGCTACCGAAAGAACTTCCGCGTAACCTTCCTCCAGGTAAAAAATCTAATCTATTCCCATCTGTAAAGCGAAATCCAACGCTGCTGTAGCTGTGTGATATTCAAATAAGAAAAACTACACCTGGCAGCCCATCGGGATGAACAACAATAACATAACGATCGCCAGGGCGCAATGCTGCCTATCCGGCTCATCATCTTCCACGGCTTTTTCAGAATGGTGAGTGAAATTGTGTCTCGCTGGTCGGTGACAAAAACAAGGGAGGTATCCTGTTGGCTGATTAGCGTGGCATAACTGGAGTAGTCAGGGGATATCCCGATAACAGCCTCTCTTTGCGAGAAGGCGGATGTTGCTAAACAGAAAATGGTTGCTAACAGGACCATGCGTAAAGAGTGTAACATAAGAGTGTATCTTTTAAAAATTCCGACAAAAGTAATAAAAAGCAGTCCGACAAGCATTGCTTACATCGGACTGCACATTCTATGGAAAAAGGAGAAGGGTTACTTCTTCGTACCTTCGTATGTTACCGTTCAAAAGAGCTTTCATCATTTCGTACATACGGCCGAAAGAGAAATCGAGGTTGAGTTTCAGCTTCTTGATTGGCGAACGTACCAGAGATTTTTGCTATGATTGATGGCAGCACTCTTGCCGTTCATCATGCCAGCACCTTCGACAGGATCTGCCTCGAAAGAAGCAGTAGAACCATTGAGCGTCAACTTCACATTGGTAGCTTCAGATTTGTCATCTTAGAAGCCGGACGACCAGGACTTGCAGGGCTACCCGTAATTTCAGCAAAGGTGATGTTCACAAGTTGTTTCCAGCCTTTTTCCACTTTCACTTCTGTATTATCGGTAGCATAAGGAGCGTCACCTAAAGGAAACAGTGAATGCACCTGAATAGGTACCACAAACATCTTCAGCCGTGAGGGCTTTGTCTTCATCCTTTGAGCAGCTCGTAGCCATCAAGCAGAGACCGAGTCCCAGAATGGCGAAAAATTTAGTTAGTTTCATAAAAATTTTAAGTTAAATTAAATTCGGATGCAAAAGTAAAGCATTTTCTTTATCCCTCACAATACCCTTTTTGTAGGTATAAAGAAAGGAGCAACCGCAGGCTGTTATCAACCGAGCGATTACTCCCTTTTATTATATAAGAAGAATCTGTTTACAATTCGGGATGCTCTCCGAGTTTACTCTGTACGGTTGCATCGAGCACCGCAACGGCTGTGACATTGACGATGTCGCGCACGCTGCTTTCGAAGTCTGTAAATGGATTGGTTTGTTCAGTCCCATCTGAATAGGGCCTATCACTTCTCCATCATCGGCCATATTGATAGCTTTCACCATCTTATAAGCCGAATTGGCCGCTGAGAGATGGGAAAACAAGTGTGTTCACGTCCTGTCCTTTGAGGCGCGTAAAGGATACTTCTCATCGCGAAGCTGGCGGTCGAGGGCGAAGTTTACCTGCATCTCTCCATCTATCGCTAAGTCGGGGAATTCTTGTTGCATCCGACTGACTACATCGTGCACGACAGCAGGCTTGCCTTCATTGTCCGAACCAAAGTTGGAATAACTCAACATGGCTATAGTCGGGTGCGGTTGAAGAAGCGTACCGTTGAAGCCGAGAGCTTGGCGAGGTCGTAGAGTGTTTCCTCGTCTGGGTCGCGGTTGATGAGCGTGTCGGCTATGAAGAAAAATGCCTTTTTAGAGGAAATCAGGTGCATAGTACCAAAGTGCGAGTAGCCCTCCCGTATGCCAATCACTTCCTGTCTACCTTGATCGTATTACTATATTTTGGTGATAATCCAGTAATGAAAGCGTCAGTCGCCAGTTTCCACCATCATCATGCCAAAAGTAGTTTCGCTCATACATCTTGTCCATTGCTTCCCTGCAAGGTGTACCTCGCGCTGCTCTCGGCCAACAGACGGGCGTAGTGGTGGCGGCGGTCAATCTGGCGAATCATCGCGAAAGATTCAGCAGCTGGCAAACCCGTCAAGTCGAGATGCAATCAGCCGCTAAGGCTTTAATCTTGATTTCGTTACCCAAGGATAGGTTCGCAATCCCTCCTCCTTTGCCTGCACTGCAGCCTGGAGCATAGTAGGGTGAGTACTCGGCATAAAACCACGCGCTTCGTGGAGCTTTGCCGCGGCATATAGATTCTGCGTGAATTTAGTTTCCGCCCCATGAGTTCGCGCAAGTGCTGACGATAAGCGCGCCAGTCAGAAGATGTCCTTTCGTGCCACGCCACTATCGATAGCGGCCTTTGCCACCGCTATGTTTTCACCTCCAGTGATGAGGCGCGGATCAACGGGCTTCGGAATGAAATAGTCAGGGCCAAAAGTGAAGTTGCGCACATGATAGGCACGATTCACAATATCGGGCACAGGGCGGCGACCAGTTCGGCAATGGCGCGCCGCAGCCATTTTCATTTCTTCGTTGATGGCCGTAGCAGCCACATCCAACGCACCGCGGAATATAGGGGGAAACCAATGACATTATTGATCTGATTGGGATAGTCCGTGCGCGGTCGACATCAGCACGTCTGGACGAGCCGCCTTTGCTTCTTCGTAAGAAATCTCGGGCACAGGATTAGCCAATGCAAAGATGATGGGATTTTTAGCCATGGTGCGAACCATCTCTTGCGATACGATATTTTCTTTGAAAGGGCCTACAAAAATATCAGCCCCAACCATTGCTTCGGCCAAGGAATGTACGTCTGTGCGAGTGGTGGCAAATTCGCGCTTTTTGTTCGGTGAGATTGGGGCGATCTCGCCGTTATCACACCTTTAGAATCAAGCATCACGATGTTTTCCTTTACGCACACCGGAAAGCACAATAAAGATGGGAACAACTGATGGCGGCTGCACCGGCACCGTTTCACCACTACTTTCACTTCTCCATACGGGCTTTCCCGCCGCACATCGACGGCATTTAGCATTCCGGCGGCCGAAATAATGGCCGTGCCGGCTGGTCATCGTGCATCACGGGAATATCGAGTTCTTCCTTCAGTCGGCGTTCAATTTCGAAACACTCAGGTGCTTTGATGTCCTCCAAGTTGATACCGCCAAAAGTGGGGGCGATAGCTTTGACCGCTTGTATAAACTTTTCGGGGTCTTTCTCGTCCACTTCTATATCGAAAGCATCCACGCCAGCGTAGATTTTGAAGAGGAGTGATTTTCTCCATTACGTGGGTTTGCCACTCATAGCGCCGATGTCGCCCTGCCGAGAACGGCCGTGCCGTTACTGATCACAGCAACGAGGTTACCTTGTTGGTATAGCGATAAACGTCGTGCGGATTTTTTCTGAATCTCAAGGCATGGCTCAGCCACACCGGGTGAATAGGCCAGAGAGAGATCTGTCTGTGTGCGATAAGGCTTTGTGGGAACAATCTCAATCTTGCCGGGCTTGCCCATTGCATGATAATGCAAGGCAGCTTCTTTAGTAATTTTCACCATACTTATCTGGTTTTTGTTCTTTATAATGCATCCCTATTTTGCAAAGATACATTTTTCATCAGAACATAACTACTAACCGATAGATGTACCGCAAGAATCCTTCTCTTTTAGAATAAATCTTGCCACCAAAAGTAGCAAGAAAGACTAAAACTTATAGCTAAGACAGAAGTTTTTATCTTAACTTTGCGGATAAGATATTTGGAATTATACACTTAAGGGAACAAATGAAAGCGATAAATGATAAAACGCTACTGCGGGAGCGAGTGATTGCTGCGGGGCAGGAACTATTTCACAAACGTGGTATCCGAGCCGTTACAATGGACGATGTATCGCATCAGTTCCACATATCCAAGCGCACACTCTACCAACTCTCGATGCAAAAGAGAGCTTTGTCCTTGCGTGCCAGCAAAAAGCGATGGCAGAACACCAGCAGCAGATGCAACATATCATGACGGAGACAGATAGATGTCATAGAAAATCATTCTCAGCGATCTCCAACTCAACATGATGGAAATCCAGAAATTCTCAAAAGAGTTTCTCAACGACATCCCCTCTACGACAAAACTGCGGAGAATATGCGGCAGCACCGAAAGGAGAACAAGGCCAACGCGCTTGAGTTTATCAATCGCGGTATCAGTCAGGGACTTTTTCCGCCCTCGGAGATCAATCCAGAAATGGTTTATGAAGTGGGCGTGGCTATCATAGATGCCTTGATAGAAAAAAAGGGTTTTACAACACCGTTCCTCTCCTTTGAACTTCTCTCTTCTTCCACTATCGCTTATCTCCGCGGTATTTCCACCGAGAAAGGCATTGAGTTGCTCAACAGAGTTTTGTTGGCAAATACAAATCAGAAGAATAAAGTGCTTTTTCGAGGATATAGTAGAGTATCGGTCAACATCTCAAGAGTGTTGACCGATACCGTCATTATTTCTCAAAATTTATAGAGCACAGCCTTGAGTGCGGGAATCACGCTGGAGAGCGCATCAATGAGCTGCTGACGTTCGATACCTTCAGCTTGTGCCACAAACAAGGTGTCGTAGCTCGCCACCGTACCTGCCACTTCAGGCAAAAGATGGCTATCAATATCGGCAGCAAGCCCGCCGCATAGCCCGGACGTGTGGAGAGAGCGGCTACAGTGCCCGAAAAAGTGATGCCTACAACGCCCGTGTTCTGTAAATATTCTGGTAAAGCCTCAATAGGTATCGGTCGGCGGTAACCTTCTGTCTTGGGAAGAATCAGTTGGTAGCCATCTGGCGTCTTTTTGTCGCTGAAAGGCGTGAAGATTCTGCAAATCGCTCGACACCGTAGGTTGCGAAACCTCAGCCTGCGCGCGCCAATTCGCGTTGTATGTCAGCTTGCGACCTCACTACTTTATTGGAAAGAATGACCCTCAGAGCCTCCAACCGCGTTATTTTCTTTTGCCATTTCTCTTATTACAATTTCGATAGCAAAAGATAAAGTAAAGATTAGAATTGGGCAATATCAGATTTTCTCAAATCTCGCTTTTAATTTTACGTGTCCTATTCGTCCGAAAAGCTCGATAACTACATCTTATCTCCCACAATTAAAAACCGCCCTATTACTTGACAAACCACTATCTCAATATAGCGTGCAAAAAGTGGGGAGGAAGCAAAAAGCGCATTAAAAAAATCACTCCTATCTTTAAGTTTTGAAAAACACCTACTTTTTGACGCACAATAACACAAAAATGCCTACTTTTTTCATTGAACCGCTCGTATTTTTCCTTATCCTGTCGGCCGATACAATAAGGATGTCAGCTGACAGCCTTATTGCATTTCAAAATATCCTTATTGTATCCATGGATAGCCTTATTGGGCGGGCAACTCAGCAAGACTTGCAGGTGCACCGCTCTATTTCGGTTTTTGATTTCGAGAGATTCTCAGAGCCGCAGAATACGAATTCTCTTGACAAAGTACTGCACAACTATCATGGCCTTTATGCGGCTCATAATCCAGCAGAACTCTCACTGCAATAGCTTTGTTTTTCGATCTTATACCTCTACTCTCGCTCACCTTCGAAGGGAGGAAGCGGCTCGCCCCTTGTATTGAATGGATATTCTTTGTAAATTTGTGCCTAATTTGGAAAATCGAAATAACAATTATACACCCGATGAAACATTACACATCAAAAGGACGAGGACGTTGCGCAGCTTTGGCGTTCGCTCTGCCGCTCGTGGCCGGCGTTCCGGCTATGGCCTTCGTTCCGTCCTCCATGGTCACTATAAGCCAGACTGCTAGCGCAATCAGCGGAGTGAACCAACCGAACGCTACCACCTTTGAGGTGCGCTATCAGAACGGGACAGGTGCTCACCATCGACTTCTACGGTGAGAATATCTTCCGTCTGTTCCAGGACAATAAGGGCGGAAAGGTGCGCAATCCGCAAGCTCAGCCGCCCGCACAAATCCTCGTGAACAATCCGCGAAAGAGCGTGGACCATATCAACTTGACAAAAGACAACGGCTACTATATTATTGCTACGCCGAAAGTACAACTCCGCCTGAATGCTACTTCAGGGCTTCTCTCCGTGCTCAACGGTGAGGGAACAGAAGTGGTGCGCGAGCTGGCAGCTGCCAATATCACGGATGCAAAAACCACCCTCACATTTGCTGCTCAACCCAACGAATATTTCTATGGTGGCGGCGTGCAAAATGGTCGTTTCTCCCATAGAGGAAAGTCTATCGCCATCGAAAAACACGAACAACTGGGTGGATGGCGGTGTGCCTCCACTCCTTTCTATTGGTCAACAAAGGGGTGACGGCCTTTTGTGGCATACTTTCAAGCCTGGTCGCTACGATTTCGGAGCAGAAGATGCTAAGAAAGGACGCTTTCCCACTCAGAGAATTATCTCGACGTATTCCTCATGGTAGATAAAGAACCGTCATCTTTTGCTTTTCCGATTTCTACCAGCTGACGGGAAATCCCTGTGCTACCGCCAAAATTTGGTTTCTGAAGGTCATCTCAGTGCCTCATAATCGTGACTACTGGACGCGGAGAATGAAAAACGGCTTCATGGCTTATGAGGACGGCAAACGCTACAACGAGAGCCAAAAAGGACAACGGAGGTATCAAAGAAAAGTCTCAATGGTGAGAAAAATAATTATCAGTTTTCAGCTCGCGCCGCTATAGATCGCTATCTGAAAAACGATATGCCGCTCGGATGGTTTCTTACCTAACGACGGCTACGGAGCAGGCTATGGCCAAACAGCCACGCTTGATGGCAACATTGCCAACTTGAAAAGCTTTGGCGATTATGCGCGCTCGAAGGGCGTACAGATCGGTTTGTGGACACAAAGCGATCTCCACCCGAAAGACGGCATTGAAGCACTACTACAACGCGACATCAAGAAGGAAGTAGGCGTGGCAGGCGTTCGTGTCGCTAAAGACCGATGTGGCTTGGGTAGGTGCCGGCTACAGCTTCGGCTCACCAACGGTGTGGCCGATGTAGGCGAAATCATGCCGAAGTACGGCCATGATGCGCGCCCCTTTATCATCAGCCTCGATGGTTGGGCAGGTACGCAGCGCTACGCGGGAATCTGGTCGGGCGACCAAACAGGCGGCGACTGGGAATATATTCGCTTCCGCATCCCCACCTTCATCGGTTCGGGACTTTCTGAGCAGCCCAATATAACAAGCGATGTGGACGGCATCTTTGGCGGTAAGAACGTGCCCGGTGAATGTACGCGAATTCCAATGGAAGACATTCACGCACTGATGGAACTCAATATGGACGGTTTGGGGCGCAAACCCGAAATATCCGATGGTGCTTGGTGAACCAGCCACGAGTATCAACCGCTCTTATCTGAAGCTCAAATCAATGCTGATGCCCTATACTTACAGCATCGCAGAGGAGGCTGTTTACGGCAAACCCATGATCTCGCGCGCTCTTCCCTCGACTATCCTAACGACTACACGCTCGGCACTGAAGACGGAATACGAATATCTCTACGGTCCGAGTTTCTTAGTAGCTCCTATCTATAAGGACACCAAAAGCCGACAAGGAGGGCAACGATATACGCAACGGTATGTACCGCCCGAAAGGCAAATGGGTGGACTATTACGACGGACAGATTTTCTTTGGTGGCCGCATTATCAACAACTACGATGCACCGCTTTGGAAGCTCCCGTCTTTTGGCAAGCGGGCGCCATCATACCGATGACGAACCCCAACAACAATCCTTCTGAAATTCGCAAGGACTATCGCGCTTACGAGCTTTATCCCGATGGTGCAAACTGCTTTACGGAATACGACGACGATGGTGAGACGCAGGCGTATCTCAAGGGCGTGCTACGCACACCGACATCATGAGCAACTTGCAGAAAGGTGAGCTCAACGTGAAGGTGGAAGAAAACTGTAGGCAACTATAAAGGCTTTTGAAGCTACCGAGAAACGGTAATTCTTCATCAATGCTACGCGTGCTCCCAAAAAGGTGGTGGCTAAAGCGGGTGGTAAGAATGTGAAACTCACTAAGGTTACCAGCTTGCTGGCTTATGTGAACGGTCAGAATGTCTTTTTTCTTCAATCCGAAACCCAATCTGAATCGTTTTGCCACATCAGGTTCTGAATTTTCAAAAAGGAAACACGAAAGAACGCAGTTGCTCGTCAAGATTGGTAAGACTGACGTAACGAAGATACAGTAGAGCTACAAGTGAAAGGTTGAATTTGCGCCCGTCAGTGCACTGCTGAGAAACTTCTGGCCCGCTGTCTGTCCCCAACGTAACGTTTACAGACGACAACGTCAAAAGACGTAGCACGCTCACGCCTTCATGGGAAAAAGGTGCAGAATGCAGACACTACGAAACTAGAGTGTGACGGCCAACTCTGTTCTACAATTACCGACCAGGAACTTACCTTCGATCGGCTTGAAAACCCGAAACTGACTACGGTTTCAAGGTACGCGCTGTCAACAAGGAGGAGCTTCTCTCCTTGGTGCGCGGTGAAAGCTCGCTACAAAGGCTGAGTCCCTATCGGTTCGCTGTGAAGAATATCATGGGACAAACTACTTGTGAGAACCAACCCGGTATGGGGAGTTAACAAACTCCTTTCGACTACGACCAACGCTCAACATGGCACTCAAAGTGGGGCAAAGGCGAGGCAGTGCCGTTTACGCTTACACTGGATCTCCGCTCTGTGAATGAGCTTGACAAACTGGAGTATCTCCCCCGCGAAGACGGCGGCAACGGTACGCTGACGAAGGAACTATCTCTTACTCCACAGACCGCCAAACGTGGTCGAAGCCTATTGACTTTACGTCGAACCGCGATGGAGCAACGAAGACCTTACTTTCGAGGGCAATCCCTCAGCTCGCTACATCCAGCTTGAACGTGACGGAAGCCGCTGGCAACTTCGCAAGCGGACGCCAAATCGTATGTGTTCAAAGTTCCAGGTAGCGAAAGCATCTTGCAAGGCGACATCAACCACGACAAACGTATTGACGAGAACGACTTGACAAGTTACATGAACTACACAGGCCTGCGCCGTGGTGATGCCGACTTCGATTATGTGAGCAGTGGTGACATCAATAAGAATGACGCTTTATTGACGCCTACGACATCTCCATCGTGACAACTCAGCTGGACGGAGGTGCGGCACAACGCGCGAGCGACAAGGTGAGCGGAAACTGCTCTTGACGGCAGACAAGAACACCTTTCTGCTGCTGGCGATGAGGTTCGCATCACGGTGAGTGGTAAGGATCTGAAATGCGTCAATGGTTTGAGCTTCGCGCTGCCTTTTATAGCACGAGTGAATTTTGAATACCGAGGCATCGAACTTCTCAATATGAAAGACATGGTGAACCTCACTTACGACCGCTTACATACTAACGGTCAGAAGGAGCTCTTCCCCTGTTTTGTAGAACGCGGTAACAATTTCTTGCTGGAAGACGGTAGACTTTTTGTCATCAAGCTCAAAGCTGAAAAGCAGGCAAATTCAACCTTAAAGCTAAGGACGGTCTTCTTAGTACGGTCGAAGCTCGCACTTGCAACGCTTTCTGAATCACAAAAGACTGAATACTTCCCAATAGCCACCACCAGTTTTTATGGACTGGTGGCTGTTTTCTTCATGGTACATCCATAAGAAATAATCTATATATAGAATATGAAACGCTTCATAATGGCACGTTTCATTACGGTTGTTTCAAAATAAGAAATATCAAAATGAGTTGTGCGCCCCAATAATTTTAGGAAATTTATCAGTAGCTTAGAGTCCTCTCATGAGAAACAAACAGAATAATTTATTATCTTCGCTCTCCGAAAAATCAACCCAGGAGAATGAATCACTATTTTTCAACACGAATACATGCCACGGACATATCGAAGTGATCTGCGTTCTATGTTCTCAGGCAAAACGGAAGAACTCATCCGTCGCCTGAAACGCGCCCAGTTTGCCCATCAGAACGTGGAAATCTATAAGCCCACTATTGATACACGTTATAGCGAAGAAAACGTGGTCTCTCATGATTCCAACTACATCAAATCAACGCCAGTGGATGCCCCAAATAGTATATCTGCTGCTGGCTTCCGATGCTGAAGTGGTGGGAATCGACGAAGCGCAGTTCTTCGACGAAACGCTCGTAGATGTGTGTAGAAAATGGCTGATGCAGGCAAGCGCGTTATTGTGGCAGGGCTGGATATGGACTTCTAGGTAATCCTTTCCGGTCCGATGCCCGCACTGATGGCTATTTGCTGAGGACGTGACGAAAGTTCACGCTATCTGCGTGCGCTGCGGCAATCTGGCGCATTTAGTCACCGCATGGTGAGGCGAAAAAGCAGGTGATGCTTGGCGAAAAGGATGAATGCGAACCGTTTCGTCGCGATTGCTTTAGCAAAAGCCATCAACAATCATCCTCATGAAGTGGAATAAAGCTCGAGACAGCTCTATCGGCAGAACAAACATCAGTTTTGGAAATATATCTTCCTATCAGTTCGGCATCTTCCTACTTACTTTTGGGAGCGCGTTCGGATTGTTTTTCTGATCGATTTCCTTTCTGAAAAATGGGGTATGGGCATCCCTCCTCGATCACAAGAATGCTCATCGTCATTGCTCTATGCTCCTTGCCTTTCTCATCTTTGCCATTATTTATCATCTCTGGGAAAAAGACAAAGATGCGGAAGAAAGCAAAAACCGAAAGCGATGGTATCAGAATTTTTGGATACAGATAGCATGGTTCATCGTTATCATATCTATAGGCTTTGCTGCTTTCTTCTTCTCGATACTTATTTAGAAAAACTCCCTCAAGAATGGGCTTGGATTTACATTGCGTGGAAATTTGGAAAGAAAGTTGTTCTTTTCGTCCTCGCCCTATATTATTTGGCTGCGCACCAAATGGAAGAAGAAACAGTTTACACTCCGTCGGCTGACAAATGAGTTTTATTTTCGCCTTCAGGAACTTCTGTAAGATAACTTTGACGCTTCACTTTCATTATCAAAAATGGATACAGTCCTACTGAGTCATAAAACGGAATAGGAGAGAAGTAAGCAATAAGAATGAAGAACGAGACACAACTGGCAAAGAGAAAAGCTTTGCAGTTGTGTCTCGTTCTTTATAGAGTCTGCTGACCTCTCTTTAGTCGCGGTTATTCAAATATATGAGAGCATAATAGATGAGTGTGGCAAGTGAACCGAGTGCCGCAACAACGTAGGTGTAGAGCAGCAGAGCGAAGTGCGCTAACTGCCATCGGATGAGTTTCTCTACTGGTGATACTCTGCTCCCTGCAAGCCATTGCGTAGCACGCCGGCTGGCGTCAATCTCAACGGGAAGAGTGATGAAGCTAAACAGAGTGGTCAGTGAAGAGTACAATACCTCAAGAGGATTCCAGGCATTGCGTTGACAAGTATCATACCCGCCAAAAGTACCCATTGCACCCACCGCGAAGCAAAGTTCACTACAGGAACGAGGGCCGAACGGAGCGTGCAGCGGTGCGTAAGCCCTTCTCCCGTGCTGAACAGCATGGCCACATTCGTGAGCTGCAACGGCTGCGGCAGCAACAGAGCAACTCCCATAAACGCCTTCGCTAAGGTTGACGGTCTTGTCGGTAGGGTTATAGTGGTCTGTGAGTTGTCCCGGAACCGACGTAACACGCACGTCATAGATTCCGTTATCGCGGAGCATTTTCTCCGCTACTTGTGCGCCCGTCATTCCGCTGGCAATGGGAACACGAGTATTGTTTGAATTTCGACTCTGAGGTCTCGACTGAACCAAATAGTTGATCACGGCGAAGACGCCAAAATAATCCAAATCATGAGTGTCGGATAGTTAGTACTTATTGTTTGTTGAGGCTTACTATACAAAAGTATGCCAAAGATACGGAAAACAATCAGTAGTGCAGATATATTGACATATTTTTAGGGACTTCACGATACTTCTTAAGGATTTCTTCCTACATTTGTGTGTATTTCGATTGAAAATCATCTGATATGATCTACACTCACTCCTACAATTCTCCATTGGGGCGTATCATCGTGGCAAGCCATGAGGAAGCATTGATCGGACTCTGGTTTGAGGGACAGAAATTCTTTGGTACAACGCTCTGCGAGGCGAGTGTGGAGAAAAAGAATACTGTACTTAGCGAGGCGCATCGTTGGCTTGATTTGTATTTTTCGGGTTGTCGGCCAGATTTTGTACCATCACTGCGGCTCTTGGGCACTCCCTTTCAGCAAAAAGTGGCAACAACTGTTGGCACACCGTATGGCGCCACCACTACTTATGCCCACGTGGCCCTTGCTTGCCACACTTCGGCGCGCGCCATTGGCGGAGCAGTAGGGCGAAACCCCATATCGCTGATTGTGCCCCTGTCACCGCGTCATTAAGCTTCCGATGGTTCGCTCACAGGCTACGCTGGAGGTACAGACAGAAAAAAGGCACTGTTAGATATGGAACAGAGCCTGATAGGATAGAAAAGAAAAAGAGCAGTCCGCAGAGGACTGCTCTTTTATTATAGTGCATCAAACGAGCGGGATGAGTATCAAGAGAATGAGCTGAGCTGCAAGAATTCGCAGGAACATAGAGAGCGGATAAACTGTGGAGTAACCCACTCGCTGGCGCATCATTGTTGGCCGTTTGATTGGCAAAGGCAAGCGCAGGGGGATCCGTATTCGTACCAGCGATAAGACCCATCAGTGTGAAGTAGTTCAACTTCATTTTGAGGGCGTCCATAAAGACCGCAAATCATAATGGGGATGACCGTGATGAGGAAACCCATCCAAACGTAGTGGTAACCGCCATTAGTGACCGTGTTCCAGAATGTAGCACCTGCTTGAACACCCACGCCAGCCAAGAAGAGTACGAGACCCACCTCGCGGAGCATCAAGTTGGCACTGTTGGTAGTGTAAGCCGTGATCTTAAACTTGTAGCCGAAAGCTCCGATGAGGATACCGAGCACTCAACGGGCCACCAGCCAAAACCAAGCTTTACGGGTTCGCTGATTCCGGGGATAGGAATAGGAATTTGTCCCAAGAAAATACCGAGCAGAATCCCAAGGAACATCATTCCGACGTTGGGAGCTTCCAAAGCGCTTTTGAGTGTCGCCCACGATAGCACGAACGCGATTGATATTTTCCTCCGTACCCGTCACGCGGATATGGTCGCCCATTTGCAAGCGGAAGTTTCTGCGCGCAAAGAGCGTCATACCAGCACGCGAAACGCGTGTGACATTAACGTTGTAGAGGGAAGAGAAATGTAAGTCGTTGAACGTCATACCATTCACCTCAGGCTTAGAAATAATGAGTCTTGTGAGATATAACGCTTCTCTTCTTCAGTTTCTTTCTGCCAGTCCTCGTCAATCAGTTCACCCATCAAGGCGATGATAGCTTCCTTGTCTGAAGTGGTCGTAACGATAGAGTTTCATTCCTTCTTCCATTACGGTGTTTTCTTTCGGAATGAACATTTCGCCATCTTTCTTTGCACGAGAGCAAACGAAGTCGCCCTTCACAAAAATTGTGAAGTTCTTGCAGCGTATGGCCCATCACGGCTTTGTTAGTAACGCGCAGGATGAAATGTTCGGGAACAGAAGAGGGATCTGCCCTCGTTGGCGTGTTCATATTCTTTTGGCCTCTTTGTCGAGACTAACTTTTGCAAATATAGCGAATAGCGATGGTGGCACCGATGATACCCACAACCGCCAGCGGATAGGCACAAGCGTAGCTGCTACCTATGTTGAAACCTGGGTCGTGGTCGGCACTTCCCGCCCAGCAAGCGCGGAAGGATGTTATTAGCTGCACCCAAACCAGGCGTGTTAGTAACAGCGCCATAGAGAGTACCCGTCATCATGGCAAGATTCTTTTTGTTCAGAGGATCTCCAGGAGAGTAGAACCAAATGAAATAGAGCGCCAGCATGACAGCAATGTTGAGAACAATCAGTGCAGGTGAGAGAAGATTCATCTCAACCCCACCTTTTTGAAAGTGGCAAAGAAGCCCGGGCCCACTTGCAGACCAATGCAGTAGACAAAAAGCACCAGGCCAAATTCCTTGATGAAAAGTTGATGATGAGCGTTTGGTTGGCCATGGCGGTTGCCATTTCTCCGTTGGAAGGAGCCACTCACAAACGTGTGGTAAAGGTGTCCAGCGAGGATTCCGACGAACAAAAACGAAGGTTACGCTGAGGAAATACCGCCCAGTTTAAGTTTACCCAACTTTACACCTAACCAAATAACCAGCGCAAAGAGGGAGTGCCAAGTGCGCAGGCAGCACAGGGTTGTTGATGATTTTTAATTAACCATTCCATAAGTTAGAAAGAAAAACGTAAAAGTTATATAGTTTTAGGTGCGGCGAAGTTAAGCATTTTTAGCGGAAACCCTCCCGCTTTCTTACCCTTTTTGCTGAAATGAGGCAATTTTTATATATTTGCAGCAGTTAGTTTTGGTGAAGTTCAGAAAGATAAGGATTGCTACTTTATAGTTTGCAAATTTGTCTCTCCCTTTCCCTTCTACTCAATTCTTGTTTCACATAATCCTTTTTAGTTATGCGCCACACGTTTTTCTCCCTCTGCCTGTCGCTGTTGTAACTTTTGCCCAGCAGCAGACAGAGTTGCGCCGCTCAAAGACAGTTTTTCTCAATGAAGCTTTCCAAAAAGGTAGAATACTCCAAACGTTCAATCGTCATATAGATGATAGCGTCAATATCTTTCTGAAAGATGCCTCTCTCTGTTTTGTTCGCAAGGACACAATTTATAAGGCCTATCTCAATAATGTGTTAGGGGCTTCGGCTCGATTCTGTGGAATATAAGAAAGTGAATAATCAGATGGGGCGTGTAGTGGCTCGTCAGGGGTATAACTATTTACTTTGCGTCACCACAGTGAATATGAATCTTCTCAAAGAAGAAACGTACAGTTCCAATAGTGCAGGCTTCTTTGATTTAGATATTCCCAGTGCTTTCGGGCGTGAATGTCAACACTTTCTTTTGAGCTCGACCGCGACAAGCGGGATTCCGATGTGGGCTACCCTTTGCAAAACAAATACTATTTTTGGCTATCAGGTAAGGAGATACCTGCCAACGAAACGCAAGTCAAGAAATATGTGCGCCCCGAAATGAAAGAGGCCTTCCGAACTTTGATGGCCGACCGCTTTTGGAGTTGGAGTGATGAGAAAAGTCTCAAACAACTGCTGATGTATCTGCAATAGGGTGGAGATAAAAAGAAAAGAGAAGTCGAACTTATTGAGATTTTATCAGCAAGCCCGACTTCTTTGTTTTCGTATCGGTTTTGTCTCTCCCAGAATTATTCAGTATTTTTGCCCTTATGGAACAAGTTAGAAAGAACAGTGCTCGCGCTTTGGCTATTGGCCGCGCGCCCAAAGACGCTCTCGGCGGCGCTCATCCCCGCTGTCACCTCCTCCCGCTTTGGTTTTTGCCTCTGGGCCGTTCCGTCTTCTGCCCGTATTGGGCTGTATGCTCTTTGCCGCATTGATGCAAATAGCAGCTAATTTTATCAATGACCTTTTTGAGTTTTTGAAGGGGACAGATGGCGAAGAACGTCTCGGTCCTGAGCGCGCTTGTGCGCAGGGCTGGATCAGTCCGTCTTCGATGAAGCGCGGTATAGCTCTCATGTTGGTGCTCGCGGCTATTGTGGGCTTGGCCACTTTCTACGGCTCGCTCATTACAAGCCCCTCGGCCTTTGTGGCTGACAACCTCCTGTTGATCACGTTCTATTTCCTGCTCGTGGGCTTGGCTTGTTTGCTGTTTGCTTTCCTTTTATACCACGTTGCTGAGCTACTGCGGATTGGGCGATGTCCTCGTCTATCTGTTTTTGGCTTTGTTCCCGTGGCGGGTACCCTATTTCTTGCTGACCGGCTGGCTTATCCCGGAAGTGTGGTGGCTCAGTGCTGCGGTAGGACTGATTACCGACACGCTTCTCGTGCTCAATAATTATCGCGATCGCGATACTGACCGCGCCTGTGGCAAGCGCACTTTAATAGCCGTGCTTGGTGGGCGTTTTGGCAGTTGGTTCTATCTGTTGCAAGGCGTTTTCGGTGCATTATGTTTTTCCGCCCTCGCTTTCTATGGCCTTTTGTCTGCACTGCTTGTCCTGCTTTATCTGCTCCCACATTTTCTTACTTGGCGCGAGATGGTGCGTATCAACCGTGGGCGTGAATTGAATAAAATCCTTGGCAAGACTTCTCGCAATATGCTTTTCTTTGCTTGCCTTGCAGTCCTTTCTCTTGTTTTCTGTATTGTGTGAGTTGCCTCTCTCTCTGCACAATACCATCTTTGTTTTTCTTCCCTTTGTCGTCTGAAAAACAGGCGTGCAGAATCGTGTCTATCCTCTTTTTGCTCACAAATCTTTTGCCATCTTCGCCATGATAAGTGTACCAGCTGATTCCCTTATTCTATCAGCTGACCTCCTTATTGTGTTCACCAACGCAATTAAAGATATTTGTGCTACTCATCTTTATTTCTCACGCAGTATTTGTAGTGTCAGGTTCTTTTTATATAGGGGAGCTCTCAATTAGAGAGAGAGTTTTCAATAAATAAATGTTTTATTGATTTTGTTTATCTTTTTTTCTTTTCGCCCAACTCAATCACTTCTAAGTCCTTAAATTCTTTTCCGTCAACAGTAAAGCGGACGAGTGTGCATCCTTTTGCCATCCTTGCAGGCCTGCTGCACCGGGATTGATATGTAGACAGCGGAGTGTTTTGTCGTAGAGGATTTTGAGAATGTGGCTATGCCCAGAGATGAAGAGGTCGGGCGGACTGGTGTACATTCTCCCAACGATGGAGCGATCGTAGTTGCCAGGGTAGCCGCCAATGTGTTTTTATCATGATGTCGGCGTCTTCGCATTTGAACCGCAAGAGCTCGGGGAACATACGTCTGAGGGTCGCCACCGTCGCAGTTGCCGCAAACGGCGCGGGAAGGGCTTGAAGGCTTGAAAGCGTTCGGCAAGTTCCGTAGAACCAATATCACCTGCGTGCCAGATTTCATCAACATCGGCAAAGTATTTCTCGTAGCGTTCGTCCCAATAAGAATGAGTGTCGGAAAGCAGGCCTATGCGTTTCATAGCCCAAACTTTGTTTTCACGAACTCCTTAATGATTTTCGCCACTTTTCTCAATGCCCTAAAAACACTGGTGTTGAGGGCAAAGGTGGTATGTGTCGGCTTCGCCCCATGTGCGCGAACTATAAAAATTGTAGAATTCGGCACGTTGGCTTTCTCCCTTTTCGAGCAAACGACGAGCCACCTTGCGATCCACGTTGCGGCGTTCCATCACGCGCGAGATGCGATCTTCGTAGTTGGCTGTGAGAAAGATATTGATGCAACGCGGATTGTTGCGCAGAACATAGTCGGCAACGCGGCCGATGAAAAACACTACTATGCGCGTTGGCAGCCTTGAGAATGGCATCGCTCTGAAGGCGGAAGAGAGCCTCTTCAGAGATAGAATTGTTGTAGTATTCGCCCGTTCCAATCATAGGAATGACAGAACGGAAGGCATGTCCGAAGAAACCTTTCTTTTCATCGTTTTTTCTCGAAAAATGTCTTCGCTGTAGCCACTTTCTTTCGCCGCTATAGCAAGGATTTCTTTATCATAGTAGTCCATGTCGAACTCCTTAGCCAGAAAATGTCCGATGGCGCGCCTGCCAGCTCCGAGTTGTCGCCCGATAGTGATGACAAATGGTTCCATAAGTTGTTAGTTATAAGTTGAGCGAGCTGAGTTGTGAAGTTTCAGAAACATTGCTTTTCATCTCTTGCTCTTTTATTTTATCATTTTTGAGTTTTCTCACTTGTCGCGCCTGCAGCGTGATGGCGATTAAGAACGCCAAAGTGTCAGCAGCAGGGAGAGAGAAGAGAACACCATTAACGGGATTGCTGAAGATATGGGGCAGAATCAGAATCAGTGGGATGAGGAAAATGAGTTGACGCGTGAGCGCGAGAAATATGCTCTTTCCCGAGAAGCCGATGCTCTGGAAGAATGCCACCGACATAATCTGAATGCCGACGAGCGGAAATGTGGCCACCATGATGCGCAGCGTGTGGGCTGCTTGCTGAATCAGTGCGGGCGAATCCTTTGCGAAGAGAGTGGCCAATGGCGTTGCAAAGATGAAGCACGCCAAACATCCCGTTGTGGTGATACATGTTGCAAATATAATAGCCTTTTTGAGGACTTCCAATAAGCGATCATATTTTTGTGCGCCATAATTGTAGCCGGCAATGGGTTGCATCCTTGGTTCAGACCGATGACAATCATAACGATGAAAAGTACCAGACGATAGGAGATGCCATACCCGCCTACTGCTACATCGCCTCCAAGGTTGGTTTCATTACCGTATTGCGTCAGACTGCGGGTGATGAGGATTGCCACGAGGCAGGCGCAGAGATTTATCAGAAATTGCGGTAGCCCCGTGATAAGTGATTTCTTGATAATGTCCCAGCGAATGTTGGGGAGTTTAGGTTCAAGATGCACGAGGTTCGATTTATCGGCGAAGAGATGAAACTGCCACATCAGCATGATGAGCTGAGAGCACACTGTGGCGAGTGCTGCTCCTCGAATGCCCCAATGCAGCACAAAAATGAAGAGTGGCGCCAAGAGGCAGTTACACAGCACCGTTCCGATAGTTGCCATCATGGCTTTCTGCGGGCGGTTGGTGGAGCGAAGCAGAGCGTTCAGTCCCAAATACATGTGGGTCACAACATTGCCTGCAAGTATAACAGTCATAAAATCGTGAGCGGGCCCAATCGTTACATTGCTCGCTCCGAAAAAGCGCAAGATGGGAGTGAGAAACACTTGCAAGATAAATCCCAGCGAAAGCCCCATGGTGAGATTCATGAAGAGCACATTCCCCAGAATGTCCTGTGCCGTTTTGTAGTCTTTCTGTCCGAGCCGAATGGACATCAGCGTCGAACCGCCCACGCCTACCATGGCTCCAAAAGCAGCCGTAAGCAGCATGACCGGTCCAGTAAGTGCCAAACCCATAATGGCCTCAGGGCCGACGCCTTGTCCTATGAAAACACCATCAATGATGTTGTACACGGAAGATGCCGCCATTGCAACGATGGCTGGAATGGCATATTGCATCAAGAGTCTCCCTACGGGCTGTTCGCCCAAGGCGTTGAATTCTACTTGCTTCTCTCTGATCATATACTTGGTCTTTTCGATGGCAAAGTTACTACTTTTTGCGCAAAAGAGGTCGAGTTTTATTTTACTGCCTTATTATTTGACAAATGCATTTCTCAATGTAGCGCGAATTTTATCGTTTTAGCTAAAAATATCTTTGAGCGAGCGTGAATTTCCATAGATGTAGTGGAAAAATTACCTCTGGGAGTGGGTTGGTAAGCCTAAAAAAGCGTGTTTTTTTGCTGAAGGAGAACTGTTTGCTTCCTTATTCTGTTTAGAAATGCAATAAGGCTGTTGGCTGACATCCTTATTGCATTTGAAAATATCCTTATTGTATTTTTCGGCATCCTTATTGGGACGACCAGATGAGAAGGAAGAGTTTTAGGACCACTTTACTTTGAGATGAGTTTTAAGCCATTCTCAACTTGTTAGAATACGAATTATATTTTACAAAGATAGGCGTTTTCTGAGTTTTTAGATAACTTTTTCCCCTTTTCTATTTTTATGCTTTTCTCCCTTAACCTTCATTGTTGGTAAATGATAAAAAGACTGGGTGACAGATGTCTGAAAAACATGGGTAGTTCAAGGTTCAGAATCGCCAAAGTCTAAAAACTTGTACGTTTCTTTTGTGCTTCGCATGCTTTATCGTATTTTTTTGCACAGATATATCATAAAGGTGTAAGCTAAAATATAAAATAAAGCTCTATGAGTGAACAAATGAAAAATCAAGCAGCTCGTCGAACTTCGTCAGAAAAGCCCGCATGGGCGGTGGCGAGATTGCTATCGACAAGCAGCACGCCAAAGGTAAGGCTACGGCTCGTGAACGTATCGACATGCTCCTCGATAAGGGTTCTTTTGAGGAATTGGATATGTTCAAACTCCATCGCTGTTCCGATTTCGGAATGGAGAAGAAGAAATTCTTGGGTGATGGTGTAGTGGCTGGTTCGGGTACTATCAATGGTCGCCTTGTTTATGTCTTTGCTCAAGATTTCACCGTGAATGGCGGTTCACTGTCAATCACAATGGCGGAGAAAGATTTGCAAAAGTGATGGATTTGGCCATGAAGCAAGGTTGTCCCTGCATCGGTTTGAACGATTCAGGCGGTGCGCGCATCCAGGAAGGTATTAACGCGCTGGCGGGCTTTGGTGAGATTTTCCAACGCAATATTGAAGCGAGCGGTGTGATTCCTCAAATCTCTGGTATCTGCGGTCCTTGTGCTGGTGGTGCTGTATATAGTCCAGCTTTGACCGACTTTGTTGTGATGCTGGAAGGCGTTAGTTATATGTTCCTTACTGGTCCGAAAGTGGTAAAGACAGTGACGGGTGAGGACGTAAGTCAGGAAGATTTGGGTGGCGCTCGTGTGCACAGCAGTGTGAGCGGTGTGGCTCATTTCACAGCTAAGACAGAAGAAGAATTTGCGGCTCTGATTCGCAAACTGCTCGAATATGTTCCTCAGAACAATATGGAGAAAGCTCCAGTGAAGGAATGTACAGACCCGATTGACCGCAAGAGGATTCCCTCAACGAACTTATCCCCGACAATCCCAATATGGCCTATGATATGTATAAGGTTATCTCAGCGATTGTCGACAATGGCGAGTTCTTGGAGGTTCATAGCCAATTTGCTCGTAATATCATTGTAGGTTTTGCTCGTTTCAACGGTCAGAGTGTGGGTGTTGTGGCTAATCAGCCCAGTGTTTATGCCGGTGTCCTCGATAGCAATGCCAGCCGCAAGGCAGCTCGTTTCGTGCGCTTCTGCGACTGTTTCAATATTCCTATTGTTAGTCTCGTTGACGTGCCAGGCTTCTTGCCTGGAACAGGCCAAGAGTACAATGCCGTTATTGATCATGGTGCAAAATTGCTCTATGCTTACGGCGAAGCCACTGTACCCAAGGTGACAGTTACACTGCGTAAAGAGCTATGGCGGTTCCCACATCGTGATGGGTTGTAAAGCAGCTCAAGGCCGATCTCAATTATGCTTGGCCCAGCGCAGAGAGTGCCGTGATGGGTGCCTCTGGTGCGGTTGCCATCCTCAATGGCAAAGAAGCCAAAAACACAGGAAGATCCCAAGGCTTTCTTGGCAGAAAAAGGAGAAAAGAATACAATACGCTTTTCACCAATCCTTATAAGGCTGCCGAATATGGTTATGTTGACGATATCATCGAGCCACGTAACACTCGCTTCCGCGTGATTCGCGCTTTGGCACAACTGCAGAATAAGCGGGAAACGCGTCCTGTGAAGAAGCACGGTAATATTCCTTTATAAAATGTGTAAATGTGGGAGTGGGCGAAGTTGTACCTCTGTGCGATTCTTCCATTCCCATATTTTTCGTATATACCTATTAGCACATTTTCAAAAATGAAGACGTTCAAATATAACATCAATGGTCGTGAACTTTGCATCCGTGTCAAGTGGCGAAGACAGTACGATTTCGGATATCCTTGTTGATGGAGAATATCCGCAGGTGGCAGAAAGCGAAATGCCCGCTTATGCTGCTGTCATCTCGCTGGCTTTTGCTGGAGAACGACATCGAAGTTGTCCACGACGACGAATCAGATGTCATCACGTTGCAGCATCATCGCTCCTATGGGGTAATCCCGTTAGTTTGTTGCGCCCAGTTGTGGGTGGCTCATCCTGTTCTGACGATGTCGCGGTGCCTACAGAGCGAAGTTTTCTAACCATACATTCATAACGAATCATAAAATATGAAGCAATATAAGTATAAAGTCAATGGTGCGCAGTATGACGTGACCATTAACGAGATTCAAGGTCAGTTGGCCAAGGTGGTTGTTAACGGCATCGCCCTTTGATGTAGAGATGCAGAACTCGCAGCTCTCTGAGGATAACCTGCCCGATGTAACAACAACTGCTGCTCCAGCGGCTGCCCCAGCAGCTCCCTGTTGCTGCCGCTCCGGCTGCTACTGAAGCCGCTCCTTCTGGTGCAGGTGAAGGTACGCCTGTGAAAGCTCCGCTACCAGGTGTTGTTACGAAAAATCAACGTTTCAGTTGGTCAGCAGGTGAAGAAGGGCGAGAATGTTCTCGTTCTTGAAGCCATGAAGATGGAGAATAATATTACGGCCGAGGGCAGATGGTACTGTCAGCGGTATTGCTGTTAAGGCGGGCGATAGTAGTGCTCGAAGGTGCAGTTCTCTTCGACCATTGCCTAAGTCCTTTCTACCCGTTAGTCGGGTTGAGTGATAAAACAACGGAAGACTTTTTATCCCCAGTGGGTAAAGTCTTCCGTTGTTTGATTGATAAAGTCAGTGACTTATTCCTCTAATAACGTGTTGAGCACTTTGCGGCTGAGGCGATGCGCCTTGACTTCTGCTTTTGCAGCAGTTCGCGGATGTCGGGAGCTGCAAGGCGGGTACGGTTGCGCAGCAGTATGGGAATAAGCACTTCTGTTTGCTTCAGATGCGCATATTTGCCCAAAAGAACGGGAGTAGGGTAGCCGTAGTGACGGATAAATTGGATGGCGCGGTCAAAGCAAATGGGAGTCAGCCACAGCCATATTATTGACCAACATTGGTGAGGGGCTTTTGCAGAAGCACATCATGTGCCCCTTGAGCGTAACTCAAAGTTGAACGAGTTCTAAAGCCGCACTGTCGCGCTGCGTCAGTTTGTCGCGGTGGAGAAGTCCGTTGGAAGCCGTAGCTGAATAAGAAAAGGCTACCGAATATAACCAGCAGTAAAAGCGCGTGTTTCATCTTTTCGTTATTTTCTAAAGTCCATGATTTTTGTGATTGGCTTTCTTTCGTCCGAGAGCCCGGAGTTGGTAGAAGCCGTGAGGAGATCGGCTGTGTTAAATGTTGAGTCGGGACGGAAGCGACGTATTTCTCGTCCCGTATTGTCCACCACGACAAACGTTTCTGCATCCACGTTGAGCTGAGGCACTTTCTGCGAATCCGCAGAAGGAGACACTGCTGTCGATTTCTTTTGTTGGCGAAGCGTTTCAAAAAATGCCACCCACGGCTTGCAGTGGGTTGTTGTCGTAGCTGTGGGAGAGCCAGTCGAACACGCCCTTCACGTTGTCCGTCAGAAACTTGCTGCGGAAGAGGCGAAGCCGTTGAGATGTTGCGTGCGCAAGAAGTTGATTTGGCGTTGCAGCGCAACGAGTGGCCAATCCTTTTCGTTCGCCGACAAACAGTAGAGTCCCAATCCCGGAACTATTGCGCCGCGCTGAGCACGCTCTTTCCAGTCGAGCACAAAGGGGTGAAATTATCCCCATCAAAGTACATCATCGGAAGAGTACATCCATCGTTCCCTCGTTGAGCCACGCCACCGCGTCCTGATGCACCGCGTCGCGCGCATTCCAGCCCCGCGAACTCTGCCGAGCCATGTCTGCGTACTTTCCTACGGGCGAGCAACTCAGTACAATACCCGGTCGGACGCTATCTACAGCGCGGCGAATCTTACGCACCACGCGTGTCACGTTTTCCGTACGCCAGCGGTTGATGGGTTGCCCCTGTCCATAGCGCTTATAAGTTTGCGCGTCACTAAAAGCGGATGCCGTTTTCGGGATAACGGATGTAGTCGAGATGAATCCCATCGACGTCATAGTTTTGCGCAATTTCTTGACAGATAGACGCAATATAGTCGCCCGTTGCTGGTACGCCAGGGATCCGCGAGGTACTGGTCGTTACTGAGCTGACAAAGCTCCGGATGGCGGCGCGGTAGCGAGCGGTTGCCCAGTCTTTTCATATCCGCCACTTTATTCACTGGGAACGCCACCACCCAAGCATGGAGTTCCATTCCGCGTTTGTGTGCCTCGTCAAGAGCAAAGCGCAGCGGATCGTAGTTGGGACTCTTTCCTGGCGTACCAGTGAGCCCCATCCCACGGCTCTATGTCCGAGGGATAAGCCGTTGTGCCGCGCAATCGAGTTTGGAAAAGTACCGTGTTAATACCCGCCTGCTGCAACCGATCGAGGATGTCGATGAGTTCCTGCTTTTGGCGAGTGATGCCCTCAGCGCTGTTGGCGCGCGTCTTGGGCCAGTCAAGCCCCATGAGCGTTGTGAGCCACACGGCGCGGTAGTCCTTCTTCTCCACCTTTGCGGGCTGAGCCGAAAGGAGAGAGAAAACGGTAGGGAGGAGTAGGAGTGTGAGAAAAAGTTTCTTCATTCAATCAGAAAAAGATGAAACAAACCGATGGATGTTATTGCAGTTGCTTGTAGAGCTCACGGAGCACAGCACGCGGCATACCGGACTCACCGCCTTATCAAGGTCGCGTCGTGCCGCACCAAAGTCCTTTTGCTGAATCAGTACGCTCGCTCGTCCCACATAGAGCTCGCGATTGTCGGGCGCAAAGGCGCGGTCTTGGTCGTAGTCGTTGCGGAGCGAGGGGAAGTTTTGTTGTTCCTCTTCTAAGTGGATACGATAGAGCAGCGCATTGAGATCCTCGGGGTGTGCATTGATATAGATGCTGATGCGTTGCAGCGCCTCTTTTGGCCGTCCTTCCTTTTCGAGCGTCATAGCCAGCAGGATGGGGCGCATTCGTATGGAAGGATTGAACGAAAAGCACCTTTTTCCAAATCGTTGCGCGCATTGCTGTACTGTCGGTTTTGCAGATGAGCCGCTCCGCGCAGAAGTAGAGCCGCTCCCGCAGCGAGTCGGTTTGTGCTACTGGCATCAGCAAATCGCAGTCGGTGATGCACGCTTGCGGGTTGTTATCTTGCAGATAAACCGTAGCCCTGTCCATGCGTGCCCCATGATCCGACGGATTAAGGCGAAGCACCTCGGTGAAAGTCTCTATGGCTTCGCGATAGCGTCCTTGCGCAAGTGCAATCTGTCCCAAACTGCGCCGCAAAATATTGTTGCCTGGCGCTTTCGGACGAAGCTGCAAACATTCGCGGAAGAGACGTTCGGCGGCAGCGAGCGAATCGGAATGCGAGATAATTATATGCCCACTCAGATTGTCGGCATACTTGAGCGAATCTTCACGTTCTTGTCGTGCGTCCTTTGTCTGCACGTCGTAGTCGTGGAGGTTTTTGAACGCACGGTTGTAGCTCCTTTTCGAGTTCCACAATGGTTTGACCCGTCATCGGGATGATGCTGCCGAGCAGAAAGAGCAGCACTAATAATCGTTTTCATACGGACAAAGATAGAGATAAAAATAGGACAATGCGAAAAGCGAACTGCCCACGCTATTGATAGTGTGTAGTCTTTAGATTTTTTTATTACTTTTGCTCTGAAAAAATTATATAACGCTTAACAAATAGGCCCTTATGATGCTATCGGAGAAAGGAAAAGCTTTCTTGCAATTGCATATCTCTGTCCTGCTGGCAGGTTTCACTGGATTGTTCGGTAGGTTGGTGTCGCTCGATGCTGCCCAGTTGTCGTGGTGGCGAATGTTGCTAACCACACCTCATCTTGGTCGTGTTCATCGGTTTTTCCACGCATCCCCCTCAAGCGCGCTTTGCAATTGGCTGCTTGCGGCGGTTTGTTGGGCATCCACTGGGTGTTGTTCTACGCCAGTATTCAGTATGCCAATGTTTCCATTGGTGTAGTGTGCTACGCCCTTGTGGGCTTCTTCACCGCCATTGTCGAGCCGCTCGTTTTCCATAAGAAATTCTCTCCTCTTGAGTTTGTCTATTCGCTCATTACCGTTGCCGGTCTCCTTTGCATCTTCTCACTCGACAGTCGCTACCGCTTGGGCATCGCCATAGGTAGTGTGGCCGCTTTCACGGCAGCGGTGGCCGCCATTTTTCTCAAGAAATACTCCCAAGAAGTACGTTCGCGTGATGCGTTGACTTATCAGATGATGGGCGGCTTCGTAGTGCTCACGTTGCTTGTTCCGCCTCTATCTCGCAGCATTTACGGATGTTCCCACGCTCTTCGTTCTTCCACAAACGGTGGATCTTATGTGGATTTTCGGCCTGTCTTTGTTTTGCACCGTTGCCCTTTATCTCTTGCAGATTGCCGCCCTCAAAACGCTTCCTGCTTTTTACGGTGGAACTGAGTTATAACCTCGAACCCATCTATACCATTTTTGTATGGCGTTCGTCTTCTTTGGTGAAGGGCGCGAACTGAACTTCTCGTTCTATTTGGGCATAGGTCTCGTAGTACTTAGCGTGCTTCTCCAAACGCGGCGCGCTATGAAGAGGAAAGAGGCGTAAAAGAGCAGAGATTAATCTTCCTTCAACTTTCCGGTTTGAGATGCAACTAATTGATAATGGCACCTTTCCTTTTTAATGAGACTTTCATGATTGCTTATCTCTACTATTATATTCCCTGTAAGAATTATGTTGATAAAACTCACATCATGGGTCTTTATTCCAACATCTGTTACCTCTTCAAATCCCATTAACAAGAAAAAGGGTTTGAAGAGGTATTAAAAAGGATTCTTACTCGCTGATTATCTGTAAAAAGGCATCAATGCGTTCTCCTTCATCCCTTTGTGAGATGGGGATTTGTGTTTTTAATAGATTTACACGTGAGCGTAGTTGTTCTTTATCAGCCGTCAACTGATAGTTGATGAAGAGAGTCGGATGTGAGTGTTCCAATCTCTTGGCTGGGCGCTAAGATGTTCTTTACACAAGCGCTCTGCCTTTCGGAAAAACTCTGCATTTTCCTTGTCGCCGGTTTCTTTTGCTGCCAAAGCCCTAAAAAGTTAAAAAGGCGTATATCGGTAGGGGTAGATAGATAGTCCCTTATTCAAATAAGTTATCATGTCAACCTTGTCCATTGCTATAGCTTGCAGCTCATAATATCCCGGGAGAAAATTAGGATGAGAACGGATAGTGAGCACAAAAGACGAGCGTATTTTGTGCTTTTTCGCTTTAATTAAAGACATTTCATCAACAGGAGAATCATTATAATATCCTCGTAAAATATTGAAAAACGCTTCCAGACCTTTATAGGATACTTGTTCAAGATTGTTTTTGTTGTTGTTGGCACAAGGACTCGCTCAGATGTGTCGACAGAGGAAGTGAGAATGCCATAACCATCATTTAACAAACGGACGTTGTAAGTTACAGGCTCTAATTCTCCTTTGCTTATCCAATTGTTCCAATCACTTGCATGACTTTTGTTTACTTGAAACATTGGCAGGTACATCAAGTATTTTCCGCGAATCAGGGTTGTAGGGTCAATTGAAAAAAACACTGTCCGTAGAAGAAATCTTGTCCGTTCCTCCATGATAGAAATAAGCGATATATCCTTCTCTGGCTGTAACAAAACTCGTCTGTAGTCATATTCAGCACACATTGTTTTTGCCATTTTTATTTGGAAGGACATCTCAAAAATCTTCTGGAATGAGCTGCATCCAGGGGGTGGTATCAAGTTGCGCAACGAGAAAAGACGCAGCATAGTCTCACCTGCTGCCCTTTTCCTGCCACTGATAGCAAAAAGGAGGAATAATAAGATCTTTACTATATTTCATACATTTGGTTTTATAAAAGTTATTTCAACATGAATACATCCATTTTTCATCCAGGACTTTGCAGCCTTCTTGTTTCAATGCATCTTTCAATTTGCTAATTTGAGATGCTGATAAATTCCGCTTATTTATATCAAAAAAACATGTACCTTTTATTGTTTTATCTATTTATCACTTCATATTTTCGAAAGAATCTAATATGTTCTCTATAATTCTATCCGGATTCTTTTTGCGCACGGCTACCTCGAGATAGTCCATAATTCGCCATGTTGTTTCCTGAATGTGATAGTAACGTCCGGAAAGAATCCTGCCGTCAGAGACATGAGGGGAGTTAGTGTCCATTTTGGTAAGTGGGTGAAGTAGTCAGTAAGCAGAGTCACATCTTTTCTTATTATTGTCTGAAAAGAGTTTCAGGTGTCAGAATATCTATGCTGATATTTCCTGTAGATGAAACGTAGGCAATCAGATTGTAATCAGCGGTGTTTGAAGATAATTTGTAATGCTGACCTTTAGCATTTTAACTCTTCACTCATCACGCACGATTGAGCAAACAATCGCTTAATATCCCCATATATCCCACCATCGAAAACAAAGGAGACATTATTTTTGAAAAGTGCATATTCGTTGGCCTTAGTAAAGTACGCACTTTTATATGTTTCAAAAGCTTGATGCTGTCGTTGTCCTTTTAATACCTCAAAACAACCGAATTCGTTAGAGACTACAAAGCCAAAATATGGAAGAGGATTTGTTATGAAGCAGAATTTACCATTGAGCCAAACAGCTGGAATTTTGGCTGTATCTGACTTTGTTTGTTCAGAGACAAGTCTCTTTGTATCTTCCTTCATTAACGAAGCATCTGATTTGGACACACAAAAATCATAAGGTTCTTCTTCCGTTCGTAGATGAAAGAACCAATCTGCATTGATATGCTTGTTTCCCGAAGGAAGACTCGTTGATGGAGTACTGACAAATATGACTGTCCCAGAGGCCAACCAATAAGTTTCTCGCACGATTTATTTTTAGAATTCAACCTCTATCAAGAGGTCGTATGGATTCCCAATGCGGAGCTGCATGGAAAAAGGACGCACGCATTTCATCCAGTGACACATATTGCAAAGAAAGAAGAGACAACAATAAATCTTTATCTCCTCTTATACATTGTTGGGCACGTGAAGGGACACTCAGTAGGATGGCTAAAATGAAATAATAGAAATTGTGCATATTGTTAATATCTTTTCCTTCTTTCACTATCTGAATGAAAACTTCGATCCATATTTTTCTGTAACCTCACCGTCTTCAGGCACACCTTCACAGGAAACAAACTCACCTGTTGTAGATTCATATACTACAGCATGAGAAAAACCATAATTCCGTAGTTCGTCAAAAGCAACTCGTATCAGTATGAGACGGACCATAAGCATGTCTGTCTTGATAAGGATGGCAATGATACATTGTATCGTAAAGATTCTTTTGTATTCCGAAGCAAATTCCCGGAGTTTTCACAGTTGGAACTTCTACTAAGACATGTTTTTACTAATTGTCCGATGAAGTGTCTTATCTACTGTAGGTATAGATGACATAGTATGATGACAGTCATTAGTATGCTTTATTATAATTAGCGGTACAAAGATTCATAGAAAATTGTTCAACGCCAAATGTTTCTTGTAAATTTTCAACAACTAAAACATCTCTTTTTATTGGATAGATTAGTTAGAGTTTGCTTTATTGTTTTTATTAAAAATGGGAATCGCAATTAAACCTTTTCCTTCACCATTCGTCCTAAGAAAGCGACATCGCCCTGGGGAGGGCTATGTCAGTATGATTGAAACAGGATTATTCATAAGAAAGTAATTGCATGAAACGACTTCTTTTTCATTGCTTGCTCTCATCGTCTCTCAAACTCTTTTTGGCCCAAAAATATGTGGTTACAGGGCAGCGTAGAGGACGAGCGCAATATGAACAAACTTGAGTTTGCTTCCGCCACGCTGATGAAGCTCGATAGCACGAAAATCATTGGGACAATGACCGACAGCATTGGCGCGTTCAAACTTCGTGTGGCACAGCCTGGCGCGTATATTTTTGCGCGTTAGCTTTGTGGGCTATTCGAAAGCGGATCGCATGGTGACGCTCACGGAGAACAACGATTCTATTGATTTGGGCATCATAGGGTTTGGTGGGCGATAAGTACACCTTGCAATCGGCCGTAGTCACTGGTACTGCCGCGCGTGTGCAGCAGGTGGGCGATACAACAATGTTCAACGCCTCGGCCTATCGCACGCCAACGGGTTCCACCCTCGAATCGCTCGTTAAGCAGTTGCCTGGCGTGGAAGTGAGCGACGACGGAACGATTAAGTGGAACGGAAAAACCGTCAAGAGCTTTCTCGTCAACGGTAAAGACTTCTTCAAGGGTGACACAAAGGTGGCAATGAAGAATCTGCCTACTGAGATGGTCAGTAAGCTGAAGGCGTACGACAAGAAAAAGCGACTACACAGAGCAAACAGGTATCGACGATGGTGAAGAAACTACCGTGCTCGACATCATGACGAAGCGCGAGCTGAACGAGTCGTGGATCGTTAATGCCGATTTGGGGTGGGGTAATAAGGACCGTTATGCTGAGAAATTCTTTTGCCACTCGCTTCTCCGACAATAGCCGCGTCTCCTCTTCGGCTCGCTCAACAATACGGGCGACGAAGGGTTTTTGGTGGACCGCGTAGCTTTGGCAGAAGTAACGGACTTACCTCGAGCAAAAATGTTTGGTTTGGACTTCGAATGGGAAAATGGTAAGAAAAAGCGCGAAGCAGGCCGTTTGGAGTTGAGGCGAAACGTTCGATACAGTCACACAGGCGTTGATCTCCTCGCTAAGACCAATTCGGAGATATTCCTCACCAGTGGCTCTTCCAGTAGCTTTGCGAACAGCCTCTCCAGAAGCTTCTCGTCCTCAACTTACGCTGGTGGAGAATTGAAGTTAGAGTGGAGTCCCGACTCAATGACTTATATGAGACATCCGCCCCACGTTCTCGCATAGCGATAGCCATAACAGCAGCAAGAGCCGGAGTGCTACTTTTAAGAGCGACCCTTATGGTTTGAGTGGTTCGCCACTGGATAGCATCTTTGCAGCTAATCCTGCCGCCGCCCTCACCAGTATTGCTGTCAATCGTAGCGAACGGCTCTCGAAAGGCAGTAGCGTTAATAATTCTGTGGGTGGAAGCATGGACATCATTCGTCGCTTGGGGAAGCAAGAGGCCGCAATGTGAGTTTCCGTGCAAACTATAACTATAGCCAGGGACACAGTAGCACCTATTCCATCTCGGATATACAATACTATAACGGCAAGGCCGCAAGCTTCCTCAATCAGTATAGTTGGACGCCCAATAAAAACTATAATTATGGTTTGCGCTTTGGCTATTCCGAACCCTTTGCTAAAAACTGGAACGCGCAGGTGCGTTATGAATACTCCTTCCGTTATCAGGACAGCGACCGCAGCCTGTTACAATCTGAATGAGATCGACTCGCTCACCTGGGGCAATCCGCTGGGCTTATCCGCCACTGGGAACACTGCCCACCGAGGCCTCAAGTTCTGCAGGGCAGTGCGCGATGACTCTGATTCACAGTATGCCACCTATCGTTACTTCAATAATAGCGTGAATCTGGGTGTGCGCTATAACAATAAAATCGTCCGTTTCGACGCTGGTGTAGTTTCAATCCGCAACGCACAAAATTGGCGTACGAACGCCCCGGACAGAACATCGACACCACCGTGGTACGCAAAGTGTTCAACGTCTCCCCACAAATGCGCTTCCGCTACCAGTTCTCCAAGACCAATCAGTTTGAGTTCAACTACCGAGGCTCTGCATCGCAACCTTCGATGACGAACCTGCTCGACGTGGTGGATGATAGCAATCCTTTTGCTCATTACTATGGGTAATCCCGGTTTGAAACCCTCGTGGGTAAATACGTTGCAGGTTCAGTATCGTGGCTACAATCCAGAGCAGCAAGCAGGAATGTTCTTCGGCTTCGACTTCACGCAAACGTCTAACGCCATCTCCACGCGCATTGTCTACGATGACGCTACAGGTGTGCGCTATTCTCGTCCAGAAAATATCGATGGTATCTGGAGCATGGGAGCACATGGTATGTACAATTTCGGCTTTGGTAAAAACAAGGTTTGGACACTCTCCTCGTTCACTAATTTCAGCTTCAATCACGATGTAGGTTATGTGAGCCGTGTGAGTGGTGCCAGTCATACACGCAGTCTTGTGGCAGCCTATCTGCAATCTACAGCCATACGCAGTCAGCACAACACTGCGTATTATAATAATGTGTTCAGTTCTGCCAATGCGCAGAAAAATGTCAATAAGACCTTGAGCATGGGTGAGCACTTGCGACTCAACTATCGCGCCTCCTTTTTGATGCAGGTTTTATCGGTATGCTGAATTATCAGCACTCGCGCACAACATCCAAACATCAAAGCAATCTCAACACTTGGCAATTCAGCTATGGAGCAGAGGCCAATTTCAACGCACCTTGAGGGAATGAGGTCTCTCCTCAGACATCCGTATGAGCAGTCGCCGTGGATATTCGGTGAGCTCCATGAATACGAACGAATTGCTTTGGAATGCTCAGCTCAGTCAGAGTTTCCTCAAGAATCTGACACTCAGCGTGCAATTCTATGACATCCTTCAGCAGCAAAAGCAATATCAGCCGCGTGCTCAATGCTCAGCTGCGTAGCGACTCTTGGAACAATGCCATCAATTCTTATTTCATGGTACACCTTATATATAAGTTGAACATCTTCCCGAGTGGCAGTTCTTCAAAAGGCTCTGACGACAAGGGTGAAGGTGAGCGTAAAGAACGATCTGGCGGACGTCCTGGTCCCGGTGGACGTCCTGGTGGCGTCCTGGCCCGGCTGTCCTGTCCCCCAGCAGTCGCTTCTAAGCCACACTAAAACAATCGAGACATTTCAATAAGATAAGGACGCGCTTTGCGAGCTCTGCTTTCTTCCTCCCTACATGGAGAATACTGTTTGCCGCAAAGCGCGTCCTTTTTGTGTTTTACCGAATTTTATAGTCTACTCTTTGCAGGAAATTGATTCTGTTACTAACTTTGCTGAAAAATAAAGACGTAATGAAAACGAGGATAAGACTGATTTTTCGGTGTCTACTTTCTATGGGTCGTTTGTTTTGTTCTGCAAAAACCTTTCTTTCTCCTTGTGTATGGACAAAACGTACAACACCTTCGCGCAACAGATTGGTTGAGCATTATGTACCACGGACTTCCCGCTTGATTTTTAGTATGGCAGGGTATCTCTCCGTCATTCCTGCTTTTTGCTGCTACTCCCACGCTTTGGCGAAAAGAGCAGTGGCCGCGGCGAACGTTGATGGCTTATTTTGGCTGTGTGTCCAGCCATTGTAGGGATGGCTTTTTATTCTGAATCTTGTGCTCTATAGCTGTGGGGATTCCCGCTCGATTCAACGCCGTTGTTCTATTTTTTCTCATCACCGCAGGAGGCAGTGGCCAGTGTGAGCTTTGGATTTTTGCTTCTCGGCTTGTTGCTAACGGCTTTTTGCAGTGTCGCCATTTATGCCGTGTTCTATTTCTTCTTGCTTCGCCCGAAGCGTTGGCCGCAGTTTGAGAATTCACAATAGAGCCTGGAAGAGCTTGGCTCTGTTTCTTCTCACAACCGCTCTGTTTCCTCCCTATCCGCGGTGGGATAACAACGTCGACGATGAACGTAGGAAAAGTTTTTCTACAGTGAGCGACCCTCTTCTCAATCATGCCGCCGTGAATCCGCTTTTCAGTTTGATGGAATCATTGGTAGGACAGGAGGATTTCGCGAAACAATATCGCTTCATGGACGATCGTGCGGCAACGCACCTCTTCCGCTCTATGCAAGAACAGCCGGAAGCGAACGTGGTGCTTTCAGACTCCTGCTGACCACACAACGCCCCAATGTGATGATTGTTGTGATGGAGAGTTTCTCCAACTTCCTCATGAAGGAAACGGGCGGATTACCCAATGTGGCGGTCAACCTTGATTCGATAGCCCGAACAGGGAGTTCTCTTCACGAATTTCTACGCCAATAGTTTTTCGCACCGACCGCGGACTGGTTAGCATCTTGAGTGGCTATCCAGCTCAGCCCACGATGAGCATCATGAAGTATCCCAGTAAGACGACGCATCTCCCATCCATCTGTGGCGCTCTTCTGAAAGTGGGTTATCGTCCTAAATACTACTATGGCGGTGATGCAGATTTCACCAAAATGCGCTCTTATCTCGTGGCGCAAGGTTTTACGGATATTGTCTCCGACCAAGATTTTTCCCGTGGGCGACCGTCTCGAAATGGGGTGTTCATGACCATTTGCTTTTTCGCAAGGTGTGGGAAGAACTCCGCAGCGAAAAACCACAGCAACAACCTTTCTTCCGCGTGGTGCAAACGAGCAGTAGTCACGAACCTTTTGATGTGCCGTACCACCGCCTAAGCGACGAGCGCCTCAATGCCTTTGCCTATACAGATAGTGTTATTGGAGATTTTCTCCGCAACTTCCGAACGTTGCCCGCATGGAAGAATACGCTCGTTATCCTTGTTCCCGACCATCTCAGGGTGCTATCCCCCTCATGTTAGCAATTTTGACATCAATCGCTATCGTATTCCGCTCATTCTGACAGGAGGAGCTGTTCGAGACCGAAGCGCATAGATATTATTGGAGGTCAGCAGGACATCGCCGCCACGCTCTTGGCGCAGTTGGGCTTGTCGCACAAAGAGTTCACTTTTTTAGTAAGAATCTCTTCAATCCGCGTACTCCGCATTTCGCTTTCTTTGCTGTGCCCGATGCTTTCGGCCTCGTCACCACCGATAACCAACTTATCTACGACAACCAAGCTCACCGCGTGATGCTCGACACTGGGCGGAGCAAAGGGCAGAACTTGCAGCCGGCAAAAAGCTTATTTGCAAAAACTCTACGATGATATTGCTAAAACGCTAACAAAGATGCTTGATTTCTTTACAGATCTGGACACACAGTTGATGCTCTTTCTCAACGGATGGCACACTCCCGTATTGGGACAATTTTATGTGGCTCTATTCATCTAAATGGGTATGGCTACCTTTCTACGCTGCTTTTTGTCTTTGTGATTTTACGCAACTTCAAGTGGCGCGTTTCGGCTCTAATCTTTGTGGCTGTGTTTCTAACGATATTTTTTGCCGACCAAATTACGGCTACGCTGCTGCGCCCCATGTTTCATCGTTTGCGCCCGTGCAATTTGGACAACCCCTTGTCGCAGTTCATTCATGTAGTGGCAAACGATCGGGGCGGCGCTTACGGTTTCCCTCTGCCCATGCCGCTAATGCTTTCGGCTTTGCGTTTTTCATTCACTATTTGTTTCGCCGAAGTTGGCTCTCGCTGCTTCTCTTTGCGTGGGCATTAATGATGTGCTATACGCGCATATATTTGGGCCGACACTATCGGTGACCTCCTGGTAGGTGCGATAGTGGGCTTTGTTAGTGCGAGTATATCCTATTGTGCACTACGTTATGTTGCAGGAACTCAAAAACAGAAGTCGTTGCATGGGCTCTCTGTTCCTCACTTACGTCCTCCTGCTCACACTCCTCACGTTTTTCATCCTTTCCTTTTCTATCCTTATTAGGGAGTGTGGAGATATAGGCAATACAAGATAAAAATCCGCAATGAATTCTTTATTCAGAAACCATTGCGGTCAGGCGGGAAGAAAAAAGGCATACAAGCCTATTCCCGTTATCACTGACTTTACCGACAGCGACGGAAAAGGATTGCATGCAGGAAACCGTTCTGGAGAATTACAATCTCCTCGAGTCGTCCCGGTACATCTCGCGCATCTCGCTCGTCGAGGTCGGTTACCGTGAACGGATTCCGTTGGCATCGTAAATGTAATGATTATACCCGATTTGCGAGGGTGCCGTCGGGTGGTTGTTGTCCTCGTACAGATAAGCGAACGCATACGTCTGTGCCACCTTACTCGAATCCACCTTTTGTTTCTTGGTGAGCGCTCGTCCATCAATGCCATAGGTCATATCCAATCGATACGACGCCGTTTTGGCCTTTTTCAGTTTTCCGAAATCAGATGATTGATGTCGTCGTAGACACGATAATAGTCCATTCTTTTACCCGAATTTATTGCTCATGAGACAGTCTTTCTTATTATCTTAAACTCGCATATGTTATTCTAATCTCATTTTCTTTCCCTAAAATCGTTATATATATAATTCTACCATAATTATCATATTTGTACTGACATCTGTAACTAATGGTCTCATCTAGAAAAAAATCCGGCATATATTTATATCGGAATTCTTTAAGTAAGCCTTTTTTTCTATAACTATTGTGAGCGTTAAGACATAATCAACTCTTGCATTGATATATGTGTAATATTTGTTGATTTTTTTAATATATTAATTGTTTTACAATCGCCTTTTGTTTGAATAAAAGATTGAATTTCCGACTTATCATAATTGGATAATATATCAGAGATAATACAAAGGTCTTCGAAGATAACCTCCGGATATTTTATAATCACCCCCACGATTCCAAGTATTTTTAATTGTTCGAAAAAGATATTTTGCATATCTTTCTCGACCTTTTGTGAGCCTTATAGGCTTCTTTTTCCTGCTTTTATAGACAGCTTCTTTCTTTCCATTTATATATAGACTCTTGGAAGTATACCCAGATTCATACGATAGGGTAACGTCCACCCTGATGACTTTCCGCTACCTTACTGTTAAGAGGAAAATATAATAATAAAAGAAGTAAAAACACTTTCATAATTAATATCTTGTATAATGAGAAGTTTTTATTAATTTGTTTTTCCAAAATATTGTTCTACCATATACAGCAGTGGATTGTAATCGCATTTTTCCCGCATTAGGGGTTAGGGAATTGACTTCTTTGTTTCTGAGTTATAAAAAGAATCCCGTGCAGCACGAATCATAGGTGCTTTGAATGCTTTACCAATATTATTTTTCCACTGAGCATAATGTTTTGGAGAAATATTTCCAACCCATAGTATTCATATGTATTTCAAAACGACCATTACTTCTACACCATTGCGGATTTTTTCTTTCATAGATGGGTTTTTGTTTACGTGCAGAATAAAGATTACGATTTTGGTAAGAAATAATGAAACCAATCAGCTAATGGTGAGGGACAACTAAGCAATCCTTCATTGTATTGCAAATTGAGAAAAGAAAAACGGATACGCTCTTTGGGTTGATATTTCGCTGCATACACAGATAAAGCTTCGCCCACTAATGCAGTTTTCAGCCTTTACCTCTATTGGGATAATATTCTCTCCCCATTGAATGATAAACTCAATCTCTGCTCGATTATCAGAAGACCAATAATGAGGGACTTCATCTTTCATCAATGGCATTAAGGATTGTACAACAGCATTTTCTGCCATACTCCCCTTGAACTCGGTGTAATTAGCATTAGCATTTAGAACCACAGATTGCTGGAAGTCGGGCAAGGCGGCGAAGTAGTCCACAATCACAAGCGTAGACCTTGAAAGCAGTAGGATCTTCGTAGACAGAAATAGGTAGTCCTGGTTTGCTGATGTTGAAAACTCTGTAAATCATACCTGCATCCTCAGCCAGAGTAATGCGTCTTCATAATCTTTAGACCGTGCCCCAGGTTTAACAATCTTATAGATGAATTTTCGATTTTTTGCCAATTGTGATGGTAGTGAATGCCAAATAGCATGAATACGTGGAATGTCTCTTGCTGTGGCATATTTGGCAAAAGTCAAGCTCATAAAGATCAAGAATCTCTTGCTGTACCTGCTCCACAACTTCCATTCCCTATTTTCGAGTAAGCTGATAACTGCTTCGGGCATACCACCACATACGAGATACCGCCGATATTCCATTTTCAACTTATTGAAAATTATTTCGGGAAGATGGTTCGCTTCGTCTAAATCCTCCACATAGCGATATGTTCTTTCGTCTGCAGCACGCAAAAATTCGCGGAATGTGATAGGGTACATACGCATGATGCTTACCTTACCCTCACTGGCACTGTCATGTTGCGCTTTTTGACTGCTACACCGAGCAAACTACCAGCGGCTATAACATGATACTCTGGAGCATCTTCATAAAAATACTTCAAGCTATTCAGTGCTTCTTCGCATTCTTGAATCTCATCAAAAATGATAAGCGTTTTTCCTGCAACAATAGGAATGTCAGTATAGAGCGAAAAGCTCTTTGAGGATTCTTTCGGGGCTTTTTAGATGTTTGGAATACTGACTTCAATTCCGGTTGGCGGTCAAAGTCAAACTTAGCATAATACTCAAAAAGCCTCTCTACCGAAGGCTTCCATCGCCCATGTTTTGCCAATCTGTCTTGCTCCTTTCAGCAAAATAGGCTTCCTTTTGGATCTTCTTTCCACTGCTTGAAAAGAGTCTATTATATCTCTTCTAATCTCCATAATACATTTTTTAAGTGCGGGAAAAATGTAGTGATGATACGCTTTTCTGCAGTTATTTTTGCAAATATGGTAATTATTCTTAAAATCGGCAAACTTTTCTAAATAGAAAAAATATATCTCTACTGAGTGATTAAAGAACTAAAAGTTATAGAGGTTCTATTGAAAGGCTAAAAGGATGAAGTTCTCTCTGAGAAATTATAGGGTGTAATGATAGTTTTAAGCAATGGCTTGTGGTTTCCGATATGGCAGCGCGGCAGTCGATGCGTTCGCCTACAAGCCAGAGCGGGCCAGCAGCATCGCAAACGATGAGGGCGGCGCGTTTGTGAATGCGCGAGCGGTGACAATTGGTGAGATAATCGCTCACAAGTTTACTTCCCTTCATGCCGTATGGGTGGAAACGGTCGCCAGGTTGGAGACTGCGGACGAACAACTCTCCTGAATCTTGTCGGCATCAAGGGGTGGCAACTTCTGGAACTCTGCTAATCTCTACCTTCTCGCATTTTTCTATGAGCAATGTGCGCCCAGCGGACAATGTTGTATTGCTTTCGCAGAGAGGAGTAGGGGGAACTTCTTCAATGATAGGCGAAAGTATGAGCCGTCCTTGATGGAGAGTGGCCCACCCTGTGGTACTCGTGAAGAAAATGCCCGATTCGCCTTGCAGCTTAGGGGAAGATGTCAGAAATATGGGAAGAACTGAACCCATACTCCTTCATGAGGAGGAAAAAGATATGTTTGCGGCGCGGAGGAATTTAGCAAAGTATCCACTTCAACGGAAATGCCGAACGTCTCTTCCCGCACGCTTTCTTTTCGGAACTTCTCAAGTGTTCTCCGACGATGTTGTCGGCTTCGGCCATACGCTGCATGGTTTCTGCAAGGGTGCGGTCGAGCGATGGGTTCATCTGGCGCAACAAAGGGTGTATTTCTTGTCGCAGTTTGTTGCGCTTATAATAGGTGTCCGCATTTGTACTATCCACAACAAATGCTTCGCCTTTTCTTTCAAGTAAATTTCAATCTCTTGTCGAGTCACGCCGAGGAGCGGTCGGATAACATCCGTAGTGCGAACGGACATACCTGTCAGTCCTTGCAAACCAGCACCGCGCAGGGAGGTTGAGGAAGAACGTTTCGGTGTTGTCTTCCTGATGATGCGCTACAGCCACAAAGCGGATATTGCGCTCACGGAGCACTTTTCGGAACCATGTGTACCGCAAATCTCGCGCCGCCATTTCGAGACTCACTTTTTGCACTTTCGCCACCGCCTTTGTGTCGAAGTCGACACGATGAAGCAGCACATCCAATCGCTTGCAGAGTTGCTCCACAAAGAGGCATCGCGGTCGGCTTCTTCATCGCGCGCAAATGGAAATGACAATGTGCCGCCTCCACGGGATAACGCAAGTCGCGCAACACCAGCAGAAGAGCAACAGAATCAGCTCCACCACTGAGAGCAGCAAAAACACGCTCGCCATCATGGAGCAGATGATGGCGAACGATGAGTTAGCGGATATTGTCTGTAAACTTCAATGTCTTGTCGTATCAGTTGTGGGCGAAAGATTCTCAATAGGAAGCTGTGGCAGGAATTCCCTCTTTCTCAATCATTGCCACGATGCGATCCAGTTCTCGTGGTAGCTTTCTGTAAGTCGTGATTGGGCGTTTCGCGGTCGATGGTGTAGATCATCACCTGCTGTGGTTTGATTTCTTTGACTGCTTCCAGCCATGGCAGCACTATATTCATCGCCCTGTATTGTCCACATTCTTCCCATCCACGGTTCCTTTTCATGAACATTGTCTGCACAATGACATGCCCATTGAAAGCCTTTGAGCGCTTCGACCACCTTTTTCAACATCATAAGGATACAAGGGGCGATCGACGAGTTGTATATATTCCAGATTGATAGTGTCGAGCTTGAGGATATTGTTATCTACAAGCATGAGAGCTTTGCGGATATTGGGACGCGCCGCAAAAGAAGCATTACTCAGCACACTCACCTTTGCTTTCGGACAAAAACGATTGCGCAGCGCGATGGTATCCTCTATGATACCCAAAAAGTCGGGGGTGGGTGGTAGGTTCTCCGTTACCAGCAAAGGTAAGTACATCAGGGTACTTCTCCTTCCATGTGCATCTGCTCCAAACGAAGTTCAGAGCGCACGTTGCACCTCCTGCCGTGTGGGGCGTTTGGAGTGAGCAACGCGATCTTTTATTGAAGCCACATTCGCAGTGACACAATCGAACGTGCAAACCTTTCCATCGCGTGGCATCAAATTGATGCCTAAAAGAAATTCCCATCCTTCGGCTGTGGACAGGACCATATATTGGTGCAGGATAAATAATTGTTGACATAATCTATAAGTTATCCCCATGAAGTTACTGTAAACGTCCGAATTTTTCCAAACCCTCCTCTTGTTTCTTATTTATATGTATCTTGCCTTTTTATTTTTAATCGTATCTTTTCTGCTTTAGGAGCTAAAGAAGTAGTTGAGAAAGTCTTTGTGAGGTGCTGTGCGACACCTCTGGTGTCGGAGAGAAGAGTGGAGTTCTCTCCACGGGTTCACCCTCGCTCCGCTCGGGCATCACCCGCGGTTAAGCATGGTGTGTCCCTCCGGGGACAGTGGGTGCGGGCTGGGAGGTTTCTCTCCCTCTCCACTTCTCCACGGGTTCGCCCTTCGGGCATCACCCGCGATTACGCATGGTGTGTCCCCACCAGGGGACAGTGGGTGAGCGCACACGAAGTTCGCCATACACCTTCTCACACAGCGTGGAAAGTCTGTACACTATCTGTGGGATACACCTTCCTATGTCACCATTTTCAGCGGCGAAGCAGAACAAGGCAACTCATCGCCTCCGGCGGAGGCGCACCATGCTAACCGCGGGTGATACCCGAGCCTGAGCGAGGGGAACCCGTGGAGACGCCAGCGCCAAACTCCGACGCAGGAAGCGTCGCACTGAAAAACGTGGAAGGAGTATCCTCCGCCCTATCAGAAGTGGCTATTGTGCGATATCGCTGGTGTCGGAGGGTATAGAGAGCCCCCTCTCCACGGGTTCTCCCTTCGGGCATCACCCGCGGTTGAGCATGGTGTGTCCTCGTTGAAGACAGTGGGATGATGTAATGGGTGTGTCTCGCTGAAAAATTTCTATTGTGCTGGCTGACGCAATAAGGGAGTGAGCTGAGAGCCTTATTGCGTTGGAGAATACAATAAGGAAAGATGAAAGTCCTGAAGAGAGTAACACTCTTCAGTAGCCCCAATTCGGTTTATAAATTTTCGTCTTCATGGGTTTGGTGCTACGACGAAAGATCTTTCTGTTAGGAATATGAAATCTTAGGAAGCTTTGCTTCAATAGAAAGGAGAGAGGTTGGTTCTTCTTCTCTAAAACAAAAATTAGTGATTTCGCTGTTTGTGTTGTTGCGTAAAGAGAGGATAAAAAACTTTAAATGCATCGCGGAAGTATGTATGGAAGACTATTTTTGCCGCTAAAAATGTTATAAAAATTTAAAAACAGTATCCTAACTAATGAGGAGGAATAAAACAGTTCTTTTTCTTTTGCAGAATTGAAAATGTAAACTGAACTTTTGCAAAAGGAATAACTATTAAGACTCTTATATGAAATTATTTTGTAAGCTGAAAACCCTGTGGAACGATTTCAAGAGTCGTCTTTCACGTGCAGAGAAAGTGGGTTTGATTCTGCTTGTCGGCTGCATAGCAGGACTTGGAAGCCTGTTTTTATATACTCTCCGCTTTTACTACTTATTTGGGGGATGACCCAGCAGCGTGCATGAACTGTCATGTGATGGCACCTTATTATGCTACATGGGCACATAGTTCGCATGCTCATACTGCAACGTGTAACGATTGTCATGTTCCGCACAGCAGTGTGTTTGCAAAAGTACTATTTCAAAAGCGAAAAGATGGTATTGGACACGTGGCGGCCTTTGTGACCAAAAGCGAGAAAGATGTTATCATGCTCAAAGAAGCGAGTGCGGAGGTGATAATGGATAACTCGCATCCGTTGTCATACCCAGTTGAACACCGAACTGGTGAATACAGGGGCGTATCGACTACATGATGGCACAGCGCAACGAGGGGAAAAGCTTGCTGGGATTGTCACCGCGAAACACCTCACGGACGAGTGGGACTCTCGAGTACTCCCAATGCCATTGTTCCTTATCCGCCTGCAACAGCGCCACAATGGCTTCACAAAACCGTTGGTGGACGATAACAATCTCTTTCAATTGTAAAAACTAAAAAATCATATCATTATGTCAGAACAACAGCGAAAAACTCAAAACATGGCAAGGCTGGGCCCTCTTTGGTGGTGCCATGCTCATTGTCTTCTGTCTGGGGGCTCCTGGCAGCGTCGCTGATGGAGCGCCGCGCCGAAGTGGCAAGTATCTTCAACAACCGCCGATTCCGATGAAGGACAGCATTGTTTCCTTTAACGACTCCTTTTGCTGCTGATTTTCCGCGTAGTATGAAACATGGAAGATGACAGCAGATACTACGTTTGAAAGTGAGTTTAATGGGAGTCAGCGAAAGGACGTTCTGGCTCAACGCCCCAATATGGTGATTCTTTGGGCGGGATACTCTTTTCTCTTGGGAATACAATACTCCACGTGGTCATTCACACGCCGTTGAGGATATGGGCAGATTTTTGCGCACTGGTGCTCCGATGACTCTTGGTGATAAGGGGAGAAACAACCCGGAACGTGTTGGACATGTAAGGGACCAGATGTTCCTCGCTTGATGAGTGAAATGGGAGTGGCAAACTTATAAAGCACCATGGTCGGCACATGGTAGTCAGATGATGAATTCTATCGGTTGCTCCGATTGTCACGACCCTGTCACGATGAATCTTCGTGTGAGTCGTCCCGCTTTGAAGGAGGCATGGGCACGCACCCACAACGGCGAAGATGTCAACACACGTCCACATCAAGAAATGCGTTCACTTGTTTGTGCACAATGTCATGAAGAATACTACTTCCAGAAAGGTACAAACTATCTCTACTTTCCCGATGGACGAAGGAAACACCGGGAGGATATAGAGCGCTACTATGATAAGATAAAGTTTTACAGATTATACGCACGCTCTGAGTCGTGCCCAATTTTTGAAGGCACAGCATCCAGGCTATACGCTCTTATGCATGGAACTCATGGTGGCGCGCGGTCTGTCCTGTGCCGACTGTCATATGCCGTATAAGGCAGAAGGTGGCGTTAAGTTCTCCGATCATCAGATTACGAGTCCGTTGGCACATATCGAACGCACTTTGTCAGGTGTGTCATCGTGAGAGCGCTGATAAGCTGAGAGGTTACGTTTACGAACGTCAGCGTAAAGTCAACGAGATTCGCGATCGCGTAGAGGCTGAGTTAGCTAAAGCACACATCGAAAGCGAAGTTTGCTTGGGATAAGGGTGCAACGGATAATGAAAATGAAAGAAACGCTGCAAGATCTCCGTTCCGGTCAGTGGCGTTGGGACTACGCAGTGGCTTTCCCACGGAGCTCATTCCATGCAACGGATGAAGTGATGCGCATTCTTGCTTCGGTCTCGACTTTGCTCACAAAGCTCGCTTCTCTATCTCAAAAAGTTTTAGCGAAGCACGGTTTCACAGGTGAAGTTCCAATGCCCGATATCAGTACGAAAGCCAGCACAGAAACACATCGGCTTGGATATGGCCAAGATGAATGCCGACAAACATAGTTCTTTACTACCGTTGTTCCTAAATGGATTCAGGAAGCAAAGGCGAAAAGGAAGGGATCTATAAAAGAATGTGATATCAAGAATGTGCTAATGTGAGAAAATATAATGTGTTATTGCAGACAATGTGCTAATGGGTTACACTGAGTGTCCCGTTAGGTCATTAGCATATTAGCACACATTGCCACATTAGCACATGTGCCACATTAGCACATTGCGCAGATTAGCACATTAGCACATTGTCACATTAGCACATCTCAAGCGACCTTGTCGCCCCCGCATTAGCACATTTACTAAAATTAGCACATTAAAATATCGTGTGGATAAAACCTTGAAAATTAAAGAAGCCCTATTGTTGAGGCGGCTTGTTTTTAAACGGGACTATTGCTACAGTCCATAATAGGTCCGATAAAGTGGGATTTGTTTGCATTTCCCGTTAATCTTATCTTTTTAATATTTTGGGTGTTACTCATTCTTGGTAGCTGGCTTTTTAAGAGAACGCTTCACCTGCTGCGTTGGATGAGTAGTAGTCAAAGCTGCAGTGGAGCAATCGCTAGGTTGCGTTGCTCACGCTCATTGTCGGACCGACGAAGCAGCGGGGCTGATGCCTCCTGTCTGACCCTATTGGGATTACTAAGATGTTGAGCCACTGGGCGTTTGTCCTCGTCTATATGTGGATGACTTACATTCTTGGACTTGTCATTCTTCGATCAAGTCAGTCATTTCACTTGGCGGGGCGTACCTTTCTATGTAGTCACATCTCGGACTCTTTCCTTGTGCTCACTTGCAGGAACACTTGGCAGTGCAGATATGCAACGCCTGCGATTAGCGCGGAGCTGGAAGCAGAAGTTCCCGAATGGCGCGACTCGATGATAAGAATACAGTTCACGAGCTCGACTTTGCGGTGCAACTCAATAGTTTTATCATGGACACATATCCGCCGAAACTCATCGTTATCGATAGTAAAAGCGGAGATGCACTCTCCGCGGAAAAGTCCGATGCTGAGTCTTGAAGATAGTCTTGCTCACGGTCATTTGAATGGTTGGAGATACATGTTAAGCAGCATTTGCCTTTTTGCTGCTCTTGTCCCTGAAGGGGGTAAACTGAAAGCTGTGGCTTGGGGCTCAGCCGGTGCAATTCCTGCAGCTATGGTGGAAGTCATCAATCCCACTACCCATCATCGCGTTAGTGGTTGGGTGAGTTGTGGCAGTTTCTATTTTCCCATGCCAAGTGCTCCAGCTCGATGCTAAAACTGCTGTTGCTATGCCGCAGCTCGAACCGCGCCGCTTTGCTTCGGATGTAACGGTTTACACGAAAGATGGGCATAAGTCTCCATGATACGATAGATGTTAATAAGCCCTCAGTGTAATGGATGGAAAATGTACCAACTCGATTATGACCACGATCGCGGTCGTTGAGTCAGTATTCCGTCTTCGAACTTGTTCGCGATCCTTGGCTTCTTTATGTTTATGTGGGTATAGCCCTCCTCCTACTAGGTGCAATTCTAATGTTTGTTATGGGAAGCAGGCGCAAATAAAAAGTTTATGTATCCATTAGCACATTCCCCCATTAGCACATTAGCACTATTAGCACTATTAGCACATTAGCACATTAGCACATTAGCACATTAGTCACTTTTAATTAACACATTCCTCACCGTGTCCTGGTCATCATTTATATACTTCAGCTATTCCGCCATACTTTTCTGGGCGGTAGGTGCGTTTACTCGCATGGAAAGAAAAACGCCCATTGTTAGTCTGCACGGCTTTACAGCTGTTGGGCTTACTATCTTCTTTAGTTTTATCACCCTTATGTGGGTTTCGTTGAGCGTCCACCGCTTCGCACCATGGGCGAAACGCGCCTTTGGTATAGTTTCTTCCTTCCGCTGGCAGGTACTCATAGTGTATAGCCGTTGGAAATATAAGTGGATTTTAGCTTTCAGCACATTGCTCTCCACTGTCTTTTATCTGTATCAACTCTCTTCGCCAGAGATTCACAATAAGACACTGATGCCCGCTCTGCAAAGTCCGTGGTTCACCCTCACGTGATTATCTATATGTTCGCTTATGCCCTTCTTGAGCAGCAGCATTGATGAGTATCTATTTGCTTTTCTTCAAGCGTTTGGCCATGATGGAGAAAAAGAAATAGAGCTCACTGATAATCTTTCTTATATCGGTTTAGCCTTTATGACTATCGGTATGCTTTTTCGGTGCTTTGTGGGCAAAAGAAGCATGCACTGATTGGAGTTGGGACCCGAAAGAGACTTGAGCGGCTATTACATGGTTTAGCTTATCTCGTCTATATTCATTTTCGCCGTTCAACCTCGCCATCTGCGCACATCTTTTAGCTATGTTGCTTGTCTGCTTTATTTTTCTTCAAGTATGCTGGTGGGGTATCAACTATTTACCCAGTGCTCAAGGCAGTAGCATATCACACTTATAGCATGAGTTGAGAAAGTGTAGAGAAATAGGCGAAAAGCTTATTGCTATGTATTATCATTAAAAGAGACCACTCGAAAGAATGGTCTCTTTTACTTGCTTTGCAAAAAGCGGAAGCGGCTTATTTCTTTTGTCCGTAGCGACTGCAGTACGCTTTTCACGGATGCGAGCACGCTTACCAGTGAGGTTGCGCAGGTAGTAGAGTTTAGCACGGCGAACCTTACCCACTTTATTAACCTCAACGCTGTCAATAGCGGGCTATCCATAGGGAAGATACGTTCAACACCTACAGTACCGCTCATCTTGCGAACTGTAAAGCGCTTCTGTTTCCGTGACCTGCGATCTTGATAACAACGCCGCGGTACAGCTGTACACGCTCCTTGTTACCCCTCGACAATTTTGTATGCCACAGTTACCGTGTCACCAGCTTTGAAAGTTGGCATCTGGATGCCTGTAGCAAAAAGCTTCTTCAGCAATTTTAATTAAATCTGCCATTTTTGATTTGGGAATTAAATATTGTTTGTCGGTCCCAGCATAGCATATACAGTTCTTTCGCTCTCTGCCAGCGGCTATGCGGAAAAGCGGTGCAAAAGTACGGCTAATTTCCTGAATAACAAAGCAGGACTACTTTTTTCTGTTCTCTTTGTGATCAATAATAGAAGAAACTAGATGTTCAGCAGAGTTTTTGTGAGGTTTGCTTATTTGCCCATCTGCCCAAAACTCAGTATCTTTGCTGCAACTGATAAATATGTTGAGTTACGAAATATGCTAACTATATTCGTCGCATAGATATTCCGAGTCTCTTTGGTCTGGGCATAAACACATTCTTTGGGAACTAAACCCCGATGTTAATATCTTAAGTGGACGCAACGGAGAAGGGAAGAGCACTATTCTGAATCGCTTGATTCAGCATCTGCGCGAACTTCCTGTTTCTGGCGAACTCTCTCCGGCTGATACCTCGACGGGATTGACAATGGAGTTTGCACCTTCTGATGCAACGGCATCCGTTATGATATTATCAGGAGTTTTCGGACCGTCAGTTGGTTAAAAGCGACCGTTTGGAACAACCTCACGGATGTTCATGTGGCAACAGAACTCGACTGGCAGCTCTATTTGCTTCAGCGGCGCCACTCGACTATCAAGTCGAATGTGGAAACCGCATGATTGAACTTCTCACTGAGTGGCGACCCCGAAGCGCGGCAGAAAGCTACGGATGCGGCAAGCATCAAAACGCGCTTTCTCGACATCGTTGATGATCTCTTCTCGAAACGGGGAAGAAGATAGACCGAAAGAGCAACGAACTTCAGTTTTCTCAGTATGGAGAGGTGCTGCAACCTTATGTCTCTTTCAAGCTGGTGAGAAACAAGTTCTGTGGATTCTTCTGACGGCTTTGACAGAGGATCAGCAGCCTTACGTTCTTTCTATGGATGAGCCAGAAGTTGCAGTTTGCACTCGAATGGCAGAAACGACCTGTTGGGCTTATCCGCGAACTCAACCCCAATGCGCAAATCGTTCTCACTACTCATTCTCCCGCTGTTATATGGACGGTTGGCAAGATGCTGTGACAGAGGTCAGTGATATTACGCTTGATTAACTCTCTCTTTACTATGGCTCGGAGATTATCTCATAACTTAAATTCGGCTTATATGAGGCGATGAATCGCTTGCAGTCGAAACGAGCAAGACAGAAGATAGTCGTTTATGGGGAAAGCTATGATGATGTCTTCTTCTGGAGTACACTGCTGCACCCTTTGGAAACTGATCGCTATTATTTTTGAAGTGATGCCCTTCGCGCACTAAACTGAGCAAAGGCAAGAAGGAAGCACTCGCCAATGAGTTGGGACCACAATTAGGGCCTATATGATTGCTTGCGTGGATGCAGACTACGATTATCTCATGCAAGGAAACCACGCTCGTGTCGAAGGAGGTTTGTGAGAATCCTTGATGTATTTCACACTTAGTGTATGCCATTGAGAATTTTTCAGTGCTATGCTCCCGCGCTCCATAATGTCCATGCGTCATGGCAACGCTCAACGATCGAGTGACTTTTCGATTTCGAAACATTCCTCCAGCTCTATTCCGAAATCATTTGGCCACTCTTCGCTTGGAACATCTGGTGCTATCGCTGGTGGCGGTTATAAGGAGTTTTCGATGCTCGACTTTTATCACATCATAGAAATCTATCAACTCGACTACTACCACCCCGAGCGTACGTTGGAAGCTCTGCGCCACCATGTCAATCAGAAGATTGCGCGTTTGCAAAAACGTTTTCCAGAAGGGCGACAGACTTACAAACCGCTCTGTGCCGAGCTTTTGCGCTTGGGAGTGACCCCACAAACCACCTATCTTTATATGCGAGGCCACGATCTCTTCAAGGGATTAGTGGCTCCCATGCTCAATGGCGTGTGCGATGTGCTTCGGCGCGAGAAAGAAAATGAGATACGTAGCCTTGCAGCGCATAACGTTCAAGCACAGAACGAACTTGCTTCCTATCAGCACAGCATAGGACTTGTGGAAGAAATGCTCCGCAAACACACACCCTATACAGATTGTCCAGAGTATCAGCGCGTGCAGGCAGATATCAAAGCACTTCTCGACGGTTCTAATCGTTCTGTTTCACAAGCAGATAGCTAAAGTTTTTCTCACTCATATTTTTATTAAAACCTTTCCTAAAATGATTTTTACATGCCTCTCGAATAACTCGCCACGTGGATAGTGTTTTCCGTAAGAATTCTTCACTGTTATTTTTCTCCTTCTCCTTTTCTTGACAAACCCCGAGCATCCAGGCGCGGGAGGTGACTCCTGAAGAAGCGCTTTCGTTGCTCGCCGATATGTCCGCGTCAGTGAACAAACGCAGCGTCGAGGTGCGAATGCGGACAAAGGCGCTGTTGCAATCTACTCCTTATTATATATATAATGATGCAGGCGGAAACGGTTTTTGTTATCGTTGCCAGCAACGACGCGATGGGAGAGGTGTTGGCGTATAGTACTGGGCGCGATAGATACGGCACGTCTGAATCTAGAAGTCCGTTTCTTACTCAGAGTTATAGGGATGTCTATAGACAGTTGAAAAATAATCCTCAACTCACTACTCAGGCTCCTCACGTCCCGAAGCCTCGCTCGATGCGGTCTCCGCTTATCGAACTCGCCGACAGGGGCGAACTCACAATAACTCACCCACTCATTATACGGGATGTGTGCCCACGGCGATGGCTCAACCATGTACTACCATCAATGGCCTTTTGCGCGGGCAAGGCAGCAACAGCTATACCGTTAATTATGAAGGTCAAACGCGTTTCGGCTGATTTTTCGCAGTCGCAGTATGCTCGGGAGCAGATGAGACCCACTGCGTCCCATGGTTCTTACACGACGCAGCAGGAAGATGCCGTGGCAAAATTGATGAGCGATGTCGGAATCTCTGTCATATGCAGTACACGCCAAATAGTAGCAGCGCACAAAATTTTATGCTGCTGCGCAGGCCTTTCGCTCTTATTTCGATTACGATGCCATTGTTACCAAGGAGAATGAGGGCAACGCTCATTTTTAGAGGTCATCCAAGACGAACTCCGCAAAGGCTTTCCGCTCTACATCTCGGGCAATCAGCGAAGCGGCAAGCGGTCATGCCTGGGTGGCTGATGGCTTCGATAGTGAAGGCTTGATTCACATGAATTTCCGGCTGGGACGGACAAGCTGATGGCTACTATTCGTTGGCAGCACTAATCTCTCTCCTCCCTGGAACAGAGTTTGGCGGGCGACCGCCGAGCTTAATAAGCAGCTCCTCGTGATTTTGGCTCGTCCCAATAAGCCCGGCGTGCCAAAGATTGAAGAAACTTTGCGTGAGGATGCTCCCAATTTGGCTTTCAACATAGGTGGCGAGATGCACTCTCCTTGATGCTGCACCCCAGAAAGCCACTTCGGATGTGAAGATAGCTTATAGTTCTTTTTGTCAATCAAAGTTCCTCCTGTTTGTGGGAGATATAGGCATCGGCATCTATGGCGAGGACGGCTCATTGGTGCGTGCTTGTCCTCCTCTCATCATTCCACGGGTGGCTACACGGCATTTCATGTTTCCAACAAGATGAAGGAAAGATGCCGCCCTCGACTTATCGTTGACGAAGTTACTTTTTACCACTGATTTGTCGGGGCTTCCCAACGGCGTTTATACACTCTTGCCCATTGCTGCAGCCCGCAAAGGTCTCAAACGAATGGGGGCGTGGATGAAATTCAAGAAAGCACCGCGTTTTCATCTTGAGGTGCAGAACGATAGTATCTCTTGTCCGCGAAAAGCCTTCCCAAGAAGCTGCTTTCCAACTCATGGCTGAACCAGAATTCAAAACCACTTTGCGGCCAGGCAGAACCCAACGCAGTGCGTCTTGCTATCAGAAAAACTCAATGCGCTACCTTTCGACGGACAGGTGAAACTCGAACTGCTCGACGAAGAAGGTGCACACCCATTGCCGAAACATTAACGGAAGCTGTTGTCGATTTTGAGATGTTCGCCACCACCTTTGTGAAAAATCTCGCTGCGCCTACCCGCCGAAGTTGCTCCAGGCCGCCACCGCTTGCGCCTAACTATCATCAAGGAGTCACGAACGAGGAATGCCTCGCAAAATATCAACCGTCAGCAACCTCCTTTGTGGAGATTGCATTGGTAAGGAGGTTTCTTCTGATCTCTTTGCTATGGCTAACGGCTATGCCCAGGACGATTACGGCTCAAGTATGCCGAGCGAAAACATTGACGTGACCTTCACGCGACTCTTTAGTTGGGATGCATCGTTCAGCTGAACAAAGATAAGGAGTATGCGGGGAAACTCACGCTCCACCTCGTGGATACTGAAACGGGCCGACACTTCCCTTGCTTTCCAGTACGCAGACCGTCCACCTTTCAGGACAAGATGCTACCGCAGCTTATCCAAAGCGGATGGCTCAAAGTGAAAGATTTGAAACTCAAATAACCGAAACTATCGTTTTGAGCACTGATGGGCGAAATCAATGGGGAGGAGAAAGATCTCTGGCCTCTGTCCATCGACCCTTACTATGTGTCTATCGTCAATGGCCCTTTACGAAACCCTATCCCGATGAGGTAACAACGGGGCTTACTGATGTAGCCACAGATTCTGCTGTGTGCGTGCGCTCAACGGACTTTTGGAGGTGGAGTAGAAGGGCTTTGCAAGGTGTTGAAGTCTATGCACTCAATGGTGCGTTACTCCTGCGCGCTTCTTCCTCCAACCAACCTCGCCTCGTGCTCGCCTTACCTCAAACTCCCTGTGGTAAGAGTTGTAACGCTCTATGGCAGTTTCACTCGAATAGTGCTGTAAATTATTATCGGTACTTTTATCTGCAAGAGGATTTGTTTCATCAGTGAATCCTCTGCAGCTTCTTTTTCCGCTTCTTCATCCCTTCAATAGAAGAACTATACTGCAATTATTGATAAAACTGACACATCGCTCCTCGCAAACGTAATGGTCGTGTTGCTATACTCTGCAAGAAAAATGATATTTTGCTGTCGCATTGTCACAGAGCTGTGTAATATTCAGATAAACAAATACTTATGCACGTAACAGTAAATTTTTTCAGCCCAATAATTGTTGCTCACACTTTCTCTGTTGTCACAGCTGCTAAAATATTTCTCGTATCTTCTCCTTCAGCAAATGTTTCAAAAACTTCGAGGCTCCTAGTTTGCTGGTAAATGATTGAACCTTAGTTTTATGTAGATAAAAAGAGTAGCAGTCAATTGCTGCTACTCTTAGTAGTTTAGTCTCGTTTGCTTTGATAGTCTTTTTAGAAAGGACTATCGTCGTCCGTCCCATCTTTCAACACGAGGGGAGGATTGGTACTTTCCGTAAAACCCTCATGCTGTGTTCCTCTCGGACTTGAAAGTAACAGTGCATATTGTAAATCTGTTGTGATTACATATGTCTGGGGGTGTTTGATACTGCTTCATTTTTGTTGAATTATCTCTCCTAATTTAGTATATATAACGCCTAAATCTGTTTAGGCACATCTTTTTATATAGGCATTCCTATAAGCAGAAATGTAAATCGGGTTGCAAGTTAGGTATTTTCTATTATATGTAATCGGTAAATACGAAAAAGAAAGATAATTCTTCTTAATAGAAATCTAACGTCTTTCTTATATGATATTTTATTCATTAAACAACTCGTAAAAATATTTCTCACTCTATAGCCCTCGAGAATCGTTTAAAATTCAGCGCAAGGTCTGTGAACGAAAAATATTGCATTCTCAGTCATCACCACAATAGGGGTATTTTCAATTTCTATAGGAGGAAAATTATTTTCTATACTACAAATTTTTATTTTTCTCTTGAGAAATTAAAAATACAATAAGGAATCAAAACACAATAAGGATGTCAGCTGGCAACCTTATTGTGTCGAGGGATAAATAAAGAAAAAAAGTGGCTCTGAACCACTTCTCTGCAACTGAATTTGAGAAAAAGAGGGCGGAAAACCGTTCTTTTTCTCTCTACCTACGTGAAATTTTTCCATATCCTTCTTCTTTTTCGCTTTTCTTCATTGTTTTATCTAGAAGAACTCTTGTATCGCTTTTTCTAGATTGAGGAAGGTGTTTGTCAATAAAAAGACTGTTTTTATTAGTGTGCTTAAAACTTGAGGGATCTTTTTCCTTTTTCACTAAGTTTCTTAGGGGGAGCTCTTCTTTAGCAGGTCTCTCCTAGAAAAATCGTAATTTTGGCAACAGATTATGACCGATATAGTAACAACAAAGACCGACCTACTGCTGGAAGGAATCCGCGCAGGGCGGGAGATGACACGCTGGCAACAACTGGAGTTGCTGTAGCGCCCTCAGTCTGCCTGCTATGGTGGCGCAGATAGCCACCATCGTGATGAACTATATTGATGCCTCGATGATGGGCCATCTTGGCGCGAACGCCAGTGCAAGCATCGGACTCGTTAGCACCAGTGTTTGGCTCTTTGCGGGACTTTGTAACGCTGTCAGTATAGGGTTTCTCCGTTCAGGTGGCCCATCTCATTGGTGCCAACGATGAAGAAGGTGCGCGCAATGTGCTGCGTCCAAGCCTGGTGGCTACGTTTGTCTTCAGCGTTATCGAGGGCTTGCTGGGAATTCTTGTTAGTCCTCATTTGCCCGTGTGGCTCGGCGGTGGAGATGCCATACGCGGTGATAGTGCCACCTATTTTGCTATCTTCAGCGTCCTCGTGATTCCGATACTTCAGCTCGATATCTTAGCTTCGGCCATGTTGCGGTGTAGCGGCAATGTGAAGTTTCCAAGTATCCTCAACGCCGTGATGTGCGTGTTCGATATAATTTCAATTTCTTTTTCATCTATCCCAGCGCACCGTCTCCTTTTTGGGCTTCGACTTTTTCTATGCCAGGTATGGGCTTGGGCGTTCCGGGGCAGCTCTCGTGCGGCCGCGGCCGAGATCTCAATGGGCCATCATCATGGTCTACTATATGTTGGCCCGCTCGCGGCAGTTGAGTATCTGGAACAAAGGCTTCGGCGAGTTGCGGCGCTTCATCCCCACGAGCCGCGTGCTCTCCCGCGCATGGAAAATAGGGGCTACCTATGGCTGTGCAGCATGGCCATGTGTTCCGCCCAAATCCTAACCACCGTGATCGTAGCTCCTTTGGGCATCTTCGCCATTTCGGCAATCAGCTTTGGCGTGACGGCCGAAAGTCTATGCTACATGCCCGGCTATGGTGTCTCAGATGCAGCCACAACCCTTGTGGGGGCAGAGCATCAGGGCTGCGCGGAAAGACTTTAGCCCGCCGCTTTGCGTTTATTGCCGTGGCTTTTTGGCATTAGCATCATGACGCTGATGGGCATCCTTATGTATGTGTTTGCTCCGCTGATGATGGCCGTCTTCACGCCCGTTCAGGAAATCATCGACCTCGGTGTTGCCGCTCTGCGCATTGAAGCTTTCGCCGAACCGATGTTTGCGGCTTCCATCGTGGCCTATGGCTGCTGCGTGGGGAGCTGGCGATACACTCATTCCGGCCTTTATGAACCCTCGCTTCGATGTGGGGTGTGCGCCTCACGCTCGCTTTCACGCTGACATCGGTCTTTGATATGGGCCTCACGGGCGTATGGACAGCTATGGCCATCGAACCGACATTCCGCGGCATCATCTTCCTTCTCCGACTTTGGAAGAGCAAAACGTTCAGAGAGTAGGGAGGAGTGATATTCTCTCCCTTGTGTCCCCAACTTGTTTTACTGTTCCGTTCCGACCACAGTGGTTGAGAGGATGGCGCTTAGCCCCTGTTGCTTGTGGTTTCTATATGGAATGGTTATATTTGCCGTAATAATTTAGAAGTTGTATGTACAATCCTACAGAATTCTGCGTGTGCAATTCCTGCAGCTGTTGAAGCAGGAAAAGCTATTATGGAGATTTACGTCCCGTCCCACAGAGTGATTGGGAAGTGGAAAGAAAAACGACAATTCACCTTTGACGCTGGCCGATCGCAAAGGCTAATGCTGTTATCGTGGAACACTTGCGGCCAACAGGGACTTCCTATCCTGAGCGAAGAAGGTGCACATGCACCCTATGATAGTCGCAAGATTGGACAGAACTCTTTTGTCGTAGATCCGCTCGATGGTACGAAAAGAATTCATCAAAACGCAATGGGGAGTTCACTGTCAATATCGCTTACGTCGTGGAAGGAAAGCCAGTGGGCGGCGTGATTTATGTACCCACCACTCACACTCTACTTCGCGCACGAAAGGCTTTGGAGCCTTCAAAGTGGGGGATATCACCGTGGCTAAGAATGATGAAGTAACTTATCCGCTCTGCTGTGCATCTTCCCATGGAAACGCAGCGCACGGGAACTTTGTGGTGGTGGCTTCACGCTCCCCATCTCTCGGCTGAAACGCAGGCTTTCATCGATACTTTGCGAAAGGAACATGACGAGGGTGGAAATCTTGTCGGCAGGTTCGTCCTCAAACTCTGTCGCGTGGCGGAGGGGGTGCCGATATCTCACCCTCGATTGGCGCCCACCATGGAGTGGGATACCGCTGCAGGCGATGCCATTGTGCGGGCAGCAGGAATGCGCGTTTATGATGCCGCAAGTGGTGAACCGTTGGTTTATAACAAAGAAGGATTTACACAATCCCCATTTCATAGTAAGTAATAAAAAGTCGTTTGCCCCTCAAAGCTTTGTTTTCCACGTGTGGACAGAAATAGGGGGCATGAGTTGAAGATATGTTAGTATTTTGTCGTTGTCGTCCTCTTGCTGGTTGTGCTGGCGCTGATGAAGGACCGAATGCGCCCGGGAATGATACTGTTCTCGGCCGCAGTGGTGTTTCTCTGTGCAGCATACTGACTCAAAGGACATGTTGGAGGGATTTTCCAACAAGGGGCATGATAACGGTGGCGTTGCTCTTTCTTGTCAGTGAGGGCATTCGGCGTGCAGGTGTCTTGGAGCAACTTCTTCTTTTCTTTCTACCGAAGGGCCGCTTGTCGGTCTATCGTGTTCAGTTGCGCCTCTTACCTATCGTTGCAGCCATTTCGGCTTTTCTCAACAATACACCAGTTGTTGTTATTTTTGCCCCAATTATCAAGCGCTGGGCCGAATCTGTGCGTCTCCCCGCTACTAAGTTTCTCATCCCCTTGAGCTATGCCACAATTCTTGGCGGTATGTGTACGCTGATAGGTACGTCCACAAATCTTGTTGTCGATGGGATGGTGATGGATGCAGGCCATACAGGGTTCACCCTATGTCTGACTGGGCAAAGTGGGAGGCTTTGATAGCCATCGCTGGCATTGTTTATATGCTCCCTCTCTCGCTGGCTCTTGCCCGATAGCCGCACTGCAGAGCAGGCAGCAGAGCTGTCGGGAAGACCCTCGCTATTTCCGCGTTGATGTAGTGTTGGGCCGCGCTTCCCTGCCATAGGTGAAGCATATCTTTGATTTCGACTTCAAAACAAAGTATGGCGCCACCATTCTGGAGATTCGCCGCAACGGTGAGAGTTTCTTGATGCACGATATGCGCAAGGTGAGCTATCGTGAGGGGATACGCTGGTACTTTTTGGCCGATGAAGAATTTCTTGAAAACTGGGGCGACTCGAGTTTCTTCCTCGCGGTGAGCAGTAGCCGAGGTTTGACGCACACACTTCCCCATGCAAACGCTGGATAGCTGTTGTGCTGGTGGCGCTGATGGTTCTGGGGGCTACCGTAGGAGTTGCCCGCTGTTCGCTCGGCTTTTCCGGAAAGTTCACCTTGATATGTTCTCTTTTCTTTGCCTCTGTCGTGACCATCGTGATGGCTTGGCTGCAGATCTTCCCTGCACGGAAATCACACGAAGTTCATTAGTTGGGACATACTCATCACTATTGCATCGGCCTTTGCCATCAGTAAGGCGATGATGAACTCCAGGCGTGGCGGAAGCTATCGCAGAGATAGCCATCCGTCTGACAGACAATTTCGGCCTACGTACTCCTGGCGTTCATCTTCATAGTGACGGACTGCTTTCACGGAGCTCATGACCAATAACGCTGCCGCTGCACTGACCTTCCCCATTAGTTTATCCATCGCTCAGCAACTCGGAGTTAGCCCCATGCCTTTCTTCGTGACCATTTGCATGGCTGCCTCGTCGAGTTTCTCCACACCCATTGGTTATCAAACCAATCTTATTGTTCAGGTGGGCGGCTATCGATGTTGCCGACTTCGTGCGCGCCGGACTTCCCTCTGAACATCCATCTCATTTCTCATAAGTATATTCTTAATCCCCATCTTTTTGGCCATTCTAAAGCGTATGAACGAAATATATCCCATCTTTGATCGAATGCTCAGCCGCTCTGACAAAGAGGCGCTTCTGGGGCAGAAAGGCGTTATGCTCTGGTTCACGGGGCTGAGCGGCTCAGGCAAAAGCACCGTGGCAATAGCTCTGGAGCGCGAACTACAAAAGCGAGGCTTACTTTGCCGTATCCTCGATGGCGACAACATACGCAGTGGTATCAACAAGGCCTTGGATTTACGGCTGAAGACCGCCGAGAGAACATTCGCCGCATTGCCGAAGTCGCCAAACTCTTTTGCGGACACCGGCATCATTACTATCGCCGCGCTTTATCTCCCCGTCCAATGACCTGCGCCGTATGAGCCAGCGACATCATCGGAGCAGAAGATTTCAAGGAGTGTGTATCTCCACCCACTCGCAGTGTGCGAAGCGCGCGCGACGTGAAAAGGGCTGTACGCCAAGGCACGCCGTGGAGAAATCAAGAACTTTACAGGAATCAGCGCGCCCTTTGAAGCCCCGAGCATCCAGCCTTGTCCATCGACACCAGCAAAGGTGAGAGCCTCGAGGATAGCGAAAAGCAAATCTAGCTCTTGGGTATCGAATAAAATAAGTGCCTCCCACTGATCGACGCCATTCGTCTATATAACAATATAAAGCAAAAACTCACAACTATATGGAACGGTATAATCTGAGCCACCTCAAGGAGCTCGAAGCGGAAAGTATCTCACATCATCCGTGAGTAGCTGCCGAATTTGAAAATCCTGTTATGCTCTACAGCATCGGTGGAGGACTCGAGCGTTGCGGCCTCGCCCGGCCGAGAAAGCCTTTTGCTCCAGGCCGCCCGCCCTTCCCTCTGATGCACATCGACTCAAAGTGGAAGTTCAAAGAAATGCTCCAATTCCGCGATGTGGTACGCGCGAGAGCATGGCTCGGGAAGTTGATGATGGAGAGCAACATGGAGGCGTTTGAGGCTGGAGTAGGCCCATTCACGCACGGCTCAAGGTCACACCGATCTCATGAAGACGCAGGCGCTTCTTCATGGTCTGACCACGGCTTTGATGCAGCTTTCGGCGGAGCCCGTCGCGACGAGGAAAAAGCCGCGCAAGGAACGCATCTTTAGTTTCCGCGATCAGTTTCAGCAGTGGGATCCCAAAAACCAACGTCCGGAACTCTGGGACATTTATAACACTCGTATCCACAAGGGCGAAAAGCATACGCGTTTTCCTCGAGCAACTGGACAGAGCTGGACATTTGGCAATATATCCGCCTTGAAAATCATTCCCATCGTACCGCTGTACTTCGCTAAGAGCGTCCAGTCGTGAAATGGACGACAACTCATCATGCCAGACGATGAACGCTTGCCTGAAAAGTACAAAGACATGATTGAGATGCGGAAAATCCGCTTCCGCACCCTCGGATGCTGGCCGCTCACTGGTGCCATCGAGAGCGAAGCCGATACGATTGAGAAAATTGTGGAGGAAATGATGATCTACCACAAAGAGCGAGCGTACCACGCGTGTAATTGATTTCGACCAAGATGCTTCTATGGAACAAAAGAAGCGTGAAGGATATTTCTAAAACCATAATCAGCCTTACCCCTCTGGCTCGTGCCAAAGGAAGGGTAAGGCTCTTTTTTTATGCTCTTCAATTCGTTTGAATTTCTGCTTTTCCTACCCTGCGTCTTCCTTATCTATTGGTATGCTTGTCGCGGTCGTAGGTCGCGCAATCTTTGGATTGTCCCTTTGCAGTTACTTCTTCTACGGCTGGTGGGATTGGCGTTTCACAGGGCTGCTGGTTCTGACTTCGCTTTGCAGTTATGCCAGCGGTATTTGGGAGAACGCTATCCGCGATGAGCTCGGCACATGATTGTGAGCAACATTTTGCTAAACTCTCGGCATCTTAGGCGCATTTAAGTATTTCAACTTCTTTGCCGACAGTTTGCAGGACCTTTCCACGGCCTTGGGCTTTGGAACGCTCCACGCCCCCGTTGTCCACGTGATTCTTCCCGTAGGCATTAGTTTCTACACCTTTCAGGCACTCCAGCTATTCCATTGATGTTTATCGTGAGAAAACTTCCTGCCACGCACGACCTCATAGAATTTTTGCTTATCTCGGTTTCTTCCCTCAGTTGGTGGCTGGCCTCATCGAGCGCGCTACTAACTTGCTGCCGCAGTTCAGAAGGACCGAACGTTTTCCTATGCCGATGCGGTCGACGGAATGCGACAAATTTTGTGGGGCTTCTTCAAGAAGATTGTTATAGCCGACCAATGCGCCGTTGGAGTTAATGCCATCTTCTCCGACTATGCACAGGCCAGTGGGGCGGACCTGCTGATGGGCGGACTTCTCTTTCACCTTTCAGATCTACGGCGACTTCTCCGGTTATAGCGATATAGCAATCGGTACGGGTCGCCTTTGGCATCCGATTGATGCAGAACTTCCGTTACCCTTACTTTTCTCGCAATATCCGCGACTTTTGGCAGCGTTGGCACATCTCGCTGATGACGTGGTTTCGCGATTATATTTATTTCCCCACTCGGCGGCAGCCGTTGCTCGCGGGCAAAGCAGTTGCGCAACACGTTCATCGTGTTCCTCGTCAGTGATGCCTGTGGCACGGCGCTAATTGGACATTTGTTTGTTGGGGGCTGATCACGCTTGCCTTTTTGTGCCCAGCATTCTGCGCGGCCATAAAGCGGAAGAAAAATCTCTTTAAGGGGCATCTTAGGACTGGTGCGTATTGGCGGACAGATGCTCCTTACTGCTCCCTCGTCATGCTGGGCTGGATTCTTTTTAGGAGTGCCACGCTCACCGATGCCGTCCACTATTTGGTGCGTATGTTCACAACGCTTCGTCCCGCCATGCTCACTCAGCGGTAGCAAGTGCTTATCTATGTGGCCTTGATGCTGGCTGTCGAATGGTGGCAACGTCATCGCCAACACGCTCTCTCCAGTTTCCGCCGCGTTTTCCTCAATGCGCCTCCGCTTTGTGCTCTACTATGCCATCATCGCAGCCATCTTTTTGCACTGGGTGCAGGCACGAATTTCATCTACTTTCAGTTCTGATTTCTTATGCGGCAGCCGTTCCTTAGAAAGTTTATTCTGCGCACGCTCTTCTTGCTCACACCGTTCTTTCTCTACGTAGTGCTCTCTTTTGTGTGCGATCGCTTTCAAGGTGCTGCGCTCTTACGCAATCTTTCTACGATAATGCTGCTCCGGCCTGGGTCAATCCTCAATGCCGACTATGTCAGTGCGATAATTTACTACCTCTGTTTTTCTGCCGTTGCGCTCCCGCTTGCTGCACCGCGTTTACGGCACTCATCTTTCACTCGCAACAGAAATGAAGAAATTTATCTTGCGCTACCTTTTTGCTCATCTTACCGCTGCTGTTGTTGCCCGCGACGGCTGCGCGGGTCTATCTTCGCTCACTTCCCAATCCTTCGCGGGCGAAGAGCAGCGGTTGACGGCCTGCTGGATTCTGTGGAGGTACTGATTCTCGGAGTTCGCATTCCTACTACGGTTTAGCCCCAGAAGTTTTGGACCGAAGGCTTACAATGCCGCACAGGTTTCGCAGACGCTCCGCTATGATGATTTCATTCTCGACCACTATGCTTTCCGCTCGTTGCGGACGGTGATTCTTCCCATTTCCGACTTTTCTTTCCACGAAGATTTTTGAACATGATGCCGACTAGTATTATGCTTCTCGCTGGTGCCTTTATATGAGGTGCGACTATCATAGTAGGCTGAGTCGCTATGACTCGAATTTTTGCTCGATGCCTACTTTCCGCGGAACGCCTCAAAACGTTGTGGCAGCCTGCGCGGCTCACATGGAGCGCGCTCGGACAAAGGCACCGATTACACGCTTGCCCAAAAAGCCCTCCGATTGGGACAATGCTGAGGCCCGTGCTCGCAACAATACTTATCGCGATACCAAGAATGTGGCGCTCAGCGAAGCTTTCTTTCGCCAACTCATCCAAACTGTCACGCAGCGCCATCATGCGCGCCTCGTGGTTGATCTCTACTCCGCTCACGGCGCGCCATCGCCTGCCAGTATGCCCCTCAAGTGCGCGCCAGCGGAGCTCGCGATTCATCGCGCGGTACGGTCAATCCGCGTGTGAGCTGTTTCGATTTTTCGCGCCGATACGGATTTCACGGCCAACGACTTCTATGATGCCGACCATCTCACGCTGGAGGGAGCGGAAAAACTTTCCAATAAATTGCGAACGCGATTGGCGCAAGAATCCGTTGTTGCAGGTGGCACGCCGCTACCTACCGACAGAAAGAACAACAATAAGGCCCGCGGCATAAGAGTGCCGCCTGCCGTTCTCGAAAAAAATATATTAACTTTGCAATACATATATGAAATACAGGACAATGAATGATCTGAAAGATAATAAAAGTCAGTATTAGAATTTCTTGATAATGATGAGAAGAAAGACCTCCTGCGCCTGCTTACAGCCGGTAGTGTTGACGATGGAAAGTCGACGCTGATTGGTCGCTTGCTCTTCGACTCCTAAGAAATTGGTACGAAGATCAGCTCACCGCGCTGGAGCGCGATTCAAGCGCGTGGGAAATGCTGGCGAAAACATCGACTATGCCCTTTTTGCTCGATGAAGCTTGAAGGCTGAGCGCGAGGAAGGTATCACCATCGATGTGGCCTATCGCTATTTCTCCACCAATAAGCGCAAATTCATCATTGCTGATACGCCGGGACGCGAGCGGTACACGCGCAACATGATCACGGGCGGATGCTACGACCTGCTATCATCCTCGTTGATGCCCGCAACGCATCATCACACAAACAACGCCGCCACTTTCCTTGTTTCGTTGCTCGGCATCAAGCAGTGGTGCTGGCCGTCAACAAGATGGACCTTTGCGGCTTCGATAAGGCGGTGTTCGATAAAAATTGTGTCGGAACATATGGACTTTGGTCCGCCCGCTCGGCATTGAGGACATCACCTGTTTCCCGCTGAGTGCGCTCGATGGCGATAATGGTGGATAAGTCGGAGCGTCACGCCGTGGTACGAAGGGCCTGCGCTGCTCGATTTCCTCGAGACCATTCCGCTCCATGCCGATCATAATATGAAGGACTTCCGTTTTCCCGTTCAGTCTTGTCAGTCGTCCAAATTTGAACTTCCGTGGTTTCTGCGGCAAAAGTGGCGGCAGTGGTATCATTCGCAAAGGCGATGAGGTGGTGGCGCTGCCTTCATGAAAGCACTCCGCGTGAAAAGCCATCGTGCCACCTTATGCGCCCAATCAGAAGCAACTGGGTCCCCTGACGGTTCTACGCTGAATGCCGAAGAACAGCCTATACAGACGGTGGATTATGCCTTCCCGCCCGAATCCGTTATCTTGCGGTTGGAGGACGAAATCGATATTTCGCGCGGCGAAATGCTGGTGAAGCCCGACAACCCTGCCTTTCGTGAGGCGCAACTTCGAGGCAATGCTCGTTTGGATGGATGAGGAACCGATGGATCGCTCTAAGGCGTTCTATATCAAACAGACTACGAACACGAGTCGCTGCCATGTGGACCAAATCTCTATCGCACAGACGTGAATACCCTTGAGCAGAGCGAGTGTGAGGCTTTCCGCCTCAATGAAATTGGTCGCGGCGTGATTCAGGCCTCTAAGGAACTCTTCTTCGATTCCTACAAGCTCAACAACCAAACAGGCTCGTTCATCCTATCGACCCGATAACGAACAATACCTCTGCCGTGGGTATGATTATCTCGGCTGTGGATGAGAAGGAGTTGTACAACGCTGAGGCCATACACCTCGACCTCCCGAAACTGCATGTGCACCCGGAACACTATGAGGCTGTTGACGCGCGGTGAATGAACCTCGACCGACAGGGCATTGCTGTTCGTCATGTGAGTAGCCTTTCGCGCTCCAGGTCCCGCCCTCGAGCTTATCTCAAATACGGGAGTTCCCATGACTGTCTTGCAAACTTAGGTATTTGCTGACGCTCATGAGAATCTCTTATGCTTTTGGTAAACAGAATTCTTATTTCTACGGGTCTGAGAATGGCTCGAAATCCAAGTGAAAGTAAAGAGAGTGTCTGACCAGTCCAACTTTTTCTGGTCGCTCATAGACTGTCCAGCCGACATCCTTATTGTGTCGGCTGACGCTATAGGATGCTGGCTGACGCAATAAGGAAAAACTACGAGCAGAAGGGCGCTATTGATGGCCCAAAAGGAGCAGAAAAAGTGAGAAACCCTTGATTTTTAGGGCTTCTGAGAGTTGTTGAGCGATTTTTGCCCGCTGCCGAACAATAGAAAAGCAGATTTTCTGCTGAAAGCGGTCGTGTTTATCAGTTGTTGTAATCCATTTCCAAAAGGTCATTGTAAAAGAAACTTCGGACTTATTGAGCTGCGAGAAAAAGCCTGATAAGTCCGAAGTTTTTATGATTGATCTTGGGAATTTTTCTATGTGGTGGAGAGTCGCGCAGCTTTGTGGGTTTGGCAGGGTAGACCCGCGAATGTCAATAAGCCGTGAGCATCAGGGAGTTCGTGTAGCCAAACTTGTGAGTCCCATAGGAGGGCGCGTAATGGTCAAGCAAACTGCAAATGATGGGACTGGCAATGCAAACCCAGGGGACAAGGCGGTCGCGCACGCCACGCCGCGTGAACAGGCCGAAAGCGTAGAGTCCCAATAATGGGCCATAGGTGTAGGACGCCATGACGTAGATGGCATTGATGACATTGGTGGAATTGATGGCGCGGAAAAGGAGGATGGCGGCGAAGAAAGTGAACGACATGAGGATGTGTACAATTTTGCGCGTGCGCTCTTGTCGAGCTTTTTCCCAATTGTGGCGCTCCACTCCGATAAGGTCGATGCAGCGACTCGTGGTTAAGGCTGTAATGGCTGAGTCGGCACTGGAAAAAGCAGCGGCCACAATACCGATGGTGAAGGGGAATATGACGATGCTGCCCAAACTACCGTTGCTCACCAGCATGGGCAGGAGGCTACCGGTTTGCTCCTGGGATGGCGATGCCTTGCTGGGCGCAGAACGGAAGAGGAGTGTGCCAGGACGAGAAAAATGAGGTTGACGGGCAGGAAACAAAGGCCGTAGGAGCACATATTCTTTTGCGCTTCACGCAGGTTCTTACGACGCGAGATTTTCTGACATCATATCCTGATCCAGTCCGTCATCACGATGACGATGACTACTCTCGCTGAAAAATTTGTCGCCAGAACGATTCGTGTGCCTTCAAGCAAAAATGCGGCTCACAGTGGGGCTTTGGCTGACCGTGGCGAGCACTCCGTATAAGTCCAGTCCGAGTCTGCTAATCACTGCCCACAAGATGCCACCGAGGGCGAGGAGCATACAGAGCGTTTGCAGGGCATCGGTGCGCACAATGGTCTTGATGCCGCTGCTGCGCGTGTAGAGCCAGATGAGCAGCGGTGTGATGAGAGCGGTGAGCGGATAGGGGATGCCAAGCGGTTCGGCAATGAACTGCTGGAGCACGAGTACAACGAGGTAGAGTCGCGCGGCTGCACCGGTGAGTTTGCTAAGGAGGAAGAAGAGTGCCCCTGTTCGGTGGGTGTTTTCCCCAAAGCGTTCGCCCAGATAAGTGTAGATGGAGGTGAGTTGGAGGCGATAGTAGAGCGGCAGAGCAGGAAAGCTACGGCTACATAGCCAAAAGAAAAGCTGGCGCATCTGAAGGTACGTCATCTGCAGCTGCCCACCCAGCCCGGTACGGAAATGAACGATACGCCTGAGGATGCTGGCGCCTATCATGCAAACAGCTACGCATCCACCAAGGTGAACGGCGGTTGGCCCTAAAGACAGCGTTATATCGTGGCTACTGCTGCTTTTCGTGAGAGATGAAAAGCAGCAGTAGGAAAAGTAGAACGCCAACGTCAGCAGCATAAGTGGTCCTGTGTTGACTAGTTCGTATGTTAATGTGGTTGCTAAAAACTTGAAGATCATAATGATGAGGAAATAAAGATCAAAATAAAGCATTACAATTGCTGCTACCGTAGCTGCTGAAGCAATGGCCCACTTTGCGTGCTTTTATTAGATTTATCAACTGCTTCTTCATATCGGCCCTGCAAGCAGAGACTCTCCACTTGCGCAGCGTGTAAACAATAGAAACTACGCCGAAAGGAAGACAGCGAAAAATAGTGGAAAGGATGGCCCCAAAACCAGATGATTATCGGGCATGGAGGGTGCAGGCTGTTCGTAAGTAGCCTCGCTGATAATCTGGATTCCGCATACTAGCTACGAGTTGACTATCTGAGCATAAGGCCTTGCAGCCAGTCCAATGAAGAAGTAGATGATACCAATGACAACATACATATAGCAGAGGCAATGGCCCATGTCTTTGCACTGTTAGAGGCTGCTAAGGCTTCCTGGTATTGTCCCATTTTGATAAAGTCCAGTTTACTCTTGCTGCGTAAACAATCAGAAACTACACCAAAATGGCAGACAGCAGCAGATCAGTAGCGAGAATGGCCCATACTAAATAATTATCAGGAGGGTGGCATGCGGCGCTTGGTTGCATGCCTGCTGGTTATAGAAGTTGGGTTGAGCAACTTGAGGGCCAAATTGTAGGCCTTGCTGTGGTTGCTGAACTTCTTCAAGAACATTGAAGATAGCTGCAGTTCGGGCACTTGTCCAGCAGGTGTCCACTGCGCCATGCCTTTTGTTTCCAAACAAGCGTTGTAGGGATACTCCAAACTTAACCAGCTGGAATCCGTCAACAGGACCTTGCTGCACCCTTTTGTTTACATCAAGATAGAAATATTGTTCCATAAGGGGTAAGTTTATCTAAAAAGCAAAAAGTATGTTATTTCATAGACTTCGTCCAAGGTTTTCTTTAGAAAAAGTGGCTGACATCCTTATAGTCCGAGCAAATTTTCGCAGTATCCACCACGTGATAGGACTATATCAAAAGCCAGTCAGCGATGATGAGTGAAACGTTTCAGTTGAGCTTGCGCCTTACCGCGCAGCAGCCAATCACTGAGAACGAGCGAAAAAGATAGGGGAAGGGCGAAAAGAGCAGAAAGAGGTCTGTGATGGGCTGGCTTCACATAATCGTCCATGGAGCACGCGCATCAGGAGCTGCTGGCTGCCACAGCCGGGGCAGTGCCGTAGCCGTGGCAGCTTTGAGTGACGCACTTTGGCGACCACCGCGTCTGCACTGGGTCGAAAATAAACAGCAAAAGGCCGATAGCTACTATAACGGCGAGCTATCTAGCCAACGCTTGTTTTCTAATTATTGTCTCCTAAGAGGACGTTAGTTTTTTCAATATGTAGTTGAGAGATGTGACTACGCGAACTTTTCTTTATATGCGGAGTAGTATTGGTCGCGGTCGTCTATTTTCAAAAAGTCCCTGGGTTGCACTTTTGATTTTACCAATTTTACTGTCGGAATCCTTTGCGAACTTATCGGCAGCCTCGCGAGGGCTTTCTTCACGTTGCTCAGCAATCATCTGCGGCCTGATAGCGTTGAGTCTGGCGAAATCATACTGCACTTGATTGCTATATTCATCTCGGATGCGCTGCACCCTTAGCGAGAAGTTCGCCGGACGCGAGGAATCAGTGAACGCACCTCTCATCAACTCTGTGAAGTGCCTACTGTTGTCACGCAGACAATGAGAAGCGATCACGATCAGAGAGGTCGAGTTGATTAGGCTTTAAGGTCCGAAATCTCGAGGAGCACCACGCTGATTTCATATTTTGCAGGAATGCCGTTCGCTTGTAGCCAGGTTTTTGATGATTGCATTGGCTGAATTAAGCTGGCGGTAAGGTCTTGCATATCGTTGCTGGATGTCTTGAACATGATGGGCCAGATAACGTGGTCGGCCTTTACTTCTCTCTCAGCCAAACCTCGAACGTTGACGATGCGGTCCTGTCGAGAAAAACTTCTCAAGCCACAATGAGGAACACACCCTAAGATGGCGAGTCCTACAGCCAAGACGATGGATTCTACCTTTAAGTTCTTCATTTTTGAAAGTTTTGAGTGATAAATAAAAAGTAACTGAGCGACAAGTTGAGGCTACAAAGCGAAGATAATAAGTGTGACTGTTCAGCAACTACTTCAGACCTGTCACTCGTTACTATAAAAATTATTTCTTCGGCGTTTTTCAATGTCTCAAGTACGAACTGCCAATAGCGTTCTACCGAGGGGATGTTGCAACGTTCGTTGGGCGTGTGCGGAGAGCGGAGTGTCGGACCGAAACTTACCATGTCCATTTTGGGATATTTGGCACCGATGACACCACATTCAAGGCCAGCGTGAACAACACCCACGCGGTTGTCAGTGCCAAAAAGCTGTAGACTTTCTGCATCAGTGCCACGATTTCGTTTTTGCGGATTAGGGCTGCCAAGCTGGATACTGATGAGCATAAGTAACCTTCATGCCCGCCATTGAGAATGCGCTCTCGATTGTCTCAGCGCAACATTCGCGCATGCTATCGCGGCTGGAGCGCACCAGTACTATAAACTTCGCCATCCCGTTTCCAATCTCCACGATACCAGAAGGTTGGAGCTGGTTTCCACCACGTCGGGGATTTCTGGAATCATACGCATCGGTCCGTTGTGGCAGGCGCAAATAGCGTTAACTAAGTTGTCGCCAATTTCAGCCGGCACTTGGCTTTAGCGGGGCGTTCCACATCCTCGCAGAGGAGTTCGAGCCGCTTCTCAACAAAGGCAAACTCGTCAGTGAAAAACCTTTTTCCAGTCGGCGATACAATCCTCTTTCAGTGCAGCAACATTCTCTTTCGAGCGTGGCACCACTTCGGCGTGACTCGGAATAGCATTGCGCATATTTCCTCCCACCCAGCTGCACAGACGTGCTCGAAGTTGGCCATAGCATCTTGAACGAGACGGCCCATCAGCTTGTTTGCGTTAGCGCGACCTTGTTGATTTCCAAACCACTATGGCCGCCGAGCAAACCTTTGATAACCACTTTCGACAGCTGCATCGCCGCCATCGGTTTCTTCTTCCTGATATTCCAATACTGCATTCTGATCAACGCCACCTGCTGATCCGATGACCATTTCGCCCTCTGTCTCGTTGTCGAGATTGAGGAGAATCTCACCTGCAAAGTGTTGCTGGCCAAGTTCTCAGCTCCGTACATCGTTGTCTCCTCGTCGGCCGTGATTAAGCACTCCAGCGGGCCGTGTTCAATAGTGTCGTCCTCGAGGATGCCCATCATAGTGGCCACTGCCATACCATCGTCCGAGCTGAGAGTAGTGCCTTTTGGCCTTCACCCAGTCTCCGTCCACGTAGGTCTCAATGGGGGTCGGTCTCGAAATTATGGGTAGATTCCTTTGTCTTTTGCGGAACCATGTCTAGTGGGCCCTGCATCACCACCATCTTGCGGTCTTCGTAGCCTTTGGAGGCTGCTTTGCGCATGATGATATTTCCAGCCTCGTCTTTGAAGGCTTCGATATTGCGTTCCTTGGCCCAATCCAACAGGAATTGCTGAGCCTTTTCCAAAATGGCTGCTGGGCGTGGTACCTGAGTCGTAAGTAGAAATTTTTCCAAACAGCCTGTGGCTGCAAAATTCTGATTTCTACTCCATAATTATTATGGTTAAGAGTTATTATTAGTTGTTTTTCTTTTGTCTTTCATAGAGAGGCGGGCAAATCCGAAAGCTCCGAGGAGCACCACAAGGCCTGTTTGCAGCGTGTGAGACTACGAGGCGAAGAGTATGGCCTCTTTTTCTGCCACTCCATAAAGGACAAGCATCGTTTTTAACGGCGAAATGCCACGGCCCAGCCCCTGTTAGGTGTCGGCACGAGTACGGCGAACATTCCTACACAATATATAAGGAATGCTTCGATAGGACTGATACCGCTCGTGAAGTTGAAGCAGAAAAAGCAACGTAGAAATGGAGGTAATAGCAAAGGTTGATGCCGAAACTCATCAAGATGTAGAGTGGCAGATTACGAACATCTTTGAGGGAGAGCACTCCCGCCCAAAGATCCTTTAGCAAGTCGCGCCCACGAGAATAATAGCGACGGAGGAGAAATATGCACGCTCCAACGGCTCATGATAAAACAAAGCACCGTGACGAGGTAGCCTGTGCTGGTGAATTGCCCGAAAAATCCGCGGAAGTCCATACCTGTGGTGCGAACGAACTTGAGAAAAACGGGGATTTGACAGAAAGGCGGTCGCCGTGAGGAGAAGCATGACAAGAGAATCGACCATGCGCTCCGTGACAACCGTTCCGAGCGATTTTGTGAAAGAGATGCCATCGTATTTCTTTAGTGTGCCGCAGCGCGTCACTTCGCCTACACGAGGAATCACTAAAGAAGCGGCATAGCTAAAGATAGTATTCTCACAACTGCTGCGGCGCGGATGTTCGCCTAAGGGTTCGAGCGCCAATTTCCAGCGCCAAGCTCGATTTTGTTGGGCTAGAATGCCGAAAAACAAAAGGGAGAAAAGCATCCATCCCCATTTCATCTCGCCGAACACACTACGGAAAAAGTCGCGCCAATCTGTTCCGCGGTACATCCACCACAGAATGCCCAGCCCAAAAGCAAAGGGCAGCGCCAGTTGCAGTATCTTCTTGAGAATCTTCAATGTGTTTCGTAGGGAAATGCGTACTTTTGTGACGTCTCCAATGCGAAGTTAGGACAATCTGCCCAATGTTCCAAAGAATTGTCTTTCAATTTTGCACAATCAGAGTAACCTCACGTTTGCGTGGTTCCTTTCTCGGCAACAATTCCGATATGTTGAAATCAGTAAGACCTAAGAAAAATCTCGGTCAGCACTTTCTGACCGATCTCCATGTGGCTGAGCGCATCGCCGACACCGTAGATGCCTGCCCGCAGTTGCCCGTTCTCGAAGTAGGCCCTCGGTATGGGCGTGCTGCACAATACCTCTTGCCCAAGGACAGAGAGTGAAGGTGGTGGAGATCGACCGCGAAAGCGTGGCTTTACCTACTTGAACGTTGGCCCTGAGTTGCGGGATAACATTCTGGGCGAGGATTTTTCTCCGCATGGACCTCAATAGTGTTCGGCGGCAAGCCTTTGTGTTACAGGGCAATTATCCTTACGACATCTCCAGCCAAATATTTTTCAAAATGCTCGACTACAAAGAGCTTATTCCCCGCTGCACGGGAATGATTCAGAAAGAGATGGCCGAGCGCATCGCGGCACGTCCTGGCAACTAAAGTCCTATGGCATTTTGAGCGTATTGCTACAGCGTTGGTACGATGTTGAGTACCTCTTCACCGTCGAACCCTGGTGTGTTCAATCCTCCTCCAAAGGTGCGCAGCGCGGTGGTACGCATGACGCGCAACGATATACACGAATGCGGCTGCAACGAGGTGCTGCTCAAGAAAGTAGTAAAGGCCGTGTTCCAGCAACGCCGCAGAAAATGTTGCGCGTGTCAGCTCAAACCGTTTTTTGCACAAACTTCACCCAACCGCGACCATACGGAATTCTTGGCTCACCCAGAGCTGACAAAGCGTCCGGAGCAGTTGAGCGTGGACGAGTTTGTGGATTTGACCAACCGCATAGAAAAGGAAATCAACTAATCTTAGTGTGATGTGGGGAACCTTTTCCTTACTTCTATTGATATTTCCCGTATTTTAACAGGCTGGGCGAACTTAAAAATCCAGCATGAATGCTTCGGGCCGAAAAACTTTTTGCACCTTTACCGCCACAAACGTGATGAATGCCTGTCAGGTGCAAATCCACTATCAAGCCTTGCCCTGGAGTTGTGAGGGAATATTCAGGTAAAGGTTATTAATAATATCATGCAAGTGTGCATATTTAATATGGATGACAAAGTCTTCATATTAACCTATAGCTTATCCAAAACATTTCTTTGAGAATGTTTGGACACATTGAGTGAGTTGTTCTTTAAAAATTCTATTTGATGCCTTTTTGAGCGTGAATCATGATGATATTAAATGACATGTATTAATACCCCAATGCACTTTGATTTATTGTTCCTGACTTTTGAGGAGAATTTCTTGTAATTGTACATTCTAATGTATAAATGTTCAGATCCATCTACGTGTATTGGTGGTGTCTCAATGAATTGTAAAAAGCAATTTTTAAAAGGCGCTCTTATACTTTTCAATAGTATTATCCATACAATAAATTTCAACTTCATCACAATTAATCTTGATTTTTATTGTATGTATCTTGTAATGGAATAGTATCTATAACTTTATATTGCTGTGTATCTATAATGATAACTTCTAATTCAGTAGCGATAAATATTTTTCTTATCAAAAAATAACCATTTCACAAAAAGAAACACTAAGTCTAAATACATTACTCTACGTTTCAATCCAAAAATCATAAATAGTGAAAAATTCTGGTCAATTCCTATAGCAAATATTTTAGGGAATATTTCTATGAACTGAGGCAGTAGAAAATCACTAGACCAAGCAATTTTTCGCATAAGAATCGCCTTCCACTATTTTCCCATATATTCGATAAAAAAATCATTATGGTAGTCTTTGAATACTGAATTATAATTTAATCTTTTATATGTATCATAATCGATAAATTCAATGTTCATATTCTTTTTAAACATTTTTGGTATGATAGTCGTTACTTTTTGGCGCTTTTTCTCATATCTCCTCCAGCGTGGAAGAAACTAGTTTAGATGTATCCTCGCTTACCAGTATTCGAAACTTTATTTATGGTAGTACCAGATTTGTTGGTGCTTCTATTACATTCCTTTGAGGTCACCGTGGATCTTGTTGATACGCTCGCTAGCAGCATTACAGGTGTGTCGGCTTGTCTTACCATTCTTTTATTAAAGGTTCTCACTATTCCTGATAATCAAAGTTTATAACTTTTGCTGGATGAAGGTTAGAGAAGTCTTCAACGAAGTTAGAATAATATATTAACGTGAGTATATTATTTCTTAATTTTAGCTCTACAGAATACATCATTGGATTATCAAAAAGGTGAATAGCTTTCTTTTTCTTTTGTGGCTATATTGTATGCGAACAAAGTGTCTGCACTCATGTACAAAACAGAACAATCCACTATTGTCAAAAACAAGCTGCTTCTGAATTTTCGAGATTCTTCTCTATACAATCTGATAACAACTCATCTGTATTAAAATATTGAATTTCTCCTGTTGTCGAAAAATCATCTACATTTTGATATTTAATAAAGGGAAGAATAATTCCTGAGGTTTTCGAATTGTACAGAATTTTACCAACAGACAAAATGCTGTCCATTAAATAGACTGTGTTTTATCTTTGTTTAATTTTTAGTCGAAAATAATTAGTCTCTCCTTATTCGATGTCGCAAGCGGCTGTAAGACACAACTTATTCTTTTATTGATAAGGATTATTGAATCTCTTTTTAAATCAATGTACGAAACACCAAAGGATTTCAGTAGGGTATCCTTTTCTATAGAGTGTCGGAGCTTGACAGTAGGCTCATTACGGAACGTGTTGCAGCCTATGCAACACGTCATTGTGATAATAAACAACAAATATTTCACCATTGATAAAACAAACTACTATTCTTTGTTAGACTTCTTTTTGTTCATGATGCTGTTCTGTAGCAATAGCCCTTTTTGGTGTAATGTGGGCGCTATAGTCTTCCTGACCAGATGTAACATTGTTTCATCCTGTCTTTGCTATATGTAGAGCACATGATAATCAGATTCATATTGCGTGAGACGATCATAAAATGCTAATCGCAATGATATGGCCAATCGGAAAGAGAATGACTGCGAACAATCTCTACGCCTTCTGCTGTTTTTATATTGGACGATTTCGCTGTAGTTGTGGAATTGACATGCTGCACCTTTGTCCGGTGGTTAACTCTTTCGTCCGAATGATATCACCATGTCATACGTCGCATCATTTCGCCCCGTCGCTTGCATGAACGAGGTGGTTCAGTCCGTCATGCAGATCTTTATCCGTAGGGAAGTTGCAGAGACGTACGAAAAAGCGTTCCGCTCACATAGGTTTGGCTGTGCAGCGGAACGCTTGTGTATCGCGTCACTTCAGCGCAAATCCAGATTCAGGACCATGTACTGCACGTCATTGTCGTTCATAGTCCCAGTCGTCAATGGCCCGTCCCCAGTTTTCATTGACCAAGCGGACGGTCTCGGGTTTGTAAGCATATTTGTTCTTCTTGTAGCCCTTCTTTGCATTAACGTATTGTTCGATGGCCGTATGCGCCTCGTCCCAACCTGGGATTTGCAAAGAGGAGTAAATATTCTCCGTCATGGCAAGAGCGTCTTGTTCGAAGTCTTCAAACTTCACTTGATGAGATTTCCCTCCGGAATATAAACTTTGTCGGCTTGGTATTTGTCGTAGAGCTTTGTGTAGGGTCGTCAGGATATTCTTCACGATTTCTTCCTCCGAGATGTCTTGCAACTTGAGGCTGAATGGTGTTGGTGAAGAAAGAGCGTGTGGATTCAAATACGGTGTAGGGATTTCGCATCAAGTAGATAAACTTGGCATTTGGGAACATCTTGACCAGTTCCTTTACACGGCCGTGTGGGGCGGGTTCTTGGAGAGAAACTGCGTGCCGCTGGTGTTCCAAAGGGCTATCTTGATGACTTTGATAAACTCCTCCTCGAAGCGTTTGAGTTCTTTCGGCGTGATGTCCTTGAAGAGCAAATACTTATCGGCATATTCCTGCCAGTACTTCGGCAAGTACCACATGTTGTAATAAGTGTAGGGGCATGGAATTTGTCATCGTAAATTCCTCCTCCTGCGGTAGATCGACGGCCAATTCCATGTTGTCCGTGGGGCGATGGCTCGGCATGAGCCACGACATACTTTTCTTGAAGAACGCTTGCCCAAACATCATGAGATGCGGGAATACTGTCTGATAGGGTCGTATTATAACCGAAGTGCTTATCGCAGGACAAAAACATTGTGGACAAAAGGTCGTTCCTGACCGCCAGTGCCCCAGAATGAACACGGGATCGTGCTTCAGCGGTTGGTTGGCCAAACGTTTCTGATAGCAACTTTCTTGTATAGGTGCGAGAATGGATAGCAGACGACAAACGGCAGTAGTGAGGCGATATTTTCCACGATAGCCCTTGTCTATTTCACGGCCTTGAAGAATCTCCTTATAAGTGTTCCAGTCGGCCTCACGAGGTTGTTGACTGGCAGCTTGTCGAATTGAATAAGTCCCATAATAGTCTTGATTTTTGCAAAGTTACATTATTGTGTGCAATATTTCCTTATGCGATTCAAAATAAGCAATAAAGGAAAGCTCCTCTTGCGTTGTGGAGCAGAAGTGTTGCATCTGAGATGACCAACAGCGGAAAGCTCCTTCGGGGGCTTTCCGCTGTTGATAGAAATAGGTTGAAAATATCTATGAAGCCGTTAGTCCAGTCCTTCCCACGATGTGTAGGGCTGAAAGTTGGAGCTTTCAGTTTCTCCTTCAAGGATCTCGCCATGCGTATCCTGCTGGCGTGACCATTGCTCGTAACTTTCTTTGCTGGATATAATGAAATCGGCGAACGTGCTTCTTGTGCTTATGTTTATCACTCTGTTCTGGGGCTTTTTGTAGGCTTTTCATTTATGTATTAATTCTTGTTGCGAAACGTTTTGTTTATGAGGAGGAGAACTATTCCCTATTATTCTTGCCACTTCTCGTTTTGTATTAAAATCTGTTTGTAGTGTGTAGCATCATGCAAATTAATATCATCGATGCGCGGAGTTGAGATACGATTTGATTGCTATAAATCTCTTTGTAAAAGTAAAGACAAGAAGGGTTCAGATCACTATAGAATCCTGAAGCAGGCGCAAAAGGTAGGCTTTTGCCGTGAAAGGAAAAAAGAAATAAAGACTTTTGTGAGATTCTCCACGCGGCAGAGCAGTATATTTTCGAAAGATAAAAAGTATGACTTTCGCCTGCAAAAATGAGCGTTTAACGGGTATAAGTTGGTGAGAAAAGTTTGTTTTCAACGAATATTGTTGTAGTTGTCACTTTACAATATTACTTTTGTCTATAAATAAAAAGATTTTATGAAGACTTATTTAGTGACAGGAGCTGCCGGATTTATCGGCGCAAACTATTTGAAGTATATTCTCAAGAAATATGAGGATGTTCGCGTGGTTGTTCTTGACCTGCTGACCTATGCAGGCTATCTCGGCACAATTGCTGAGGACATCGACCACGACAGGTGCGAATTTGTGCGTGGCGACATCGGCAACCGTCAGTTGGTGGATGAGCTCTTTACGAAATATCGCTTTTGATGTGGTGGTAAACTTTGCTGCAGAGAGCCATGCGGATCGCCTCTATTGAGAATCCGCAGCTCTTTCTTCAGACCAATATTCTCGGCACGCAGAATTTGCTCGATTGTGCTCGCCGCGCGTGGGTGACGGGAAAAGATAAGCAGGGCTATCCCACTTGGCAGTTCGGCGTTCGCTTCCCATCAGGTTTCTACTGATGAGGTCTACAGCTCACTGGGCGATGAGGGATTCTTCACAGAAGAAACTCCGCTGCAACCGCACAGCCCATACAGTGCCTCAAAGACAAGTGCCGACCTCGTGGTGTGCGCTTACCACGACACTCTACAAAATGCCCGTTAGCATTACGCGTTGCTCCAACAATTATGGACCTTATCAATTCCCCGAGAAGCTGATACCGCTGATTATCAATAATATCCTTGAGGGTAAGCAACTTCCTGTTTACGGGCAGGGAACAAATGTTCGCGACTGGCTGTATGTGGAAGACCACTGTAAGGCTATCGACCTCGTGGTTACGAAGGGCAAAGATGGAAGTATATACAACGTGGGCGGTCACAATGAGCGGCAGAATATCCAGATTGTGAAAATCATCATTCGCACTATTCGCCGCTTGATGGAAGAGAATCCGCAGTTCCGCGTTCTGCTGAAGCGCCAAGATGGCCTTGAGTGGATCAACGACGACCTTATCAGTTTCGTGAAAGATCGCCTGGGGCACGACCAGCGCTATGGCATAGATCCGAGTAAGATAAAGGCCGACTTAGGTTGGTTCCCCGAAACGACCTTTTTGAAGTAGGCATAGAGAAAACCATTCGCTGGAATCTCGAACACCATGATTGGATTGAAGACGTGAGTGGGAAGATTATCAGGAATACTACGAGAGAATGTATAAATAGGAGCATACTTTCTCCTCTCCAGAAGTTATGTTGTCACGTCGTCACGTCGTCACGATTGGGATTGAGCTGCTTGAAATAGTAACTATTATGTCTGTGACAACAGTGTGACAACAACAGTACGGATAAGGGATATTGAACACCAGAAAGGCAGGACAGCCACAGAGTTCTTGTGAACCTGTGGCTGTCTTTATGTTTGTGATACTTATCTCCCGTTGGTTTTGAAACGCAATGGGGAGTGAGTCGTTTTTACTTTCTGATGATCGTTGCCTCTCGATCTGGGCCTACGCTGACAATAGAAATGCGCGTTTTGAGTTCGCGTTCCAAATAGTCGATATAGGACTGGAAAGCAGCAGGGAAGTCGCGCTCGTCGCGAATTTCGGTAAGCGGTGTTTTCCAACCGGGAAGATCTTCATAAACTGCCTCCCAGCCTTCTGTATCGTAAGGCATCGTGGTAGTTTGTTCGTTGCCTTTCTTGTAAGCTGTACACACGCGGATGGTTTCAAAGCTGTCGAGCACGTCGCCCTTCATCATAACGAGATCTGTCACACCGTTGATCATGATGGCATACTTCAGAGCCACGAGGTCAACCCATCCGCAGCGGCGGTTGCGGCCCGTGACTGCGCCGTACCATTGCCAATGTGGCGGATAGTATCTCCAGTTTCGTCGAAGAGCTCAACGGGGGACGGACCTGAGCCAACGCGCGTAGAATAGGCCTTGAAAAATGCCGAAAACGCGATGGATGTGGCGAGAGCAACACCCAGACCTGAGCAAACACCACCTGCTGTGGTTGACGACGAACTAACGAAGGGGTAAGTTCCGTGGTCTATGTCGAGGAGCGAACCTTGCGCCTTCTGCCAAGACGTTTTTGCCCTCTTCCAAGAGGCGGTTGATTTCGATTTCAGTATCTGAGAGTTTGAATTTCTTTATATTCACGCCTTCCATCCAGCGCTTCTTCTTCCGTAATGTCGTAGTCGGTGAAGTGTAAGTCGTTGAGGATTTGATATGGCGTGCTTTCAGTTTTTCGTATTTCTCTTGGAAGTTTTCGAGGATGTCGCCAACGCGAAGTCCCACACGGGCAGCCTTATCTGAATAAGTCGGGCCGATACCTTTACCCGTTGTTCCCACTTTTGCTTCGCCTTTTGCCGCTTCTATAAGCGCGGTCGGCAGCACGCGATGGGTTGGCAGGATGAGATGTGCGCGCTTGCTGATGTGCAGGCGGTTTGTAAAGTGAATATCCAGCTGTTTCGAGTTCGTTTGCCTCGGCCATAAAGAGGTCGGGAGCAACGACGCAGCCGTTGCCGATAATGTTCACCTTTGTTTTCATCAAAGATACCAGAGGAATAGAGCGGAGAACAAATTTTTTTCCCATCGAAGATGATGGTGTGGCCAGCGTTAGGGCCGCCTGCAAAGCGTGCAACGACGTCGTACTTCGGTGTAAGTAGTCTACAACTTTTCCTTTGCCTTCGTCACCAAAGACAATGACCCAGCAGGGCGTCAACTTTTTCCTTGTGCCATAGTTGTACAATAATTTTTTTCGCAAAGATATTGATTTCTCCCATAATGGGGAATATTTCTTCCCAATAAATATGATGACTGCGCGGCAGAGGATAGTGGTTCTGTGTTTGGAGAGCAGAAAAGAAAACCGCCACCTGTGAGACATCAGGTGGCAGTCGTCGGAAACTCAAATGGAATTTATTTATCAGTAACGCTTGTAGAGACCAGCGAAGCCGCGTCCGTGGCGAGCTTCGTCGCGTGCCATTTCGTGAACTGTGTCGTGGATAGCATCCAAGCCGAGTTCTTTAGCGCGCTTAGCAATGCGGTTCTTATCTTCACATGCGCCAGACTCCTGCAATCATACGCTTGTAGAGGTTGGTCTTAGTATCCCAAACATTGTCGCCGAGCAGTTCGCAGAATCTTGAAGCGTGGTCAGCCTCCTCAAAAGCGTAGCGCTTGAAAAGCTTCAGCAATTTCGGGATAGCCTTCACGGTCGGCCTGGCGGCTCATAGCAAGGTACATACCTACCTCGCTGCACTCACCCATCCAATGAGCATTTAAGTCTTTCTTCATCTCCTCGTCGCAATCAGCTGCAACACCAATCTTGTGCTCAACAACAAAGTTCAGTTCGTCTTCCTTCACTTCCTTGAACTTGTCAGCTTTAACGTGACATACGGGGCATTCTGCCGGTGCTTCATTACCTTCGTGAACATAGCCACAAACGGTACAAACGAATTTTTCTTCATAATGTAGTAAATCTTTAAATTGTTATGTTATGCTTTTTGTTTCTTCGCAGTGGGGGCATACACCTCGGAAGGTCAGCTCCGTTTCTGCTACCGAAAAACCTTGTGGAAGATCGGCGCTGTTGCGCATCCGTCGCGTAGTGGCCGGGATGTCGTAAATGCGCCCACACTGGGTGCAGTAGAAATGTGCATGAGGCTCCATGTTACTATCAAAGTAAGATTTTGTTTCATCAATGTGGAGCATCATGGCAGCCCCGTTGTCCACGAGCAGACGCAGTGTGTTGTAAACTGTGGTCTTAGAAAGGGTGGGGACTTCTGCTTTCAGTGCGTTGTAAATCTCATCAACTGCAGGATGCGTACGATGTTCAAGCAAGTAGCCCATCACTGCCAAGCGCTGGATGCTGGGCTTGATGCCGTGCTTGAGGAGGTAGTCGTATGTTTCTTGCTTATTTGACATGATTTATTATTTGTAATCGTTACAATCTTAAAACTGATGCAAAATTACATACTTATTTTGAACCGTGCAAGTATTCTGCCGAAAAAAATCGTATGCGACCTAATTTTTTTCTTTCTTCTGTGGTTTTCCTGCTTTAGTTCTCACGCGCGCGTATATATAGATGGCTATGCTTACTGCCTATTCTGTTTACATACGGCCTTGCTCTTCTAAATGTTAAAAGAGGGATTGTTTCTAAAAAGGAGTGGTATGTGCCTAAAATTTTCAGCTTTTCAATTCTTATTTTTCCGTTGGAATTTTCAGTTTTCCTTATTGCGTTGGTCTTTATTGTTGCTTTTGTTGAGCAAAAGGTAGAATCTTCATCGTCGGTTTCCTTATCCTGTCAGCCTGCACAATAAGGATGTTCGATGACAGCCTTATTGTATTTGTCGGCAACCTTATTGGGTGAATGGATCTGCCATGCTTCTTTGCGTGCATCTCTATTCTGAGTTGAATTTCAAGCGATTCTCGGCCGCGTAGATTCAGAAGTTTTTAGACAAAATCAAGGAAAGCGGCCCTTTTTCTTTTAGCGCGGTTGAAAACCATCTCAGTTGTGCCGCAAAAAGTTTTTGAAAAAATATCTCTAAATAGTTGCAGAGTTCAAAACAAGTATTTAGTTTTGCAGTGTAATATTAAAGTAGTACACTATTATACTCCAATGACAATGGTAAATATAGAGAATCTTCAGTTTAGTTATGGGAGAAGTATCGCCCAGTGTTTACAGATTTCTCCATCTCACACTAAAGCCAGGCTGCATTTATGGTCTGCTCGGAAAGAACGGTACGGGAAAAGAGTACACTATATATATATAATGTGTGGTTTGTTGCAGCCACAAGGCGGCACGGTAGAGGTGATGGGCGGCAACCCTCGTGCGCATCAGCCCCAGATTATTGGCGAGATATTTCTCGTGCCTGAAGAAGTGGAGTTGCCCGCAGTGCGCCTTCGCGACTATGTCAAACTGAACGCTCCCTTCTATCCGCGCTTCTCTCAAGAGGTGTTGCAACAATGTTTGTCCGATTTTGAACTCACCGATGATTTGCGCCTCGACCAGCTCTCCATGGGGCAGCGCAAAAGCCTTTATGAGTTTTGCGCTCGCCACGCAGGTGCGTCTCATTTTGATGGATGAGCCCACTAATGGTCTGGACATTCCTTCGAAAAGCAGTTTTCGCAAGGTGGTTTCCTCCAACATGAGTGAGGAGCAAACGATTGTGATTTCCACTCACCAAGTGCGCGACATCGATTCGCTACTCGACCATATCATCATTATGGACAATTCGCAAGTTTTCCTCAATGCCTCCGTGGCTGAGATTACGCAACAGTTGGCTTTCGAGTTCCGCCTGATGGGTGCCTCCGTAGACGATGCTCTCTATGCTCAGCCCTCGTTGCAAGGCGTGGCTGTGGTAGTTCCGAACGATGGAACAAAGGATACGCCCATCAATCTGGAACTACTTTTCAATGCCTTTATGCTTAAAAAGACTTGTTGCAGCATCTGCGCGCTTGAACGAGATCGACAGCAGCTCCTAATATAGTAAAAACAACCTTTTTCAACTTAAACAATACGAATATGCAATCATTCAGTTTTCAGCGCCTCGTCCTGCTTATCAAGCGCGACCTTGGTCAGAACAAAAAGGATATATGATCACCCTTGGTGTGCTCTTCTCCCTCTATATGTTTGTTGTGTGGTTTGGTCGTGGTGTAGTATCCTCCTCTGATAATCCTGCGGCACTGGCAGCCTCCTTGAATATCTTTATTTATTATATCACACTTTCCGGTCTCTCCTATGTGTGTGCTGGATTGTGTGCCGACCAGACAACACGGGGTGGGCGTATAGCTGCAGGTATGCTGCCAGCAACCAATGCCGAGCGTTTTGTCTCTCGCTTTATTATTCTGACATTTGGGTATATCTTTTTTGCTATTATTCTGTATCTTATCACCGACGGTCTGTGGCTACTCTTGGGTTGGATGTTAGGAAAAGATTATCCCAGCTTGCTCTTGAACTGGACCTCTTTGACACTGACATTTATTCAAATGAATTTCGATGAAGGAGGCTATACTTTTCCGAGCATAGTTCCAACGTTGTATATATTTCTCTCTATTCTCAACGGGATAGCCTTAAATATGTTTGCCAGTGCGCTCTTCAATAAGCATCCCTTTATGAAGATTATTTTGTTGGGCTTCATCATTCAATTTATTGTAGGAGTAGTGGTTTGTAGCCTTCTCTTTGGTGAGTCCTTATTTTTGGCTGTATATACCGAGACACATCTCGTATCAATATGTAGCTCTTGTTGTTCTGGGTTTGCAAGCCCTCAGTGCAGCGGTGTTCTTCTCCCTTAGCTACTGGCTTTTCTGCCGCAAGCAGGTCATTCAGTATCGCTACTTCTAAATTTTTGCCAGTAGTGCTGCTCCTTGAGAGCCACGCCCTGAGCTAAAGAATGTAGAAAAAATGATTGTGTTATGAATTTCAAAGACGCAAATCCCATATATTTGCAGATAGCTGAGCGAATATCCGAAGAGATCCTTGCTGGAAAGTTTTCTTCCAACGAGCGTATTCCCAGCGTTCGCGAATATAGCGCGCTCTTGGAGGTGAATATCAACACCGCCGTTAAGGCTTACGATTATTTGTCTAACCAAGGCGTAATATATAATAAGCGCGGTATGGGCTATTTTCGTGTCGCCCGACGCGATAGAGCATATCCGCGAATCCAACCGCAAGCAATTCATGGACGAAACCTCACCCGAAGTGTTCCGACAAATGAAGTTGCTTGGAATTGACTTTAACCAAATCCAAACAGAATGGAACAAACTACGATGATACACCTTGACGGAATCCATAAGACCTATCAAGGCGCACAGCCCCTTCACGTGTTGAAAAGGTATCTCTCTTGACATAAAGAAAGGAGAGTTCGTGTCCATCATGGGAGCCAGTGGTAGCGGCAAATCTACCTTGCTCAATATCTTGGGAATCCTCGACAACTACGACGAAGGAGAATACCTGCTCAACGGCGTGTTGATGAAAAACCTCAGCGAGACGAAGGCTGCCGATTATCGCAACCGCATGATTGGTTTTATCTTCCAATCGTTCAATCTCATTCCCTTTAAGAACGCTATGGAGAATGTGGCTCTTCCGCTCTACTATCAAGGTGTGAGTCGTCGCAAACGCAATGCGCTGGCACTGGGAATACCTCGAGCGTTTAGGCTGAAGGAGTGGGCGCACCATTTGCCCAGCGAACTCTCCGGCGGTCAGAAGCAGCGTGTGGCCATTGCCCGCGCCATCATCACTCATCCCAGATAATTTTGGCCGATGAGCCTACCGGCGCACTTGACTCAAAGACGAGCGAGGAAGTGATGCAGCGCTGCGCGACCTCAATGAGAAAGAGGGCATGACCATCGTGGTGGTGACCCACGAAAGCGGAGTGGCCTATCGTACGCATAAAGTGATTCATATCAAGGACGGCATCATCGGAAAGATTGAAGAGAACAAGACGATGGAAGGTCAGCCCTATCTGAAATAAGGAAGTATTCATCCAAAAAAACAAAAACGATTGTGTTTGACGATTTAGGGAGAAATATGGACGCATCTGAAGCTTAATAAGCTGCGTACAGCCCTGACGGGACTCTCCGTCAGCGTAGGTATCTTCCTGCTCATCACGCTGCTTGGTTCGGGCAACGGACTTATCAATGCTTTCAAAGCCAATCAAGGCGGAATGGCTATGGATGTTGTGAAGGTGTATCCTGGAATAACAGACGAAGCTTATGGTGGTTGGGGAAAAGGGTAGAGAAATTCAACTCGACAACCGCGATATCCGTATGGCCAGCGGACAATTTAGCGACCGTGTTACGGAAGCCGCTGGGCAAATTTCGCTCAGCGGCGGAACGATGAGCTATGGCGACCGCTCTTTCTCAGCTTCGCTCGGAGGATATTATCCTGCCAATGAGCATATCAATAAACTCAAAAATTATTTATGGGCGTTATATCAACAACAAAAGATATGGAAGAGCGCCGCAAGGTTATTGTGCTGAGCGAGAAAAACGGCAAAGCAGTTTTTCCCGATTGTTTCCGACGCTATTGGAAAGTCGTTGCGCGTGGACGGTAACGATATGCCGTAGTAGGTGTATTTAGTGATGCAGGACGCTTTGGAGGTATGGAAGGACACATCCTTTCACGACGTTGCAACTCATTTATAAGACAGGACAAAAAGTGGATCAGTTGGCGCTCCGCACCCGCAATATTTCCGATGCAGCCAGCGACAGTATTTTTCCAACGCGATTTCAAAAAGGCAGAAGCTGGGCTCCACTCATTTTCTCCCACAGATGAAGGGGCAATATGGATGTTTAATACGGCTGTTGGAGCAGAAGAAACCGACAAAGCTATGGAGTATCTCAACACCGCCCTTTGGGTCATCGGTCTCTTGACCTTGCTCAGCGGAGTAGTGGGCATTTTCTAATATTATGCTTATCACAGTGAAAGAGCGCACCCATGAGTTCGGCATTCGCAAAGCGTTGGGTGCACGTTCGTGGAGCATTCTGCGCAGCGTCTTGCTCGAAAGTGTCATCATCACAGCTCTCTCTGGCTATATAGGCCTTGTGTGCGGAATTCTGATGACGGAATATCTCAACGCTACGGCCGGACAGGAAACTCTGACTGTTGCCGACCAAACTATGTACACTTTTCTCAATCCAACGGTCGATATGGCGGTTGCAATAGAGGCTTTGCTCGTATTGATACTTGCTGGGTTGATAGCAGGTTTTCTTTCCCGCGTGGAAAGCTGTGAGAGTGAAACCGATTGAAGCACTTAATGCACATTAAAATTATGAGAATATTCGATTTAGACAAATGGTCGGAGACGTTCGAAAACGTTGATGCGCAATAAGTCGCGAAGTTTCCTAACGGCTTTTGGTATATTCTGGGGACTCTTTATGTTTTCTCTGCTGATGGGTGGAGGCCAGGGACTGGAAAGTTTGATGGCGAAAAAACTTCGAGGGAATTGCACAAAAATTCTTGCTTTCTCATTCCTGGGCAGACAACGAAGACTTATAAAGGTTTGCAGAGCGGACGTCAGTGGAATTTGCGTGCTGCTGATGCTCAATTGCTCAAACATAGAGTGAAGGGCATAGACCTTTGTGAACCAGTGATATTGGGAAGAATCCAACACCTCGTTACAAGGATAAAACTACATATGGAACAGTGAAGGGCGTGAACCCTGAATATGCTGCTATGGAGAATCCTCATATAATATATGGGCGCTTTATCAATCAGACGGATTGTGATCAAGGGCGAAAAGGTTTGTGTCATTGGTATGCGCGTACGCGAGGAACTGTTCCCCGATACGCCCAACCCTTGCGGGAAGTTTATTGAGATGGATTCTATCTATTATGAAGTGGTGGGCGTGAGTAATATGAAGTCGAACGTCGGTACGGGCGGTGGTAATTCGCAGCAAACCATAATGCTTCCCTACTACGGCTCAGAAAATCTACCAGAAAGGCGACCGCGCCGATATGTTAGTCTACACTGCAGCCCCTGGACACACCGTTACAGAGATTGAAGCAGCGGTGAATACAGTGATAAAGAAGAACACCTTATTGCCCCGATGACGATCAAGCGCTTTTCTCCATCAACTTAGAGAAGTTGTTCCAAGTCATTGACAATCTCTTCGCTGGCATTCGTTTCCTCGTTTGGCTCATTGGTATCGGCACGCTCATCTCAGGTACGATAGGCGTTTCCAATATCATGATGGTCACTGTGAAGGAGCGCACCACGGAAATAGGTATTCGCCGCGCCATTGGTGCCCGCCCTCCAACATTCTCTGGCAGATAATGGCCGAGAGCATGGTGCTCACCCTGTTTGCAGGCCTTTTGGGTATCGTTATCTCCGTTCTTATCTTGCAAGGCGTAGAGATGGGCGTTGCAGCAGGTACGGGAGTCGAAGCTAAGTTTCAGTTATCGTTTGGTATGGCCCTGTCTGCCTTTTGGCGTCTTAATGTTGCTCGGTACTCTGGCCGGTGTAGCTCCCAGTTTGCGCGCTTTTAGCCATCAAACCCATTGAGGCTTTGACGGACGAATGATACAAATCCATCATTTTAATACAGTAAATAACAAACAAAAGATATTATGAAGAAGTTCTTTAAAATCCTGCTCTTGGTTGTAGCAGTGGTATTGTTCATCGGAACGTTCGTATTCCTCTATCAGAAGTCGAAGCCAGAAGTCATAGAGTATGAAACTTACGATGTACAGGAGCGTACACTTGAGAAAAACCAGTGTGCTCACTGGCGACATTGAGCCGCGCGATGAAGTCCTTGTTAAACCGCAGATTTCGGGCGTTATCTATGAGCTTTGCAAGCAGGCAGGCGAAGAAGTGAAAGCAGGCGAAATCATCGCTAAAGTAAAGGTGATCCCCGATATGCAGTCGCTCGCTTCTGCCGAAAGCCGAGTGCGTTTAGCTACTGTTAATCTGGAACAAGCAAAGGTGGACTATCAGCGTGAAAAGAAACTTTATGATGAGCAGTTGGTATCTGCCGATGAATACGACAAAGTACGCCAGACCTACCGACAAGCCAAGGAGGAATTGTTAGCAGCCAACGACAATTACGAGATTGCAAAGAACGGCGTGTCGCGCTCTCAGGCGCAGATGAGCACCACGCTCATCCGCTCCACTGTGAACGGCCTGATTCTCGACATCCCTGTGAAAGTCGGAACCAGCGTAATTATGTCGAACTCCTTCAATGATGGTACGACGATTGCCACTGTTGCCAACATGGGCGACCTTATTTTCAAAGGCCAGATAGACGAGACCGAGGTGGGCCGCATTCATACGGGAATGCCTATGAAGATTACAGTGGGCGCTCTGCAAGACCAATCATTTACGGCCACTTTGGAATACATCTCTCCGAAGGTGGAAGCAGCCACTACATCCAGCGCCAACAAGTTTGAAATCAAGGCAGCGGTGAAGATGCCCCACGGAGTCAACATTCGTTCAGGCTACAGCGCCAATGCCGAGATTGTGCTGGATCGTCTGACCAATGTGCTCTCTGTTCCAGAAGGTGCAGTGACTTATGAGAACGGACGCGCCTATGTGCAGGTGCTTACGGCTGCCACACCGCAAACGTTTGCTAAGCGCGAGGTAAAGACTGGTGTGAGTGATGGTATGTATATCCAGATTCTTTCCGGTTTGAAGAAAGGAGAGAAAGTGCGTGGCAATCAGAAAGCGCAAGAATCCATCCAAGCCAGTAAAGGAACTGACGAAAAATAAAGCATAGTTCATAAGTTGAAACTCATGCTTAAAATCCAAGACTAATGAAACGAATCATCCTATCCATACTGAGTTTGCTGTCCCCTAACGGCAGTGGCTCAGAAACCTATGACGCTGCGTGAGTGCATCGACTATGCGCTCAATCGCAACGTGCAGGTGAAACAGAGTGCGCTACAACGTCAGCAGGAAGAAGTGAACCTCTCAACGGCCAAGAATGCTCGATTGCCCGAAGTGAGCGGCGGCGCAAATCAGAGCTTTAGTTTCGAGCGCGGTCTGACGGCACAAAACACCTACGTGAGCTGCAACACGGCTAGCACAGGCGTAAGCGTCAGTGCTTCTCTGCCGCTCTTACAGGGTTTTCGCATTCCTAATCAGAAGAAGCAAGCTGAACTCAATCTCCAAGCTGCAACGGCATGACTTGGAGAAAGTGTGAGGATTTGAGTGTGCAGATAGTCCAAGCCTATTTGCAGGCACTCTATCAGAAAGAAATGATCAGTGTGGCTAAAGAACAACTCTCGCTCAGCCGCTTTCAGTACAGCCGCATTCAGAGAGTGTATGAAGCGCAGAAAGCAAGCGGACTGGAGGTGAACGAAGCCAAGAACACTGTGGCGCAGGACGAACTTGCACTTGTTCAGAATGAGAATAACTACAAATTGGCACTGCTCGATTTGAGTCAACTCATAGAGATGAGCACGCCCGACTCCTCGATGTCATCGCGCCCGCAATGATGCAACCACAGCCAGTAGGAGGGAATCCGGAGGCGATATTTGAAGAAGCCGTCATGAGTAAGCCCGCCATCCGCGCACAGAAGTTGCGTATCGAAAGCGCGCAGAAAAGCATCGATATAGCCCGTGCAGGCTATTGGCCAACTCTTTCTCTCAACGGCGGTATAGGTACTTCTTATTACCATGTCAATGGAGGCACAAATCCCGCTTTTGGACGCCAGTTTAAAGACAACTTCAACAAGAGTATAGGTATATCTTTAAATATTCCTATCTTCGACCACTTCCAAACTCGCAATAATATCCGCATGGCTAAGATCAACTACGAGGGACAGCGTGTGCAGTTCGATCAGGTGCAGAAGGAATTGTACAAAGAGATACAAACAGCTTGGTACAACGCCGTTGCAGCACAGAAGAAATACGAAGCTTCGCGCAGCGCAGAAGAAGTGGCTCACGAGAGTTTCGTGATGATGACAAAAAAAGTTTGAATACGGGAAGGCCAATGCCACAGAATATAACGAGCAAAAGACAAAAGTACGCCAACGCACAGACCAACCGCATCAATGCTCAGTACGAATACGTGTTTCGCAACATCATCCTTGATTTCTACAAGGGTACGCCTATACAATAACAATATATAAGCATTCATTTATTTATGGAAAAACTTTTTGGAAGCCCGTCACATCGTGAAGCGTTTTGCCGAACATACGGCACTCAACGATGTGAGTGTGGAAGCACCTCGCGACAAATCTTCGGACTCTTGGGTCCGAATGGTGCGGGAAAAGACCACCCTTTATCCGTATCCTCAACTGCATAACAGCTCCCGATCAGGAGAAGTCTTTTTGATGGCCGACTGCAAGAGCCCACCGACGTGCAGCGCATAGGTTATCTGCCAGAGGAGCGTGGACTCTACAAGAAAAAATGAAAAGTGGGCGAACAAGCTTTATTTATTTGGCACAGCTCAAGGTCTCTCGCGCAGCGAAGCCGAGATGCGCCTCCGCAACTGGTTTGAGAAGTTCGACATCATGCCTTGGTGGAACAAGAAGTTAGAGGAACTCTCCAGGGTATGGCTCAGAAAGTGCAGTTCATTATCACGGTGCTCCACGAACCCGATTTGCTCATTTTCGACGAGCCTTTTTTTCTGGTTTCGACCCCGTCAATGCCGAGCAGCTAGCAGGAAATCCTCGAACTCAAGGAGAAGGGCCACACCATTATCTTCTCCACTCACAATATGAGCAGTGTGGAAGAAATCTGCGACACCATCGCGCTCATCAACCACTCCCAGGTGGTGCTCAAAGGCAATGTGCAAGAAGTGAAGAGCCAGTTCCGCACTGGGCTTTACGACCTCGTGACCACCAGCGCATCTCTCCAACCTCTCGACGGCGTGTTTAGCATCATCGGCAACAGAAGTATTTCCGGCGTTCATCGCTATTCGCTGCGCAAAGCAGAGACTCAGGACAACAACCAACTGGTGGAAACTTTAGCTCGCCAAGTTGAAATCCGCAGTTTTGCTGAGCAAATGCCCACGATGAACGATGTGTTCTCAACGTAGTAGGCCAAGACGCCACTTGGGCTGATCAACAAATTGAAAACAAATAAGCAAGCATCATCATGAATAAAAAATTCTGATTATCATCCAGCGCGAATTTCTGAAGCGCGTAAAGAAGAAAGAGTTTCATCGTACTACGATTTTGATGCCGTTTATTCTGGCCGCACTCGTTATGGTGCCGCTGTGGCTTTCCACTATCGAGAACGATGAGCAGTCCAACATTGCCGTTGTCGACAATACGGGCCACTATTTCCCCGTGCTGAAGGACACGCAAACGTTCCATTTTGTGCTGATGCCCAAAGTCCTTCCCGATATGAAGTCCGACAGCTCTTCTTTTTGAAGCCGTTGTGAACATAACGGCCGATCTGAGTAAGAACCCGAATGCTATCACCATTTTTCAGTCGGAAAGAAGTTTCGGGAGGTCTGCTCTCCCTATGTAGAGTCGCAAAATCAATGAGCAAGTGCGCAAGGGACAAACTTGCCGCCTCTGGTGTGCCAGAATTGGACAAAAATCATCGACGACATAGATCGAGATATTAGTATTTCCACAGTGAAGTGGGACAAAGAGGGACAAGCGACTTCTCCAATACTGAAATAGCTATCGGAGCAGGTTTCATCTTCACTTTCCTCATCTATATGTTTGTCATGGCTTATGGCGGTATGGTGATGCAAAGTGTGATAGAAGAAAAACCAATCGCATTGTCGAGCTCATGGTGAGCAGCGTCAAACCATTCCAGCTCATGATGGGAAAAATCATAGGTATAGCCCTCGTTGGCTTTGTTCAACTCATCATTTGGGGAATCTTGTTCACGATTATCCTCACTGTAGCCACAGCCATCTTTGGTCCTGAAGTCACGCAGTCGGCAGCTGCGAGTCAGCTGATGATGGGAGCAGTATCGCAGATGCCTATGAGCGAAGTGTCAGGGCGATACTGTTGAGATTCTTCCGCCTTGAAGAATCTGCCTCATCTGGAACTGATGTTGATGTTTGTGCTCTACTTCATCGGAGGTTACCTGCTCTATGCAAGTTTCTTTTTTGCTGTAGGTGCAAGCGTTAATGAGCAAGAAGATAGTAGCTAGTTCGTGCTGCCCGTCACGCTTATCATGGTTTTCGGACTTTATGCCGCCATGTATAGCGTTAACAATACGGACGGTCCCTCAGCTTTCTGGGCAAGTATCTTTCCGCTGACATCTCCCATCGTTATGATGGTGCGCATCCCTTCGGTGTTCCTCTTTGGCAGGGAAGCTCTCAGCATCGGATTCTCTACGCCTCTGCCATCGGCATGGTATGGGTGGGCGCCAAGATTTATCGTGTGGCATCTTGATGTATGGTAAGAAACCCTCTCAAAGAGATGATAAAATGGTTGAGATACAAATAATCTCTACTTGCTAAAAGATATAAACATCTCTTCCTTCTGTCCGCAACTCATGGCAGCAATGTGTTGCGGACAGTTTTTGCCCACAGAGCATTCTCCATTAGCAATGCCTTTGGCTGTTTCGGAAGTAGCGATAATATGTTCGTGTCTTCAAAAAGTTCTCGTCAAAAATATTCGTATTTTTATGGCTTCGAGAATGGCTCGAAATCCAATTTAGCAAGATGTCGCCAGAAGAGTCCGACTTGTCCGCCCCGTCCGATAAGGCTATCGGTGAATACAATAAGGAAATTTGAAAATCTCAATAAGGCTATCAGCTTACAGCCTCATGATGTCAGCTGATAGAATAAGGAAAAAGCGTTGTTTCGGCATGTATTGAACACTAAATCTGTGGAAAAAGGTGCATTTCCACTATTTCTTCCTCAAAATTTGAGAAAAAGTTTGAGACAACAACTCGTTTTTGCAACTACTCAACTCTTTTTGAAACACTTTTTAGGATTCCGACTCTACAATAGTCGATTGTAAGATAAAGGGCAGTAAGCAGAAACAAGAGAAAGGCACGTGTTGCTTAGAGAAAAATCGGTTTTTCAGCCTTTCGTTAGTATTTCAAAACCGTAAGTATTACTTTTGTGGCACTAAAATCAAATTACAGACGAAGTCAATGCTCTGCGGCACTTGTGTCCCTGCTCCGATATTTCTTCAACAGCTTCTGGAAAGCTCAAAGAAATATTAATTTTGAGCTTGCTTCGCTTTCTACCGACCACAAATGGACGATTATCACGCGGAAAATAACGATTGACAAGACAGGGATTCGCTCTAAGGTGTTTCCCCGTCGTAACAAAACTTGGAGGAAAGCCTAATGCGAACATTCTGGAATATCAATCAAGGCATGCGCACGATTGAGAAAATGGGAACCTAACTGTTGGACACAAGTGACGTGTCCCTCTCCCGATGATGAAGATTTTCTTCCAACGAACTTGAAATCTCCTACTTACTTTCTTGACGACATCCGAGATAAGGGATGAGCGCCTGCCACGAATATGACGAGGGTTGGACACCGATTATCCTTCGTATCCCTTATGTGAAGGAAGTGCGAAGCCGTACGCCGCACACCACAATCCCGCTTGGTATCATTATCAACAAAGGCATTTGCGTGACGAGGTGCAACTACGAAAACCAATATGATGATTGATTTCGTCAGCTATCAGCAGAAACGTAACAGCATGGCTTTTACCGACCCGTCGATCTCGTATTCCGACCGTTCCTTTCCAGTGCGGTGTGGTATCTGAAACGCTTGAAAACAAATCAACGTGCTGATTGAAGACGCCAAGCGCAACCTTGATCATAGCATCGACAATGAGGATCTCATTGGTTTGAGTCGTCTCACAAGATAGTTTGACCTACTTCATCACCTCCATTCGTGGTAACGAAACACCGCTGAGTAAACTGAAGTTCAAGCTCCTGTGGATGAGTTGGACGCCGACCTCATCGAGGATGTCAACATTGAGATGAGATCAGGCATCGGAAACCACCAATATTCTACTCAAACATTCTTGATTCGACAATGGATACTTACGCCAACATTATTAACAATAATATGTCGGGCGTGATGAAGCAGATGACCAGCGTCAGCATTATCTTGATGTTTCCCACGCTTATCGCCAGTTTGTTTGCGTGCGAACTCATCAACGGCATGGAGCTGGGCATGGGGCTTCCCATGTGGTGTTAGCTTCGCTCGTTGTCACTGGAATTTTCTATTGGTTGTTCCGCAAGCGCACATGGATTTGATGCCATAGTGGGGCCAACTCCACACCTATATATATAAAAGAAGGTGCAAAGACAGTTTTTCTACTCTTGCTGAGAAAAACAAGCAGAAAGTGTAACTGTCTCTGCACCTTTTTATGAAAAACTGTCCGTCTTGCCTCGGCTCGTAAAAAGGCAAAAAGATTTGACTTTTGCCAATACATATAAATCTCTTTTGCAACGATAAAAAGAAGTGTCCGATGCTAGTGTCCCCTTGTTAAAGTATATACACTGGAAGAAAAATTTACATCTCTCACATTAAATTGTTTATACGTTGTTACAATGGACGAAAAACAAGACTACTGAAGAAGTAAAGAACGAGTCTGTAGAGGCTCAATCTAAGGAAACTGCCCCGTGAGCGGCAGAAGCTGTTGAGGCGCAAGCCCAGTTGCTGAATCCGAACGCGCCACTAAGGCAGAAGTCTTGAGCGTCTGAAAGAAATAGCCCAAGAAGGTGGTAACATCCGTCGCGCTCGACCCGAAGCCCTCAAGCAGGCTTACTATCGCTATCACACGCAGAAGTTGTCTGAGCTGCTCAGCGAGTTTGTTAAAAACGGCGGTGCTGCTGGAAGATTTCAAGCCGGCCCTGATGCAGAATGAAGAAACCTTTAGCAGAATACAACCTGATTCGCGAACTTCGCGCCAAATCGGCTGCTGAAGGAGGCTGAAAAACAGGGAAAAACCTCAAGCGCAAACAAGCCATCATTGAGGAAATCAAAACGGCTGCTGCTTCTCCCGAGGAGGCCGACAAGAACTATGAAAGTAAACAGCTTCAAGCTGAATGGAAAGAGATTAAGCAGGTTCCGGCTGAGAATGCTACTGAGTTGTGGAAGACTTATCAGCTTCTACTGTGAGTCAGTTCTATGATCAGCTCCATCTCAACCAGAAGCACGCCAATACGACTTTAAAAAGAATCTCGAAAGCAAATTGCGCCTCTGTGAGGCTGCGGAAAAATTAGCAGAAGAATCTGATGTGATCTGCCTTCCATCAGCTCCAGCAATACCACCAAGAGTTCGTGAGATAGGTCCTGCTGATAAAGAGCACCGCGAGGAAGTTTGAATAGATTCAAGGAGGCTTCAACAGTGGTGAACAAGCGTCATCAAGACCATTTCACAGCACTCAAAGAGAAGGAAGAAGAAAACCTCAAACTCAAGACCGCGCTCTGCGAAAAGTGAAGCTATCGACGTTGATAATGTGAAGGCAACACCGACTGGGACAAACTCACCAAGAGCGTACTGAGGTGCAAGCTGAATGGCGCACTATTGGTTTTACTCCGAAAAAGACAATACGCAATTGAACGTTTCTGCTCGCGATCGTTTCTTCAGCGTAAGGCCGAACACTTCAAGACACAGCGCGAGAAGTTTAGTGCCAACATCGAAGTGAAAACAAATTGGCAGAGGCTGCTGAAGCCCTCAAAGAGAGTACAGATTGGGCTGCTACGACTAACAAACTCATTGCACTGCAAAAAGCAATGGAAAAGAATCTCGTCCTGTACCCCACAAGGTGAGCGAGGCTATTTGGAAACGCTTCAACGAAAGCTTTGTAATTATTTCTTCGACAAAAGAACGAAGCCACTGGCGACCAGCGCCGCAGAAGCAAATCTCGAAAAGAAGAACTCTATCATAGCTGAACTTACCAACTTGCTCACTGGAAACTGGCGATGATCTGTTGCAAAAGTGCGCGACTTGCAAGCACGTTGGAATGAGGTAGGCCATGTTCCTTCCGCAAAAGAAGAAATCTACCAGCAGTACCGCGCTATCTGCGATAAGCCCTACGATCAACTTCATGTCTCAGCATCGCCGCCATGTGGATAACTTCCGCCGCAAGGTAAGCGAGAAGGTTGGTAACGAACTCGATCGTGAGCGCGCACGCTCCAAGCAGCCAGCTAAGAGCCGAGATTCAGAACTACGAAAACGAATCTTTCTTTCTTCAGTGCAAAAATCTTCCTCTGGCAATTCGCTTGTTGCTGACATCGAGAAGAAAGTGGCTCGCCCTAAAGGAAGATTTGACTGAGATTACCGATCAAGGCAATCCGTCAACAAGCTAAGGCAGAAACAAAAAGGACGAAGAAGCTAAAGAAGACTAAACCATTCCTGACGCTACAATATCATAAAAGGATACCCAAAACGGGAGTATCCTTTTGTCTGTTAGAAAGGAGGAAGATACAAATTTTGCTTGTTGTTCACTTACTCTTCTCCTACCATTGGTCATTCGTGACGGTAACGTCGAAAAGCATTGGGGGCGTGCGAGGGATGCTGTTGGGCACTCAATCATGGTCCATCAACGCCCATAGTTCAGGGCGACATGGGACGATACAAAAGGAAAAGCAGTGAGGACATTCCAGACTACGATACTGCGATATAGAAAGCAAAGGGGACAGGACTGGAATAATAGTTATTTATCCTTAATGACGGATGTTGCAGACAAGAGCCCAGCAGCAATAACGACAAGACAGACTGCCACTGTGAACACTGAAGCAACAGGGTGGCACAATTAGATCGTGAATAGGTTTGTAAGTTTACGCTTGCTGTCATAACTCTTCTTCTTAGAATATGTTGCGAATATAACAAACAAAAAGCAAAATTATGTGGAAATAGATACGGTTTTTAAAAATCCACAATGACGGTGGTGCAAATGATGTTGATATTTCTTTGCCATTTTCACCGAATTTCCATTCCCAAAATACGGTAGCCGTCTCTTGCATACGTCTCTTCTATTTTTTAGGACAGTATCATTCGTTTTAAAATCTTATATGATTTGTGGTATTTTCTTCAATCGCTCTATATCCTTTTCTGTTAATTCATTCAGCCTTGTTATATCCATGTTGTCTTTTAAGTCGCAAATCTTCACTCTACACCTGATAGGATTAGTTTTTGCATTGCTGAATGAAATCAAATAATCCTCACCTCTCTTTCTCGACACTGATAGGACTGCATCTACTACCTCTTGTGGAAAAACCAGCCATGAGTAAATATTCCGATGTTATGCCGCCATCTTCTACTGTGTCGTGAGTAAGGCTACCAGCCTATCTTCCTGACAGGAGCACGATTCGTTCAACTCTAATAGGGTGTCCGATGTACGGTTTTCCTGCTTTATCAACCTGATCTCTATGTACTTTTTCAGCAATCTGCACTAGCTCTTTCTCGAAGTTTAGTGAAATTTTTCATATTCTGCTTATTTCATTGCCATTCATCTTGAGACTCAAAAACATCTTTGTCTGTAGGATTAACCTCTACCTCTTTGCGACCTCTACGCTTGATAAAACAACGTGTAGAATTGTCAATAGCTCCATTCTTAACACTATATCCTCGTAGTCATCTTTGAGATAAACTGTTCCTTTTTGAGCTTATCACATAAATTTACTAAATCCATTATGATTTAATTTTATATTGTAAATATAGTTATCTATTACGAGAAAACTAAAAAGTCTTATCTACTGTGTGCATAGTATGATTTGGAAAGTTTTGTGGCTCTGCTATCTTTGCTCTGTCTTTACTCATTCCTTATCTCTTCGTAAGATTAATGATTCATCCTCGAATTGTGTTGGCACTTTTCTTTACTCATAAATACCTGTACAATTCGGGATGAACCTTTATATCTTATGCTATTAACTCTCTCCTTAAGAGAGAGAGAGTATGGGGTTTCCGCTGAAACCAGAAAACCAGCATCGCTGTGCTTACTGTCACCGTGGAAATTCCACCAGAAATCGAGGACAGCAGTCTTGATTTCGAGTCACTCTGAAAGCTTCCATGAGCGAGGCGAATTGATGTCAAATCTTTTCTGTGTCTAGTCCTTTGCATCGTTGCTCAACTTGTCAAAGTCCTTATCAAAAAGCGCTGCTATCGAGTTCTCGTTCATCGCTGTCCGTGTAGATATTCATCGGGATAGAGAGGGTCGGCATCCATGCTTCATCCTGTAACTGATCTGGCAGAAGGGCACAGAATTCACTTGCCTACCAGCATTAAATTTGGAATTGCGGGCACGCATCAAGCGTATTTCGAGATTGAACTGCTTGTGGGTATGCAGAAAGCAGAAGTAACCTTTCTGGCCGATAGGATTTTCCTCACCGGTGAATTTGGCTCCCGTCGTGCTTGTTGGTTTTTGTCCCATGGTGTCGTATCGCAATAGACATACTTGGAAAAACTTGCTGGAGTTTTCATCGTCTGCCTCTTTTTCTCCACCGTAAGAAGGACGGATGTTCTTGGCTAAGAAAAAGTGTTGATAGTGTTTGTTCTCATCGTTTTCCTCGATTTGCGAAGTGATGTCTTTCCTGATTTGTCATAATAATGAATGACAAAAGCCGACACATAATAGCCTTGGCTGCTTCCCATGAGGTTCACACTTGAGGGATTTTCGGTATCAGCTATCCACTTTCCATCATTTAGGGTATAGGTGAGTTTGTAATTCTTCCCGATATATTTGAGTTCTTTCGGTGTAGGGTTCTGATGGAAGGCGTGCGGTCCGTGCAGGTGTCCGTTGTAGATTTCGATCACAGCTTTGGCTGGCTTAAAGAGCGAAGGATCGAGTACTGTATTTTCATCTGACTGCCCATCAATCACGATTGGCAGTTTTACGTTGATGTCCCACAGTCCTGTGCTGAGCAGTTTTCTGGAAGGATTATAGAAAGGAGAGGGCTTTCCATCATCTCCGAATTTGCTTTCTGCCGCGTGAAGCAGGTCGACTGAGAGTTCAAAAACGTTGCCCAGGTTTCCAGAATTTGATGAGTCCCTGGAAGCCCATCGGTTGGTATCACCGATGAAAGTGCCGTTCAGCTCATCAACATAACGGTAGTCGTAGGGCAATTCTGCCTTGTTTGTGACGCGGACAGAACTCAGTCCTCCGTTGTAATTCACCGAGTTTTGAACATCGAGAAGAAGTGCTGATGTATCTTGTCTTGACCGAGAGTGAAGAACTGATTGTTCATCATTTCGTCTTTGTCGTTGTAGTATTCCATCTTTAGGAGATAGACAGCAGAAGGAGAGTCAATGCTGTTCTTCACCTGGAAGGCCTTGGTACTACTTGTTACATGCCAGCCCTTACCCTTCGTTGTCTGCCATTCAATCACCTGTGGAGAAGTAGACGCGGGAATGAAATTAGCCATTTTTGGGTGTTTTTGTCGAAGGCTGCATTATCATTGAGAGTACCTTCTTGCAGGATGAATACCGCACGGACTGGATCTTCATGAAGCTTGTTCTTTTCTCATTTTCAGGATTTTCAGGGTTGCAGGCCATGAAGAAGCTAGTTGCAACAATGCTTATGAAAAGCACAAAAGTGTTTATAAAATTCTTTGTTTTTCATCGTTTTATGTTTTTTATTAAAAATTCCATGTAATCATGCAGCGCACATCACGCCCATGTCATGGGCGTAATAGCAGCTGCGATTGGTGTATTCCTTGTACTCACGATTAAGAATATTGTCGCCCATCAGGCTTATTCGTAGTGACATTCCCTCTTTCATTGGCACGGAAAAGCTTGCTTCAAAAGCCTACGAGATGATAGGCATCGGGCGTGAAAGCAATGAGGTCGGTGGCGGGATTGAAGCGAGTTTGTTTGGCCACAAAGCGGTGGCTAATACCAATTTTGGGAGAATAAGCTTTTGTAGAAAGGTAACGCCCATGTCAGAGAATGCGTTAGTCGGAAACTCGGAATGAGGGGCAGAAAGGCATGAGAAGGGCTTTTTCGTATGCCCATATCATGGCCAGAAACAAGGTGATAGTCGAGCGAACTAATGGGGCTGATGTGTGCATCTAAGTCGATACCTTTAAAGAAAGCACGTGTCTGCCTATACTGAAACACAGGATAAGCACCTGATACAACAGTGATATTTCGGCCTGTCGGCTGGTCGTAGATGTAGTTGTTGATCCATTGAAGATAGCCGTCAAGCTGAATGTTGAAAATACTTATTGGCATACTTCAGGGAGGTAATCCACTTGTAACTTTGTTCGGAACGAGAGTGTAGAATCACCTTTGACAAAGATTCCAGAGCTTAGTTCATTACCGTTGCTGTAAAGTTCATAGACGTGTAGCGCCCGCCAGAGCTACACCGAAAATGTGATGTCACTTTTTAATTGCCTGTTGATGTGATAATGAGCGCTAAGGCTATAAATAAAGTTTGTGAAATTACGCTTTCCGCCATATCGTTGGCCTGTCCAGTCGTAGCCGTCGGCTTTAGTCTGTTGCCCGTCGAAAGCGTCTCCGACCTCAAATCCCCAGCGATTGGTTGTGAGTTTCTGCAATGCATAGAGCCCGAAAGCCACCTCGGTATAATTGGAATGATGGGAACGACGCCAGTCCCACGCTCATTATGGTTGTCCGTGACAAGCATTTGAGTTCCTGCTTCGCTCTGCCATCGTCCATAACTTTTTGTTCCAGACAAGAGCATTCTGCAATGATTTTTAGATGCAGGCTGACAGTAGGAATGTTGGAATGGTTCATACGCCGGATGCGATTCTCCCGTCGGTTATCTTGCTGAAAGGTAGACTGAAAGGAGAAATTGCCGAGAGCTTGATGATTGAAAAAGCCTTGAAAAAGCGGTGTGATGGGTGATTTCCTGAAAAGGATAGCCAATATGCCGACTGAAGGAGTGAAATCAACTGGTCGCCCCAGTCTTATTCGCTCTTGGAGCAACTGCTCATTGCCCATCTGTGCACTCTGCATAACGCCAATTTTCTGTGCAAATAGACTGTAGCCTGCTTCTAATCGCTAAGGCTTGTGGCTGTAGCCAGAGTCATTGAAAAGGCTATTTTCACGCATTCCCGTGTTGTTCAATAGATAATGGGCTGTGCTTCTATCTCCACCATTCTCGCTGTGCAGATGTAAACGCCACGCCCAGTTTCCGCGCCATTTGAAACTGTTCTCTATATAACCAGACGCACCAAAACGCCTGCCATTTGTGCCGTAAAAATGTTGAAACCATGCCACGAAAGCCACTATTTTCATAGGGTAGGGGCGCTGGTTGCAAGAGAATGATACCACCAAGTGCCTCGGAACCATATTTAACAGCATCTGCTCCTTTCACCACACCAATGTTACTGTAGTTATTCTTATCTACTTCGGGCGCATGATCTGCCCCATTGTTGACCAGTTAGTCGAGCGCCATTGCTCACCATGAGAATGCGGTTGCCATACATTCCATGTATGACGGGTTTCGAAACGATTGTTCCAGTCTGGATAGAACTCATACCACTGACGCCTTCGAGCAATGCTCCCAAAGATCGTCCCATGAGCTTCTGAGATTGTAATCTGGTTAATTTGACTGCCCACTTGGTTTTGCTCCCGTCACTTGACGGCGGCCTGAAACCACGGCTTCATGTAGGCTTATGGAGTCGTGAACAAGTTTATAGGAAGGCCTCTTCTGTGCTTCTGAGGGTGTACACCAGCACAGACATACGCACAAAACGCCTGTCAACTGATGCCTACCTAATTTAAAATTGAGCATCATAATCTGAAAATAAATTCAATAGTTGGTTTTTGTGATTCACTCGCGCGAAAACCAGTAAAAATCCTGAAAACGAGGTCTTGTGTGCACGGGTCAGTGCACAATTAAGACTTTCTGTTTTTATTGTTATGTCGGTTGGTATAAGGCTCTGTGTGTATGCGTAAATACACACTTCTCCCCTATATGTGGTGAGGAGTTAATCAGCCAACTATTGGAGGAGAATGACTATTGATTGATGCTACAGTTCGATAAACTGTCTGTTCTGTGAAAACAATTTTTACGACCCAACTTACCGCTATAATGCCCATAAACACAGTGGGTTCGACAACTGTGGACACGTGCATGATGTAGTCACACAAGTAGCAAATCGGCTACAGAGACTTCATGATTAGTTGAAACCTTTGCCTTGACGTTATAATAAGTTGTGTCGTGATAGTGGAAACTTTTAAGAACAACGCAGCCATGTACATTATAACTAATGTCCATGCATAAATGAGTTTTATGGTTGTTCTTGACTTCATTAGGGTAAAATGGAGGAATGACAGCTATAAAATGTTCATGCCTTGAATAATATTCGGTGTAAAAATACAAAAATGGCATGTTATACTCTTTCATTCGTTTATTTATATGATTTTTGAAATGCATTAACTCCTTTCTTCATAGTTTCTGAAGAAGAAATAAGATAAATTGAGTTGTGCGCAGCGGCGAAATTACGAAGTTCTCTTATCTCTGTATTCTGTTTGTAGCTACCAAGATTGATGCTGTGTTTTTGAATAAGCCGCCGTAATTCTAAAAACTTAAAAAAATAAATATTTCAAGTACTTTGTATTGCAAGGTATTTATAAAAGTATATATCTTTGCAGTACAAACAAGTTGGTAATATAAACTTATGAGCTTATGAATACAGACAACGCGAAATCGCAGATGCGGAAAGGGATGCTGGAATACTGCGTTCTGTTGCTCTTGAGCCGACAAAGCTTCTTACGCGACGGACATCATCGCGCAGCTGAAGGAGGCAGAGCTGATTGTTGTAGAGGAACGCTCTGCCATTGCTTTCTCGCTTGAAAAAGGACGGGCTTCTCTCTTATCAGTGGCGGAGTCGACACAAGGGCCTCCCAGGAGTACTATGAACTTACCGAGGGACGGTCGCACAGCCTTGCAGGAACTCAACAATGCGTGGGCACAACTGACACGCACAGTAGCCCTGCTCAAACAAAAATCAAGTTTAACAATCAAACATCTTTACTTATGAAAAAGAATATAACGATCAATCTTTTTCGGACAGCTCTACAACATTGATGAGGATGCTTACGAATTGTTGGAGAAGTATCAGAAAAATATCCGTAGCTACTTTTCTCGTCGTGAAGGAGGTGAGGAAGTGGCCGATGATGTAGAACACCGTGTGGCTGAGCTTTTTGCCGAACTCAAAGAACAAGGCGTGGAGGCCATCACGATAGAGCAGGTGGAGAGCATCATCAATCGCATTGAGATCCGCAGGAGATGGAGGACGCAGAAGAAGGCGAAGAGACAGCTCCTGGCGCTATGCCGCCTCCCGTTTGTGGAGAAGGCACTACGCGTCGCTTCTTCCGCGACCCTGAAGACCGTATGCTTGGTGGTGTTATTTCAGGTGCTACAAAATATTTTGGAGGAACCGACCCGCTGCCTTAGCGTATTCTTTTTGTGCTGGCTGTTATTTTTACATGCTCCACACTTGGTTTCATTTATTTAGTGGTATGGGCATTAGTTCCTGAGGCGCGCACAGCAGAGGAACGTTTGCAGATGCGCGGCGAACCCGTGAATCCCTCCACCATTCGGGACGAAGTGATGCGCGGCGTAAAGGCCACCCAAGATTTTGTAACGAATCCTAATGTGCAATCTCAAGCCACAGGTTGTCTGGGCATTATGGTGAAAAATCGTCCTATTCCTGGTGATGGGATTCGCTATTCTGGTTCTTGGTAGCATACTTCTCACGATTCTTATCTCTATGATAGCCTTTGGTGCAACCGCAATGGCTGGTGTAGGATCTGCCAGTTGGGGAGGACCATTTACAGAGTTGAGCGAATTTCAGAGCCAGATGCCCGATGTGAGTGGTGGATATGGATTGGTCTCTTTTCAGGTTTGATACTCGTAGTTATTCCTCTCGTTACTCTCGTACGCACAATGTTTCGCAAGCCCGATAGCGCGCCAATGTCGATAGCTACAAAAAGCCACTTTAACGATCATTTGGGTCATTGCCCTTTTTGTTTGGCTCTATTCTCAACCATTACAGGTGTGATGCGCACAAAAGAATTTGCCGACAAATACAATGAGAAGCAGCGCATCGTTTATCATCAGGAGAATACGCGCAATGGCGTTTTCCTCGATGATAGTAGCTGGCGCTATCTCGATAGTGAAGGATGGAAAGTAGTTAGATTGAGCGGTACGGATGGGGCTTCTGATTCTTTCGACGATCCACTTTTACGATTCTGACAATGCAGAAGATTGTCCGGAGGTTGAAGGTCTTCACTTGGAAGCTGATGAAGGTAAAAGTTTTAGACTTTGAGATTCAGAAATCGCTACAGTTTCGCCAGGTTTTACTAAGATTCAAGGTATGCGTCAAGTGGACGGGCAAGGCATCACGCTTTATGCCGTCTTGGATAGCAGTTTAGTGAAGACACAGGAGTTTGAGCCAGGAGTTTTTATGAGTAGCAAAGAGAGATAGTAGAATTCTCGAAGACTTAGTTCGAACGCAAACATTAAAGGTATAGAGAAGAATCTGATGCAGACACAATGGATGCCGTTCTCAATGATTGTTGAAGTGAAGAAAGGCGGTTTGCTCTCCTATGGTTTCTCCACTGCGTCCAGTTTCCGCCGCAATCCGATGACAGCTCGAGAGTTCTCTGCGGCTCATGTCACTATCACGCGCATTTCTGGAACAAATAGTTTGCCTGCTGCAGAGTAGGGCGTGAGGGCTGGAAAAGTCCACACCGAAGAAAACCATTAGATTAGACAATAAACAAGTTAGAAGTTCGCTTCGCTCTCCTTGTTGAGAGTGTTGACGGACTTCTAACATTACCAACAATACTAAATACTATGAGGATTTTTCAGTGTAAATATCTCACTGAATTTACGCCCATTGTGCCTCTAACTCGGTAGCCTGTGGAAATACGAAGTCATTTTCCAAACGGATATGCTCGCGCAGAGCTGTCACAAAGGTTTTCAAATCGGCAAGCAGGTTGCGATATGCTTCAGTAGCCTCCGCTGGTGCAGTGAAATTATCTGTCAGAGTCTCCAAATACCCATAGCGATCCTGCTCCATAGCATGTTCGTTCATCATCACATGGATCGGGTTGAGAATCGTACCGCAGTGGAACGCCTCAATGCGCTGTTTGTCTCTTCTGCCGTGCAGAGTTCGATCAGATAGGGAAGAGAACAGCTTCTTCGCGGTCGAAATGGCTATCGAGGTCGGGAATAGAAATTTCCAATTGCTCTACGATTTTTTCCACAATGTGGCGTTGTGCGCCAGCAGCTTCGAGCGTTGTGCGCGCTTGGTTGCGAAGAACATGACCGCGGCGGCGACCAATGGGGTGGTAGTATTCGAGCACGTAATTGATTAACTCACGTGTGGACCATGTCTCAAAAATCTTTATTATCTGGGAACATAATTTTTATTGTATAAATGATTCTGTGGCAAAGTTACAAGATGTTCACTAAAGCTTTGGCCACATTTGTTACTCTACCACTAAAATCATGGAAAAATTACTTCCTCAGTGCGTTATCCGCAGTAGAAATACTGCTTCACCAAACTTTCCATCAAGCTCTTATCGGCGTCTGCCTGTTCATGTAAGTGGGCATCGTTGAAGCTGCGGAGTTGTTGCAGATACCATCAATCATGCGGGGCGGAAAACGTCAGCTTGTTCAAACACCTTACGTTGCTCTTCCAAGCAGTTGGCCGATTCGGAGCAGCAAGTGGGTAAGGCATCGAGAGCGCCAAACGCTCTGTGTTCTCACTCTTGTGGATGTCCATATCGACGTATTTCCCGCCGTGATTTTTGAGAGCCTCCTCTTCAGGCATTTCCAATCCGATGCGGCAAGCTACGCAGAGTCCAGCCATGAGCTGATAAATATCGGCCGAAGCATCGGGCGACCGCATCTCAAAGGTTTGTTTTCAGTTCCGGATGGAAGTCCTTGCGCGGTGCTTCGTTGTTGAGAACGGCACACATATCCTTGCCCTTGTCCAGCCCAGCGGAACGCGAACGAGTGCAGAGCGGTTGCAATCGCCCCAGCACGTTGGTGGGAGCTTCCTGATGTGGCACAAGGCGGAAGTAGGACGTTGGATTTTTGTTGCCAAACGCCGTGATGGCTGGTGCCAATTTCATCAAGCCTGCCATTGCGCGGCGTGCTTCGCGGCTCAGTTGTCGGTCGGCACCAAGCGTGGCGTTGACACCATCCTTCATCAAGCGCATGTGGATGTGTAGGCCGCTACCCGCTTCGCCCACGATGATTTTGGGTGCAAAGGTCACGTCGAGTTCATACTCAAAGGCCAGTTTGCGGATGACCCACTTGGCCAGTAGTAACTGGTCGGCAGCGGTGTCGACAGAGCAGGGCAGAAATTCCACCTCGTTTTTGTTCGTACACTCTTCCCATTGAGCGTGAAGTTTCCCACTTCGCTATGTCCATATTTGATTTGTCCGCCAGTTTGCGCAATACCCATCATACACTCTTTTCTAAACTCGTTGAGCTTTGCAAAAGGTTCGCTTTCGTGGTAGTTATGTTGATCCACTGCAGGGTAGAGGGATTTTCTGGTGCCACAACGTAGTATTCCAATTCGCCCATGGCCTCAAAATCCAATCCCGTCGAAGCATGGAGAGCGCGATTGGCGCGCGTCAGTAACTGGCTCGGATCGGCATCGAAAGGTTCGCCATCCTTGTCGAAGAAGGAGCAAGGAGGCAGAGTGTAGGGATTTCAGAAAACGGATCAACGAAAGCTGTGCGGAAACGTGGCATCACATAAAAGGTCGCTGCTGCCTGCTTCAACAAAGGCTGGGAAGAGGCTCGAACCATCAACGCGTTCGCCCTCCGTTAGGATTGTTTCGAGATATGCACGCGAGTTGATAACGAAGTGAGTCTTCACACGCCCGTCTTGAGCAGGATACATGAAGTTGATCATCTTTATTTCGTTTTCTTCTACAAAGGTGATCATGTCGTTGAGTGTAAACTCCTTCGGCTCTTTGCCCAAGAAACTTACTACGCGATTCGGATTAAGCGCTAAATTCTTGTCCATAGCTTTATGATTTATTTGGGTCTGTTTTCGCAAAAGTATAGAAAAGTGTTCAGAGTTACAAAATAATTGAGGCTAAAAACTTACATAATGATAGAGAAAATTTGTTTTCAGTGGAAAAGAAAAGGATCGTTAAAAAGTATGTTTGGGGTATTTCTCAATCTGTATAACCTCAAAAATATTTTTCTATTTAATGCGTAAATAGTTTACAATAGTGAGAGAGAAAAATAAGTATTAACGAAATAAAAATAGGATGGTCTTAGCTCTATCTCCTAAATATTTGTGCGTTCACCACCTCTTTGTGTGCCAAAACATATAGAAAAAGCTCTGTTTTAGCCTTTTTGAAGGGATAGTCTATTTCTGGTGGTGGATATCTTTATTCTGTCAGCCAACATCCTTATTGTGATACGGCCGATGCATAGGAAGTCATCCGATAACCTTATTGTATTTCCGAACAGTCTTATTCTGTCTCTTTTCCTGCAGGCTTTTTCGTGCCACAGTACTTGCCATACGCTTTTTGTGCGATTCTCGATGGCGAAAAAGTAAGAATATGTTTTACAAAGTCTGTTTTCTCTGCTGCTCTCTCTTGATATGTTGTAAAACACTCTTTTATACCTGCAATAGGAAAAACTTTGTGTTTGAACACTACCACCCACACAACGTGTGCAGGTGGCAGTGATACTAAGTATGAAATTTTTATCGTCCCGACTTGGCCTTATACTTCTGAGCCAGCAGAAGAACCATATTGTGGTGACAAGGAGCACAAATGCACCAATTCCGTAGGGACGTTGTCAGTCCGAGATTGAGCATCGTGTCGGAGTAGCAAGCAAAGGAAGTGCACACCACTGTCATGAAAAGTGCGGGGATAAGCGTTATGATGTAGGGGTTTGTGCTCGCGTGCCAGATACACAGTAGCCGTCCAGAGTGTGAAGACCGCAAGTGTTTGGTTCGACCACCCGAAGTAGCGCCAGATGATATTGAAACCGTTTGCATCGGCTATATTGAACCAGAGTAAGAAGCCCGCAGCCACAAAGAGGAGCAGCCACAATGAGGGCGGTTGATAATGGAGCGTTGACCAAACTTGAGGAAGTCGGCAATGATGAGGCGCGCGCTGCGGAAGGCCGTATCGCCGCTCGTGATGGGAGCCGCAACAACGCCGAGGATAGCTAAGATACCGCCGATGAGGCCCAACCAGCCTTTGCTCACAGCTGTTACCACCTCAGGGGCTTGTGCCTGCCATTGTACTGCCCACTGCAGCTGCTCCGCCATCATAGAAGAAATAGCTCGAAACAGATGCCCATACCAGAGCCACAATTCCTTCTGTTATCATGGCACCATAGAAAATGGCGCGCCCGCTCTTTTCTGATTTTATGCAACGAGCCATGAGCGGACTTTGCGTAGCATGGAAACCGCTGACTGCTCCGCAGGCTATCGTGATACAAAGGCAGGGGAAAAGGGCCTCACCGTCGAGATTGGGCGTTGAAGCCATGTCCCACACTTCAGGCAGTGAGGGCCATTTTCACAAGTAGGTAACCGCCTAAAGCCACAGCCATGAAGAGGAGCGAGAAAGCAAAGATGGGGTAAATCACCAATGATTTTGTCGATGGGGAGCATCGTGGCAAGTATGTAATAAATGAAAATAATACCCACCCATAGCATGATGTGGAAGGTCTTGGCATCAGCGGTTGGTGCAGTCATTCCGCCCAAGATGAGGCTGGGGAATAGACAAAGACAGTACCACCATCAGCAGCACGATGATGCTGAATACGAGCAGAATCTTTTTGGCGGGGAATACCCGAGGTAGATGCCGACGAGCTCGGGCAGTGATGACCCGCCATGGCGCATGGAAAAGCAGCCGCAAAAATGAGTCGTGGACAGCACCTGCAAGATGCAGCCGAAAACAATCCAGAGGTAGGCAGCGGGGCCAAACTTCGCGCCCATAATGGCACGCAAAGATGGGACCTGTTCGCAATGTTGAGAAATTGAATCATAAAGACCTTCCACGAAGGCATTACGATGTAGTCCACTCCGTCGGCTTGAGCCACGGCGGGCGTTGGGCGGTTGTCGGGGCAAAGATGCGTTCTACAACGCGTCCATAGAGCAGATATCCGAGGATGAGCTACCAAACTGATGACGAAACTTATCATATATTTTTGTTTATTTGTTATCCATCTCGCAAAAATACTAAAAAGAATATATAAGTGTGTTGTGGCGAAAAGAAAATATATCTTAGTTTTGCAAACTAAAGTTTTGAAACAGGATGATACGGATTCGTAAAGGTTTGCCTATTCTGCTGTGGCTGGGAGTCTGCGGAATGGTGTTCCGGATGTACTCCGAAAGGTGAAAACAAAGTCAGTGCAGAACTGCAGCGGCTGATACAACTGAAATGGTGGTTGATTCTGCTCGAATGGATTCCAGGTATCTGTTGGGCCTCCGTTCGTCTCAGCACGCCCAAAGGGGCTGGTGAGGCATTGACGAATAGTGTGCGTGGATGGATCAGTGAAGAGCTGGGTGGTTCTTATAGTGGCGACTATTCCGATGTGAAAGGAATGGCAACTTTCTAGTGAGAAAGAGCAAAGTGAAGCCACTTGTGAAAGAGTCTGCCGAGATGGAATCTCGACGGGATAAAAAACTCTATTCAGAAATTACTGTGGAAGAAGTTGGCGGAAGGAAAGTCGTATTTGACTATGACTGATATGTCTGATGAGTTTGCTGGCGGACCTCACGGATTATCTGTACTGCGCGGCGCAACATTTCGTAAGTCGGACGGTCGTCGGATAGGGTGGGATGTTTTTCCAATACCAATTCTGATGAATTTCAGAAACTGATGAGCGACCTCGCTGAAAGTTTACTTCAATGTGAAAAACCGATAAGGAGCTTGCCGAACGTCTGGCGTTCTTAGACAATTCAGAAGGCCTATTCCTCTGCCGCATTTGTGGGCCGCTTTTTCACGAAAGAGGGCGTTCTGTTTCAGTATCAGTCCTACGAAATATGTGTAGTTATGCTGATGGAATGCCCAACTTTGCAGGTTTCCGTACAAGGCCCTCATGCCTCTCATGATGGAAACTGCAAAGCGACTCTTGAAATAGTTCAGCTCATCGTTTCGACTCATTTCTCAAATAATAACAACGCCACGCCTCTGATTCTTTGAATCGGAAGCGTGGCGTTGTTCTATGAGGATGAGCCAAGATCCTTTGCTTTCAATGAGCGAAAAGCTCTGAATGATCAATAGCAGAAGGCTTTTCGAGGCGAATAGAGATAGATGGTGGCGGCGGGGATGGCCAGTAGGGCACTGTCGAAGCGATCGAGCATACCGCCATGTCCTGGCGGGATATTGCCGCTGTCCTTGATGCCGAGTTGTCGCTTAAAGAGGCTCTCACGAATCACCCCAAGTGCCGAACACACGCATACAGTGAGTGCAAGTCCCATCCACTGGAGTACCGTCATGTTACCACCAAAGGCTGTTTTCAATAGTACGGCTGCAATGAGACAGAACACTCCGCCACCAATGCTTCCCACCCAACTCTTATTGGGAGGAGACACGCTCGAAGAGTTTTGCGGGAAAACGCTTGTGGAGCAGGCTTCCGCAGCAGTATGCTCCAGTGTCGCTCGTCCAGATAAAGATGAAAACGCTCAGCGGGAGTACCCAATACTTCGTGCTATCCCCATTAAAAATGGCTTGGCTACAATTGAGGACAAGACGATGAGCATAGAGAATGGAAGGGGCAATATAGAGCTGAGAGGCAAAGGCATAAGCCCAATTTCGCAGCGGGTTCTCGTCTTTGAGATAAAGTTCGCTAATGGGGAGATAGAGGATAGTGAGCAGATAGGGGATAAAAGCTTTTGATATCGACTATCCCCCGACATGACGAAGGCGAAACTAAAGAAAAAGATAAACGCCAGCCGTCGTACTGATGAGGCGGTTTACGTTAGCTCCGTGTGGTTATTGACGTTGGTGCCGAACTCCCACACCGTGACTCCTGTGATAAGGGCAAAGAGCAGCGTGAAAGATAGAGCCGAGCCGATGATACACCCGATGACGACTAAAAGAAAGAGTGTGCCAGTGATGGCGCGAGTAACTAAATTGTTCATTATGGGCAGATGGGTATAAAATAGAGAAGTCCCGCAGAAGCACCTTACGGCGTTTCTGCGGAACTCTTGTTATTGTTTTTCTTCGTCCTGATGGTCAGTGGAAGGACTTTCTTCGGAGACAGGAGGCACTACGGGATGGGCGGAAAGCTCACTGTCAGCAGTGGTTGGAGGAGTGGGCGGTGTTTCCTGCAGTGGAGCATTGGATGCTTCAGCAGCTTTTTGTTTCTCCATGGCGTGTTGTTGAGCCATTTCTTCAGCCTTCTTGCGATTGGCAGCCTCTTGCTCTTCCAGCAACTGGTCGCCGCGACTCTTCCATGGGCGCGGACCGAAGATTTCCTCTACGTCCTCGCGATAGATGACCTCACGCTCCACGAGCAACTGGGCCAGACGAGGCGTGCTTCTCCTTGTTGTCGGTGAGCAGCTTCTTGGCGCGCTCGTATTGCTCTTTTGATGATGCGATGCACTTCAGCATCAATTCTCTCGGCCGTCTTTTTCTGAATACGGCTTGGAGAGATTATATTCATCATTATTATAATAGCAGAGGTTGGAAAGTTCATCGCTCATGACCGAGATAAGCCACCATTCCATAGCTACTCTTGGTGGCGCGCTCCAAATCGTTGAGTGCACCGCTCGAGATGTGGCCCGTGAGAGAGTTCTTCAGCCGCACGTCCGCCCAACAAGGAGCATAGTTCATCGAGCATTTGTTCCTTCGTCGTGATGGTACGTTCTTCGGGCAGATACCAAGCTGCCCCGAGTGCTTGACCGCGTGGGACAATGGTGACCTTTACGAGCGGGTTAGCGTATTGCAGCAGCCAAGAAACACTAGCGTGGCCAGCCGTGGAGCGCGATGACTTTCTTCTCGTCCTCCGTCATCACTTTGTTTTTCTCCAGACCTCCAATGATGCGGTCGATGGCATCAAGGAAATCGCTTGCCCACCAACTCGTGCCTTATGGCGGGCTGCGATGAGCGCAGCTTCGTTTACGAACATTGGCAATATCGGCTCCAGAGAATCCTGGAGTTTGACGAGCTAAGTTCAATATCGAGAGGTGTCGTACTTCAGCGGACTGAGATGTTGCCTTAAAAGATGGCCACGCGTTCCGGGCAGGTCAGGGGAGATCAACGTGTATCTGGCGGTCGAAGCGGCCAGCGCGAAGCAAGGCGGTCAAGGATGTCAGCGCGGTTGGTAGCTGCCAAGATAATTACACCTGAGTTAGTACCGAAGCCGTCCATCTCGGTGAGCAACTGGTTGAGCGTATTCTCGCGCTCATCATTTCCGCCGAACGCAGCATTCACGACCACGGGCAGTCCCACAGTCAATCTCGTCGATGAAGATGATACATGGCGCTTTCTCATAGCTTGTCGGAAAAAGGTCGCGCACACGGCTGGCACCAACACCGACAAACATTTCAACGAAGTCGGACCCAGACACGGAGAAGAAGGAACGTTGGCTTCTCCGGCTACTGCTTTGCCAACAAAGTCTTACCAGTGCCCGGAGGGTCCTACGAGTAGCGCCCTTGGGTATCTTACCGCCCAATTCGGTATAGTGTCCCGGATTTTTGAGGAACTCTACAATTTCCTGCACCTCTTGTTTAGCACCCTCTTGTCCTGCAACGTCTTTGAACGTTACGTGTACGCCGTCGCCTTTTCTCAAAGAGTTTGGCTTTGCTCTTACCAACGTTGAAGATGCCGCCACCTCCTCCGCCGTCGCCACTGCTGCGGCGGAACACCTAGAACCAGAAAGGATGATGAGCAGCAGGGGAGGAAGCTCGTTAATAGGTTTGAAAAGAAACTATTGGATATCTCGTATCGAATAGGGCCTCTATATTTGACAGCCTCAAGAAGCCCTGTACATCATCCGTAGAGGATTCCAGCAGTGGCCGTTGGGGTTTGTCCAACCTTACCGCTCTCTTTGCCAAACACATCGCGGATGTGACCACTATCAATAAGGATTTTTGCATTCTGCTCACTCTTATTGACCGTGATACTTTTTGCATAGCCTTTTTGAACGTAGGCTTTGAAGGTAGTATAGTCGATGTCCTTATCTGCTGAGCCGCCAAAACCTGTACCCGTGAAGAGTACATAGCTAAGCCCCAAGACGATAAGGAGATAAACCCAAGTGAGGTTGAACTTGGGCATCTTATTCTTTGAACCGTTCTGTTTCATGTTTTTGCGTGTTAGTCTAAATTGGGAATCTCCGTCAGTTCGCTGTCTTCCCAAGAGATGCTCTAAGTCGTAATATTGGCGCGCAGAAGGCACAAGACGTGCACCATGACAGTGCCATAATCCAGTGCAATCCATTCGGCTTGCTGCTCCTCCTTATGCAGCGGCCGGTTTTTCGCCTATTTCCTTTCGAGTATCTGCCACCGATTCAGCGATGGCCTCCACTTGCTGAGAGTTGTTGCCTGTACAAATCACGAAATATTGGGCGAGGTGCTGTGCCAATTGAAGTTAAATTGGCTGTTATAATATCAAAATCCTTTCTTCTCTTTGGATTCCTCGAACGATGGAATCCACTAGTTAGAGTCGTTTCTGTCATCTGAGTACAATTATTTGGGAACAAATTTAGTGCTTATTTTCGAACGACCTTGTGCCGATAATGGAATAAAAATAAGGACGTTGCGATTTTTCGCTTATTTGGCTGATTAACAAAGAGCGTGCCGAAAGGAGGAAAATAAAATTTTTAGGCTGATACAATAAGGCTGTCAGCAATAGAAAAAGTTGTGGGAACATTTGGGTGGTTATGAAAACAAGTACTACTTTTGCACTCGCAATCGGGAAGGAAAGCCCGAAAGCTCAAAGGAATTGGGGTATGGTGTAATGGTAACACTACAGATTCTGGTCCTGTCATTCTTGGTTCGAGTCCGAGTACCCCAACACAATTTAGCCGCTACAGGTCAAAAGATTTGTAGCGGTTTTCTTTTGTGTTTGTCAATCTGTATCTACCAGTTCTTTTTCGGATTGGCTTTTTGGGTTGTTGCTTTCTTCAAAACAGTTTTCTACAATAGTCTCAAAAGCCTTGAGATACAATAAGGATGTCCATTTAAGAGCTGTGGAAAACCCTGTGGAAAACTATGTGGATTTCTGGTGGAAGAAGCTTATTTTTGTCCCTCTTTATTGTGTTCGTCGGTAGCTTTATTGCGTTTGAAAATACAATAAGGCTGTCAGCTGACAGAATAAGGCTGTTGAAATGCCTTATTGTATTTACGAACATAATAAAGGGAAATTATGATTGAGAGGACTTCCTCCTCCGATGTCTCTGATTCGTCTAACAGGGCTGAGGGTGGTATTCTCCGTTCCGTCCGAATCGTTCGTTCTCATCCGAGAACAAACCTTTTTATATGCACAGGCTGCCTTTTGTTGAGGCAGCCTTTGAAGATATTATGAGAAATGGGAATTACTTGATGTAAACTTTCTTTCCATTCACGATGTAGAGGCCTTTGCTGGGATTGTTCACGCGGCGGCCGCTCAGATCGTAAACTACGTTTGAGTTGTTTGCGTTGGGTGTCACTTCTATGATACCCGTTGTGGGCACTTTCTGATAAACGCGAATGTGGTCGAAGCGAGTTTCACTCAAACGTGGTTGACATCGGGATTAGAGGCCCAACTACCGTTGCCCACACTCTGGTTGAGAATGAGGTAGAACGGTTTTGTGAGATGGCCACTGTCCTTTGTCGAGTGCGTTCTGATCGGTACTCTTTGCGTAGCTACCCACCTCTTGTCCGTCTACAGTCCGTGATGCGCTCTGCATCCCGTATTCTACACCATATACGTGCTGATCGGCCACGTTAACGGCTTCAGTGAAACCAGACTGTGGATTACTTTTGTTTCGAGGCGTGTGGGTCAATTCAGAATGTATGGATGTGGTAGCGCGATTCTGTGTGTCGATAGTTTCGAAAATGTCGATTTCACCAGCCTTTGGCCAACCCGCAGGTGGTTGTGGCATCATCCAAGCAGCGGAGTGCCGCGATGAGGATGGTGCGAAGGCGAACTTCTACTTTTGCCGTAAGTAAAGCTGTAAAAAGACCGCGCGTTTCAACAGCGCCTGTAAAGCTATATCAACATTGTCGGTGCTTTTTGTCGGGGTTAGGGATGGCGCGAGCAACGAGGCGCTATCTTGGCAGAAGATGACATCGTTGGAGTTGCTTATCCAGCGGTTCCAAGCAGCGCCGTGGCGAATAGAACGTGTCCAGCGTGCGGGGTCGGGCTGAGTACCGTTGGGCTGGTTGAATTCATCATCGAAAACGAGGATGTGATTCTCCTGCAGCCTCTTCAGCAGCTGTTGCAGGTTCAAAGGTAGGGTAGAATTCGGGTCGCCAGATCAGCGTAGCCACCATTGAGTTGCAGCATTCCGCCTTTGAGGTCGTTAGCGCTGAAGTATGTGTCGGTATATTGCGCCACTTTGTTTGCAATGCTGTCTCCTCAAAAGGATGCCGTGACGCAGGCATAAACCTGTCAGTTTGTAGCCTTTTCAGATTTAGCCAAAACTGCGAGACTTTTTCCCAATGGAAGTTCTGCATTGTTGAGGTCTTTTTCCATTGAAAGCAGTGAGTAGACCGTGATTGCTAAAAACTTTAGCGGTCACTTTCTCTCTCTTGGTGACGAGCACGCGAATATCTGCAATGGCACCGCCATTGTTTACGATGTTGTTTTGCTCATCAATGCGACCAGCAGGGTCTGCACTGTCCCAATCCACCTTATAGCGCATCAGATAGAAACCGTCAGCGAGGTTCTCAGGAATCTTAAATGCAGGAGTGTTGAGAGTGTTCAGGTTGTCAGGTTGAGTACCCGCACTGTTATAGCGTGTTTGATCGCTCAGTGTCAAGCCTGAAAGAAACGAGATCCGTGCTTTCTGTGAGTGCTCCTTTGGCACCTACTTCTTCCACGTTGAAATCTCCATCTTGTTTCCTTATCGAGGTACACATAGGCGTTCATCCAGCCTGCACTGTAATTAACAAAGGCTTTACCGTACTACCTTGGCGAGCAATGAAAGACTTGTTCGTCAAATTGTGGTACATGAGTTCAGTGTTGGCCACGTTGTGAGGCTATTTCACTCAAAGCCAACTCCGTTGAGAACGCGGTCGGTGCGAGTACGCTTTGTGGCCTTATCAAAATTTACAGGGGTAGTCGTTTACAACAGTAGCTGTACTGCTGATGAAGAAACCCTTCAATCTCGAGATCACCGTCAACATAGATTGCGGGAATAGTGAAGGTGTCGTCTTTCTCTTGAGTGTGACTTTCTGAAGATAACATCTTCGTGTGTGGAGTGCTGTGGACAAGAGAATCGCCAGCCAAGTTGTAACCATGGCGCAGACGGATACCGCTATAGGTGAAACCGCGCTCGGGGTTCATCTTGATGGTGAAACTCTTACCGAACGGAATGCGATAGCTGTTGAGCTTAGAGCCGTCGGCAGCCAATACCTCACCATTACGGTTAGCATCGTTCACGTTGACGCTGTCGCCATGTACATTGAGGCGTACATCCACAATTGCACCACCGTTGTTCACAATGTTGTTGTCGTGTGAAAGCATTACCACGTGGGTCTATATTATCCCAGTCCACCTTTTGCTAGCGCATGCGATAGAAACCTATCAGCAGGTTTGCAGGAATCGTAAATGATGGTTGAACGAGTGTTACCATTATTTACAAACTCCTACTGTTCTTGTTCTTATAGAACGAATAAGTAACGAGGTCGGAGTTGTCGGGTTTTTACCATTAGCTTGGATGTCGTGGGAGAACTTTCCATCGCGTCCATAGTCAAGGTAAACGTAACCGCTCATCCATGTACCAGAGTAGTCGAGGCTGGAGTTACTGTTTGACCTGGTTTCACCTGGAACTGCTTAGAGGTAAGATCTGAGTAAACCAAGGTCTTGCCCTTTGTGATAGAAGCCGCCACATTGATCGTAGAAGCTTGCAGTTTTACAGCCTTCAAGCCACGGTCTCCGCGGGTGTAAGTTTGGTCTTTCTTAAAGCTCGTGGGATAATCCTCGCGCTCGATATCGGAGGTCGACTTATCGTTTACGACAATCTTTGTCGATGTAGCACGCAAAAGTCGGCCGAACGCGTGTGAGAGACTCTGCATCGGGCACTACCACAAGGCTATAAATATCTATGCCACCAGCACCTTTGATTGGAAATACTGCATCGCACCACTGATCCGGTGTTACCGTATTGTTGGAGAAAACCCAGAATTGTTCCGTCTCAGCATTTTGACCAGCACGGTCTTTGCGTTTACCCAAACCAATGAGCATAACGCGACCACTTACAGGCTTATTGATGAGCACGTGTACGTACTTAGTCTCTGGCGTAAGTTCGAAGGTCTCTTTTAAGTCGATGCGCGCACGAACGTGTTGCTACCATAGCGCGAACGCTGGAAGCCAAGAATCTTTGCAGAACTGTTGGGAACAATAGAAAGGACGGAATCCATTGCAGTAAGATGGTTGTCAACCACTGCTACGTTTCCTTGCAGTTGGCCTTTACGGAAAGGAGTTCTCCCATGTGTCGTAAACACCGATTGATTTATAGTCCTGAGTCTCAAAGTTGATGGACTGTGCTACCGCTGTGGCAGGAAGTGCTGCCATACAGGTAAAGCACCAGATATGATGGGGTGTTTCATTGTTGTGGAATCTTAGAAAACTGAAAGGGATTGGAGAGTGTAGGGCAAGACTTTGAATCTGTCAGCGTGATACGAACTGCTTTAACAGAAGTGCCGTTGCCGTAACTATTTGCAGTAGAACCATTGAGTGGAATGATACGCTTGTAACCTACTGTGGTAGTGGTCACACCGGGGGCAGCTGCTTTCCACGTTGTGCCATCAGTGGGGTTTCAATCTTGAAGCTCTTGATACGCTGTCCGAGGGCGGATGTATTCCTGCAACATAACGTAGCGCACGGTTTTGGGGAGTGTCCCAAGTCAGCGTGATAGTGGCATTGTTCACACCATCATTTGTTGCCCAGTATGTCTTAGCATCGCCGTCTGTTAGGTTCGCTGTTTTCGTGGTTGCGATGAGCACCTGCCGTACGTGTGTTGCTCACCTCGATGTGCATTCTTAGCTAAGTCGTTGCCAAGTCTGTTCTTAAGCATCGTTCCGAGTTGTTTGAGTACTCTTACATCGGCTTCGGGCAAAACGCCGGCCTTGTTGGGTGGGCAGTTCAAAATGAGTGTAGCGTTGCGTCCCACTGTCTCCAAATACATCTGGAAGAGGCGCTCTGCGCTCAGTGGCGACTCATTGCTGCCAGAACCATCCCTGATCGGTCATCTAGCGTCACTCTCGCCTGGGAACCAGATCCAGCCATCTTCAGTACCGTACATACCGTTTCGCTCAGGCGCATAACCGAGGTTCTCTGTTGCCCAGTTGGTTTCACCAGCCCAGCCAGCTTCGTTACCAATCCAGCGCGCTTCTCCACAACCCCCAGAGAATGATGTTAGGGACAAACTTTGTGGGATGGGTCGCGCAAGTTCGGAATATCATAGTATGTCTCACGGTCAACGCTAATTGTTGTTTTGCGTGCCGCCATAGTAGCCGTCGCCACCATTCGCGCCGTCAAACCACATTTCGGAACTGATCCGTACCATAAGTAGCTCATTCGGCACACTGACGGAGGAAAACATCTTTCACATATTTGTCAATACCATAAAGCGCTGAGTTACGATCCAAGGGCGAAACGTAGAAACCATATTTCAAACCTAATTTCTGAGCTGCTGCGCGAAATCGCGAGGAATATTGGTCTCTCGGCCAAAGGCGTTACCAGCTTGACAACAGAATGGGTTGTCGAAGAAGTAGGCCAAAGACAGAAACCGTCGTGGTGCTTGACAACAGCAATACCACCCTTCATGCCAGCAGCTTTTGACTGCTTTGAGCCATTGTTCCAGGGGTTGGGGGCTGCTGTTGGTGCAAAAATAGATTCGGCTTCGTCGCCATTACCCCATTCAAGTTGGTGTAGGTGTTCATTCCGTAGTGGAAGAAAGCGTAGAACTCTGTTTCGTTCCATTTCAGTTGCCGTTCGGTAGGGCGGAAATACCGGTCCTGGTTCGTTGTCGGAATTTGTCAGCGTCTGTGATTGCAGAAGAATTGGCTCTGACTACTGATCACCGGTGCTGCCGACAAGGCCAGAGCGGATAACAAGTAAGTAATTTTTCATTTTTAAATGATTGGGTGGGAAATTTTTGGACAAAAATAGTCAAAACAACGAAGAATGCAAACTATAGTTTCAAAAATCGTACTATAAGGGTTCTTCTTTTTCTACTTTTCTAAGTCTGTCTTGCTCTTTATGGGAGGATATGGCATCTTTCCTTTTTGCAAAACAGCAAAAGGAAAGATGCTAACTCGGGCTCTAGCTAAACTTCCTTCTCTCTTATCGCTCTTTAGGTGCGCGCTTCTGCTGAGTCTTCGTTTTGGCGGAGGGACTGGATGGTCAGTTTGCTGCAACTATCGTATAGTTTCTTATAGAATTTATGTTGGCAAAGCGTCGTGCTCGCTCCTAAAATGATGAGTTTCATTCGCGCTCGTGTGATGGCAACATTCATGCGGCGCAGATCGTTCAGAAAACCAATCTCGCCCGCCTCATTAGCTCTCACGAGCGACACGAGGATAACATCGCGCTCCTGTCCCTGAAAGGCGTCAACAGTGTTGATAGTGATCGACTTGCGCAAAGGGCGCAAATAGGGCATTTTTCTTTTAGCAGGCGCGTAAATCTGCGCCCTGGGCTTTGTAGGAGAAATGATGCCGATGTCGATGCGCTCTTCGAGGAGGCGTTGTCGCCCTATGCGCTCGGCGTAGTCAATGAGTGTGGCAAGTGTGAGCCGATGCCTCCGCCTTGTTGATACGGCCGTAGCTCGCTCCAATAAATTGTTCGTGAAAATCCTCTTGCCCTTCGTTGTCTTCTCCCGCCGTATCAACCCACACAAGTGGCTCATCCATGTCGGCCATAATGCCGCGCTGACTCACTTCTGGTGCTGCTTGTAACTTTCCCTCATAGAACCATTCGGAACTGAATCGTATCAGTGCTTCGTTCATTCAGTATTGCACCGTCAGTAGGCGTACGGCTTCGGGATGTGTCTCCGCGAGTGTCTCCATGAGCGTTTTGTCCAAAACCGCCATAGCGCGCCGCGTTGCTTTTGATGGTTGGGGGCAACTGGCAGTGGTCGCCGGCCAGCACGAAGCGGTCGCATTTTCGCAGCGCAATCCAACATGCAGGTTCGAGTGCCTGTGCAGCTTCGTCGATGAAAAGGGTATGGAAATGGATGCCTTGCAGGGAGTTGGTTGGCACTGCCCACTAAGGTGCAAGCCACCACTCGTGATTGATCGAAAGAGCATTGCGGATGCGAAGTTCCAGTTCGTCAGCCCCGCTCACGAAGACGCGCAATCTTTTGGTGGAAACTCTCGCTAGCGACCTTTGCGCGGTGTGGCGTAGAGTTGGCGGATGGTGCGACGTATGCTCCACAGGGTGGAGTAGTCGGGATGGCTTTCGAAGCGTCGCTCGTAGGGTGAAACTCAACATCTTGTCTGTCACGCGCGACGGATTACCAATGCGAGCACGCTCACTCCGCGATCGGCAAAGTTGTTCCGAAATCCAATCGACAGCCATGTTGCTCTGAGCACACACCATCACTTGTGGTTCGCGCCGCATCACCTCCATGATAGCTTCCACAAGCGTTGTGGTCTTTCCGTGCCTGGTGGGCCGTGTACTATCATCACATCGCGTGCCGCTAACACATCGTTAACGGCCTGTTCCTGAGAGGCGTTGAGCCATGGTAGGTTCAGGTGAAGCAGGGTTCTCTGTTCTGCTCACGGGTTTCCTACTGCGAGATGATGTCGCGCAGTTCTGCCAAGCGGTTTCACGGGCACTGATGACCGCATCGAGGGGCTTCGTTCATTAGACTTGTACGAAGTCTCGTCAAAATTCAGTTGAACACCGCCATTCTCCAGTGCTTGCAGTTGGGATAGCGCTTGCTCGTTGGGAGACCACCACCATCCTGTCGGCCTCGGCATAACTGATGGTGCCGCTAAAGTTGAGATATGTCAAGTTATCGCCGTTCTGTTGTGAGAAAAAGCAGACAGAGCGACCATATTCAAAGTTGTGTTCAATGTCAGAGTCGGTCGAGCGATGAATTTCCACCACTAAGCGATCGAGCGAGTTGTAATAGCTGCGCCCCACGGTTAGCAGGGAAACCAACAGTCGCCACGTTTCACCTTTCGTCCGATACCGAACGCCTCCGTTTCGCGGCGGAACTCATTGCGTTCGAACTCATATTCTTTCTGAAGCAGTTGTTTTTGTTGTTGTAGGAAAGCATCTGTTGTTGGGAGTGGGGAGGGAAAAAGGTGGAGAGGGTGGGGCGGTTGTGTCCGATAAAGCAAAGGTTTCTTCTCTTATGGAAGAATCGGTTTGTCTGTAATAGGTTCTGCTGTAAAAGCCTTTGCCTTGCAGGATAGGGTGCTCATAGCGGTTCAGCTCATTGCTGGGATAGGCGGGCAATGAAGGTTCTGCTGTTGGCACATAAAAGAGAACCCACACGGAGAAGCGACCTCTCAATGTGTGGTGTGAGGTCGAAATCAAAAAAATACCTCATCGCCTGCATTCCATTTTCGACGAATGACGGCGTAGCTTCACTCGATGGTGCAAAAACTCCTCGCGCCCATTCACATAAATGATTGGTGTCGTTTTCTGCCACGAAGGAATGAAAAGTCGGAGTTCCAGCGGTGTCTGACTTTTCAAGCCACCAATGCGCAGTTGCACCCGACTGCTAAACGGCATTCTACTGGTCTGATCCAGCGTGAGCGCAAATTTTGGGTGTGACAATCCGAGCAAAGACGTTGAGATAGAGATTGATAGAAACACCCTGCTCGTCTGTGAGATACATCCACTGTGCGGCATCCACCACGGCTTGTTGCGCCAGATGCTGCTCGAATGTTTTTGTTAGCAAGGCCGGCATGAGCTGATTGAAGAGAGCTTCGTTGAGCGAATCGCAGTAGCGCGCCTCACCCGTCCATCGTAGGAGCGGTAAACAATGCTGAATGGTGCTGATAGCTTCATAAACGGATTGCGGAGCTGTGAGCGTAGACTGCTGCGGTGTAGGGGCAGTTCTCAACAGAGCTTTCACGTCTTTCTTTCGCCATTCCGCGAGCGGTCGAGGGCATGGCAGGAGTAGTCCCAATCATGCCCGCCATTCGGAGGTTTGTTTGATCCTTGCTCCGAGAACACTACACTGTCGGCATCTAATGCCGCGCAACGGGCGTTAGCGCAAAGTTTGTGCTTGCCCAATTGTTACCGTGTAAAGGCAAAAACAAAAAGTAGTGGCAAAGAGCCGTATCGTTGAGATTTTCATTACATTATTTTTCGTTCAAAGTTACGCGGAAAATCCCAACTGATAAAAGTTTTACATGTTTTTAGCTTTTGTTAGTAGCGCAAAAAGGTAAAGTCTCTATCTTTGCCACAAAAAGCAAAAAGCAAATCGATGAAGCATCTGATAAGTTTATTCCTGATATTGTTTTTCTTGTGCCAAACTCTCAGTGCACAGGATGTTGTTGAATCCCTCTGTTGATACAACAACCGTTGCCGTCGCAGCCCACAAAACCGCTGGCCCAAAACGAAGCTTTGCAGCCGATTCTCGAGGTGCGCAATCCCGCATATAGTGCATTCTCTCCGTTCTATGGCAATTTCTGGGGCGGTAGCTGGTCGCTACATCCTGGCCTGAACGTACAGTTCGGCATGAGTGCTTCTGTAGCTTTCGGGAAACATGCACCCAGTGGGGTTGGTTTTGGCCAAAACGTGGCGTTGGCGTATGAAAACCTGTCAGTACGCGACTGCTCTTTTGCTGCTGGTGTTTTCGCCAACCACATGAAATGGGGCGGATATGGCGGTACTGAACTGGGAGTGGGTGTTCTTGCAGCCTATCGAGCTACAGAAAAACTCGATGTGTACGCCTATGCCACGGCAAGTTTAGTGCCCAAAAAGCGCACTATTATGGGTCCTTACTATTGGGACGCTCCTGCGAAATATCGCGTAGGGATGGGAGCCAACTGGAAGGTGAGCGACAGCTTCTCGCTCGGTTTGAGTGTTGAAGCCTCTAAGCGTGAGGGCTTCAATCCTTATCAGAGTTGAAAAATCATAACCTAATGAAACCTTATCGCGGTCTCGACTGGTAACAACTCTTTTAGGTGTAGAATCATCGCTGCCTTTGTTGCTTAATCAAAGTATTCCGAATCATTATATTTTAGCGTCAAGAGCAAGCTCTCCCGAATCTCTAAAATATAAGCTTCCTTCTATTGATACAAAGGTTTTGTTATCAGGGATGCACCGTGATGTAAGGAACATCTTGAGGATTGTCTATACATTCTTCATAATAGAAGTCAGGTGCTATTTCTTTCAAGGTAGAAGGAAGAGACACTCGGCACATTGCTTCAAAAGCATCGAAGTCTATTCGTTCAACGCCTTCTGGAATGTCTATTTCATCAATCCATAACAATCCTGCTAACGCTTTGGTTCCTATCGTTTTGATACTTGAAGGAAGGTTAATTTTTCTATGCAACAGAGATTGAAGCAGCCGCATGGTATGGACACCAAAAGAGTTGGAAAGTCGTACTTTTTCGAGGTCTGACATCAGAAAGGCATTATCTCTAACTCCACAATGGAATCTGGCATACATAGCTGAGTTATGCCAGCTAAGATAAACGCACCTTTCCCTATACTCTTCAATCCTTGGTTTTAGTTTTGATTTCAGACATCATTTCATAGCCACAACAAGTGCCAACACCAATGTGTTCCACATGCAGGGGATGACCACGCTCCTTGCTTCAGGAATGTGAACAAGTGTTTTCCGATCATCTGAGAATACACAATTATCTGCCACTACGAAATCCTTTGTGTGATGTGAGTTGAGAAAGAGTTTTTAATAAAACATAAAGTTTTTCGCCGTCTTCCGTCATGTAGCTATACAGTTCCTCTTCGAACGACCGAGTAGCGCCGTTATCATACTTATAATCAGATATAGCTAGATTTTCAAATGATATACGCTGATATTTAGTGTAGTCAAACTCTTTTGCTAACTGGGTAAAAAGTGTCAGCAGAGACATTGCCAGTCAAGACAATATATACAGGAGATCCATTCTTACTTTCCCATTCTTGTAAAGACTCCTCACCAATGGTATATGTAGCTTTTTCATGTGTTTGTTTAGGTTGTTATTATAAAGAGAATACTTATTCTTGTTCTATTATTTGCATCAAAAAGTCTGATTCCTTTTTTCTTCGATCTGAAGTTTTTGTTGCCATTTATCTGTGGCTAAATCTAATGGAAGCGTCATATTTTTCTATCACCTATTTGGCAGGTAAAAATACTCCTTTTTGCATAAATATGCACCCTTTTGAAGAAAAATAGATAAAAAGCCGTTTCTTAAAAGAGTGGTTCATTTCCACCAATATCCTTAAGTTGGTATTGCAGATTTTTGATGAGTCCTCGTACAACAAGCGTAGATGAGTGAAAGATGGGTATGAGTAGGAGTGGGTGTTATGCGACACCGGCGGTGTCGCATAACACCCACCTTCCCTCACCAAAGCTTTTTATTTTTATCGTTACGTTGTCAAGTTTTGAGTGTAACCTCCCTAAGAACGTATATACCTAAGTTTGAAAAGCATGCATCATGATCCAATCGAACCATCGTGTGGGTAGAATAGTATGTAAGAAGACAAGAGGCTTTGCTCCGAATCCGATGAGATAGCGTGCTTTAGGCCGATGCGCATTGATTGCTTTGCTGATAGTATTTGCTATGACTTTGGGGTTACTCATCATGTTGCCTACCTATTGTTTTGCGCATTCCTTCTGCTGTTTTGTGAGCTTGCTTTTCGTATGCTCCTCCTTTAGAACTTTCTTCCAAATGATCGGCTGCGATGTATCCCCATGGTGTTTTTGATGCCACCAGGTTCGATAATAACTACATTTTATTCCAAATTGCTTTGTTTCCATGCGTAGTGCATCACTAAAAAGGCCTCTAAGGCGTATTTAGTGGCATGATACCAAGCTCCGAAAAAGATTGTTAGCGTCCGCCCATAGAACCTACATTTATTATCGTTCCGCTACCTTGCTGACGCATATGGAAGAACCTTTTTGGTGAGCATAGCAACGCCGAATAAGTTGACATCAAACTGCTTGCGTGCTTCCTCTATATCAACATCTTCAACGGCACCGTATGAACCATATCCAGCATTGTTTACTAATACATCAATTTTTGCCTTCTGTGGTAATGATTGTTTCTATAGCTTTGTCTATGCTTTCTTCTGATGTTACATCCACCCACAGAGGTTTTACACCAAAAGCTTTTTAGTGCCTCCATCTTTTTCAATCCGGCGTGCTGCGCCATAAACGATGTGTCCTTCTTTTTGCTAATTTTTCGCTGTTTGATACCCTATACCACTACTGGCACCTGTCAGGATAATTACCTTTGTTTTCATCTTTGTTCTCTTTTTAGTATCCTTTCTGCTTCTGGGTGCAAATATAATGGAGCCTTTCCTAAATCTGTGTGATGATTTGGCCAAGAACTTTGATTGTGAATGTTGCAGGAGGAGTGCTTCCTATCTGTTGATTTCTTCTAAGAAAGCCTTTCCGTATTTTGCTTTTTGAAGTCGCCAACGCCAGAGACGCGGTCGAAATCGTCCAGCGTGTGTGGACGGAGTGTTGCCATGGCGTGGAGTGTGCGGTCGTTGAATACGACATGAGGTGGGAATCCTGTTCGCGAGCCAAGCTCAAGCGGAGCTCTTTGAGGCGTTCGAATATCTCTCCGTTTGTGACTCCACGCTGTATTTCTTCCGCATCGAGAGAGAGAGGGGTATCTTTTTCCTTTTCGGCGCGCTGCCTTTTTCTTTCTCCTTTTCTGGAAATCTTCGTGCTGAATTTGGGCAAATTCGATGGGGCGACGGCCAAAGAGAACATCGCGCCCTAAGGTGGTAATCTTTAGGTGGTCGCCCTCGTTGTATGCAACTTCCACAAGCCCGAGTTGGAGCATCTGTAGCAGGTAGTCGCGCCAGTCGTGAGCCGTTACATCCCGTCCTGCACCGAATGTCTTTAGTTGTTCGTAGTGGGAGGAGCGGACTGTGGGTGAATAGGTGGCGCGCAAGATGTCGATAACTGTGCTGAAACCGATGCTTTCCTCAGTGCGGGCGATGGCCGAGAGGACTTTCTGCGCGAGCGTAGTACCATCGAAGCGTGTTGGAGGGTTTTTGCAAACGTCGCAATTGTGGCAGTCGGTGCTTGTTTCCTCACCAAATAGTTGAGCAAGATGCGGCGGCGACAGACACTGGCTTCGGCATATTCTCGCATGCGGTTGAGGCGTTCCATATTGATATTCTGCTGACCACTATCCTGAGCGAAACGTTCGAGCTGAATGATGCTGGCACAATTGTAGAATAGGAGTGTGTCGGCAGGATCGCCATCGCGCCCAGACGTCCTATCTCCTGATAGTAGCATCAATACTTTTGGGAAGGTTGGATGGATGACCCAGCGCACGTTGCTCTTGTCGATACCCATACCAGTGCTTTACGGTGGCAACAATGAGTTTGAACATCATCGTTGATAAATGCCGTCTGTGTTTTGTCGCGAACTTCGGCTGATAGTCCAGCATGGTAGGAGAGTGCGCGAACGCCTTTTTGCTGTGAGTTTTTCAGCGACGCTCTCCGTTGTCTTGCGCGACATACAATATATAATACCTGCTTGTCCGGGGCGTTCGCTCAAGAGATCGGAGAATGGCTTTGAGTTTTTCGCTTCCGTTAAAGCCGCGGATGACCGTCAGAGAAAGATTGGGACGATCGAAGGAGGAAACGGAAATATAAGGGTTGTGCAACCCGAGCTGTTTGAGAATATCCTCACGCGTCACCTTGTCCGCCGTGGCAGTTAAAGCCATCATCGGGACATCAGGTAGTCCGCGACGGATTTGTCCTAATTGCGTATATTCGGGGCGAAAGTCGTGCCCCCACTGGCTAATGCAGTGAGCTTCATCGATAGCAATGGTGAAATTTTTGCGCGAGAAATCCACCCGTGCAAGGAAGCTAATAATGCTTCAGGGGAGATAGACGAGTTTGTATTTCCCGTTTACACACGCCTCTTGGAGTTGCACGCTCTGCTCAAGCGGGGTGAACTGTTGATGGCGCAAGCGGGAATGCCTGCTTCTAAGAGACTTTCACTGGTCCTTCATGAGCGAGATGGTGGGGAAACAACGATGGTTAGACCGGAAGAAGTGCTGCAGGAATCTGATAGCACACCGATTTCCCGCCTCCAGTGAGGCATCAGCACAAAGCAGTCGCGCCCGCCAAGTACTGTGTCGATGATTTCGCGCTTGCTTGGGACGAAAACTATTATAACCAAAGTATTTTTGAGAGCTTGTGGGGAGACATGAATAGAAGCCCTTTCCTTAATAAAGACAGATTTTAGTTCTTAAAACCTGCTTCGATTTCTTCCACCTGGTGGCGGAAGTTCTTTTTCAGTTGACAAACGACGCTGCACCATACTGCAAGTGGAGCACAGTAAGTGGTCCTTCTTGCCCATTTGTCGTCCTATGTTCGGCGTAAAGACAAATCCGTGTATTTATAGCTGAGGTACATAGAGATTTGGCGAGCCTGTACGATGCCCTGCTTGCGAGTTTTCGACATGACTTCTTTTTCTTTCACGCCGAAATATGTGCAAACATGGCGCGTAATGGTGTTGAGCGAAAGTTCCTTTTTGCCAAATTGATGGCTTGAGAAACGATGCGTTCTGCCAGAGGTAGTGTGATTTCTCCACAGAAATCTACGATGGAATAGGCCATGATAGAACTAATGATACCTTCCAAATCGCGAACGCTACTATCTACGTGGGTCACAATGAAGTCGACTACTTCTTTGGGGAATTTGAGTCCGTCGCGACGAATCTTCGTCTGAAGAATAGCCCGACGCAGAGCTAGATCAGGACGTTCTATCGGAGCCATCATTCCCGCGCGGAAACGCGTTAACATGCGTTCTTCAATCCTTCAAACTTTGCCGGTTCACGGTCGCTAGAGATGATAATCTGTCGGCCGTTCAGCTGCAGGTGGTTGAAGATATGGAAGAAAAGCTTGTTGAGTCTTAGTGTTAGTGAACTCTTAGAATGTCGATCGATGATAAGCACATCTATCGTTTGATAGAAGTGTATAAAGTCATTCTGAGTGTTATTGCGCACAGAATCAATAAACTGCGTTTTGAAAAAGATGTGCAGGAACATAGAGCACACGCTTATCGGGATAGAGCTTCAAGAGCTTGTGCCCAACGGCAGAAATAAGGTGAGTTTTGCCCACTCCGCTGGGGCCGCTAGAGGAAGAAAGGATTGAATGTCTTTCCAGGATGCTCTGCGATGGAAAGAGCCACAGTGCGTGCCAACTTATTGCTTTGTCCCTCCACAAAATTGTCGAACGTAAAATTCTGATTGAGGTTCGAATCCAGAGGCGGTAGTTTCGGCTCGGGATGTGCGGCAGGGCGTTGTGGTTGGTTTTCATCATCGGGAGAAGTTATGATCGTATATTGCAACGAAGTGCCAACGCCGAACAACTTGCTCAATCGCACTGGTCATCTCTTTAAGGAAATGCCCTTCGATATATTCTGTAAGAAACGATTGAGAACACCAATTCTCAGCACGTGGCTTTCATAGCTTACGAACTGTACGGCGAGAGAACCACGTCCTAAATTCCTGTTCGAGAAGCTAGCTTTTAAGGATGGAGAAAACCTCCCACTGGTCTTGCTGTTGGGTGTTACTCATTATGTATATCTTCCTTCTGTTTAGAGAAGTGGTTGCAAAATTCGCAAAAAACCTAAAGGCAAAATTTTTAAGCTTGTGTATTCGTATCTTTTCCTTCTGCTATTCTTCGCTTTTTAGTGGGTGATGGAAGAGGCAGATAAATGCCAGCTACCATGGTGTGTGGTGGCCGGCACTATGCATTATGTAGCTTCTTAGTCTATCTTTGTAGCATCCAAAGGAGCTATTCTCATTTGTCTTTTCTGTCAAACACGCTGAAGTGGACGTAGCGTTTCGGATGCGCCTTGAGGTCGGTGACAGAGAGTCAGCATGTTGAACAGTGCGGTTGAGATTATCGTAAAGTCCACGATCGTTCATGAGCATTCCTAAACTGTTGTCTTTTGAGTTGAGTTTGGTATTGAGCTGTCCAGATAGGTTGTTGATATTACGGGAGAAACCTTCCACTTCATTCAGTGCGGAATTCACCTGTTTCATAGTGGATTGTACATCCACGCCTGCCAAGTTTTTGCTAAGTTTATTCAGGTTTGTACTTGCTTGGTTGAGTTTTGCCATCATCTGTGGCACGTCGCGCTCATCATCGTGTTGAGTTGTGCACTCGTGGTGCGGAGGTTTTGCCGAGATAGCTGCTGCATTGTGTAGCATCTGTTTGTAAAGCAGGGTCGCTGGTGAGGCGTGTGAAATTAGTTAGGATGAGAGTCAATCTTCGGAATGAGCTACCATTTGCGGAACGCTCTGCTCCACTTCTGACGCTAGCTCCCTCGTGTGGACCTCCTTTGAGCGTGTCGCCTCGTTCTATATATGTGTGGGGTTAGGACCGAGGACGAGATTCATCGTCACACCGCCCATGAGCGATGTTTCGAGTTCTGCCTTTGTCCCTTTGGGGACGCGCATTTCTTTATCGAGTTCTACAGCAACTACCACCTTATTAGTGCGATCGTAATCGTATTCAATACTGCGTACAATACCTAGGGATAGCCCATTGGCATAGACGGCGTTACTGACCGTTGGGCTAGACAATGCTTTTCAAACTCTACGTACGTAGGTATTAGACGACTTAAAGATGTTAACACCTTTCATGAAATTGATTAAGCCGTAGAGCACGGCGATGGCTACAATGGCTGTCAAAGCAATCTTTACTTCTTTTGTGAAAAAACGCATATTGTTCTGTGTGTGTTGATTGTCAGGTGAATGTATGTATAATTATCTCGTTACCTTGAAACTGACGATAAAAGCATCGGGATATTTCTTTTGCAGCTCTTTGAGTGCGCGCGTGCTTCTGCTTGAGCGGGCATGGTTGCCCGACGTGTATTTGTGAGTTTCCCTCGTGATAGCATCGCACATCGGGAAGCCCCTTGAAGCGTGCATCAGTGGTGGGGAGTTTTGTTGGCGTAGTGGCAAACTGCAAGCGGAAGGTGAGCTTGTTTTACTCTCTGCAGGTTCGCTTCTCTCAACTTTTCGCTGCGGAATGCTTTTCGGCGTTAGCGGACGACCGTGCGGAAACTGCAGATCTTTTCTTTTTACGATGAGATAACTCTTATATCGCGCTGGTAGTTTCTTAGCTGCTATTCGGCTTCGGTTTTCACTATTAGTAGTGCTCGTTATTGTAGATATGAGGTTCCCCTCCTTCGTACATTCACATCTTCCATTCCGCAGAAGAGTGGATCTTTTGAGCGGGAAACCTCCGTTGAGGTGGCAGCAAACTGGATTGTACGTTGGGCCTGTTGGAGTTTTTGCTGCTGGGAGTGGGCTTGGTCGTTGTAACTTGTTTTTCCTCTTTGTGAGTTTTTCGGTTGTGTGGGCTCTTTGCGTGGCGTCACCGTTTTCTCTGTGGAGTTGGCTTTGCGGGAGTCTTCTCTGAGCTTTGGCATTTCTTTTCTCGACAATGACTGTCGTTTCTGTATCTTCTTTCTCTTGAGGAGCAACAATGGGAGTGTTGCTTGTTTCTAGCTAGCAACCTGTACCACTATGGCATCCTCCTTCAGTGTAGTCTCCGTTGCGGAATAGTTGCTGAAGATGGGAGGTGGTAGAGTCTTCCCTACGTATCCGTGCTGTTTGCGATAGTCTATAAAACCATTATATATAGCCGTACTGGGCGTGTTGATTCCTTCTTTGGAGTTGAGAAAACGTTTCTTCTTCAGGCGTTGAGATAAAGCCTAATTCTGTTAGCACAGCGGGCATACTAGTTTTTGCGAAGTACGAGGAATCCCGCTTGATGCACGCCTTTGTCCTTGCGATTGGCGCGTACATAGTGTTTCTGGATGCAGCGTGCCAAGTCTATGCTCTGTCGCATAAATTTGTCCTGCATAAATTCGAAGATAACATAACTCTCCGCTTTGTTGGGGTCAAAACCTTGGTAGCGTGTCTGATAATCCTTTTCGTAGGTGATAACACTATTTTCGCGTTTTGCCACTTCGAGGTTAGCTCCAGCACGCGCCATACCGAGAGTGTAAGTTTCCGAGCCGTAAGCTATGCGTCCAGCTGGTAAGGAGTTGGTATGTACAGAGATGAAAAGGTCCGCCTTGGCGTTATTCGCAATATCGGCGCGCGTGTCGAGCGGAATAAAAATGTCCGTTTTGCGCGTATAAATCACCTTTACATCGGGGCAGTTTTGCTCCACCAAATTGCCGAAGGCGAGTACTGTGAAAGTTTATATCCTTTTCTTTAGAGAAACCACCACTGCTCCTGCATCATGTCACGGCCATGACCTGGATCGATTACCAGAATAAAAGTTTTTATCGGCCCAAGTAGTGGTGCTACCAATGAGCAGAAAAGCGATTGTGAGCAGTATGTGTCGTAATCTTCCGAACATATCAAGACAAATATCAGGCAAAAAGTAAAAATAAATTTCCATACACACATTACTTTCTTCTTCCTCCTTTGGAAATGGTCACATTTTCATTTCTTTATGCAATTAGAGTCAATCTGAGTGTGGGAGTATATAGGGTTTGAGCGTAAAATATCCTTATTGCGTTTTCAAATACAATAAGGATGTCAGCTAAAAGAAAGCCTTAATCCGTCAGCTGGCAGCGCTTATTGGTGGCTGAGGTGTGAAGAGAGAGGTTAGAAAATATGAGCAATTCTCCCCACCCCTATATCTTTTTATTTCTGTTTTGTCGTCAAATGTCGTCACACTTTGAATTTAATTGACTGCAAAGCGATGTATGGCATGAGCGTGACGATGTGTGACAACAACGTGACAACAAAAGTTATTGTAACGCATCTAATCATCTATTCATCAGCATGTTCTCTCCGCTGGCGCTTGTGAAACAAACGTGCAACAAAAGGCAGTGGGAGGGAGAAGTTCTTCTGCGTGTTCACCTATTGTGTCTCGTCGAGGCTTGTTTGCAGCGGATAGTGGTAAAGAAAACAGAACGGCAGGGAAGCTGCCGTTCTGTGAGATGATATGATTAATGTATCTCCATTTCGTTTGAAGAGATATTTGCTTTCGCCGAATCAACTTGTCGAGAGTCCAGAGAACGCGTAACGAATGTCGACATTGATGCAACGCTGGAGTTCGGGATCAAATTTGGGGTCGCTACTCTCAGTGCTTCTGATATTCTCATCGATACCGTAAACCGATGAGCTCACCCTTCGTATTCATTACTGGTGACCAGAACTGCCACTCGGTGATGTCGCTGTTGGAGATGAAGCAGGTGGGCAGCTGAAGCCATCCTCGCGTGCATAGCGTCCGAAGTCGCGTGCCTCATAGAGTTGAAGACGCATACGCGGATGTACGATGTAGTCGATATTGGTGCTGTCCTCTCTCTCAAACTATACCCTTCTGTATGCGTGGTGCGCCAATCGTAGAGAACACTATCACGGGGCTTCATGGCCCTTTTCCACGTGTCCGTAAGTCATGCAGTGTGAAAGTTGGCACTCGAGGCTTTCGGAGTTGTTGTACATCTCTTCGAGGTCCACGAACGTGGTCTTCTCCAGGGGTTGGATGGCCCGTTTTGGAAATGTTTTGTTCCTCCAATTTTCTAGAAAGTTCAGTCAATGCTCTTTTAATCATCTTATAGATCGGGTCGGCAGTGAGTGTCTCAAGCTGATGGACTGGCAAGGAAAGTTTCGTAGCTATGCGGCTGGCGAAGATGGATCGTGAGATGAGTTCGTAGGGATTGCTCACTTGCAAACTGCGCGATATAGGCAAGCGGGCAATTTTTCTCAGATGGGGAGCAGCAAGCGGTGCGTTCAATGACGCAATCCTTGGTGAAAATCTTCCAGCTTTTTGTCATAGCTTTTCGAGCAAATCTTTACTGCTGTTTTGGATGTCCTGACGGTTGTTTTGCCTTTAACGCAGCGAGCAGCTGTTGCATGATTCTGTAGGATGCAGTATTTGATGTTGCCAGTGTTGCATACGGCGATTATCGTCGAAAATAGAATCCTGATAAGTCTTGCAGAGTTTGTTGATGCTTCGAAAAGCCACACTGTTTTGGTATTCAGGGCTTGCTGCTTTGCGTGCGCAAAGTCTTGAGCGCTTTTTCTTCATGGCGTTTCTCATCGATAAGTTTCAAATTACGCACTGCTTTTAATCATGCCGTCATATAGTTCTTCACCATATCGCTCCAGTCGCATATTGCGCTTTTCAAGAACGAGGCGAATGCTATCGTTCTTTTCCATATATTTTTGTGAGAGATCGAGAACGGGCCAGCCCGCGGCAACTAACTGGGTTGAGTTGTATGTTCGACTGACGCAGTGCCACTTGTTCGGAGGTGAGAAAACGCGATGTTGAGCCAGGAAGCCCATCACCGCTGGTGTAGTCGCCTCTTGAGCCACCTTTTGAAAGAAATGCGCAGATAGTTTTGGTGCGTTTCAGCGGAACATTCTGAGCTGTAGGGAGCAGGCTGCGCTCTTATCGGCATGTAGATACGGAGAGCGCACCAGTCCACATTTTAGCGCGGCCATGCAGTTGTCGAGGTTGCCTCAAACTGTGCTACGTATGGCAGTGCGAGTTCAGCCACGAGGCGCATCAGTCATATTCCTGCATATAGATGATGTAGAACTGGTTTCCACGAAGATGGGAGCAGAGTTGATTCGATACCTTTCAGCTTTGCATATTTCGATTTCTATGCGCAATTCGTTGTTCATCTTCGAGGTGAAGCTGTAGCTCTGGCGGTGTGTATTTGTCGATGCCCAATCGGCGCTGCATCAGCTTCGAAAGGCCTGCGCCGTTACATGTCTTCGATCGCTAAGACAAACGTGAAGGTGAGGTTAGGGCGCTTCCGCACGGCTCTTTGCAAAGAAGCCATCCTTGAGATAGTCAACGCGCTGCTCACGGCGTGGATGTAAGAGAAACCGCAATGGTTGTTGGTGTGAAGATAAGGCCGTCTGCGATACCACTCACTCTGACACAGCCGTTGCCGAATGCTCGACAACGTCTTTTCAAGCTCGGGCCGCTCACACTATAGAGTTGGGAGGGCGTAGTTGCAAACCACCGCAGCGCTTTCGGAGCGCGAGTCGGCAAGCGTTGCTGTTCCGCGAGTTTTAGTATTACCGCATACCTTCATCGGCATCGGGGCAACAAGGCTGCACGAACAGCCACGCAAACGGCAATATTTTCTTCATGTCACTGTGGGTTTAAAGATTATATCTGATGTGAGAGTTGTGAGTTAGCCCCGGGCTCGACGTATCGACTCAGAATGGATAGCCGATGGCGAAATGGAAAACAAGTCGTCTTTGAATTTCTCCAAATTGCTAGAAACCGCTGCGGCTGGATTTTGTAAGGCGCGTGGAGTCCGATACCTAAATCGAAGCGTAGGATGAGAAATTCCAAATCGTGGCGTAGACCTCTACGCCCGTGCCTACTGCAATATAGCGTGGAGGGCAGAGGGCGTCCGCCCGCTATTAGTATCTTCGCGCAGCAACCAAACAGTACCCGCATCTATGAATGTTGCACCATAGAGCCAGAGCCAGAGATGAGCACGCAGTTCGGCGCATTAGCTTCCAGTCGATGTCGCCGGTCGCAGTCTATATAGAGCATTTAGAATCAGTGCTACGATAGCTACCAGGGCCAATGGTTCCGGATGGTGAAAGACCGCGAGCCGAATTCGGCACCTCCGCATAGAACTGTTCTGGAATAAGGGGCTGTGGTGCATGTGCCGCCCAGGAAGATGGCTCCGCAAAGAAGCGTGTGGCCAGTGTGAAACGGTTGTTGATGGGAAGGGTATAGTGTACCTCCCGCCGTTGTCTTCTAACAAATTGTGCGAACGGACTTCCGAAGATGCGCGTTTGTTCTCGCTCGCTTCTAAACTTCTCTCCTGCTGCGGCATAAAAGCCCGAAAAGAGGTTTCCGGCTTCTACTTTTGCGTGGAGCTGAACCATTAGCGTGTTGCGGTGTCTGCAGTAGCAGTGTATGTGAAAGGTGTAAGACCTATGGCTGGAATAAACTGGTCGCGCATGGACACAGCCAGTGTGTGTGCAGCCGCAGTAGAGTCGTAGGTAATGAAGTGTTGATAGTGTTGTTGAAGTCGATGCCGAGTGGCGTCGCTCGCGGAGCATGTTCTTCGACTTCTATACCAGTTGGCGTTGCGCGTCCGGCACTCACCAGGTGCAGAAACCAGCGCGACGCTGCAGTCGCCGCTGAGTAGCAAAATGTTGTTTCCGGCGGGGAAGTTGAGACGACGGTGCGAAATGATGGGCGCAAAGAAGCGTGGGAAAGTGAAAGAGAGCTGCGAGCCTAATTCGTAACCGTCTGAAAAGTAAGAGTTTCATTACATCACGGATGCTGAGGCCAAACCGCGAACTCCTTACGAACCAAATATTTTGAACGAACACGGAATTCTCCACCACGAAAAGCGCTGCGCTTATTCATCTCATACGACAGTCCAGGACCCACTTTGCCGATTGCTCTTGAGAGTAGTATTCATTTCAAAATCAGAATCGTGGCGTTTGCCCATTTGTGCGAACATAGACATCGACGAGGTCGCAGTGCTCAGGTTGTGTCGCGCGGCACGCATAACTACATCGAGCAAATTGAGATACGCCTCATTTTGTTTAATTTCTCCAATGTGCTGCGCGGCGATCAGCATAATGATACAACTCGCCTTTTATTGTGCATGACGGCGTGCCGCCACATGCTGGAGCGCAGCGGCATCTTGGCTTCGCTCCATACGTGTAAGTGGGGTCACCAGTCCGTGCGTGAGGCATTCAGTTGTTCCTCTTCCATTGCGTCGTACGTTTATATGTGTCTGTCCAATGCACCACGGTGATTAGCAGCGTGCGGATATTGTTAGTTGGGCATCACACGGAGTTGTACGAAAATTTTGCGGAGTAAGGTGTCGGCTTGATGAGCGAGTGCAATCGTCTCTGCACCAGTCATAGTAGCCGTTCTCTGAGGAGCGAAACCGATACGCGTTTGTTCGTTGCACAGTTTCACGACGCTGTAAAGGTGCACTGCTCGATGCGGCGGCTCGATTTCAGTAGGAGATGAAGCAGACTAACCGTCTGCCACCGTGCACCATACCAGAATAGTATTGGACTCGAGTCGAAACGCGATAACGGTCCAACATCACACGTACGAATTTTAGCTTTCTTGGGATTTTTCATTGTTCATAATTTTGTATTTTACTGCACGAAGTACCCATAATTTCTGAAGAGTGTTTGTGCCACCTTGATGCGCATATCAGGATTAACCGTTGAGACCTCAGACCGGCTGCTGAGCAAAGCATTTTATAGATCCATTTCCTTCCCAAAACCAGACTAGTAGCATCAACGAAACCATTATAGAACGCACAACCAGCTGGAAAGGAGGCGCAGATATGAAGAACCGAAAAGCTGCTGCATTGTTGGGAGGATAGGAGGTACGGCTTCCACTTCCTCTGCGCTGTTTTCAAAAGCTTCTTTCGCTGATCGCACGTTCTGCCGCTTCACAGCTTGTTTTTCAGCTTTCTGCTCAGCTTTTAGTCCCGTTTAGAGCTGCATCTTTGAGTTTGTCAACTGTGCCGCTGACGTCCCTGACAAAACATCGACTCACCGTATTTTGCCATCATCTGCAATGGTTGTGATAGCGTCCACTGAGGTCGAGGTCGAATCTCGCTTTTCTTTGCAGGAGTAGTTGGTGAGAAATCTTGTCGATGCCGATATACAACTGCCAGCACTGGGCACATTTCGATGTGGTGGAGCTATGCAGTGAGGAACAGCAAAGAAAAGAGTAGTACAAGTCCGTTGCGTTGTTCTCGGAACTTCTCGAAAATGAACGAATACTTATAGCACGCCACTGCCGCTGAGAAATATTTTGTTTTGCTCACGTTACTTTCTCTTATAGAATGGTTTCTCTTTTGGCTTTTCCGCTTCAGCGTGACGAGCAATCTATCTGACTTATTTTTCTCGCTTGCCAGAAGATGAAGAGGATCGCCAAACCTCATCCGTCTTTTTGCGCATGAGCATCCCAAATAACCAGCTTTTGTGAGCCGCCCTTCCAGCGGATCTTGCTGGTCGCGATCGTAGAAGACACGCAACATGGCGAGGTAGCCCCTTGGTTCATTCGGTGATTCAACGCCTCACGCGTAGCTGATAATGCTCTCTGCACGATTGTCCGCATTCTTACCCGCACCGACACGCCACTCCGATGATAACGCGGATACGGATCGTCCCAGAAACGTTTAGCAGCGGAAAGAATAATCAGCGGTTTGTGAAACCCGATGACGATGTTCCGTTTTCACGCCCACGCATCAAATCGACGCTCTTTAGTGCATTACCAGCAATGTTCTGAATCTCATTTTGAAGGAAAGCGTTTAGCTTTTGTCGTTTTGCCCAGCTCTTCATTGAGCTTGAGTTCGGTGAGTGCATACCGCCGCCACTACGTACATTGCCGCTTTGGTTGCGTTGCTCCTTCGACATGCGATCAATTGGTTACTGAACGCAAATCAGCGGGGCTGCAATGGTGAATTCTCGCCCCATTTTGTCGAGCGTATTGCGATAGATACCCTCGCACGTCCAAAGGCAACGCACGCCTGTTGCTCGTTTGTCAGCGACGAGCACTTTCGTGCGCGCAGTGCTGCTGCGTTGAGTCGAGGATTGGTGGGATCGCCTCAGAAGTCGATAGTGCTACCTCCACCAACCGCAAAATGCGCGAGTGGAATGACAGGTAGTTCATAGTTTCATCTTCGCCCGAACTTTGCCGTTGGTCGCGCGGTAGAGGCGCATATCTCACTGGTGCGTGATGCGGAATGTTAGCTGCCGCCGCCTTCAATATTGGTGACATAGTTCTGCTCCATCTTCGGAGAAGACAGTTGAAATGGGCCCTTCATTAACGTTGATGCCAGCGCGAGATCATAGCTGGATGAGGTCTGTTCTTCACTTTCTGTTTCTTCTTCGGGATCAGTGAAATTTCGCGTGAACTTCACAAGGTCTTCAAGCCTATTGTCTACAGAGATGGGCGGAGCACTTTGGAATATATGTCACATTTGCATTATCGAGAATATCGAGTTGTCCTCCGAATGAGACCAGATCATCTACCGTACCTTTTTAGCGCACCTTGGCGGTCGGCACCAGCTACTTTCCGTAAACACTCAGCGACTGCGCTTACGTGCGCATCGATAAGCTCGAAATCTGCTTTTACATCGAAGTCTAAATATACTTTGCTAGTGTTCGCTCATGTCTACATCGCCGGTGAGAACAAGCGGAGTCTGCCCTGTGGCAAAGGCTGTCATGGTGCCAAAATGCACTTAGAGTTGTTGATAGCAACCAGACCTTTTCCCATGCGGAAGTCAAAACCGTAGACGTCAGAGTCAACGTGGCCAGAATCCCATCTAACGAGCCATTGAGTATCGGGTTCTTTGCTGTTCCTTGCACGAAATCGCCTCCCGCTTACCGCGTGATGCTACATCAGTTCCTCAAGGAAGGCGGTAGGGCACCGGGCATTGGAAAATCGTGCAGATTGCCTACACGTTCAAATTCGCTGCTTGTCGCGTGGCGCACCTTTCCGGCTTCCGAGCACTGATACCGACCTGAACTGACAGCGCTGAAGCGCAGTGTTCCTCCGTTCGATTTCGAGCCAAGTAAGCGACATCGGCTCACGTCCCAGGCGTGTACCATCGAGCAAAACGACTGGCTTTGAGGTGAACCCATCGCATGATAGTGCTCTTATGGTGCGTCGAAGAAGTGAATATCTCCCGGAGCATACCTTACGCATCCTTCGGTGAAAGCGAAGTGGCATTGGAAAGCTCACCTAAATTGACATTGTTCACAAGAAAGCGTGATATCGTTTACACCATCCGCGCGGTAGAGTACGAAGACCTGCTGCGTCATCCGCCGTTAAATTTACATCCGCCTGAATCTGTTTGTTGTTTCTAAGAAAATGTAGTTGCCTTTATATTGGTGCTAAATTGCGATGAAAGCCAGAACAGGGTTGTTCAGGATCAAAGAACGATGTTGATGCCATCTTACCACGCGTGCAGCGCACCACATCGAACCTTTATCTCCGTCAGCATCAAAGAACTTAAGCATTTACCGGCATCCTTGAGAGAAAGGATATAACCATGAACGTGCGTTGAATTTATTTGGGTTACGTCGCGTGAGTTTCGGACACTACCGTAATAACTACGCCCGAAGTATCTTGAGATATAGCTAAGTTGACACTATCTAAAAAGCAGTTTACCCGTTGTGATAGAATCGGCACGGATGAGACCCGACAATCCCGAAGAGGGACAGTGTGGAAGATCGATATAAACCGTGCGGAACTGATACCCTTTAATGCGTAAGTAGTCGCTCACAAAATTGGTACGCGCCAGTCCCGAAATGGAAATCCATTACTGGTAGCTCACTCTTGAGAACCCTCTTGATTGAGCTGACGGTGAGCCAGTTGCTTTTCAAATAGGTTGAAGAAACGAGTGAGGCGCGGCACAGGCGATCAACATTCCCTCGTGTTCCGAGTCGAAGTACCATGTCGCCACCGGTAGCAAAGACGTGGGTTGAACCACACCCGTTCAAGCGAGAAATCTATATCGCCCGGCGTGAAACCTCTATGGGGCGTCATCGCCAAGGGTCGGAAAGTCGGCCAGATGCAGAGTAAGCGTAAATGTGCGGTTGGTGCGGAGCTGGGTCTATCTGACCGCCACCTTGCACAGTATCCGCCGTTAAGCCCAGCCTGCGAAATCGATTTTTCTCAAAATTGCTCGACAATCGGCCAGAGATGTCTCTACCTAATGTAGCTTGGAGCGTTCCTTTTTCCAGTAAGTAGCGCTTGTTAATGCTGAACTGAGCGTTCGATGTATCACGTGTTGGCGAACCGTGATAGCTAGTCCGCTTAGATCATAATTGGCGTGAGTTAAAACTACGAACACGAGCATCAACCGTAGGGCCGGCGCGGGGAAAGCACATCGAAACTTCTGCTGCGCAGAGAGTGTCCCACTAAAAGCCGACAGCCCCATATTAGGTAGGAACTGCTGCAATGCGAGTTGGCGAGCATCAACGCGAACATCAAAGGCCTCTGTTTGCAGATTAATGCGTGCTTACTTTAGCATTTCCGCGCCCTGTTGCAAGGTTCGCATTGAGTTGGTAGTCGGAACCGTGGAAGGATAGGTTACCTTTCATCCCCCACCGCAGCGGAATGCTCACCGTTTTGGCCACTTCGGGCAAAACAGTTTTTGAAAGAGTGAGGGAGAGTTGCTCCCGTGCGGAGCGCAAAATTCATTTTTGCCGAAGGCGTACCTCCCGTGATGCCGTCGAGTCGTCCATTACCCTTGAAAGTCAGTATTCCGGTAGGTTGATAGATGTGTTTTTGGAAGACAAGATGAGCCAAATTCCCCGAGAAACGCCCATTGATCGAAAGCGTTCGGTTGGGATAGAGGCGGAGATAACGAGCAGGAAGATAACGCGCGCCAAGTTTTTCGCATCAGGTGCCCCTAACGTCGCAACGAGATTCAAATTAACTGAAGTACGACTGCCTTTGTCAAAAAGCTGAGAAAGGGTGAGTTTATCGTGGCACGCAGCGAAGAATAGGGGCGTTTTAGGTTGAGGGCAGGAAGCACTATGTGTGTGCTGTCAAGATACACCGCTCCGCTGAGCTCTTTCACTGCAAAACCGCATTGCTCCTGTAAGGCAACGTGGCGCACACCCAAGCGCAAAACGCCTGCGCGGTTGTAACTGAGCGTGTCGATTTGTGCGTTTAGTCCTGTCACTACAACGTTAGTTGGATCGAATGGCTTTGTGGGGCTTTTTGTAGTGTAGTTGAATTGCTGGAGGCTGTGCGGAACTTCCATTGTTTTCTGCGCGCTGTTGTCTCTGCAGGAAAAAGGACCCATCGTTCCAATTCTGCCACGTTATCGCTATAAGTGTAGGCAATGCGTAAGCTGTCTTTGTGGTTTCGTTGACGGTCGGCAGGAATTGCAGGGATGGGATTCTTTGGTGTCCAAGTGCCGTTAGTCCCATTGGGCGTATAAGCCACATTCCCCTTCTTGATATTCAAGCTGCGGAAGGCATAATACGCCTTACCCGTGTCGAAGTCGCCATCGGTGAGCACTGCCTTTTTCAATTGAGCCGCCACCCAAATAGTGTGATGCACCTTTTTGGGGAGCGTGGTGAGCAAAAGCCCAGCCAATGCTACACGCGCTTTGACATTTTCGAGACTGACTTCGTCCACACGTATGCGCCAATGACTCTTGGTGGTCGTAGTATCGTCGAGTGCACTATCAGCAGAGCCACTGTTATGTCTGAATTGCGCAGTTGTGCCAACTGAACATGAACGTCCTGCTTTTGCCAATTCACGCCTTTCGTTTCTGCTGCGAGATGCCCTCAACTCCTTTGATGCGTATGTTTGAGATATAGTTTTTGTATCTATTCGCGACACGTCTAATTCAATCCCACTCACATTGGCTTGCCCATGAAAGAGGAAGCATTTCCAAATTGAGGTCGGACGGTGCGTGCGTTGAGCAGCGTGTCGCCTTTCTGCACAGCTTTCACACCATTCACGTTGAGATCCAATGGAAAAGCTAATCTAACATTATCGACGGAGAACTGAACGCCTGTTGTTTCGCTGAAATGCGTACAAACGCGCTGGACTATAAAGTTCTGAACTGGTGGAAGATAAAACCAGCAGGGGCCAGTATGAGGAAGAGGACTATGGTGTGCAAACCACCCATAGTGCCTTTCCTATTTTTCTTAACTTGTTTGATTTCGGCATATTGGGCAAAATTACGGATTTCTTGTCGTAGCCCCATATCTTTCCGTTACAAACTCTTCCTTTTCTCGCTTTTTCTCTCTCCCTCGTTTTTATGTATTGCTGATAAATGATTTTATGCGAAAGAAATCCCCCACAAACATACTCGCAGAAAACAGCAGTTCGTGGGGAATTTCTATTTTATTGAGAATACTTATTTGCGCAGAATCTTCTGAGTAGTGCCGTTGCTCATACGGACGATGTTCAGTCCGCGCTGTAGCTCGTTAAAGTCTTTTTCCGTCAGTAGAGTAAATCGCCTGGATGTTTGCATCGCCATCGAGGGTCGTGGTGGTAACTCCCGTGCTTCCTTTCTTCGTGAAATATCCTGTATTGGGATTCGCCATTGAAGCATCTGTCTTACTTTCATCGTAGGACACTGCACCTTTAAGATTGGTACAACCATAGAACATTCCATAAGATAGTGAACTAGTCCAAGTATTATTGCAATAGATGGTTTGTAGAGAATTGCATTCAGAAAACATATACCTCATGTCTAGCACGTTCTCTGTATTGAAGTTGGAGAGATCGAGGGAAGTTAAACTCTTGCAGCCATAAAACATTTCACTCATGTTTTGCGTTCTCTGTATTGAAGTTGGAGAGATTGAGGGAAGTTAAATTCTGGCAGCCAGAAAACATTTTACTCATGTCGTACACGTTCTCTGTATTGAAGTTAGAGATTGAGGAAGTTAAATTCTTGCAGCCCCAAAACATAGAGCTCATGTTTTTGCACGTTCTCTGTATTGAGTTGAGAGATTGAGGGAAGTTAAATTCTGGCAGCCATAAAACATGTCACGCATGTCTTGCACGTCCTCTGTATTGAAGTTGGAGAGATCGAGGAAGTTAAACTTGAGCAGCCAGAAAACATTGAACTCATGCTTTGCACGTTCTCTGTATTGAAGTTGGAGAGATTGAGGGAAGTTAAACTTGAGCAGCCAGAAAACATTGAACTCATGCTTTGCACCTTCTCCGTCTTGAAGTTGGAGAGATCGAGGAAGTTAAATTCTGGCAGCCCTAAACATTTCACTCATGTATTGCACGTTCTCCGTATTGAAGTTGGAGAGATCGAGGGAAGTTAAATTCTGGCAGCCATCAAACATTGAATTCATGTTTTGCACCTTCTCCGTCTTGAAGTTGGAGAGATTGAGGGAAGTTAAATTCTGGCAGCCATAAAATATTGAATTCATGTTTTTGCACCTTCTCCGTCTTGAAGTTGGAGAGATCGAGGGAAGTTAAATTCTGGCAGCCCTAAACATTTCACTCATGTCTTGCACGTTCTCCGCATTGAAGTTGGAGAGATTGAGGAAGTTAAATTCTTACAGACATAAAACATTTCACTCATGTTTTTGCACGTTCTCCGCATTGAAGTTGGAGAGATTGAGGAAGTTAAACTTGAGCAGCCATAAAACATTTCACTCATGTTTTGCACGTTCTCCGTCTTGAAGTTGGAGAGATCGAGGGAAGTTAAATTCTGGCAGCCTAAACATTTCACTCATGTTTTGCACGTTCTCTGTATTGAAGTTGGAGAGATCGAGGGAAGTTAATTTCTTGCATTCATAAAACATTTTACTCATGTTTTGCACGTTCTCTGTCTTGAAGTTGGAGAGATCGAGGAAGTTAAACTTAAGCAGTACTCAAACATTTGGCTCATCGTAGTGACTTTTAGATGTATTGAGTTGTCAATCCTTCTATTTTTCTTCAGTTTTTAAATTAAGAAACCAAAACTTAGTGCTTTGGGAAGATAGTTTTTGAACGAAGCATCGAAGACAGCGGTAGTAACTTTGGACCCTGACGTACCCCCATTCCCTGCGTTTCAGACCAAGCAGGGTATGTATATCAGATTCCTCCCTCGTCTCCTCAATTCCCCACAGTGCCCGTGCGGGATGATTTCTGATCGTCGTAGTAGAACGTTAGCGTTTTCTGATCGCTGCTTTTCACAACATAGGCTTCCTTCTCCTGTGCTTGAGCGGACTGCGGAAGGAGCAACAAGGCCATGAAATCCTGCGAGGAACACAGCACAGAAATTCTTGAGTAATCTTTTGTTCATAAATTTTTCGCTTCCCCCTTTTGTCTCCTCGTCGTCTTTCTGCTTTTTAGGAGTGCCGTATCGGGGAAGTTGGGCAGGTTGAAATGAATAATGTTTGTATTGTTTAGATTACACTGTGTCCGCCTTCTGGCTCTTTTAGAAAGCAAAGCGGCAAGCATTTTTGTATTAAAAAGTTATACATCTGCAAATATAAAAGAAACTTTTAAATAATACAAAAAAATACATATTTTCCTTCATTAAGGCAGTGTACAGGCGAGCGTCGCACTGAAAGCGTTGAGGAGAAACTCCACACGAGCCGCAGTGGGTGCTGTGAGACGCTTCCTGCGTCGGAGGTTTGTGTCGTTGCCCATCCACGGGTTCACCCTCGGGCATCACCCGCGGTTAGCATGGTGTCTCCCCGCCGGGGACAGTGGGTGAGCACGAGGGAAAGTCTATCTTACGCTTCCTCACACACATCGTAAAAAGTCTATGCACTATCGGTGAGGCAACTCACACACTAGCTTCGTCAACACTAAGCCTGCAGCAAAATAGAGTAACTCACACCTCCGGCGGGGATAGTGAGGATGCGGAGGAAGTCCTCTGCCCCTGCATATCGTGACAGTCTATAATCACACCATCGCCTCAGACACATCGAAAAAGTCTATGTACAGTCTGTGACCAACTCCACCTACAGCTCTGTCAATGCTCCACCACTGCTCAGCCTCCACAGCCATAGTCATAGCAGTACAGAGTAACTGACGCCTCCGGCGGAGGCGCACCATGTAACCGCGGGTGATGCCCGAACGATAGTGAGGGCGAACCCGTGGAGAAGTGGACAGACAACAGCACTACCTTCCGATACCGGCGGTGTCGTGCACTGACAGCGTTGAGGGAGTATTCTCCTCTCCTCCTATAGAAAAACTCATTTTTGTTGTCACGTTGTCACGGAGAAAGAGAGATGCTGATAGATAGAGTTTTATATGTGTGACAACAATTTCTCTTTGTTAGTCACACCGTTGTCACACACGTATATATACGTTATCAAGTTGTTATGCTCAAAGTGTGACAACGTGACGATGTGACAACGAAAAATGAACTCTTGGGATGGAGAGGTGGGTACTGTGCGACGCTTCCTGCGTCGGAGGTTTGTGCATCACTTTCCCACGGGTTCGCTCTTCGGGCATCACCGCGGTTACGCATGGTGTGTCCCCTCCGGGGACAGTGGATGAGCACGAGGGAAGTCTATCTTACGCTTCCTCACACATCGTAAAAAAGTCTATGCACTATCGGTAGGCAACTCCACACATAGCTTCGTCAACACTAAGCTTGCAGCAAAAATAGAGTAACTCACACCTCCGGCGGGGATAGTGAGGATGCGCGAGGAAGTCCTCTGCCCCTGCATATCGTGACAGTCTATAATCATACCATCGCCTCAGACACATCGAAAAAGTCTATGTACAGTCTGTGACCAACTCCACCTACAGCTCTGTCAATACTCCACCACTGCTCAGTCTCCACAGCCATAGTCATAGCAGTACAGAGTAGCGACGCCTCCGGCGGAGGCGCACCATGCTTAACCGCGGGTGATGCCTGAACGATAGTGAGGGCGAACCCGTGATGTGAGAAAGGACACCCGACGCCGGCGGTGTCGCACTGAAAGCGTGGAGGGGTAACTCAGACGATGCAGAAGCGTGGCTGCGTGCGACACCGCCGGTGTCGGAGGTTTGCGCTGTCGTCTGTCCACGGGTTCGGCTCTTTCGGGCATCACCCGCGGTTAAGCATGGATGTCCCGCCGGGGACAGTGGGTGAGCAGAGGGATACTCAGCTCAATTCCATCCCTGCATATCGTCTATGCTCTTGCGGATACTCTCGCTCTACTCGCCGATCGTCACTCTCTCCATTCTCATGGTATGTATGCTTTTGTGGATACCCTCACCGCACCTCCTCCGCATCCGCATCTACACAGAGCCGCCTCCGGCGGAGGCGCACCATGCTTAACCGCGGGTGATACCCGAGCCAAAGCGAGGAAAACCCGTGGGGGTAGTGGACAAGGACACTCCGACGCCGGCGGTGTCGCACTGAAAGCGTGGAGGGGTAACTCAGACGTGCAGAAGCGTGGTTGCTGTGCGACACCGCCGGTGTCGGAGGTTTGCGTTGTCACAATCTGTCCACGGGTTCGCCCTTCGGGCATCACCCGCGGTTACATAGGTGTCCCCGCCGGGGACAGTGGGTGAACACGAGGGATACTCAGCTCAATTCCATCCCTGCATATCGTCTATGCTCTTGCGGATACTCGTTCTCTACTCGCCGATCGTCACCTCTGCCATTCTCTATGGTATGTATGCTTTTGGATACTCACTGCACCTCCTCCGCATCCGCATTACACAGAGCGCCTCAGCGGAGGCGCACCATGCTTAACCGCGGGTGATACCCGAACGATAGTGAGGGCGAACCCGTGGAGAGTGGACAGGACACCCGACGCCGGCGGTGTCGCACTGAAAGCGTGGAGGCTAACCCAGACGTCAGAAGCGAGTTGCAGTTCGACACCGCCGGTGTCGGAGGTTTGCGCGTACAGTCGTCCACGGGTTCACCCTTCGGGCATCACCCGCGGTTAAGCATAGGGTGTCCCCGCCAGACAGTGGGTGAACACGAGGGATACTCAGCTCAATTCCATCCCGCATATCGTCTATGCTCTTGCGGATACCTCGTTCTCTACTTCGCCGATCGTCACTCTCACATTCTCTATGCATGTATGCTTTTGTGGATACCCTCACTGCACCTCCTCCGCATCCGCATCTACACAGAGCGCCTCCAGCGGAGGCGCACCATGCTAACCGCGGGTGATGCCCGAAGGGCGAACCCGTGGGAAGTGGACAGACAACAGCACTACCTTCCGACACCGGCGGTGTCGCACTGACAGCGTTGAGGGAGCATTCTTCCTCTCCTCAAGAAAATACTCGATTTTTGTCATCACGTTGTCACGGAAGAGGGAAGCGCTGATAAACAAGTGCTTAGATGCGTGACAACAAAAATATTTGTTGATCACATTGTTGTCACGCTTGTAAAGTGCACGTTCTCAAATAGTTATACTCAAAGTGTGACAACGTGACGACGTGACAACGAAAAATGAAATCTTGGGAGAGGGAAGTGGGTGCTGTGCGACGCTTCCTGCGTCGGAGGTTTGTGCATCACTTCCCCACGGGTTCGCCCTTTGGGCATCACCCGCGGTTACGCATGGTGTGCTCCGCCGGGGACAGTGGGTGAATATGCTACATTGCCAAGGGAGTGGATATAATAAGCACGGCGGCGGAGAACCTTAGTTTATCCTCAAACGCAATAAGCGCGTGAGCGGATAAAAATAAGGCGTGAGCTGACATCCTATTGTATCTGAAAACGCAATAAGGATATTTATGATTGCATAGATTTTGAAATAACCCCCAAAAGTGAGACAGAAAACTTTTTGGGGGTTATTTCGGGTTAGCAGAAATGCAAACTGAAACTTCAGTTGCTTATGATCAATCAAGTATTAGTGATAAACTTCAAAATCTGAAGCGTCAGAATCTTTTTGAAAAACTCTTGATGGGGTGGAGTGGAGAAGGTGAAATATGTAGCTGCGTAACAACAATAAAGAAGCGACTTAAGTGCGAATAATCTTTCTTGTGTTATATCTTGAGGCCGACAAATACTTCCTCATCGTGCTCTACTTGCTTTGTCAAGAGAAAATGCAAATGTTGTCTTTCCTTAGAATCGCGTGTAAAATAATTCTGACTTACAGACCATCCAAGTTTTCGAAGAAATTAAGTATGTCAACTGGTGAGTTGGAAGATTTTTACTTCGTCCTCGTTGATGATGTAGCCGCGCTTTTCTGTGCCTGCATCTACAAAGGCTGATACTTTCTGCGAGAATAGTGCAGCATTATGAACAACAACTTCGCAATATGCTGCGTGAGTGGTTTGTGCTGTTACGTTGAGACTTGCAAGAGTAATAATAAGTAGTAATAAAAGTTTTCGCATAACAAAAGTTATTTTGTTAATGATATGTGTTAGTTGTAGAGTTCGTTAGTTGATGAATTAGGTGTATTTCGGATTTAATGTTACAAAAATAAGTGATTTGATAATAATGAAAGAAGAAAGTGTTGGAAAATATGATGGGTGAATAAATAATAGGAAGTGTATGAATGATTTTATTTTCTTTTTGTTTGCCTATGATTTGCACTTTTTGTCTGTTTTACATCAAAATAATCAAAAGCGACTCAATGCGTAAAAACATTAAGTCGCTTAAAGTGTTGATAATGTGCGGAAAGGATAGGATTCGAACCTACGAAACCCTTTAGGGTTTTACACTGTCCAGGCGTGCCTCTTCAACCACTCGAGCACCTTTCCTTGTGCGGTTGAGTAAGGACTTCTGCTGAAATCCGGGTGCAAAAGTACGCGAATACGATTGAAGTGCCAAATTTTTGCTGAAGTTTTTAAGGAAAGGGCCTCTCCAGGACTATTTGAAGAGCGTGATGCCATCGCGTTGCGCAGCAGGAGTTGTCCAGTTTTCTGGAACGAATTTCCACTGGTTGAGAGCCTTGGGAGCGATGTCCTTTTGTTGACGGATTTCTTGCATGAGATAGTAGCGCAAATCTTTGTCCGTACTCCAAACAACGCGTTTAACGAGCTGCTCGCTGGGATGCCTGCCCCTCAGTCATAAGGCCGCCACCACCGTTGCCGCGATAGCTGTTAACGGCTGCACGATAGGTCTGCTTTCAGATCGGAACGGTTCGCCCGTTGCTAAGCTCTTGATGGTGATTTTCTGTCCGCGAGGCTTGGTAACATCCACTTGTAGAGGATTCCCGCAGCACTGTCGAAATTATAGCTCGAGTGCGCAGGCGCTGCCAGTTTTCGGGAGAATTGATGGTGGGTCGTTGAAGAGCAGCAAATGATCTGAAGGAGAGCTCACTGCTGCGTCCAACCAGCATAACTATATTCGAGGAAGTCTTTAATCTCCGCCCCGTGAGCTGCATAACGTGAGCATATTCTCAAACTTGAGAGATTGAAACAGTCGCTGACGCGGATTGTACCAACAGGAATGCGGGCATCGAAACCAAGCGGTGCAACAAAAGAGATCTGAGCTCCCGTTATTTTCAGCTGTAGCTGATGGATGAAATCCACAAACGCTGAAGGCCAAAGAAGGCGGGGCGAGTGGTGAGTTCGGTGGCGTTGTGGCCAATGACCTCTTGCGTGAATTTCGTTTACGGCATCTATCTGCGGTTGGAAATGGGCGAGCATTTCGGATTCACTTCCCATTGGTCGATGTCTTCCAAATGGCCAGTGGCGCTCTTGACGCTTACTTTCTTCCCATTCTTTCCACAACGAGGTCTGCCACTGCTACAGAAATGGGCATTAGCACCCGTGTTAAGAATATGACACTATCGCCATTGACATTGGCAATTTTGCGATTGGCCTTGCGGTGGTCGTGACCACAAAGGATGAGATCGAAGCCCGGAACTCGTTGCGCACTTGCAGAGAGGCGTTCTCGTTCTTTTGTACCTGTGGCGTTTTCGCGACCCACACCGCTGTGGAAGAGTCCGATAACTACGTCGGCTTGGCGGCGCATTTCGGGCATATATTTACGAGCTACTTCCACCATGTCGTCAGCGCATCCCCGACCAAAGGTTTTCGGGAAGCCAGTTGGGGATGCCCGTGGTGAGCAAACCTAAAACGGCAAAGCGCACACCGTCTTTCTTGATGATGGTGGGGACGCCAGTAGGGTTGGCCCGTGCTGGTGCGGATGATGTTTGCTCCCAGCATCGGCATACGGCATTCTTCTCGTCCAGCGGTCATAAACAGCGTGACCCGCCTCAATGTCGTGATTGCCCACAGTGGCTGCATCATACTGCATATAGTTGAGCACTGAAGCGCAAGCGTGTTGGCTCGCAGTGTCCATGAAGTTGTAATAGTAGGCGAAGGTTGTCCTTGCAGAATATCGCCCGCATCGAGGAGCAATACGTGCTGCGGCTTCGCTGAGTTGTCGCTGTGCTTTACGAAGGAGTAGGCACGCATGAGCTGAGTCCTTCACCCGGCTGCTGGTTGAGATAATCGTGGGAAATAATTACCATGAACATCGGTGGTTTCAAGAATTTTGAAACGAATTTCGTGCGGCTTGGCTGAAAGCGTGGTAGCAGTCAGTGCGAAAAGGAGAAGAAGAAAATGTTTCATATTGTTAGTCTTATTATTAATTTTCTTAGTGAAAAGGCAGAAGATAACTATTTTTGACTGTTTATTTACCTTTTCTGATATAGTCGACAAAATCGAACGGTACGGCGTTGCTCATCGGCATCGTGATGTTCTCATACTGATTTCTGCCATTGCGCAGCATCGAATTCGGGAAAGAATACATCAGCTTCGGCAGGGAATGGCCTGCACTCTGTCAGGCAAAGACGCTGAGCAAGGGAAAGGCTTTCGGCATAAACGGATGCACCGCCAATGATGTAAACGTCCTCATTAGTTTGGCAAGTGTTCAGAGCTGCTTGAGTGAGGGAACACCTCGCTCCAGGGAGTTGGAGCGAAGCATTGCGACCAAAACAATGTTGTGACGATTGGGCAGCCCTTTCGGCAGTGAGTCGAAAGTGCGCCGCCCCATAATGATGGTGTGCCCTGTGGTAAGAGACTTGAAGCGTTTCAAGTCGGCACTGAGATGGAACAACGTTGTTACGATAGCCGATACCTCGATTCTGGGCAACGGCACAGATGATGGTGAGCATATATATAGGAAATCAGTGAGAAACCAAAAAGCGAGGGAGAAAGGAGAAGAAAACAGATTTCAGACTGATACATCAGCCTTTGATATGTGGCCAAGGATCATGAAGTTTTCCAGTTCGAAATCTTCAAAGTGGAAATCGAAAATATCCCTTTACATTAGGATTCAGTTTCATCGTAGGGAGAGGGCGCGGTGTTCGCGCTCGTTGCAAACGCGCTTGTTCCAGATGGTTGAGATAGAGATGCGTATCGCCCGTTGTGTGAACGAAGTCGCCAGCACGGAGTCCGCACACTTGCGACATCATCTGCAAGAGAAGTGCATATGAAGCAATCGTTGAACGGTACTCCCAAGAACGTATCGGCTGAACGCTGATAGAGCTGGAGCGACAGTCGACCATTAGCCACATAGAACTGAAAGAGCATGTGGCAGGAGGTAAGGCCATATCCGCTACTCTCGGCCACATTCCAAGCTGAAACAACGATGCGGCGCGAATCAGGGTTGTTGCGAATCAGTTCAACCGCTTGTTTGATTTGGTCGATAGTGCCGCCGTGGTAGTCGGGCCAAGAACGCCACTGATGGCCGTAGACGGGGCCCAGCTCACCGTTCTCATCAGCCCATTCGTTCCAAATGCGCACGCCGTTGTCCCTGCAACATATTTCACGTTCGTACTGCCCTGCAAGAACCAAAGCAGTTCGTAGATGATGGATTTCAGATGCAGTTTCTTTGTGGTGAGGAGCGGAAACCTTCCTCTAAATTGAAACGCATCTGATGGCCGAAGATACTTTGTCCCCGTACCAGTGTGGTCTGTCTTCTCAACGCCGTTGTCGAGAATCTCCTGGAGCAAGTTGAGATATTGTCTCATTGTTTGATCGGCTGCAAAAGTACCAAAAAGACTAACTTTGCTGGCGAAGAAAGAATTAAGTAGCAGCAAACCTTTGATATGACAACCACAGAAAAAGAGAGCATTGCCTGCGGATTTTGTCTCAGAAATGACAAACCTGTTGGGAACTGACGAAGCCCTCTCAACTCTTTGAGGGGTTTGGAAACACCGTCCCCCACGAGTATTCGCTGCAATGAAGCAAAGGGGTACGACATTGAAGGAGAACCTGTGGCGTGGTGCCGAACAGGCCGATACCTCAGTGAGCGTCCACACCACGCTCGATCCTTTGCTCCACGCAGGTTGCTACTATGTGCAAGAAGCTGCATCCATGTTTGTGGAGCAGGCTTTCAAAGCAATGGGCGAGTGTCCGCAACGTTTGCTCGACCTCTGTGCTTCGCCTGAGGGAAGAGTACGCTCTGGCGTTCGCTTCGCCCGATGGCGCATTACTCGTTGCCAACGAACCGCTGCGGCAGCGAGCAATGGTGTTGGCGGAGAACTTAGCAAAATGGGGACAACCGGACGTGGTGGTTAGCAATGCCTATCCTGCTGATTTTGCCCGCTGGTGGGGTTCTTCGATGTTATTGCGGCGGATGTGCCCTGCTCTGGCGAAGGTATGTTCCGTAAGGATATGGGAGCGCGCAACGAATGGTCGGTGGAGAATGTTAGAATGTGCCGAATTGCAACGCAGTATCATTGCCGATGTTTGGCCTGCACCCGACAAGGCGGTTATCTTGTTTATAGCACCTGTACTTTCAATCGTTTGAGGATGAAGACAACGTGTCTTATATGTGATGAATTGCGCAGAACTGATTCGTCTGGATGTGCCTGAAGAATGGAAACGTGATGGGAGATACCACCGGACGAGGGACTTCCTGTTTATCATTTTCTCCCCGGAAGAGTCGCGGTGAGGGCTTTTTCTTAGCTTTGCTCCGCAAGACGAGCGAGGCGGGAGGCAAGTGGCAACCGAAAGCACAAGAAAGGTGTGCGCGAACTGCCGTTGAGAAATGCGAGCAAACTGAGTGGTTGGTTGCAGAACGAAGCTGACTATAAATTCTATGCACCCGATGATTCACACGTGGCAGCTGTTCGTAAGTCGCTCGGTGAGGATGTGCAGCGTCCACGCAATCAGCTGAAAACAGTTTGGGCAGGCGTTTTGCTGGCTGAAGCAGAGGACAGAAATGGCACCACAGCAGGAATTGGCGCCTCGCAAGCCCTTGCTCCCGAAGCCTTTCTGCGCGTAGAGCCTCGCTCGATGAAGCGCTTGCTCACTTGCGCCGCGATGTTATCACAGTAGACGCTCCGCGCGGGTATGTCATTGCGACCTATCAAGGACATCCTCTCGGTTTTGTGAACAATCCCGGTGCACGTGCCAATAATCTCTATCCGCCCGAGTGGCGCATCCGTAAACAGTTGCCTTAGTCGCAACCTTTTCTTTGTCTTATGAATCAACGCACAAGACCTTTCGTTTCACCTCTTATTACGTATGAAAAACACCTTCTTTTTCATATCAGAAAAAGAAGGAAAAAGAATCTCCATTATGAAGTATTTGGAATACACTTTTAACATCTCTCCCAACTCCGGCGATATGCAGGACGTTTTGGGGCTGTATTGGCCGATGCAGGCTTCGGACTCTTTTGTGAAGGACGAAGAAGGCAAAGAACCACTAAAAAGCTTACGTCAAGAAAGACGAATTTAGCGAGGAACGCCTCAAAGAAGTTTTTGGCCAACTTCCCGCTGCCGGCAGAAATTTCTTATGAAGGGCACTGAGGCCGAGGATATAGGATTGGAACGCCGAATGGGAAGCTAATTTCTTCGAGCCACTCAATATCGATAATCGTCGTGATTTCTGCTCCTTTCCATAAGGACGTGCCAACGGTTGAGTACAACGTTAAAAATCAATCCTCGAATGTCGTTCGGTTCGAGCATCACGAGACCACTTCGCAAAATGATACGCAGGATTCTCAACAATCCTATGGAGGGGCGCACCGTGCTCGATATGGGATGCGGTACGAGCTTGTCTCGCCATCTTGGCAAGTATACGCGTGCGACAACCTTACAGCTATCGATAACGATGAGTGGTGTGTGCTCAACTCAAAGGAGAATTTCGAACTCAACCACATTTCAAATATTAGCGTGCTTCTCAGCGATGCTTCTCTTTCTGCCACAAGTAGGCCCCTTTTGATGTAATTTTGGCCAACATTCATCTGAATATCTTTTTGCAGATATGGAGAAGTACGTTTCGTCTGAATGTTGGCGGTCTGCGTCTTTGTGAGTGGTTTCTATTATGACGATCTTCCACGCATAAAGGCTGAGGCCGAACGCTTGGGACTGATCTTCGATCATGCAGGACAACAGCGCAATTGGTGTCGTGCTGCTTTCCCGAAAGGTAATAGGGAACCAAAAGCCAGTGCTATTTTGCACTGGCTTTTTAGTTTTTCTTTCTTACCCTTTTATTCAGCACTAAATGCCGCTGATGTGTTCACATCTCGAGCCATCGACACGCTGACGATGACGCCAAATGGGTAGAGCAGGTAGGGCGCGCAACACCGATGAGCTAGACCCACAGGGTGTTCGAACTCAATGTGTGCTGCGCAGACAAATTGAGCCGTCGGGATTAGAGCGCGGTGCTCCATATTTTGAGATCGCCTTTGATGAGGGCAACCGATAGCTGCCAGTTGGCAGCGAATCTGATGGTGGCGCCCCGTGGAGATTCACTCACGAGCGTATAACGATCGCTTTGTCCAATCACCTTATAGTCCAGTACTCGCGCGTTTGCTCCCAGCCACTCCTTCTCTCATGGGCGTAGCTTTCGTTCTGCTTTTCGTTGCGCGTGGTGGTAGCACGAGTTCTGCTTCGGGCAGTTTGCGAAGTACCACTCAGCTATGGCATGAAAGTCTTTTTGACTTCACTCTTCGAAACATATCGTTGAGATGCGTCAGTGCCTTTACTTGTGCGGGCAATACGCAAATACCGCTCACGGGGCGGTCCAAACGGTGAGGAATGCCCAAGAAGACAGCGCCAGGCTTTGGCATATCTCCTTGATGTAGGCTTTGACCTCGATCGCGAGAGTGCGATCGCCGTTTTGTCGCCCCTGCACAATTTCGCCTGCAGCTTTGTTGGACTATGATGATATGGTTGTCCTCGTACAGGATATTTCCATGCTTTCAGAAGTTAAAGACGAACTCTTCGGGATTTTTAGCATCTCCCGTGGATCTCGTCTTATCTATTGGTGTAAATACATATTCATGCCGCCATCGACCGAATAACTTGACCGCTGACATAGCTTGACATTTCGCTCACAAGAATGTTGCCACATTGGCAATATCTTCGGTCTGGACCACCGCGGCGAAGTGAATTTTGACATCCAACTCGCGAACATCATCAGAAGAGCTGCCGTCATAGCTGTTCTCAACGAAGCCTGGAGCAATAGCGTTGGCGCGAATACCCTTTGGGGCCGTACTCTTGGCCGATGGATTTTGCCAGCAATAAGGCCTGCCTTTGAAGCTGCATAGTTAGCCTGACCTACCACCATGAACGCCCACCGCAGCAGTCAGTATTGATGATTGAACGGCGCTGACGCATGATGGGCACAACGGCGGCGCAGAGTTGCAGCACTCTTCAGGTTTACTACAATACAGCGTCCCATTGAGCTGTCAGCGGATGAGCAAACCGTCCTTGCGATACCCTGCATTGTTCACCAGCACGTCAATGCTGCCGAAATCTGCCTTAACTGTTTCCACTACGGTCTGCTCTTCAAAGTTGGCTGCGTTAGCTGTAAGCCTGCACTTCACACCCTTAGCTTCCACCTCGCGGATGGTTTCTTGAGCGTCTTCGTTGATAACGAGGTCTGTGAATGCGATGTTTGTCCTTCTGCAGCGAAGCGCAGAGCAATGGCTTTTGCCAATACCGCGGGCTGCACCCGTGACCAAGGCTGTCTTACCAGTTAAAAGTCCCATAATTTTTATTTATGTTTTAGTTGTAAATGTTTTCTTATTTAGTTTCAGCAGGATATCCCAGTGCGCCACGGATAACGCGCATCACCATCGGAATGGATTCTTCTTCCGTGAGCCCATGTCCGAGGCGGTCGTATATAGGGCACTTTCGAGACCTTTTCATCACATGAGTGATGATATCGGTCATAAGGCCGATGTTGTCGATGTTAAACTTATGGCGTTCACGCCTTCTCTCAGCACGCGGCTGATAATGTCCTGTTCTTCTCGGTCGAAGGTTTTGCGCACTCTGCTCCACTTTCCATATATTTGGAAGAACTCCGCGCGCAGATTGCCATTGCGAGCTACTGTTTCCTTTTATCACTTGCAAGTGTGTATATGAGCGTCAATACTTTTCTCCTCTGGCTCTATGTCCATTGCAGCACACTTTGGTCCATTTTTCTCAGACAAGCGTTCCAATTCGTTCTCAATGACGGCGTAGTAGATTTCTTCCTTGTTGCGGAAGTATGTATACAATGTTCGCCGCCCACTGCTGTGAAGCTGAGGCAATATCGTCTCATAGTGGCTGCTTCAAGGCTCTTACGAGCAAAAAGTCCCTCGAGCAACTTCCAAAAGAGTCTGGCGCGTTTTGGCTATAGACATATTGATTTTTGTTTAACACACTTTGTTTTCTGTGCAAAAGGATATGCAAAAGTATCGGGATTATGATGAACGAACCAAATCAAACTGCACAGAAATTGAAAGAACGTGCTGAGCTTTTTCTCTTTTTAGCTTTCTCAACCGTGTGGAATGTGGCACCGCATCTCAGCTTTTATCTGTCAGCAGCCGTAAGCAATCTTTCTTTTCAGGAGCTGGTAACGAGGCTATGAGGCTAACAGTTCTGTCTTCTTTACATTCCTGTTTACCGCCTCTTTTTGACAATAGGTATTGTTCTGCAGTTGAATGTCCCAAAAGTTCGTATTTTTCTTTTGTGCATTCATATTTGGACGTATTCTTTTTGGCTGTTTTTCTTAATTTTTTCTGAAAAAGAAGGAAAAAGCTCTGATTTCTCTTCTTTTTCGTCTTCAACGTGTCGCTAAGAAGGAAATTTCCTTTATTCTGTTTAGAAATACAATAAGGCTACCCGTCGGCATCCTTATTGTGTCAGTGACTCTTATCGCATTTGCCGCTAACCTTATTGGACTGATCGGACAAGCAGAATAGGGTCAGAATCACTTTACTGAAATGGAGAACAAGCCATTCTCGGCTCTCTAAAATAAGAATCTGTTTTACAATCTTAGCTTTTTCTGAGTGAGCAGAAAGGTTTGTCCCAATCTTCCTTGTGTATTGTTTCAACCCAGAGTTTTCATAGAATACTGACTCTTTCCCTCATGCAAAGGGAAAAAGCTCGGGGTAGGATATGTTTGCTGTAAGGATTATTAGTTGCCTATGTTGAACTGCGTTTACCTTTGGCACCATCTTCAAAGCCTTTTTGATAGCCTTCGCCAGCCACGCACATAGGGCGGCCTTGTCCTTCGGTTTGGTAAAAGCATTTGAGGTATCGTAGCTGGCGCGGGATGCTGCGTAGCCCCATCGTCCATGCTCGCCAAACAGCTGTCTTCGCTGCCTGCTTCGTAGGCTCCACGCGTGTCGCGCGTGATGCTGTCGGAAAGTGCAACATTCACGGTGTCGCGCAGGAATGGGCAAAATAGGTCTGCATCGATAGTGGTGTCGGGACGGGCAACGGGCATACGTTCCTTCCACTGCTACTGTGTCCCTCAGGGTGTAGTTGGGTATAGACAGGTAGAGCGGCGATCGCTGGCGCGCGCTTCAACAGGAAGATGCTGACCACCGTTAGTAGACATGCACTCCACAATTACTCCTGTCCAGATATGTGAGGGATGTTCTTTTTAGCCATAGTTCGTGTATCTCATTGTTCCGTAACGTTTTTATCTCATTCTTACTTTTTGTCCCTCGCGTCGATACGCAGGAAGATGAATAGAAGTAGCGTGAACCCCAAAGACTTGAACCACCATAGGAGAGAAGAAAGGTAGGGGGATACTCCATGACAGGTGTGAGTCCCATCACCATACCCACGTTGATAAACACATGGAAGAGGAGAATGGAAAGGACGCAGTAGCTATAAACTCGTCCCGCGACGGTGGTCTGTCGCTCGGAGATAAACCGTCGGAGTATCAAGATCAGGAAGAGGAGCAATACGCCCGCACTGCCGAGAAAAACCTCTGCTCTTCGCCCACGGTCAGAAAATGAAGTCGGTGTCTTGTTCCGGTACGTATTTCAGCTTTTGCTTTGTGTACCGTTCATGAAGCCTTCCTTCAAGTCCGCCCGAGCAACGGCAATCTTACTTTGCTGACATTATAACCAGCTCTCGTGTGGATCGTCCTCCGTACCCAACAATACCTTGATACGGGTTCTGCTGATGCGGTTCAAGCACATCGTTGAGCGCAAAGTTGCGAATAGAGGAAGGCAGTACTTCCGAAGCGAAGATAGCAATGAGAGAGTAGGATCTAATTCGTTCGCCTAAGCTTGCCAAGTGAGATAACCAGCCATGGCTATGATACCAACGATTTGCACCCACGCCACGTCGAACGGCTTGATGAAGGCTGAAACGAGATAGGCGATGAGTTGTATTAGCAAGCCTATGGAGAAAAACCAGAACCAACTGTTGTTGCGCTCAGGTAGATGACGCACATCCCCACAACGTTGAGCCAAATGATGATAAGCACGGCGAATTGTCCAATCAGTCAGCGTACCCGGCATAATATCTGCTTCGTAGCGGATGCCTGCAACAAAATAAGAAACGGCTGCTACAGCCGAAACAGTATAGAACCAGGCATTCTTCACGATAGAACATGAGGAAGAATGCCAGATAAGACGACGGGCGAACCCGTCTCTTTTGCAACACAATAAGCACCATAGGGGAGCAGAATCAAGACCGGCGGCTCCTGAAGATAGCGCATATTCGAGAGGTTTGAAGCCATACTGTCCGATAACTTTAGCCACCGCTAAAGCCGTGGCGCACTGGCAAATTCTGCAGGTTGCAAAACTGACGGGGCCAGGCGGAGATCCACGATTTGAGACCCCTTGATGTCGTGCGCTACAAAGGAGTGACACAGCAGAAGCATCATGCAGATGTATAGAAAAAGGAGCGAGCGTATCGAAGTATTTGTCGTCGACCATCAGGAGGAAACCTCCAAACCGATGGGAGCATCCTATCCACGCTACATTTGCTTACGCTCGCGTGCCCTACGAAAAAGAAATCTGTGTTCGCCTGCTGTGGCTCGCACCACAAATCGGAGAGCCAACCAGCAATGTAGCAACAGGAAAATAAGAATAACGACCCATCGGCGCGTGCTGCCGGATTGCCGTATTTTCTACCGTTCAAAGTCTCCACTACTTGATGTGCCGATTTTTGCATTACCGCGCCTTTCTCAGATGCGGGCGAGTTGGCCGCGAAGATATGTTCGATGATAGTGCCCTGATGGGAACACCATAAACGCCGTCGAAACCGCCATTCTCTACATAGACGGAGTACAGCTATTTTTAGGGTTATTCAGGAGCAAAGCCCATGAAAACACTGTGGTCGTGTCCGCGGTTCTGCGCTGTACCTCGTTTTGCCACAAACCTCGAACCAGGGGAGATTTGCAGAACGACATGTACCGTCAATAACGGCCTTGCGCATTCCGGCTACTGCATAGTCGTACCAGCGGCGGTTGATGCCGGTGTAATGCTTTGCGAGGTAGAGGTGCGTCCAATGGCCCCTTTGTACAGAACGCACAACGGTGGCGTGGAAGAAACCGCGGCTGGCAACCCGTGCGGCTGGTTAGCACTCTCCAGAGGTATGCTGCAACTCGCCCCGGCCAGATTGAAATAGAGATAACCGTCAGTCCGTTCCACGAGCCTTTGCATGCGCTTTTATCGCAACATTGTGCGTTGGCACGCGCCGTGTTTTTCGCCTGGGAGGTCGATGCCTCAACTTATAACCAAAGCCCATTTGTCGCAAGGTGATTCTTCCACACAGTCATGGCGTTCTGCACAGAACCGTACTTGCGCTTGTTGGAGAGTAGGCGAAAGAGATTCCAGCAAAAGTAGCTGTTGCAGCTAGACCAATGGCGGGTACTAGATTGATGGGGCTGGCGTGTCCGTGGCAACCCGGACGTGAAGTCCCTTATAGCCAAAGCCGTGGTGGCAGGGGAAACTGATTTGCGGATTAATGCTACCTTCTGCAAACCTCAGAGCGCTTTTGATATCTTGAAGTGGACCCCGGCGGATATGCACCATGATAGCATTTGTTAAGCAATGGTTTGCGCTTCGAGAGCCCCGTGTGCCTTAGAGGTCGCGGCCCACCATAATACCGGGATCATAACTGGGGAGGAAGCCATGCACAGAATCTGTCCTGTTGATGGCTCTATGGCTACAATTGCGTTTGATTTCCTTGGCACCGTTCCGCCAATTTCTGTGTTTTGAGATCAACTCTAGTGTGTCGTTTTGCCCAGGCACCGGCAGTTTGTCGTACGCCCATTCATATAGTGACCTTTCGTTCGTCCGTGAACGTCGCGTGAGCACGATGCGTAAAGCCTTTTCTCCGCGGAGCACTTTCGTAGGAACGTTCCACCCCGGAGCTTTCCAATGTAGTCCCCAGGTTGGTCATAGCTATCATCACATCGTTAGTTCGATTCACCTCGCCCACGTCACCAAGTATGTGCGCCAACCGCCGCAGCTAGTGGCGGATAGATCTCTTCCCAATGGAGAACTTTGAGCGGAAAAGCTTTTCTGAATAGGGAGTGCTCTTTCGGGAGGTATTTCGCGCTCGCGAAAACTCTGCGGCGTGTATCGACTGTAGCCTGGGTTCTTCCGCGTATCTTTATCCTTCGCAACGCTGTCATGTAGTACTCTTTTAGTGATGCCAACAGTTTCTGGTAAAAAGTCTCAGGAGTATCGATGCCCTGCCGCTCATTCATTGTAACCATGATGTTGTAGGAGGGTTCGTTGTAGACCATAAGTTGGCCATTGCGATCGAATAGAGACCGCGCGAGGGATAGATGATATCCTTCCGGAAGCCATTGAGTTTGTGCGTTTTTCTTATAGTCGTCGCTCAACAATTGCAAGGTGAAAAAGGCGTATGAGGTAGATATGGATGATGCCAATAGCTAGCACCGCCAATCACAAACTTTCTGTTGCTGAAATTGTAGGCTTCCAATGGTGTCTTATATTATTGATGTGTTCATTAGGGCTTTTTCTCTATCAGCTCCAAAGCGATGCAGAACAGCGTAGCAGCACTGTTGAACCAGCGATATTGATAAGCAGAAAAAGTCCAGTTGAAGAAACTGAATGATTCGATAGGAGAAGATGAGGCACTGTAGGAAAAACGGCAGTCAGAGGTAGCGGACGAAGGGCCAGCGCTCCATAGTTCCTTTTCATTGAAGGTAAGATGTTGTCGTCTTTGTCCCGATCTCTCGGTCCGAAAAGGTTGAAAAGTAGCGGTGTGATAAGGCCGATGGCCGTCATAGTGGCTGCGGCCATGCCTGGTGTATTTCAAAATGTCGACTCAGTACTCCCAACAGGAATCCGAGTAGGATGTAGAGCCATCGCGGGTGTCGCGCAAGATGAGTAGGAAATACACATAGGGCATTGGTGTATGGCGTAGCCCATGATATGGATATCATGGTTCGAGCACTTGAGCAACAAGAGCGATAAGAACCAACCTATGGATAATATTGTCTGAAAACACGGATAGAAAGAAGCATTTAGCAGTTTGTGGGAACAATTTTTCTGCAGGAGGGAGCTATCATTCGTTATAGCCCGCGCATCTGAGAGCCAAAGCAGCGTATTTTCAGCAATGTTTATTGTATCGTTTCAAGCCATTGAGAGCGTCGTGAGCATCTTGTTCAGCTGCGTGGGCTTTTAGGGTGCTCTATCTCGGCTTCGATAGGAGTCATGACCACACACACGTTGCGCAAGGTGGGCAAAAATCTGTGCCCAGCGTGATATTCAACGATAGTCTGACCATCTGGTGAATTTCCAACGCTATTCACGCGACTCGATGAAAAATTTCCAGGCGGAAGACTGCGCTATCAAACCGCTGGTTTCAACAATAGCTCCTATGTTTAGCGTAACGAGAATATCGTTGACGTAAGCATGGAGCAATTTTTCGCCACTCCATTGCAAATCAAAAATAGCGCAGACCGCGAACGCGACAACTCGATGCTTGACTTGTGATTAGTAGACAGGTGCGACGTAAGAATAATGAGGACCAGCAGATAAACGATGCCGACTACGCCACCTCCTCCCACAACACCCATTTCGGGCGAACGCCATCACTACTTCCTTTGTCGATGACGATATAATTGTTGGTCTTCTTGGTGGAATTGGACACAACGACAGCGTCCAATAGCTTATAGTTTGCCAGCGTCTGACGACATTTTAGCTCTGTGGGTGTTGGCTGATGGGAGAGTTCTCCCAATCGAGCTCTCAGATAAGCATTTTCTTGAGTCAGCAAGCGTGTTTTGGTGAGTCAAACGTCATTTACATCTCCCAAATTGAGATAGGTCTAACTTCATAATATAAATTATTGAAACCGTTGCTGCTGTGTGATTGGCTTGCTGTATACCAAACGCTGCCTTGATAGCTGTTGAACTGGAACAGAGTATGCAACCGCTCCAGTAGGAGAAACAGGAAGAAGAAGTTGTATTTGTGAAGGAAGTCAAGAAAGGTCTTCAATGGATCAAGCCTATTTATGTATTCAAACTAGCCGGGAGGAACAAGTTCTATGTTCTCCGTTGGAAAAAGGACGATTTTGATGAATAACAATGAACAATTGCACGACACGACAATGCTCATTGTTATTTATGGAGATGCTCAGCGCATTAACGCATCAAGAACGTGAATCATCGAACATGTTGAGGGCAATACCCGTGCCTTTTGCAACACAAAGGAGAGGATCGTCAGCAACATGGAACGGATGTTGATTTTCTCCGTCGTCGCTTGTCAAGTCCACGGAGCAACGCACCGCCACCTGTCAGCCAGATACCGTTCTTAACGATATCGGCGTACAACTCTGGTGAGTGTTCTCCAAAGCGTTGATAACGGCTTGTTCGATACGCGATGCTCTTTTCGAGGCAGTGAGCAACTCTTGATAGCACACAGGAACCCATAGGCATTGCGGTGATGCGGTTCGGCCCTACGAACCATGCAGTCCTCTGGAGCGTCCTCCGTTAGATCTGTCAGAGCTGCACCCACATTGATCTTGATGCGCTCGGCCATGCGTTCACTGACGCGTACGCTAGTGCTGGCGGCTCATATACTCTGGATGTCGGCTGTGAAGTCGTCACCAGCCATCTTTATAGAGTTGTTGGAAACGCATTCCGCCCATGAAATCACGCGATTTCCGTTGTACCACCACCTCATATCCACAATCATAGCTTCCTTCAGGGGCATTTACATCAATGCCCACACCGATGGCGGCAGCCATGGTTCGCTAAATCAGATAGACATCTCGGCCGCTCTGCGTGCTCAGCTGAGTCGCGCACGGCACGAAAGTTCCACCTCGGTAGAACCGGAAGGGACACCAATGACCATTCTGAGAGACGGTAGAAGAGCGGCGCCTGAATGGACCATTTTGATAAGGCCAGCGAATCATTTGCTCGCAAGCGTTGCTAGTCGGCAATAACACCATCGCGCAACGGACGAATAACGTGGATCTTATTGTTAGTCTTCTCGTACATCAATTTAGCCTTCTGACCCACCGCCAGTAGTTTTGTCGGAATGTTGGTCCAGAGCTACCACGGACGGCTCTATTGACTGCTATCTGATCATCTGCAATGACTGATGGTGTTTGCAGTACCCAAGTCCATCGCTAGCTCCTGTGTGAAGGAGAAAAATTTACTGGAAGAAAACTCATTGTCTCATTTTCTGCTATTATTTATTTCGTGAACCATTCGTGAATCGCCGTATCGTAGTGGCTGAAGTAGCGAAGGCTCGCTCGCAAAAATGTTTGCGCTGTTCGATATCAGTTTTAGCCCCTTGCTTCTGGAGGATGTCTGAGGAGTTCGGCATACTCGCTTACTCGATGATAACAACATCGTTGAAATTTTTAGCGGCAGCGAACTCAGGCTAATACCGCTGATATCAATTTTTCGATACTTCTCTGCGCTACCCGTTCTTCACTGTCTCGAAGGGTAGAGGTCAACAATGACGAGGTCGATTTGCGGTATGGCATACTCTTATCATCTCGGCTTGGTCTTCTGCACAAACCGCGACGGCCCAGGATTCCACCAAACACTTTGGGGTGTAGCGTCTGACGCGGCCGCCTAGAATGGAGGGATATGTGGTTAGTTCCTCTACTTTTCTAGCAGGGTAACCTAAATCTTCGATAAACTGCTGCTGCCAGTTGAGAGTAGTTTGACACCATTCTCATGAAGTGTTTTGAGGATTTCCTCAAGTCCGTCCTTGTGGGAAAACTGAAATCAGGGCGGTTCTGATTGTTTTTAGTACAGCATACAAATATGTTTGAAACGTTTGACCGCAAAGTTACGAGATTTTATCGAACCAAGGCCAGCAGTCCATTATATTATTTATTAAAAACTTGAGTATTGTAAAATAATCTCTTATTCTACGACCCCGAGAATGTCTTGAGAATTCAACTCAGAGCAAAGGTTATTCTCAGATGAGTCCGACTCCCGTCCGACCTGTCCGATAAGGCTATCAGTGAATCACAATAAGGCTATCTGTCAACATCCTTATTGCGTCAGCTGACAGAATAAGGCTATCCGCTCACACAATAAGGAAACTGAAAGCGGGAAAAGCAGGCTATTTTTATTCAAACAGAAAAAGTGAGTGATAGAAAATCCGCACCATCTGCAAAGTCTGGTCCGTAGGCTGAGGCGCGCATTTTCCGACAGATACCGCGGATTTCTATTTTGCTAACATCTACCTCGCCCTGAGTCAATCGTCACAGAAAGGCGGGCTGAAGCTAAGGCTGAATTTCTACTGTTTGCAAAATCTCTCACCTCTTGGCGGGGGAGGTGTAGCTATGGAGGTGTATTGACTCACCTGCTTGTGCTGAAATTTCAATAATTCCAGCCAAAGGAGGCCTTCCTGGCTGTCTCGGGCTTGCGGAAGAAGGTGAAATTCACACTGCCGTAGGCGCGGCGTTCTCAAGAACCTCGGCAGGTGGCCAGTTGTAGCTTCTCGCCATGTTCAAGAATGAAGAGTCCACCAGCCTTGAGGCACGCTCTTCAAGACACGTTCAGGCAGCTCGGGCAACCTGGAAGCATGTAAGGCGGATCCGCAAAACAAGTTCGAACGGGTTGCCCACAACGCTCAATAACTTTAGCGCACCGCCCCGCAAGAGACGGCAGACGTCGTTGAGTTCATGCAGTACGGCACGGATAAACATATAGTGCTGGCGATCCTTTCCACAGTGGTCACCTGCGGACATCCGCGGGAGAGCAGCTCGAGTGTCACACTTCCCGTGCCCTCCAAAGAGGTCGAGCGCGGTGGTCTCAAAGCTCGATGTACGATCGCAGTATGAATAGATCTTTCCTTTGCAAAATCGGTCGTTGCAGGGCTTTGAAAGGCAGCGCGCTCATCGAAGCGGCGGCCTTTGTATTTTTCCAGTGATTACCGCGCAGTTTATTCCATCAAGAAAGTTATCATATCATAGGGCACACCAGGAGGTAGGGCCACAATGGAACGGTTGTATTCGGCCGTAGGATTAACGCTACAGACATTTGCCGCAAATTGTCGGAAACCTTTCTACCGTCTTTTTCGCGTTCAGCCTTATTGCTCGTGATGAAAAATCAATCCTGCCGTGTGTCAGCTCAGTTTTGAGCCGCATTAGAGGTATAGTGTTGCATCCGCCAGTTAGAATCTCGTAAGTATTGATGAGTTCTAGGCGGTATAGTTAAAGGCTGCAAAGTCCATTGTATTGTCGTATATGGCAGAAAAGCGGCGACCAGTACCATTGCTCAGTCCTTTCTGGGAGAGATGAGCTCAGCAGCGAGGTAAGTGCGGAGGTGTAGTGAACTTGTCCGAACATTCTCTATGGCGCGACATATTTCCTCCTTCATGCCGTAGAGCAGGACTGCATTGGCACACGGCAAGGTGTCGTAGAAAAACACGGTGAGGACGCTCCTGATGGAATACATATTTATAGACGTTCGTGCAGTCCTCCTCTTGAAAGTCGGCCAGCGGCACGGGAGTGACGGGTTGGCAGCAGAGTATTTTTCGATGTGACTGGTCGGAGCCTGCAATAGTTCCTCTCGATCCATGGCTTCACGCAGATTTTGCAACAACGAAAACTCCTGGCGCAGTTGCCAGGAGGAGAAAGCAAGAGCGGTTCGCGGCGTAGTTCGTAGCGCGCAAAGCAGAGGCGAGGTCAGATACCGGATGGTAAGCTTTGTGGAAAATGGCTCGTTTCCATAGGATGTCAGGAATGAATATGTTGGCAAAAAAGAAAGGAAATATAGATTTGCTTGTGGCATGCGAGTGAGGCTCAATATTGCTTTATACCTCATCTTCTCCATCACCTGTTTGTTCGTCGGAGCGATTTTCAAAGATAGGTTTTTAGAGAAAGTGTCCGAGTGGAATTGCTGCAAACACCTGATACTATTAGCTAATAAATCAGCCCAATCCCCACCTGGTAAGTAGGTCCGCTGATTGTAAAACTTATTACCCCGCTCATCAAGATAGGTGCTATGATGGCAAAGCAGCATGCCATGAAAAATCTTCTCGCCCTGTGGCTTTTGAGGCGTTCCCACCCGATGGTGGAGTGCGCCACATCGCGAAATGAACCAACTTGTCATGTTGGGAATACTCGACATTCGGCATCCCTCTGTGGTCGAAGCATAGCATCCAGATAAGCGCCACGCAGATAAGCGAAACCGATATTTCTAGCATGCCCATCGTATCACCAGAATTTGTTGTGTTCCGAGAGTATTCGGAAAACCAGCGGTAGCCAGTTGTTTTTCGATACTTTGCGCGTTCAACGTCCTCCTTTCTGCAGAGTTCGTCGAGCGACTTATAGTTGTCGCGGAGCCATATTGATGACGCTGATAGCATCATGACTTTGGGTGTTCCATTGTGTTTGCGATATAAATTAAAAGAAGTCAGAACGTAAGCTAAAAGAATGTCATCGACAAAACCAAGCGCTGTGATAGATATATACCTCACATGTTGCGCTGGGCAGCAAAATAAATATTTCTACTTTTGTATCACAATGATATAATGAAGAACTGGTTGAACAGATAGCGCAGGAATTCCATTTCTCCTTTACTCGCAAACAGCGCGAAGCTCGAGAAACCGGCACGTTTTCAGGTTGCCGCGCCCCGCGTTGCATTTATCCTTAGTTGCGGGAACGGTAAGACCTCACTGTGGGCGCACTGGTTAGAGTGATGCAGAAATCGAGCGGCCTGTTCAGCTACTTGCGCCGACGGGACGGGCCGCGCCAAGGTTTTTAGTGCTCACGCCGGTACGCCTGCTCACACAATATCCCAAGGCGGCACTCCATCGCGCGGGCAAAGCTTTTAATGGTGAAGGTACGCTGCTCTGTTTCAACAGTTTTCCCATACGCTTTTCATAGTTGATGAGGCCTCCAGTTGAGCAACTCATGCGGCATGGAAGTATCTTCGAACGGCCTGTTGCTCTGATGATCTTCCAATATGTCTATGGCGCTGAGGGGTGGGTTGCTCTTTAGGGGAGATACGGCACAGTTGCCACCAGTGGGAGAGGACGAAAGTCCTGCTTTTCGTGGCGATGCTTCTGTGGTTATGGCTTTACGTAGATGATGGCCGATCGACTGCAGTTGTGCGCCAGTCGAGCGTTCTGATGCGCGAGCGGCGCCACCCGTTTGCGCGAACACTTATCTGAAGGATTACTGGATATGCCCGTGATTCAAGCGAGTAGGCGGGAGAGGTGCGCTTCCCGCCCGGAGATGAACCCCATAGAGGCACTTGTTGATGCTATGCAGCGGTCGGCACCGGGCAGATACCATAGTTGTGACGTGTCCAATAAGGGCCACGTCATAATGGAGGAATCCCGCGCGCGCATCTTTTGATCGCGGGACTCAACTCAGTCAGTGGTGATTTGGTGATGGTCTGTGAAAAATAAATTATTTCTGGACCGAGCAATTACTAAAGACGCTTCGGACAGGACGACCGCTTACCTTTCGATTTCATAGCAAAATGGAGATACCGAAGTTCAGTGTCGCAACGTACACGAGCAATATGGTTTTCATTTTGCTGATGCTACGCCCGTTTTCCTGATTAGTAACGACTACGAGATGGACTGCCGCGTGCTGCTTGATACGCTGACCAGCGAATCGCCTTCGCTGACAAGTGAAGAGCAGAACGTCTGTATCAAAACGTACTGGCCGACTTATGCTCTCCTCTCAACGAAGAAAGAGCGCATGAAACAGCTCCGCCAAGATCCTATTATAATGCCTTTGTAGCTCAAATGATGCTTACGCCGTCACTTGTCATAAGGCGTCAAGGCGGCAGTGGAGCTGCGTGTGCACCGCGCCATCTCGCCGCCTGAGATGGATTTGACAGCGTATCCAGTGCTGGGCTCTACACTCGCCTTTACGAGAACCACCGCAGACTCTATCTGTGAATTGGCCGGAGAATCAGCGCGAAGAACTTGAGGAAGATAGCGTTGAATCTATTTTCGCTTCTCCGCACCACTCTGATAAGACTTAGAGAAAAGCTCCTCGGGGCATGTAGTATTAACCGACTGACGAAGAGTTTGTCAGTGCGTAGGCTGCGAGATGGTGTGAAAACCAAATCTTTCCCGTATAGGAAAGAAGGGGGACCAGGATATTTATTATAACAAGGGATAGAAAAGATGTGGACGGAAGTTCTTCATATATAGTAGTGATTGCATACGCTGTATTCATCATGAGTACGGCCAGCCCATCGTTTTGAGAACCGCCGCCGGCCAAAACTATTGCGCGTCTCATGGTGATAGCACGTTGCCCATCACTGCCTTTATATTCTTCTATTTTGACAAAATCGTTCGGCGTGAGCATCATTTTCGTCGTCGCGCTTATGATTGTATCACGCAACGGTGCGTTGGAAGCTCTGCGAGCCTTCTGTCCGTGAATTTCCTGCGTTTGCCCTCTTTATGAAGGTCTTGAGAGAAACCATTTGAGGGTAATCACCGGCAATACGCTACTGAATTATCGTGCCTCGGGACGTCAATTCCTGCAGTTTTGTTGCGCGCCATTTCGGCGCCGCAAAAATGCATACAGAGCAGAACGCACATCAATAGGCCGATGCCGTCGGCCAACTTGTTGCAGATGCTCGGCAGATAAGGCTCGGGCTAGTGGAGGTCCGACTTCTCGACAGATGATGTGGGATGTTAGTGTCCCCGAGGCTCTTCCGGCTGCAAAAGGCTGGTGTTCTGCTGGCGGCTTTTTGAACCCGTTTCTCTCTTCTTGACACGAAAGCGTTACCTATCGCAATCGCAAAGTGTGTGGCTATCGATGGTCATACACTATTGGTGGCATGAATTCCTGCACTTGCCACGCCCCACTTTGCTATGCTACTCGTTAGATATGCGTTGCCGCCATGTGCGACAGTGTTCTAGCGTATCTTTTCCGACATTGTAGACGGAAGAGTTGAAAAGCGAACAACTGCCATTTCCTCATCGACAGAAACCTTGGTCGGCAACTTACACATTGTTTTCGGTACACCCTTTGCGTACCTGTCAGAGCTTCACTCGCCGTCGTCGTGGCCTCATACAGAACGCAACGCAACCACATTTATATACAATCGCCTGCTTGTTCCGACGGAGTTCTTTCGCGCAGGTGCAGACGGCGGCCCTCAGTAGGCGTCGATGTGCGTATTATGTTGCCTGCCTGCGCCCTGATGCGTTGTTCCTTCGCGTCAAACGAGAGTTTTTCCAAGATGTACTGATTTCTGCTAAGGATATTCCCTCTCATAAAGGCGGTTTTCCGCACGCCAGCACTCGGCTGATGATGAGTTAGTTCTGTTGGTTTGCCATGGATTTCCGTGGTTTTGAATAATTTTTGAAGCCAATGCTTTAGTGTTTACAATCAGCAGACGGCAACTGATTTGCGACAACTTTTCTGAGTAGCCCAAAGAGGACTGTGGAAGAAGTTTCCTACGACCACTGGATGCAGCGCTTTTATGGAAACGTTTGCTGTGAATCTCATGCGCGTTTTATCACCTTTGATGTAGCAGCAACAGAATGCCTCGTTGTTCATTTTAATATTCAGATGAAATCTTTCTACTCCAAAATATTGCGTGAAGAACCTTGCTTTTCGTTTCACCGTCCCGGCCCATGCAACAACTCCGTCTCTCTCTCGATGCGCGTGCCTTTTATCCTACTTCGTAGTTTCTTCCTATATTGCCTCCGCCTGCGTCCACAGTAAGCGAAGACGAGGCTCGGGCGCGTGTGTAGATCTATATTTACAGAGCGGCCAGCGCAAAGCAGCTGCCCGCCATCTGCTCACATGCGCACCTCTCCAGCCTCATCTGTTTGTAGTGCGGGCAATAAGTTTGTTCTGCGGCCGCTCGACAGACCGCCCTCCAGCGCGGCACTCGGCTATGCGCCCTGCGAGCGCCCGCGCTCGTCCACCCGCGCTTTCTGCCTCTCGCAGCAGTATGACCATCTCTCTGTCCCTACCGCCCACTGAAGGGTGCAGCGAACCATCGTTCCGTCCCTGCTCGACGTGCTGTCCTGCCCTTGCTTTTCTTCCATTCGCCCACAGGGCATCCCTTATAATTCTGCTTTTGTCCTTTCTCCTAACGCCGATTCTGTCTCTGCAGTTCGGAATCGTTTGCGTAGGCCAGTGGCTACGGCCTCAGAACAGATATCATCGACTTATTATCAGCGAGCGTAACACCTGCAGGAAGATACGCCCAAAGGTTTGACGAACAAAAACTACTAGCTACCTGACATTAACCCTGGAGCGACTGTCGATCCATAGGCTGATGCGTCGCACCACACGGGCGGTGGAAACCGCGCATCCATAGACGCCGATGTTCGCTTTGAGTCACGCATATCCCCGGCCAGGCGTTCACATGAATTGGGGATCATGCGAGAAAGCGCGTGCCAGCTCCTTTATCGTGCCATCGAGCGCCGCGTAGCGCGTGGTTTGGTCGCAGCGGCGCCACCGCCATCTCGATAGCGTTATGCGCGACAGCTGGCCGTTTTGCGCGCCATCCGTAACGAAGCAGCATCTGACGCCCAGTACAGCCGCGCTGGTGGTGGCACCGTGCATCTGCATGGCCATGCTACCTGTACCGATGTGGCAGGATAAAGATGGAAATTTCGCATCAAATTTGCTATGGCAAATTATAGACGGCGGTTTCACTCTCGATATTCTTCTTATTTCTCAGAGCCGCTCGGTCAGTAAAACCGGAGATAGAAAGCAGAGAAGGCTTCTTTTGCAAATAACAGAGAAGTATTAGTCCTCGCACGACAGCCTCTCCGCGAACTCGGACACACACAGCTGAACGGGAAACGGAAGCCAGTCGCCCACTCGTGCAAACCCTCGATGTTCCCACGCGACATATATACGCCATCCGTCTCTGTTAGAAACACTGCTGCCACCCACTTTCGATCGTACTCCTCGCTCCCATTCACCAATCTCCTCCGACAGCCGCACACGTTGCGACGCGTTTCGGACGACGTTGGCATTACCGCTGCAACTTTGTGTCAGTGGCGAGGCTAGCATGCCACTCCGCTTCATGCGCGCTGACCAGTTGCGCCAGCGGCCCTCCGATTGATCGCGCCCGACTGACCGCCACACTTTCAAAGTCTTGGACACGCTGACAGTAGTAGCGGGGAGCGGATATGCACAACCGACTTTTCTGCGCCGCTTAGTCTACTTCCTTCCTCGACAGCATTGTTCGCATCAACGCTTTCTTGTGTGAGGAATGCGGCGGTCTTTCCTGCACGGGCGAAAGTCTGTCTATGATCGTGCTACTGGCCTTGATGCACCGGTGCAGGGGCACGCGCCATCCGAAGAGCATTCATATCTGGGCCCAAATAGTGGCGAATCGACGAGATACCGTTCAGTTTTCTCCCAATCCTATTCGGGCCCCAATTTATAGCGCCGTCGCGCGCGCAGTTCCCTGGGCTGCAGGTGCCAAGTTTCGTTCACGCTCGCAGCGGGCTACGCCTGTTCGTTCCCGCCGAAGTAGTGGGCGAGAGGTTTGGTACCGCCTCGACGGCCTCCGTGTTGCAGCCTTCAGAACCAGGAATTGCCTCGCAACAGTAAGAGCATCCATAGTACGATAGAGATGCGACTGAAAATACCATTCCATACCCGCTTGACTACAAATGCGCGGATCAAAACGAAAAGATTCAAAACACATTTAAAGGCACTTTGGGAAGATTCGCGACAACCGCCGTCTGCATGGCTCAGCCACGAGGCTGACAATGCGCCTACATCGCTCATGTTCTTCTCTCGATATGGTGCAGGCTGAATTGCGGCAGTATGCAGGTGCGCGCGACAGCGAGCGCGTAGCGCGAATGCATGTTCTCGCCACGATCACCCTCGCGGCACACCTCCTGGCGCAGGATCTGCTGCACGCACCGCCATCAGGCCGCGGCGTCCGCGGTGGTGCGGACGTCGTGGAAGCGAGCCAGCGCGCTCTTCTTAGCTGCGGAAGTCGCGTGAGCGATAATAAATTGCTCATCGAGTGGGAAGCACTCAACCAATCCTCCCTCCGGTTATGCTTCCGTCTCCGTCTCTCCTCAAGCACATCCCCACGTGGAGGCGCTTTTGCCTGCACCCAGCTGAACTGATTAGCCTCGCCGACCGCAGACACCACAACTTATGCGATGCAAGATCCACGATATCACATATACATTATCGCGACTCTTACGACTTGCTCCGTTGACGAGCTACTCGCGCAAACATCCGCTCGAGAAAAGAGATGCGAGTGTCAAGTCAGTTCTCATACCCAAGAAGTGTAATCAGAGAAGATGCTTTTCCACAATCTCGCGCCAAAATTACCTGCAGCCTGGACAACTCATTGTGTCCACTAACACAAAGGTAATCTATGCTCGTCTTCATTTTCGCAAGATACGGGTGCCTCTCATCGGAGATCTTTTTGTCTCGAACGCTACACGCCGTCCGACTATCAGCGAACTTTTCCACCACGCGCCGCGTCACTTGGACCTGTCTCATCGGTAATAAGGAAGAAATGGAAGCGGAAGGACGCTTCGGAGCAGTGAAACGCGCGGTAGCGGATGAGTTGCACACTGGACGGCCGAGCGCGCGGAGGAGTTTCTGCGTCACGGGCTTCGAAGTAACTTTCGATTGAACGCCGATGCCGCTTCGCTTTCCTCCGAGATTCTTGATGCGATAGGTGAACTGCCCATGCGCCATATTTGAACCCCGGCTACGGAACAACGGGATTTGGTGAGAGTACCAAATCGGTTCAGTCTCCTAAGATAAAGGTTCGGGCGGCAGCGCACTGCTGCCTTCATTTCACCGACGAGTCGTTGTCACACACAGGTCGCCCACGGCAGGAGCGTGATGAGATTACGCCCACGCAGTGGTGCGAAACATTTGGGGCTTCCGCTCAAGAGGTGAAGGTGATTCGAGCGGCATGCCGATGCACAGTGAATGGATTGCCGTGGCGCGCACCTCGATTGGTGAAAACTGATAGCTCACGGTGGCGCACTGTATCGCCGTGGGTACAATCGTCGGTGCGCACCCTTTTGAGAGCCTTTATTGACGCAGGCGTAATCTTTGCAGACGAACTGCAATACCGAGGAAGAATTGCGTGTGCCGTCAAATGGATGCCCCATGAATATGCGCAGCGCAAAACTCGCTGAACCGCTTCACCACTTTGCAGGCTCTTGGCAAAACATTCTCGACTCATCTGAGCGGCAAACAAACGCCTACGCTTCACACCAGCACGCAGATAATGATTGCTCCGAGCTATGAATACCACGTTGTGCGGACGATGATCACGAATTTTCACCAGCCGCAGTCCACTCTCCTCTTGCTCGTTTCGCCTTTTGTCAGCGAGATTGGCGGCGCATCCACCGCGCGTGCTGGAGCACGACTTCCGTTTCCGTCCGCGGCGACGGGCGTTTGCTCAACTCCTTGATGTGCTCCACCTTCTTCTTCGTTTTGTTAACTGGTGAAGTAACGCGTATCTCAATCTCGCCGAAGAAATGGACAGAAAAATAAAAACGAGATATTCCCTATTGTCGATGGCGCAGGGCGTGTTGTTGATTAAGCCCGCGCGGCCATTGCCGCGACGGGTCTAAATTGCTCCACCCCGTGGTTCACCTCCATGCGTTCAATGCAAAGGAGAACTGTTCCCGCAACGGCGTCCTGACCGGAAGGACATACAGCCCGCGCGCGGCGGACACGTCAGCAGCACACGTAGATTCTCGGCGAGAGCATCGGTGGCTAAAGCGCGCGCGTAGGTTTGGGAGGAATTGGGCCTTCATCCTGCGCGGATTATCAGCCTGAGTTTGTAACACACGCTATGTTCCTTTTGAATCCAGCAGAGAGCGCGAACTTGTGAATGCGCGCACAACACCGCTGCAGTCATGCCTCATCCTCTTGCACGAACTGGACGGAGGTGGCGTTTCTTCTCACCTGAAAGCAAAGTCCAACAAGCGTTTAGGGTTCTGGATTTTTCACACCTAATTTTGAGTCGAAACACACTCACCAAATTGGAATTCACAGGTTTGCTACTTTTAAGCCAGCGCCACTTCTTTCCGAGGTAGCTGCACCTGTTTTGTAAAACAAAACTTTATTTTATGGCTGCGAGATGCGCCTCTGTAATCCAAGTTCCAGTAAAGCACTCTCCAATCAGTCCGCTCTCTTCTGACCAGTCCGATAAAGATGTTTGAGAACACAAAGTGAGCGATGTTTGATAATTTCTTTATCGCGCCGCGCCCACGCGATAAGTGATGTCAGCCGACAGCCTTATTCTGCTTTTGGATTGGTGATAAAGTGTCAGAAAATCCTAGACGAGCGCTTTTAGTCCTCTTTTATGTTGTTGGTGCTGCTTGAGGTGTGCTTTCGCAAACCAACCTCATTCGATTTCTTTGAGAAATTGATGGACAGGAAAGCTTTTGATTTTGGACTCCCATTTTGTTCTATGCTGCTGTGTAAAAATATCAAGTGCAGTTTTGTGTTTCTACTTTGTTCCAGTTTTGCAGAAGAACGCCCACTGAAACATAGGGCATTTCAGCAGGCGTGAAGAAGCACATAAGAATGAAATTATTTGTTTTGTGAGCGCTCTGTCTTTATCTGAGAACCAGAAAGAGAATGTCGCCGATGGTCAAAGAGTGAACCAGCGATGACAAGCGCAAGGTGACTGCGTTTCTCCCTCATAACCGCGACGCGAAACCCGTTATGCGGCTAAAGAAGGTAGCTAAAAGGATAGGGACGACCCACAGCAGGTTACCTCAGAAGGTGCAGAACAGGAAGGAGAGAATGGCGCGCGCCGCAGCCAATGCAGCTCCTGCCAAAGAGAAAGAATATGCCTTCAGCAGGGCTAGTAATGTACTGAAGAAGGCCAGCGCAAAGCAAGTGTTTTGAAATCTGGTCATGCGATAGGAGGTGTCGAACTGGAACGGATTTTGCGCATCGATAGCGTTAGTTCCATCTTGTTTCTCTGATGTTGGAGTATTCACCTCATCAAGCTCTTTTGCGCTCTCCGGTTGAAGTTCCAGTGATCTCTAGGTCGTCTTCGCGCCGAGTTTGTCAAGCTGAGCTGGAGCTTTTACAGCCCCGCGAAGCCTGTCGCGCAACGGCGTTCTCCGGCCGTGCAACTCAATGGCTCATCGCAGAGAGCCAAGGCCTCGTCCAACTGATGGCGAGAGCATAGAATGCCCCTGACCATCTCCATCGCTTCGCATACTGAAAGTGGTTCATTTCTGCGCACTTCTCTCAGATATGCGCTATTTCTCGGCTTCTGAGTCGCGGCCAGTGCCTTGCAAAGCATCGGCATGCAGCAGAAGGGAATTCTTCACTCTCGTTATCGAGCGTCAAAAGTAGCCTCGGCGTCGGCGAGCACTTCGTTGCACTGTCCCATGAAGCCAGAATCTGCGCGCGAAGTAGGGAGAAAGGGCAGGATAGTGTTCTTCCTGTTGAAGAGCCTGCGCGTGAGAGCTGATGGCCTGAAAGTCTTTGGTCCCAGCCCATGTGCAGCTTCTGCCCGCAAAACAGAGTGCGCGCGAGGCTCATCAAAAGCTGCTCTGATTTTGGTCGCAGTAAGAGCTTTGTTCTTTTCCTCGTAGTTCTTTGTTCCGTCCAGTAGGTGCTGGCCAAGAGGAGTGGGCTACTTCTGAGATTTTCGGGGCAGCATCCAGCAATGTTGGAGCTGAGGCACCGCCTCAAGCTCAGCATTGTTGAAGAAGGACGGCGACTTCCACCTAGATAGTCGCGCGTGTGGTGCATCATCGCGAACTCTCCCAAAGCTTTTGTGAAGCACCGACGCAAAATTTGAGTTCGACGCATGTCTCTTGGCGCGTACGCCGTCGTCATGGAAAATATTGAACAGTCTTTTTCTGAAGTCGTTCTTTGATCGGCTTCCGCCTCAGGTCTCGGAAGTTCCAAAGGAGGTAATGGCAGAACCGCATTTAGTTTTATGTCTTTTCGTTCTATTATCAAATCAGCAGTTGTCGCGGTATCCACCAAAGTGCGACGAGCAGCTGCAATGCCGCCGAAAGTATGCTGTGAGATGATAGCCTTCGATCGCAAGCCTCTGTAGCCCAGTGAGTCGCGCTACCTCTGTCAGCTGTGTACTCGAAAGCATCCGCTCCAGCACATACCGATGGGCCGTGGAAAACGGCACAGCATTTCCGTCGAGCTCAAACGTGTAAGCAGCAAAATTAGCGTACAAGTCCTATAGCTCAGCTCCAATAACAGCTCCTGGGTGCCGTGCATAGGAAAGCAATCTGGCTGGGATCGAGAAACCGAACTCAGTCAAAGAGCTGCAGTCCACTTTATCGGCCAGCATGGGCGGCGTCGCGTTGAGTTCCCTGTCAGCCTCCGCCAGAGTATTGGCCTGATGCAGCAGGGCCGGTGCGAGCGTCATCACGCAGCTGCTGGAGATGATGAGAGTACGCCGGGATACGGCACATTGATGTGTCGACGCCCGAACGGCTCAATGCGCGTCGCGCAGCGTTCACAGGTGCGTAAGCATATGCTGCTGTCCTTGGTGTTCCACTCGTGCAGTCAGCGCGCCTCGCGTGCTTCGCGCGCCGGCCACGGCGCTCTTCGGCAAAGTTGCGGTACTTTTGATAATGGCACGTTGCATTAGGCGTGTGGAAACGATGCAGCCCGCAGATAGTGCAACGAAGAGACCGATAAGAGTGTCTCGATGAAAAGCCCTCGCCCAATCAGCGGGAAGATGATAACGATGAGGTCTCATTCCAGCGGCTGTACCGAAGTTGGTGAGGGACATCTGCGCATCTTTAAAGTGTTGGCAAACCGCTTGCTGGACAGCGGATGATGGCTGATTGACCTGTCGGACAGGGAAAGCCGGGCACCGTGCTCCTAAAGAGAAGCCACGCCAGGCAAGTTGAATAGTGGACGCATGAGTGGGATCGCAAGAGTCGGAACATGTCCACTACGCCAAACTCGCCAAATAGTCGCTGATAGCTCCTGTAATGACGCAGATGGCCATCAAGTAGAAGCACGTGTTGAGTGAATAAGTCGTGCGCTGTCTCCTGCCACGTGCTTGAGCATATTTGCTGCTCCCATTTTTGCTGCCCATATGCTAACAGAAACAGAGCAGTTATAAGAATCCAAGCAAATAACACCTGAAGGAATCTTTGTTGAAGATACTTTACTTTGGGTCTTTTTCATATTGCAATTTTATATTTTAGTCTTTCAGATTGATTGCCACGAGTAAAGCTGAGTGCGCAAAGTTCACCAGCGTTGAAACATAGATGTCGCGCTGCACCTTATCCTTGGAATAGCTTTGACTGCAAGTTCCCCATGAAGCTGAGCGTTGCGGTTGTCTCATTTTCTGCGTGCGGGAAGTTGGACAAGATGATTAACATAGAGCGAATTTACGCAGAGATTATACTCGCATAATAATTCGGTCTAAGGGCTTCCAGAAAGAGATGCAACAAAATGTCACATCTCTTTTGTAAGTTGGATTATGTGGGCTTAGAAACCTCCGCCTTCTGTGCTCTCCTCTTCCTTGCTTTGCGCACCGGGAAGTCTCCCACGCTAAAGCTGCGCGTTGTACAGCCGCGCATTTATTCTTCTGGCGGAAGCAATCGCCTTTAGGATGGCTGGAGGCAACAATGCAGGAGTGGCTTCAGATTTGCAGGAAAGCTCACAGCGCTACTCGACTGAAGTCAACGAGCGGTCTCGGCTGGATGCAACGCCCTAACCATACTGCACCCAGTCCTCAAAACTATGCGCGCGAGCAGCGAGCAGTATGCTCAAAGGCAGTGGGAGCAGTCCCATCCACCATTCCTTCGTAGGTTTAGCGTCTCGTCCATGAGCGTAGATCGCCATGCCAGCTGCAGCCAGGCTGCGTGGAGCCGTTTTCAAAAGCCTGAGCGTAGGGGAGACTTTTCAGCCGCAGTTCTGCATGTCGACAGCTTTTGTTTATCGATGACAGGCCAAACTCCTAGGGGCGTTTGTCCATGGCTGAGCTTCGCCATTGCGCGGCAGAGCGAACTGGTGCGACACGGGCGCTGCGTGTACTCGGATAGGTTTCGTCATTATGTTTCTAAACAGCCCGGAAGTGCTCACTTGCGCATTATTACCTGCGGCGAAAAGCAGCAAGTGCTTTGTGCTGCCAGCAGAGCGATGGCAAGAAGAACGAAATGATTTATACTTCATTCATATAGATTTGACGATTGCGTTTGAAGTTGTGATACTCCCGCCTGTTAGCGCTTTATTTCTCCACTTTCGTTGATGGTGCGGTCCCCGCTGTGTTGAGCAACATTCCTACGGGGCAGAGGAGCTTGACACCAGAGGCGTACAAGAGCTCAGAACAACGAACGCGGCTGGAGAAAAAAATCACACGCCGATAGCAATTTGTGAACATAAAGGCCAGCGCCCGTGGTCGGCGATTCCCACCCGCCCATCCAAAGCATCAGTAGATAATTCCTGCCACCTGCCGAGGCGCAGTTGTTTCCATTCGGCGGAATACTTTGCGTTTACTTTGATCTTGGAAGCGGAAGCATCCAAGCCAGCTCCTGAAAAACTTCATAAGCAAAAGAAAACCCATGCGGCAATAGAGTTCCCTCATACTAAGTATAGGAGCAGGAATGGCAAAAGCCACCATTATGACAGCAGGAAGGGCACCTATCCAATCAATTCCCGTCTTCCAACCGCCTGCAGGAGCGAGAGAACAACCGCCCCGTCCAGCGCGCGGCTACCGACAACACCTGATGCGCGTTTGTTAATTTAAACTTCCAGGCAGCAAGATGCCGAGCAGCATCACGGCGATAACCACCACCGTCTTTATCCAGCCCAACAACGGAGCTCACCGTATTGCAGAACCTCGCTCCAATGCCGGCGCGGCTTGTACGTTACCGATAATTGCCTGGCGACGAAATGCTGGCACCACCTATGTCCACTTTCTGCTCTGTTCTGTTCCTACCATTCCAGCGTGGAGCAATCCGGTAGACGCTTTCTTGCCCGAAGTAACCTTCCGTTTCTGGTTGGTTTCAGCCGCATGGAGTAATTTCGGGTCCGTTCGTCGGTCAGTATAAAGAGCGGTAGGACCCGCAGTTTCAATGATGTTTCAATTTCTAACGCGCCCGAGTCGCAGTCCGTTGATGGCTTTTCCATCACTTGTCGCCGGCATCCCATATGCGGCCTGAGTCGCACCCGCTAGATAGAGAGGCACTGACAACCCAACTGACAACCGCGCGTGGGCGGCAGCATAAGTAGGTGCAACTTCCGCCCGTGATGTAGCTTTAAGGTGATGTCTTTCCAAAGAGATGGCCCGTGATGCAAGGGCCACGAGGCCAGCATCAAGAACACAATCATCAGCGAAACCGCTTTGTGACAAAAGATCTGTCCAGCGCGTTTTGCCAGCAGTGCCTATCTGTTTTTTAAAATATTCATCCGTTAGGATATTACTTGCAATATTTTACCATAAGCTGCGGTGTTCGCTCAAAACATTCTTATTCACAGCATTACAAATTATATAGCTCCACTGGATAGCATCTGCGCTGTTGCGGCATCCCTGGTTGGGTATCTTTCCATTTGACTCAGATTTAGCAGTAGTTTTACCTTAAAAAATTTGGAGCTCCTGATTAGGCAATGCAGCAGATGTGGCACCCCACCCGCCTTGCTGACGCAAACAAGCACGGGCGTATCCGGTATGCCACCTGCGTAAGCAGAGTAACTGTTGATGACGTACCCCGCCTCTCTGGCCGTTTAGACTAACGCTCCAAATGCCTTTGCGTACTGGAAGCAGCCTGCGTATCAGCCAAAACCGAGGCAGCCGAACTGTTCAAAGCGCTGGGTTGGTCGGATGTGCCTGGAGCCTTAGAAAGACAGTAGCTCGCCACCTCCGTAGGGTGCGCTGATGCTCACAGCAAAGCTTATGATATACGGATTTTCATTGTTATATCTATTTTAGCCTTCTGAATCAGTTCATGCCTGCTCTATTCACAGAATCTTCCAGCCTCTCGCAGAAAATCAGCGCCCAAAACTTCTTCTTCGTGACGTGTTGGTCGATGAGAATATCGCCCATATTACGCAGTAGGGTGAAGTTGATAACATCTCCTACATTCTTTTGTCGAAGCATCAGCTCGATAGAGATGTTCGTAGTCGTTGCAACTAAAGGGAAAATTCGCTATGTTTCACGTAGAATGTAGCGAACCGTTTGCCGCATCTGTCGATAGAAACTCGAGCAACTCAGATAGAGTTCGCGGAAAGTCCCGCTAGCCATGAAGTCCCGTGCGTTGTTGCAACATCGCCACACCGTGCCGCGCGACCGAAGTTGCTCCCAAGCCAGCGGCCTACGCCTTTCTCTGTCTTTCAGCCACAACGGCATCGTTTCACTCAATGCTTTGACGCACCATTTCTGAGCCCACAAAATTAGCTCCCGCGCCACGAATGTTACACGACTTGCCCATAGCGGTATCCTTCAGTGCGAATGTTTCCAGCATCTCAGCATAACCGAACGCAGGTTCTGGCCGTCGAGCGATCGTGGTGCTGAAGTGTCGATAATAACTTCCTCTTGGCATCGCGGAAAACGCCTATTTCGTTTTTGAAGTCATTGGTAAATTGATGCCTGTCTTACCTCCAACGGCCGCGTCGACTATGCAGCGTTGTGGTATGTTAACGAAGTTCATCCCCTGCCTGGAAGTGGCGTCACCGGAGGTCCAGCAACTATACCTCCACCCAGATTGATGAGCAGCGAGTGGCGACTGGCTTTATGCTGTTGCAGTTCCGTCCATACGGTTGACGGTTTCAATGTCTTATTGTCGTCGCCGGGCTTGAATGACGATATTTTCGGCCCATACTCCATTTATGTGTCCGGAGGCGCGACATAGAAAGAGTTCGTTGTGTCGCCCGCCGTGACAGTCCGTCGCAGCCCCAGGAGCAAAGTCGGTCGGCTGCCCGCGGGCGTCCCTGCGCGGCAGGTTATGAGACCAGACATGGCGCGCCTGGAGCTCGATATAATGCCCTCACTGGAGCGGCAAGTATTAGGAGGTTTTTCATTTCCTCGAGCGGGAATTTTGTCTGGTACGGCGCAAGAGTTTGGGACTTCTACTGAGATTTCCAGTTCCTAGTGAGAAACATTACACCATAACAGAACGGCAATGGTAAACCACGTTGGTTGTTTTTTCTGTTGATGGCTCTTTGCTCAGCGTGAAACCTTACGCCCGCTGATGGTTTACAAGTTTCCATGACAATATCATCACTATAGAGAACCGGAGCTATGAAGTCCGGTAATTACGCGAATCACAGTACCACACATCCGCTTTCCTGTCAGGATTTTCTTTCAAGTTCTCAAATTGAAATAATCCACCTTGCCCAAACTATAGAAAGAGAAGCAGGTATTGTTATTCACATGACCGTAGCACCAAACATCGTTAAATGTGTCGAATAGGGAGTTGGTGGTGATATTTAATATTTTCTTCCATACTTTAATCTGTTAACTGGTTGAAAATAGTTCTGTTTCGCCGCCCTGAGCGCCTGCCCGGTTCACTGTGTCTCAAGTGTGTCAACATCGATGTGCAGGAGATCGCGCAGCGCAGCAGATAAAGCTGGCTTCTGACCGCGCTCACCAGCAGAGCGGAACAAATGATCAGGCATCCATACAATTTCCAACGCTTCATGCGTGTATTCGGCCGGTTCTGTAAGCTTTCCTCGCGTAGAGCGGTATTGATGAGCCTCCCAAGCGCATCAATGAAATCCTTACATTTTTCGTGCATAGTGCTGCGAAAAGCCGCAAAGCCTGCCTCCTCTATACATGCAGAAATACCCCAAAGGCTACCATCTGTCAAGCGAGAGATGTTGAATACTCCTATTTAGTGCGCATTATCTCTTTACATTGGTAAAAAACGCAAAATAGATGTTAAGAAAAATAAAATGTGCGGTATCTGTTCAAACCTCAAAGCAAGCCGCTGAGGATGCTAAAAACTCCTGTTTCGGAGGAAGACGCGCGTTTTTCTTTCCTTTGTTGAAAAAACGTTTCCATCCTCTTCCATCATTTTCCTTATCGTTCGCTAACATCTTATTGTGTCAGTTGAAGCAATAAAGTTACGCCCAGTGGATTGCCTTATTGTATCCTCAAACATCCTTATTGGATGGAAATGACGAGTTTGACAGGGTCTGAGAACAACTCTTGTTCTGCTGACTTTTATTTCATTCTGTGTCAATAGAATAAGAGATTTCTTGACGAAAATAGACAGAAGGCTTTTGTCATGCGTTCTTGAAGGAAAGAGGAAAAGATGCCCTTTGTGCCTCTTTAGGAAAAACTTGTTTTTTGTTTGCGCGGTCCGTATGAAGTACTACCTTGGCAGCATTAACAAGTATATCTGATAGATATACATGCACCACGCGTTTCAACTTTACTTTATTATTTTCATTTCGCTGAACAAGTGAAGGGATGTCGTGCATAAAATAATGTCGAAAACCTATTAAATGTCCCGCCCGATGAGCGGGTTTTTATTATCTTCCCAGTTCCTATCCACCACCGGGAAGCAGCGATGTTGTCGAAACGAGTAGCGATACAAAGGCATCGTGTTAAGTTCTAATGACATTGCAGTTCTGCACAAAGCTTCGCCTGTGAGGAGATAGAGCCTTGTTCGAGCCATACATGTTTGAAAGTTTGTTTGCACAGGACCTGGCAGGATACCATTTGTTTCCGCACTGGTAGCTTAGAGAATACCATATATAGTTTGCTCATTAACTACGAACTTCGCTCCAGCAGAGCGGTATGACTATAGTGGGGGAGTAATAAGCTCCATATAGAGCACAGTTTGATGTGTTTGCCTGATTACAGTCCCATATTTGCTAACCCCACACCCGTGGTTTTACCCAATGCTCACTCTTCTCACCGTCCCCATCTGAGAAAGTGGTGGAGGCCGAAGATGCATGCAGGTGCGCTGAGAAAATAGCACGGATGCACCATACCGCCACATCTGCCATGCCGATGCAGCTGAACTCTACGGCCTAAAGCTCCTAGAACGCTCCATAGAGGACAATACAACTACACCCGTTTCCTCGTGTTTGCAGGCTACTGTACGCCTGAAAGTGGAACGTTCTGGCACCACTCCCACCTGTTGCCCTTATCGTCTTTTTCTCTGCCTCATGCTGAAGGTAAGTTTGAGCCAGGTGTTGAGCATCTTTAGTTTCTATCACCCTGTCGGATGCGCGATCCTAAAGCCGCTCCCCATCACAATAAGGAGAATGGGAAACGTCCTTCTGCCGGCTGAGCGCCCTGATTTACCACCGCCACCGCTAAAGCATAGATGCCGCTCATCAATCTGACAGTTGAGGATTCTCGAGAATATGAAGGAAAATAAAACAGTAATCAACACATAAACTACTGCACATTATGGATACTGCTCAGAAAGTTAAACTCGCCAACCGCCTTTCAGCGTCAGTGAATACTACTCTCGAGTGAAATGCTTGGAAGTGGCACATGAACACCGATGAAAGGACGTGGCTCGTTGCATGTAGTGAGTCCGGATAATCCGCCTCAAAGGAAACCATCGAAGTGTTTTGGTAACTGAAGCGCGCAGTTTCAGCCCACGGCTATCAACCCACCCGCGGCGTTCTGCAACTGCCGCAGCCATTGATGCACAACTTCTATGAGTTGTTTTTATGGCGTTAGTCCATCCAGACACGGAGGTGCAACCGCTCATTGGGCCTAAAGGGAAGGCCCCTCATGTTGGCTTTCAACCAGGATAAAATTTTGTGCCTTAATCCTGGTTATCCCACCTATACTGCCTGCCCACGCTGCTGGGCGTTGGAAGTGGTCTATTATAATCTGAAACTGAGAACACCTGCCTCCGATTTCGGATGAGCTGGAAAGTATGCACTGGATGCTAAGATGCTGCGGAGCAATTATCCCTGCCGGTGCTGTTCTGCGCGGAGCACGGCGGAGCGTCTTGCCGGACTTTGCTCGCCGTCACGCCATAGTAGTTGTCAATGACAACTTTATAGTTTCATCCGACGATCGAATCCCATGGGAGCCTGCTCGAAAGCGGAAGCGCGAGCAAAAGTAGCTTACTGTGTCGAAACTCTAATTTGATGTCGAAGAGCCACACATTATGCCAGGCTGGCGCGTGGGAATGTGTGACCAACGCCGAGTGGCCAAATGGATATTGACGTAAAGAGAAGGCAGGACTCCGGCATCTTTCGCGTGCCTTTGCAAGCTGGCGACGTTCCGTCTGACAACTCCAACGAATGGCACAGCGAAAACAACTGCTGCCAATTTACGACCGCCGCTGTCGCTTCGCCTTGGCACCGCGGATACGCCCGCGCTCAAGTATGATACCGATACCGTTGGCATGCGTTTGGGGGCGCATACCCACGATTACGCCGCACGGTAGTGACTCTCACGGAGCACTCTGACGAAGCCCGTGTGTTTCTGGCGCCCGGTTTTATCTTTTGGCAGCAACGGACGCCGTTACATCATCCGCACCCAGCTTTGCAAAAGGAAAAGAAGAAAAGATGGCAGCAGCCTCTCGCCGAAATCCAAGCCAGCCTGAATAAACACAAATAGAAATAAATAACGATAGAATATGGAACCTCAATTACCCTTCTCCGACTGGAAGGAATAGATGCCCGCTACACGCTCAATGTACCGCATAGCCGGTCCCAGACCGGCAGAAAGTGAGGAACAAGAATGACCACCGCCAAACAATTGGCAGCTGAAGGCATAGTATATCGTGGGAGTGTGGAACTCGCACAAAAACCGGAGGTTTTGGTCACTTTTTTGTGGTGTTCCTTTGAATGTTAGAAGTACACGAAGAAGTGGATGCTGCCTACCGCTACGGAAGTGGCTACAGCTGGCACATGTGCAACGCGCTGCTTGGGCATCGTTATCCCTTGGATAGGCGGGCGCACAATGGCCAATCCTTTCGCTGTGCAGGAGCTGGCCGATAGTTTGAAAGGTGTGGATGTTCCTGTCCTTTGCAAAAATCCCGTCAATCCTGATTTGGAACTCTTTATTAGGCGGTCTGTTCCGCTTCAATCAAGCTGGATTGAAACGTCTGGGCGTTATCCATCGCGGTTTCAATCTACGAGCAAAGCTCCCCGCCCCGGCAATCTACCCATGTGGCACGTACCCATAGAATCAGCCGTCAGCATTCATAATCTGCCCATCTTGGCAGGTGATCCCAGTCGCCAGGCGGTCGCCGCGAACCTATTGTTCAATCAGCAAGCTATGGTCCGTTTCGATGGCTTGATTATTGAATCGCATTGTAACCTGATGCAGCATGGAGCGATGCCACAACAGGTGACCCGACGTACTCAACTTTATCCTGATGTTCGGTGATTCGCGACTCCAGCGCCCGCCTTTGGTGTCCTGCGCCTCCGCAACAGATTTCGGTCTACATCAGATAACGACCTTATCCGCCGCTTGCTGGCAAAGCGGATGCGTGTCAGCAGAGAGAGATTGGCGCGTACAAGAGAAGACCACACAGATCGCCCAAACGGCGCGCTACAGTGAGATTATTATCGTAACAAGCGCGGAGCGCGCGGCGTTGAGCGGTAAGTGTCGAACGACGCCCACAAACTGTTTTGAAGCCATATTCACGGAAGAAAGCGGTGCCAGCAAGTGGACAAAAATAAATAGAGAATAGAAGTGGTGCTTGTTCTTTTCTTGCATGAGAAGGGGAACAGCGTGTTCTTTTATTATGTTGTAGAAGCTCATCTGTTGTTTTAAAAGAGATGTATGAGAGACATACTTAGAATTATGAGGATTTTAGTTTTAAAGTATGGAAAGATGGGGTCGTTTTGTAGACCTTCTTAGTTTTGAGCACGAAAACAGCTGTATACGACGTTAATCCAACGCGATTGCGCTTCCGGCGGTATAACACGCAGCGCTTCACGCCAATTGGAAGAAATCGATGCACGAAGCCCGAACTCGTTATCAATGCAGCGGTCGCTGAAATGCGTCGCTGAGCGTTTCAAATAGCGCACATCGCATCCTCACGTCTGACTGCATTATCTCCGATATAGCTCGAAAGCGAAGTTCACAGGCTAAGCGAATTTACGGTGCGCGGATAACGCTATGTTAGCACACACCCCATGCTCTGGCCCGATATTTCAGCCAATCCTAGAAAATCTGGTAGAAGAGAACGCCATCATTATCACCGAGGGCGATTATATAAAAGTGCATCTTCTTTCGTGATTTGTACAGTCGGCCTGGTTTGCACATCTGCGAAATTATACATTCGAAGAACACGATGAAACGTGGCTTACTCTCATTCCATTCCGTTTGTCTCTCATTTCACCTTGCTGCCGTAATGAAGCACCACAAGATGCACCCAGGCACCACCTTCAAACGCCGCCTATTATTGTCGGGGCGCTCGAGCGAAGACGATACACTCCTGCGCTGAATGCAATCCCGCGCACAGGCAAGCAGCAGGTGGAGAATATCCGAACAGAACTTAAGGACCTTCTTGAAATTATAGACTGCTGCGATGAAGACGGGCCCACGCTTCACTTCGCCGTATCGCGAAAATATCGTTAGTGGCAATTACGTTCTGGTCGCGCAAGGGATTTGTCGAAACGTTGATTTATTCGGCAAATCCCTTTGCTTTTGTTTACACAGATATGTTATGCTGCTTTTGTGTGGATTTTATTTCTAGATTTTAACACAAACTCTTCTTACCTTTGCCATAAATGATTCAAAGAATCTTTTCTCATGAAAAAAACATTTTGATGTTACGTTTTTACTATTTCCGTGTTCTTATATTGCTACGGCACAAGTAGCAGGTGGTTATATCGTCCGCGCGTTGTACAGGACCTCACTGAGCCCAACATAAAGAGCCTGCCGCGCGCGTCTCTTCGCAAAGCGAGGTGCGCCTGCCGCGCCATCGCGGATGCCAGTGGTGCTTCACCTTACACCATACAAACCAGAACATATATCTTGGTAAACAGCCATTATTGGCATGCCGCCAGCCAACGTTAGAATCAGTCAGACGTGCATGCAATGGTTGGAATCCCATACTATTCTGACCTAAGATGCAGGAAAGTCAGCTGGCGCGCAGAAGTGGTAGCTGTCGTCCGTTACAGAAAAGCCGACAGACCATGGTTTACAGCATGAGTGACGATCCTGATGCGCAGACCAATACCATGTTGGAAATGCGCGCCCCAAGCCAGTACCTTGTTACAGTAGATGGGCAGGACAAGATAACAGTCAATGGAAAAGGAACTTTGCTGGTTTGCCGCAACGGAAAGTCTTAACAAGATGATGAGCGATAACCGCCCAGGTATCAGAGTTTTCCACAAGGTAGTAAAGAAAGTGAAGTTATCACCGATCCCATGCAAGTTATGATGCGGAAGGTACATCGGGCATACTGAACATTATGTTACGCAACGGAGGCAACAACGGGCGGGTTATACTGTAAAATTCTTCCACTTTCTTGGAGCAATCGCGGATGTGGCGTTACCGCGGCGGTGATAGGTAAATCCGACGCTTTCTCGCGCCGGAGAAACGGAGAAAATTCGTTGCGTTAAATACGAGACGGAATCGGAACGTGAACTCATCCTTGAACCCTGCTAATCATTTGCTGAAAATGCGCGAGGAGTCCGCCATAATCATGGGCCTCGCGCCCGGCGCCTACGCCATGATATCAGCCATGACGCTGGTTGTTATAGTAGTATTTATGCTGGCAGACAGAAGTGGCTGGCCTCTCTCCAACATTCTTGACGGTGAAATGCAGGGACTGTTTATTCTATGACAATGTGAACCCATAGAGACAGTCGATACCGCCGGATAAACACCAGTGGCCACCATCAGCACCGTTTGGTAAAGAAGTCTGCAACTTAACTGTTTCATCGGTTTAGTCTGGATTTGAGGGCAAGACTCAATGTTACGATAATTGGTAAAGCGTGCCTTCAGCAAAAGATCGCCGTAACGACCCAGATAATAAAATCGCAAGAACACAGCACAGATCGACTTTATCTCCCCACTCGGAGAGAATCATACGTCCGTCGGGGCGCAAAATACATCTATCGCCTTAATCGTTCTGATAATGGAGGAGTACCTCGTTTGGCAGGAACAGCAACCGATTTCACCTGATGTCGCTCAGTCTGCTTTTATCGTCATCGTACGGACATTTCCCGGCGGATACATGGAACAGGTCTATAGTTGAAACGCTTCTCCGTTCGGGGCTCGTTTTGAGTAGCCCTGCTATTCAAAGTGGTCTATCCCCAATGGGAGCCCGGCTTTTTCTACGCGCGGCTCAAATGACCTGGTTCCCAGCTTGAATTGTTCCAATAAGGCAATCC